>Ga0209164_1004089_pt1 | contig 13334 bp, 14 predicted proteins | sample MTBNYHSulfiMetaG_FD_187458 | JGI IMG/M metagenome (GOLD analysis project Ga0209164, IMG submission 187458) | Enrichment culture microbial communities from rom New York Harbor, USA that are MTBE-degrading - MTBE-NYH (New York Harbor Sulfidogenic)... | ecosystem: Environmental > Aquatic > Marine >...
TCATTTAAACCTCCTTCTGCGTCAAAATAATTCGTTGTTTAATTATTAATAAACGAAATACTTATTTGTCCGAGGTCTCCAAAGGGGCCATAGAATCCCCTTGGAGCCTTCATATTAGATCCTTCTGGATTCTTCTCCCCATAACAATTTCCAAAAAGTTAGGGGTTATGTAGTTGGGTTAACTGAAACTCGGGTAAGTTCTTTTTCGTGAAACAAGTATCATAAATATGTTGAATATGTCAAGCAATAAGATACCTTGCGAAAATTATCCTTTTGAGGATTGTCACTAGAAATCTGGCATAAGAAGCTGAATACTCGCCTTGACGCTTAGAAGAGGAAGCAATCCTCGGAAAAAGGGATGCGAATAGTATCTACAAAGAGTGAAGGTGGACCTTCTATATGATCTAAAGATTTACAATTGAAATGGAGTTAAAGAGATACTGTTAACCGGCACGCAAACAGCAAGTCGAGCGTCACTGTCTGCGGGTCCGTATTGAACCGGGAGTCCGATTAAACTTATGGTTAGCTGTCATCTTTTTTTCTGTGTCGACAGTCGTCAGCAATTAACGCACCGAGGACGAGAAGCCCAAAGATAAGGATTCCAACCGATACATAAGAAAATATCGCTGAGAGCTGCTCTTGGTTTTTTGCAACCAAATAAGCTCGATCGGCGATAATTTTTTCATACGTATCTGCTTTGCAGCTTCTAAACGTTACCGAACAGAAACCCAGCAAGGCTGCAAAAAGGAGACTCAAGGGAAGTGTCTTCCTGAGAATACGAGGCAGATACTTGCCAGATAGCTTTTGTGACATGTTATGGATTGTTGGACGCAACCATAGATAGGTGGCTAATGAAACGACTATGGCAAGTCCAGCAACGACAAAGTATGAAATTATGAGATAATCTTCATTCGTCATTCTTGCGCCTCAGAACAACCACCAGAATAGTTGCGAGAAGAAGATAGCTGAGCAAAAAAAGGGAAATTGTATGAAAGAATGAGGAGAGCCCAGAAGCCACCCTCCAAACAAATTCCATGAATGGCTTCCCTTCTTTCAGATCAAAAGTTGTCTGAAGTACGGCAGAAAAGGTAAAGAAGAAGAGACACACGAAGAACGTGCGTAAGTAAAATGTGGTGGCTGGAGGCAGCTTGACTACATCGTCGAGAAGGTTCCTTAATGTCTTCCTGAGCGATGCATAAAGGATCGCAGCTAATCCCATCGAAACGACAAACAGCGTTGCAAAACCTAATGCATTCTCCATTACATTCTCTCCTTTCTAATCGCTAACATTATTTTTTATATTTATCCTCTTTTTTTCTCCAAAAAGGATCAACCAGATACTTGCTTCTCCTACTAAACAGGGCCATTGGGTGCTATTTTTCCTTAAAAGCCTATGTGGGGTAATATTATGCAGAATTTCCTCAATTGTCGATTTCCAGTTATACTGTACACTATTTTGAAAAACTGGTAAACAGAAAGTTATAGGGAGTTATCCTTTTTTCCCAGAATCCAGCCGATCCAAAAGTCCAATTTGTCGCTTCCACCAACTCTGCAATGGTGAGATGGTCTGATAGTCGATGATTATCGAAAGAAATAAACAAAAAAGGCAGAGCCAAATGACCCTGCCTTTAAACACTTATTTCTTCAATTCATAGGTACCTGTTATCTTCATGCAACCTTGGGACGTTCCTGGAGATATCGGCTTGCCTTTCGTAATATAGAATGCTTTTCCCGCCCCAGTAATCCCCTTCCATTTACCAGTCCCTTGTAGATACTTCCATTCGCGTTCCATCCCAACTTGTGAGACTTCAACAACAAGAAAGTCGCCACTCGGATCCATGTATTTGTAATAAAGCGTGCCACTCATCTTCCCTTTCTCAATCTTCAATACGCCTACGCCATGGAAAGTCATGCTGTCGTAAATCTTACTCGGAAGATTGTCCATGTTGATTCCCTTGCCTTCTACGCTCATGATGGTCAATTCTTCGCTTGAAACGATTGTCGTAACCTCATTGTTGCCGCAGCTGACCATGTCAATAGATTGCTGTGCTTGTGCACATGGAATGAACAAGAAAATTCCAATGAATCCCCAAATGATGATGAAACTTTTTTTCTCTTTTGTTGTAATCATATTCGTTTCCTCCTTTCTGATGATTTGAAATTAACTTTGTTTTGATTGGACACCATACCATCAATTATTTTCTTCCAAGTATTACTTTTACACCATTACCATCATCAAATACTATCTTATCGCAATCCTTGCTAATTTCACCTTTGGCATCTGTCCATCCTATATCAGGTCGAGAATACCGATTAAATCACAAACCACCTCACCATTGGGAAGTGTAATGGTCTTCTTTAACCCTTGACCATGAAGTGTAGTTATAAAAATTATTAAGCTAGTAAAGCATATCAACACCAAGAGCATTTTCTTTACCATACTTCACCAACCTCATTTACGGTAAAATCTGTTTGGATTTATCGAAGACTAAAAGATGAAAAGCCTCCAAAAGAGCATCATGCCCTCCAGTAGGCATCATATTGGCGCCTTTTGGAAACTCTTTCTCATACTTCACTCCAAAAGGTTAGAGGTTAGGTAGTTAGGTTAATTGAGATTCAGGTGGGTTATTTTTCATGAAATAAATATCATTAAGATATTGAACAAGTCAATTAAAAAGTTCCTTGTGAAAATTATCTTTTAAGGATTGTTAATTGAAATCTGGTATAGCGATAGGAATATTCAACTTGATGACCCACAACCATCCATTCCAATACAAATCTATACTTTTCAGCCTATTATGTCAATCTAAGTGAGAGTTTTCAAAAAAGAGTAAATCCCCCATTTGATTTTCATAATGATGAAAGTAAATTCAAACTTTCCGGATCAAATCGTTGATATCTGAAGAGCAGAGGCTCTTTAAGAAGAGATAGAGTAGATCTGCTGTTTTCTCCACATCAGACCATTTCACCAATTCTACTGGCGAATGGCTATAACAGCGGGGGATGAAGAGCCCACCACAAGGAACGCCTCTTCCAGAGGTATGGATGGTGGAGGCATCCGTCCAGGTCCTGAAGATATCCTTCTGATGAGGGATTCTATTCTTTTGGGCCGTATGAATCAGCTTTTGTCGAATTTTATTTGAATAAATTGTACCCCATCCTAAGGCGTTGACATCCATGGAACGGATAACCGGTCCTTTTCCGCATTCTGCAGTCGCTTGTTGAGGTGGAGTAATTGGATCAGAAGCAGGGACGGTATCAATCACTATGGCCATGTCGGGCCCGAGTGTTTGAGCAGCGACCTTGGCTCCTCGTGAACCGACTTCTTCCTGAACTGCGGCAACGAAAAAAAGTTGATAGTCTATTTTCTTTGATTTCATCCTTTCAGATAGATCAATCAGAAGAGTGCAACCCGCTCGGTTATCGATCGCTTTGCTGAGGATGGTATTTTTGCCAATTTTTTGGAAGTTGGGGTGAAACAGGATGGGGGCGCCAATTTCAATTCCCCACCTCTTGACCTCTTCCGCACTCTCAGCTCCCACATCGATCCAGAGATCTGAAATGCTAATCGGACGTTTCAGATCTTCCGCCGTCAGGAGGTGACGATTCTTTACTCCTATGACTCCGGTACAGACTCCTTTTTCTGTCCAGAGGTCCACTTTGGTGCTGAGGAGGACCCTTTCATCAATCATCCCATTCAGGTCGAAATAGATATATCCCTTTGGATCAATATATTTAACGAGCAAACCCACTTCGTCTGTATGGACGCAGACCATTACCGAATTTTTACCTTTCCCGAGCTTTCCAATGACATTTCCCATCGGATCTACAGAGACCTCTGGCAGGTTTCTTTTTAATTCGGCGACCATAAATTCAATGACCTTTTCTTCAAATCCACTTCCCCCTGGAATCTCAGTAAGCGTTTCAAAGATTTTTAGCATCATTTTCTCCCTTATCTTATTTTCTCATCCGTTGAAGACCCCTGTTATCGTCATATGTGAATGAGAAGAAAAATTTGGTAAAAGACAACGGCGAAGTATAGGAGGCTAATTCCTATAATAACTTCTTTGACCAGTTTGAATCTACTATGAAGGCATAAGAGGGCTATGGAGAAGGAGACGATAGAGAATTTCCAGATCCAAAACTTCGTTCCATAAAGGTCGATGACAGACCGAACAACAGGGTTAGCCTCCCAACCTTTCAGATCGAGAATCATCAATGTAAAAAAGGCATCTAAGATATTTAGGACCACGATTAGAACCAGAAAGAAGAACAAGACTGAACTATACTGATCAACATACCCTCCTTTTTGCTGCTCTGCTTTTCTTCGGAAGTCCTTTCTTCGACCAAAAAAGGTATATTGGCTAATCGCAGGGGTGGGCTGTCCTCTCCGATCTTTCCCTAAACGCTTGTCGGAATTTCCATCCATAAACCAAATTTTAAACCCTGTGAGAAGTTAATTCAATGATCAATACTAATTTTTTGTCAAGTAAGATTAAAGAGATTTCTGAAAAATTCTCGAAATCTATGATTACGCAGATTATGGGCGATGACACAGATGTGAAATTTACTGAAAATAAGGAAAAATCTGTGTAATCATTTTTTGAAATCAGTGTAATCAAGAGAGCGTTTAGTATTTTTTTCAGAGCTCTCTTAGAGCTAAAGATCATTTCTTCTTTTTGAGATAAATCCATAAATTGAGTCCGCATAGAAAAATAGTAAATAAAAAAATGAGAAAATGGGAAAATTCGATATAAACAATTCTTTCAACATAATGGATGATGAACGAACCCGTGTAGGTCAGGGAAGAATCGTGTTTCGATCTCAACCAGACCTCCAGATGGGTGAGAGGGCAGTACCAACCCAATATCTGAATGACGAAAGCAAAGACGAGGCCAGAGAGGTGAAAGGTTTTGACGGCTTTATTTTTGACTCCCCAAATGGCCCCGATGAAAAGAAAAACGATCCAGAGAAAATGGACGACCACCACACCATCTGCAAGAAGCTTGTAAATCATTGATTGGTTTTGACCTCCTAAGGAAGCTTATCACAGCGTTTCTCTTTTTTAAAGAAAAAGCCTTTCACAAAAAACCCCTTTTAGCCCTCACCCTCTATCACTTTTATCCTCAAACCCTGTTAGCAACTTTTGAAAAGTGCACACTTTAAACTTCAAAAGTGCACACCTTTGAGTTCAGAGTTTTTGACTTTTTGTATATCGATCAATTTCCCTTCACACCAGAATCGGGTCTCAGAAATGTTGTCATTGAGGGGGTAAATACGTAGATTAACCTGTTTATGGGGATCAGCGTGGACCTTAAATTGTAGAGGGTTGATGGAGATGTGTCGGTAGGAGTCTACGGTTCGATCCATTCTGAGGCAGAAGATGTCCTTTACGGATTGGAAAGGGGGGATGATCTTGAATTCTCGAAAGAGTGATTGTCTCTCCTTTAGAGCTCTTTGAAAGCGAATATACGGGATCTCCTGGGTAGTCGAATGAACTTGGTGGTGGTTATATCGATGGATTTCCTGCCGGAGGATCTGCTGAGCAGGTTGGATATCGGCAATATCTTCTCTGACACAGATTCGGACTAGCCGGTCTTGGAGCCAGCCATAAGGGCGTTCTATTTTTCCTTTGGCTTGTGGAGACAGGGCATAGGTGACTTTCACATTACAGTCGTCCAAGACCTGTTTCCACTGAGGGGTGGCTTCATCGGTTAGGAGGTGGTGCTTTCTCCAGAGGGAGTCCCTTCCTTGGACAAATCGGAAGATGGAATGGGAGTCGACATAGTAGCTGTAAGGGAGTCCGTATCGAAGGATGACGGTTTGAAGGGCCAGGATATGAGCCCAGGTGGTTTCCTTTTTGACCAGAGTGGCATAAAGGATAAATCGGCTGTAATCATCTAGGGAAGTGATCATGGACCATTTTTCTTGGGCCGCTGGAGCCCAGAGATGATAGGAGGAGTCATGCTGAATCAACTCCCCGACGTAACGGGTTAAGACTTCCCGGTCGTGGAGGGTCCTTTTGGGTTTCTTGAGATAGAAGCCATGCTTTTTGGCTTGACGCATCACGGTGGTCAAAGAGACCTTCTGGCGATATTTCTTCTTCAAGTGATCTTTAATAAAGCTGTAGTTGTAGGAGTTCAAGGGGGTTTCTTTGTCCTGGATGATTCTCTTTTCAATCGTCAATTCCTTCAGAATATTCTGTTCGGTTTCTGGAGAAATTCGTGGAGGGGTGGTTCTTTGATATTGAATCGTAAACTTGGTAGGATTTTCTTTATACTGTTTCAGGAGCATGAAAAACCTTCTTTTCTTGATGCCCAGAATGTTTTGGATATACTTTCGTTCCACCTCGTTCTGGAGATAGCGGTCAAAAAGTTTTTTAAGCTCATCGGACGAAAATCTTTTATGCAATTGAGACATAATCTAAAACCTCCTTTTTGTTTCTTTAGATTATGTCTTCCCGTCAGACCATAGAGGTGTGCAGTTTTCAAGTTTAAATCTCAAAAAACGGTGCACTTTTGAAGTTTAAATGACATTTTATCCTCAAACCCTTGACAATTACGAGTTAAAAATAATAAGATGGAGCAAAAATTGTAGCGAAGGAGAAGCCTATGTTGAAAAAACAGATGATCATTCTACTTGCAATTTTTATTGGAATGTTCCAAATTTTGGGTCCAGGCGTTTGGGCAGGGCCAAAATTAAAAATTGGTACTGTCCCCATGGCTTACACCCTTCATTTTGATTTTCTCCCAAATTTTGGAAAAGAAGAGGGGATCGATGTGGAGGTGATCGATTTCAAGTCGAGTTCTGACGAAAATCAAGCAATTGCTGCGGGAAGTTTGGATGGAGGGAATGTAGGTGCTTTGGGGACCAACGTCCTTTTTACAAAAGGTGTTCCTGTTGTCATTATTTCCGGGACCGTCAGAGGTGGGTCAGACTTTGTCGTCAGCAAAACGATTCAGTCGGTTCAGGAACTCCAAGGGAAAAAGATTGGCGCAACCAAGGGGTCAACGTCAGAAATCCTTGCCAAATATCAATTGAAAAAAGCTGGAATTTCACCAATATGGATCAACCTCCCTCATGCCCAATTGGCAGTCGCATTAGCCCAGAAAGATGTAGATGCCATTGCTGCGGGAGAGCCATGGGCAGGGCTTGCGATAAGCAAGGGAATAGGAAGGAGACTCCCCGGTTTCAATGTCTATGATAGTCCGGCTCGAGAGGTAAGCGGCGCTTTCGTCATAACTCAAAAACTGATCATAGAGAATCCCGGGGCGGTTCAGAAATTGGCCAACGCTTTTGTAAAAAGCATCCATTTTTCAAACACAAAACGGGAGGAATACATCAAGCATGCCGTAGGAAAGCTGAAGATCTCGGAAGATGATGTCCGTGTAGCCTTGAAGAATGCTGAAATCACTTACCGAATTTTTCCAGCAGAATGGCCTGCTCTGGCTAACATGGCGAAGGATCTGGGTTATATTCAAGAAGTCGCAGACTACTCAAAAGCCTTCAATCTTACTTTTCTTGAAAAAGCTCATAAATGAAACGATTCTCAAGTATTTTCTTTCCCCTCCTCTCTTTTGGAGGAGTCATTCTTATCTGGTATCTCGTTGTTAGAGTTGGCGTCTTTCAAGAGCTGGTGATGCCCTCGCCTTGGACGGTTGTCAAAACTTTCTATCGTTTCTTCGCAGAGGGAGAGTTCTTCATTCATCTCTGGGCAAGTTTTGCAAGGATCATTACAGGATTTTTTTTCGGGGCTTTCTTCGGTGTCATTCTGGGAATCTTGGTAGGCCATTTTCTTGTTTTTGAAAAGCTCCTGGATCCCCTCATACAAGCTCTCCGACCCATTCCCATCGCTGCCTGGCTTCCTCTGGCGATTGTCTGGTTTGGCATCGGTGATAAACCAGGGATCTTTCTTATCGTCATTGGTACCTTCTTTCCGATTTTCATCAATACGGTACACGGCGTGAAATTTACCCAATCCATTTTGGTCCGTGCGGCTTATATGCTTGGCGCGACACCTTGGAGACTTCTCATTTATGTCATTCTTCCGGCGGCTCTCCCCAATATTTTGACGGGAATTCGGATCGGGTTGGGTTTGGCTTGGGTCTGTGTGGTGATCTCTGAACTTTTGGGAGTGACAGCTGGATTGGGGTTTATCATCTGGGATGCCCAGGTTTATCTCCACACAGATAAAGTGATAGTCGGAATGATTGTCATCGGTGCCATGGGAACGCTGACCGATAGAATTGTTCTCTATATTTCCTCGAAATTGTTGAAGGGATAAATTGGAAAAGAAGATCCATCTCGGAGGAGTCACAAAAGTGTTTAAGGAAGGGACCAAGGCATTAGAGCAACTTTCCATGGAAGTTTATTCCAACGAAATCTTATGTTTATTAGGGCCAAGCGGATGTGGTAAATCAACCGTTTTGAACTTGATCGCAGGGTTTGAATTTCCTACCTCCGGTGAAGTGACTTTGGATGGGAAACCCATTCTCAAACCAGGCCCTGATCGAGGAGTCATTTTCCAGGAGCATGCCCTCTTTTCCTGGCTTAACGTCGTCCAAAACATTGCTTTTGGAAAAAAGCTAAGGGGCAGTGTTGAAAATGAAGTTCGCTACGGTGAAGCAGTGAAAAAGTACGTGGCGCTGATGGGACTGGGGGGTTTCGAACGCCACTACCCCGGGCAACTCTCAGGCGGAATGAAACAGCGAGTAGCCATCGCGCGCGTTCTTGTCAATGAGCCAGAAGTAATGCTGATGGATGAACCGTTTGCTGCCCTTGATGCTCAAACTCGACTTTCGATGCAGATGCTCCTCTTAGGAGTTTGGGAGCGTCTTCGGACGACGATCCTTTTCATTACCCATGATATTGATGAAGCGGTATTCTTGGGAGATCGAATCTATGTCATGACAGCAAGACCAGGCAGGATAAAGACTCTTGTCCCTGTGCCTTTAACGCGTCCGCGTCATTATGAGATGGTTCTCAGTCCTGCCTTCAACGAGACCAAAGCCAGAATATTTGAATTGATAAGGGAGGAGACAGCAGCCCTTTCGAACTTCGTGGGTGCGTGAGTTTTAATCTTTTTCACGAATCTCTATAGGGGCGGAGGGAGCAACTTTCTCTTTAGCTACCTGGAGCAGCACGATCGCAGAAATCACTCCGATGCCTCCTAAAACCTGCAGGGGAAACAATATTTCTCCTAAGACAATATAAGCGGTGATGCTTGCCACGACAGGTTCCCAGGTGGCGATGATGCTTGTCCGGGTAGCACGCATATATTCAATGCCCTTAAAGTAAAGGCCGAAAGGAATGAGGGTTGAAAAGATGGCGATATAGATAAAGGCCATCCACATTTTGAGCGAATGACCAGCCGTGAAGATTTTCAAGGGTGAAAAAAGTATCCAATATAAGACCGCACCAAATCCGAAACCGTAAAGAATGAGTGTCCATGAATCGTACTTCTTCAATCCTTTTTCCCCGAAGAGGGCATAAAAGGTAAAGAAAAGGGAAGCAATGACACCGCTGACGATTCCTATTTTATTCAGACGCAGCAGATCGGTCTGATACCCACCTACTACAAAATAACATCCCATCACGGCAAGAAGAAGGGCAGCGATCTTTGCTTTAGCGATGGGTTCTTTTTGGAAGAGGAAGGCATAGAGAGAGACCCAAACCGGTTGGATGTATTGGAGGAGAATGGCTGGTCCCACATGAATCTTACTAATGGTGTAGTAGTAGGTGAACTGCATCCCCGCCACGCCAACAAAACCTAAAATTAAAAAGTAGGGCAGGTCTTTCAAAGAGACGATCATTCGTCTCCGGTCGAAGAAAAAGAGAATGATGGCAAGGGCGAGCGTTGCAAGAGTGAGCCGGATGAGGACGAGCTCAGCAGGGGGGAGCCCGATGATAAATAGGGATTTGGCCACCACGCTGGAGACGCCCCAGAGTGTTGTCCCGACCAGGATATAAAGGTAACCACGAAATTCACTTTTCTTCATAGATTCCCATAGTGTCACAAAATTTCATAGAAAATCAACCTAAACTTTCCTGTACCCTCACCTAAGCCTTTCATTACTGAATACCGGGTTGAAAGCTAATCTTCTAAACATTTTTTTCCCTGTTGTACATACACCTTATACACAAAAAAATATGATTGACATTTTATTTAATGATAAAATGGAAAATATATTAGAGAGAGGGTTCGGGCTCCAAAGAGTAAGGAGGAGGTGGTCAGATTTTAACCAATTCATAATTCCTTATCCCCATCCCGATCTCTTCGGCATAGGCAAGTTGAATGTTCCAGTCCACCTCAGGATAAATCGCACGAAATTTATTTTCTCCGGGTTCCCAGGCCCCAGGCAGTTTTGAGGACCGATTCCCCGATTCTCCGTTTACCAAATCGACGGAGGCTTGATCAATCGCAACAGGATCCTCAGAGGACAGAAACCCAATATCATTCACAATCGGTGTGTCTGAATATCCATAGCAGTCACATGCGGGAGAGATCTGTGTCAGAAAGTTGAGGTAAAGCGCTTTTCCCCTTTTCTTGTGAACTGCTCCATAAGCGTGCTCCACCATTTTCTTTTGAAAAATGGGGATGGATTCATTCCATTGAATTTGAATGGCCGATGAAGGACAGGCGAGAATACATTCTCCACACCCAATGCAATTTGTTGAATCAATCAATGCAATAGAGGGCTTGTTTTCGTTTCCTAACCCTGATGGAACCATCGAAATCGCCGATTGAGGGCACCAACTCAGACAAATTTCACACCCTTTACAGGCTTTCCCTTTGACCTGAGGTGAGATGTTTGAATGTTGGCTCAATTTCCCTTCACGGCTGGAGCACCCCATCCCAAGGTTTTTTAACGCCCCTCCGAATCCAGAAAGTTCGTGACCCTTGAAATGGGTGACAGTGATGAGGACATCTGCCATGTAAAGCTCACGGGCGATGGAAACCGTTTTGAATATAGGTTTGTCGATCCGAACCTTTATGGCGCTATTGCCCCTCAACCCATCGGCGATCAGAACAGGAGCATTGACGACAGACTCCGTGAATCCATTTTCGAAAGCGGTGGTCAGATGAGAGACCGCCTCACTCCGGGTCCCCATATAGAGGGTATTCGTATCGGTTAAGAAAGGTTTCCCTTTATATTGTTTGACTCGGTCGACCACCCTTCTCAGAAAGATGGGTCGGACAAACGCTGTATTCCCCTTCTCTCCGAAATGGAGTTTAATCGCCACCAGGTCCTTCTCATGGATTTTTCCTTTTAAATCAGCCCGATCCAAGAGAATGTCCAATTTATCGAGGAGGGTTTTCTTAGATTCCACCTTCAGGTCTGAGAAAAACACAGGACTCTTCATAGGGAAGCCTCCTTGTCAAGCATTTTAAGGGAATACCCTGACGGTGTCAATCATCGGAAGAAAAAGGGGAGTTAAGGATTGACTTTTCGATGGGAAAAAAGGTAATTTTATATATCGTTCTTTTGGATGGAATGGATAACGGAAAGGAGAAAAGATGAAACGAGTTGAACCGACCCACATTCGTAACATAGGAACCTTCGGCCATGGCGGAGAAGGGAAGACTTCTTTGGTTGAGGCGATTCTTTTTGATACAGGGGAGAATACCCGTATTGGGCGTGTCGATGATGGTTCCTCTTTAATGGATTTTGAACCGGAGGAGATCAACCGGAAGATCAGCATCAGTTCCGCTATTTCCCACTTCGAGTGGAACAAACATCAATTTCATGTCATTGACACACCGGGGTACGCCAACTTCATCGCTGAGGCAAAAGCCTCGATGAGGGTAGTGGATGGGGCCGTCATCGTTATTGGCGGGAACTCGGAGGTCAAGGTTCATACCGAGACGGTATGGGGATATGCCAATGAATTTCAAACGCCCCGGATTCTTTACGTCAGCAAAATGGATATGGAACGAGCCGATTATTTCAAGGTCGTTGAAGAGGTAAAGAAAGTTTTTCCTTCTCAGCCTGCCGTTCCTGTTCAACTTCCTATTGGGGGAGAAGGAAGTTTCAAAGGGGTTGCGGATTTGATTCAGAGGAAAGCCTATTACTATCGGGAAGATGGGAGTGGAAAATTTGAACTCAAGGATATTCCACCGGACATGAAAGAAGAAGTAGAACGGCTTCGTGAGAAGTTGGTCGAGACGGTGGTCGAAATGGACGATCAGTTAATGGAAAAATATCTGGAATCCGGAGAAGTTTCCACCGAGGAGATCGTCCAGTGTCTTCGGAAGGGAACGATAGAGAGGAAGTTAGTCCCTGCTGTTTGTGGTTCCTCCACCCGAAATATAGGTATCCAACCACTCCTGGACATTGCAATCGCCTGTTTTCCCTCACCACTGGAGAAGGGTTCGGTTCAGGGAAAGAATGTTGAAACGGGGGAAGTCGAAACCCGTGAGCCCAAAGAAGATGGGCCATTCTCTGCTTTTGTCTTCAAGACCATCGCTGATCCCTTTGCAGGAAAACTGAGTCTCTTCAGGGTCTACTCTGGATCCGTGAATGCGGATTCCACCCTTTATAACTCCAAAAAGGACCTGAGGGAGAGAATCGGCCAAATTTTTTTATTGGAAGGGAAGAAGCAGAAACCGATAGGCTTCGCCGGTGTGGGCGATATCGTGGCGGTTGCGAAGTTAAAGGAGACCACGACAGGCGACACATTCTCCGATGAAAAAAAACCTATCATATTTGAAGAAACCAAACTGCCGCTTCCCATGATCTCTTATGCCCTGACCCCAAAAAGCAAAGGGGACGAAGAGAAAATCGCCGCCTCATTGGCGCGGATCCACGAAGAAGATCCAACCATAATGGTAGGACGGGATGAGCAGACCGGCGAGATCCTTCTTTCGGGCGTGGGACAGACGCATGTGGAGGTGATTGTTGAAAAATTAAAAAGGAAATTTGGGGTGGAGGTAAACCTTAGCGTCCCGAAAGTTCCTTATAAAGAGACGATCCGTGGTTCGAAAACCGGGGTGGTCTATCGTCATAAGAAACAGACCGGCGGTCGCGGGCAGTTCGCCGAAGTCCATTTTGATGTTTCTGCTCTTCCACGAGGAGCGGGTTTCGAATTTGAGAATGCCCTTACCGGGATGAACGTTCCGAGGAACTTTGTTCCAGCCGTGGAGAAGGGAATTGGTGAGGCGATGCAAAGTGGTGTCCTCGCTGGCTTCCCTGTCGTAGATGTGAAAGTTCGATTTTATGATGGAAAATCTCATGAGGTCGATTCCTCGGAAATGGCTTTCAAGATTGCTGCCATCATGGCTTTTAAAAAGGGGGTTCAGGAAGCCAACCCCGTGCTCCTTGAACCGATCATGA
>Ga0209164_1004090_pt1 | contig 13334 bp, 10 predicted proteins | sample MTBNYHSulfiMetaG_FD_187458 | JGI IMG/M metagenome (GOLD analysis project Ga0209164, IMG submission 187458) | Enrichment culture microbial communities from rom New York Harbor, USA that are MTBE-degrading - MTBE-NYH (New York Harbor Sulfidogenic)... | ecosystem: Environmental > Aquatic > Marine >...
GCTGAAGATCATCCGTGTATGCCATCAGAAATGCCAAAAGATCCGGCTGGTTCTTGCTCATGGCAATCATCTCTTTATTTGCCCTGTCCGGTGTGAAATTGGCAATTTGCTGCCAGGTTTTCTCCACGAATCCTTCAGATAAAGTATCCATTTACACAACCTCCCTTCTAATGCCTTTTTCAGAATCATCGATATTATACCTGATTGCATGGACGCGAATTTCAAGAAGAAAGGTTTTCGGTTAACTGCTTCCTGAACTTAACAAAAATACATCAGATAAAAATGTGAGCAGTATAATCTGATATCGACAAAGAGCAAATTGTTTTTTGTATATTCTTCATATACAATATTATCCATTCTAAATCTTGCAGGAGGTAGTTGTTGTGTTCAAAAAAATACTTACAGTTCTCATTGTGTTTATGTTCATCATTGCTTTCGCCCATCGGGCACACGCATTTGTTGAAGGTCAGTGGAACATGAATGTTATCGAGAAGATTAGCGCAAAAGTGAAAAATGTAGCAGCTGCCAAATATACTGATGAATTCTCTGATATCTGGTCATTCAGTACCGACGGGCAATATGCAATTGACGGCATGCAGTTGGGAACATGGGCTATAGACGGCAAGAAATTTGTGGTAAACCTTGACGAATCGCTATTGGGATTTATTCTGGCAACCAATCTTCAGGATGAGGGATTCCCCAACGATACCGTAGTCACAATCACATCAATACTGGCAAGCGGGACAATGAAAAAAGACGGTTCACTGAAAGGAAAATACAAAATTACTGCAGTGGTCACTACTTCAGGGGTAACGGGGAAACTGACTGTGAACGGAAAATTTACCGGCGTAAAGATACCAGACAATCCGCCTAATAATGGGACAGAATTCACGATGTCAGAGTATTTACCACTTGGACAGGGAGATATATGGACATACAGGGAAGAAGATAATGAATTGACTGTAAAGACTGTATCAGGCACAGAGAACATCAACGGGGTAGATGCTGCAAAGATAATAGACGAAGATGGAGACTATCAGCTATGGACTAACAGTAATGGAATTATATGGTATAAAGAGTATGACGCTGACGACATACCGGGTTGCGGCTGGAAACAGCTCATTTTTGATCCACCTATTCATGCATCAGCCCCTGTAGTCTCCGTGGGGTCGACATATAGCGCAAATACTACTCTTACTGAAACAAATTGTACAGGCAGTTCATCTACTTCATCCGTCTCATATGATTTTAGCATTGAGGGTATTGAAAACGTAACCAATCCTGCAGGAACATTTAATAACTGTCTGAGGATAAAGGGTATTTTGACTGTGAATGGCAGCACGCAAACAAATGAAATGACTATATGGCTGGCAAAGGGCGTGGGGGAGGTAAAGACAATTAGTATTTCCAAGCAGAATGGTACTACAGTTAACACATGGACAAGCGACCTTGTCAGTGCTGTTGTCGGTGGTGTGAGTTATCCTTAAACCTCAGGTTAATAACGTTACGATAGGGCGGGATCTTTCCCGCCCTTTTATTGAATAGTATCACACATAATCTTCAATATTTATGACTTCTCGGCAGTCAGGACTCGTGTTGTCTTCAAACGGAGTAGCAACAGTTCATCCCGAAATCGTGATAGCAGGCCAACCACGCATCTCGCGAACTCATGGCTGTGCCTCCCAAGTTGCAAGCCGCTGTTGTCCAAAATAATCAGGCATAGGGATACCGCTCAATTTCCGAATCGAAATCACGGGTAATCCCGAATAGGCTTTGCCTTTCGGGACCGAAGACGGAGCGGAGGTCTCAGCTTTCAATGCTACACTTACATGGAAGTCAAAGGAAGGTTTGCAGAGAAAAAGAGGGAGTTTAGTTCGATTTGGAAATTGAGCGGTATCCCTTTTTCATATTTTTGGACAGCAATAGTTGCAACCTTGAACCTACAAAAAATCCCCTTGAGAAGGCGGGATTGCTTCGCTACCCTCGCAATGACATGCTTATCAAACGTTTGAGATACTTGTCGATGGACTTGGGAATTTCCCACCTGAGCGAATAGACTTTTCCCTTGAGAGAGTGTATTTTAAAGAGTAGGATCTTAACGATATAAAAATTGCAGGGGTACACGTTCGTGAGACAAAGAAGGAGGATAAGATATGAAAAAAATAAACAGCGTGCTCGCATTTCTTGGAGTCCTGCTTTTTTGTCTGTCATCGGCACTTGCAGAACATTCCCCGGCCTTGCCCACAGTAGTAATCATTACAACAGGTGGAACAATCGCTGAAAAGACTGACCCGAACACCGGCGGATCAGTTCCGGCCTTATCAGGAAAAGACCTAATAGAAGCGATCCCTTCTCTTTCAAAGGTAGCAAACATCAAAGTAATAAATTTTTCTAATATAGACAGCTCGCAAATGACGCCGCAGATATGGGCAAATCTTTCGGTCGTCACAGATAAGGCACTTGAAGATCCCGAAGTAAAAGGCGCGGTAGTGACCCACGGGACCGATACTATGGCAGAAGGAGCGTATTTCCTTGATCTGACGCTCAAAAGCACGAAGCCCGTGGTTTTCGTCGGCGCCATGCGTAATGTTTCAGACGTATCGCCGGACGGCCCGGCGAATATTCTGAACGCGGTTATCCAGGCCTGTTCCGATGAGGCAAAAGACTGGGGAGTAACTGTCACGATGAACCAGTATATAAACTCTGCGAGGGACGCAAGAAAAACACAGACAAGCAATGTGCAGACATTCAATTCAGGAGAAAAAGGATATCTCGGTTATATAGCGATGGGGAAAGTGACTAAATTCAACAACCGCCCTCAGGGGCAGAAATTTCCCTTGCCGGACAAGTTGCCGGATGTGGTGATAGTATCTGCTTACGCCGGCGCGGACGGGCGCCTGATACGGTCGGCGGTAACTTCCGGCGCGGAAGGCCTGGTAGTTGAAGCGGTCGGCGCGGGCAATGTGAATAAGGATATGTTCGGGGCCATTCAATACGCCATAGGGAAAGACATACCTGTGGTCATAACGACGAGCGTTTACCACGGAAGCGTAATGCCTGTGTACGCTGACCAGGGGGGCGGCGCGCTCCTTATGAAAGAAGGAGCAATCCTGGGAGGTGATCTTACTACGGCAAAAGCACGGCTGCTCTTGATGCTGGCCTTACCCTACGTGAAGGATGATCATAAAAAGCTCGTAGGAATCTTCAGCCGCTGAAGAGAGAGCCAGGCCCGCCCCTCTTCTTCATCGAACAGCGACAGACGCCTACATTACATTAATTATTACGCTTCCCCAGATCGTGAGGAGGACATTCCCGAAAGCATACGGAGCGGCGTATCCCAACACAGGCGTAGAGCTTTCCGCATCGTCCTGCACGGTATTCAACGCGGCGGTGATTACCCGTGCGCCGGTGAGCGCTCCCAGAAGAAGAACCGGATTCATTCTCAGAATGTATTTACCGAAATAAAGCCCGACTATAAACGGCATAAGGCATAAGACAATACCCGCCAGGAACACAGACAGCCCGGTAGTCGCAAATGCATGGACTGCCTGCGGCCCCGCGCCCAGGCCCACGCACGCAATAAAAAGATTCAATCCCAAGTTTGAAAGTATCCATTGGCTTGCATTCGGAAACTGCCCGAACGTGGGGTGAACGGCTCTCAGCCATCCCAGGATAAGGCCTGCGAGCAGAACACCGCCGCCTACTCCTAAGGTGAGAGGAATGCCGGCAACCGGCACTACTATTAACCCGATGAGCGTGCCCAGAACGCATCCGATGCCGACGGTGATAATATCCGTCATCGCCGACGGCCTCTCGGCATATCCTATCGCCTTGACAGCCTTTTCCACGCTCTCTTTCTCCCCTATCAACTGAATGACATCGCATACGTGCACCTTCGTGTCGCGGGTTATGGGCAATTCCTGCCCCTGGCGCGTGATCCGCCTCAGGAAAAGCCCGTGAGCATGCTCCATTTCACTTAATTCGCCCAGGGTCTTTCCGGCAATCTTTCGGTTAAGAACACATACGTCCAGAATCTCCCCCACCATATCGGACACGACCGCTGCGTCTGTTTCAGGACCGATAAGCTCTGTTGCTCCTATAAGCGAAGCTCCCTTTGCCGCAAGAACAATGGTATCCTGCGCGTGAACAACCATATCCGGCGCTCCGTCCACAACCGTGCCGTCATGTTTTACCTTTTCGACGACTACTTCCTGAGAGAAAAGCGATTCGATCTCGCTCACCGTTTTGTCTGCCGCCTTCGGGTTCGTTACGCGGTATGCCCGAAGATCAATCTGGGCTGCCCACGAAAAGAGTTCCGGTTTATCCGTTATTGCAGCCTGGCCCGACATTGACGCTTCAAGTTTTTTGGCTTCTTTCCTGAGGTCGATGCCCAAGAGGCGCGGGGCGACCTTGAAAAAGAGTATCCCCCCGGCGGTCCCGAAGATATAGGTGATAGCATATGCGACGGCGAGGTTTGTATCCAGGTCCTTTTTTTCTCCATCCGTGAGAGACAGATGCTTTATCGCGCCTTCGGCCGTTCCTATCGCGGCTGATTCCGTTACGGAACCTGCAAAAAACCCTGCGGCAGTGCCTTTGTCAAAATGAAGCGCTTTGGCGAGACCTACTGCCGTAACCAAAGCCGTTAAAGCCACCACAAGGGACAGCGCGACAAATTTTATCCCGTCTTTTTTGAGGGCTCCGAAAAATTGCGGGCCGACTTTATACCCTATCGTGAAAATGAACAGGGCAAAGGCTATCGATTTTAAAAGTTGCGGGACCTCGATACCTATCTGTCCCAGGACTAGTGACGAAAGCAGGACACAGGTTGTCGCACCGAGACTGAAGCCGAAGAATTTTATCTTTCCAAGGGCATAACCGGCGGCAAGCGCCAGGAAGACCACAATCTGAGGGTAACTCCGCATGATCTCAAATACTGATTGGGGCATGTCTTCTCCTTCTGTATTTCAGAGATTATTTCCTCTTTGCTGCCAGCCAGTGTGTATAATACTCATCGAGGAGTTCGCTTATCCCTTTCCCGATGGTCTCGTACGCCTTGTCATCCAGATTTGCCAGAGAGACGCGCACAGACATATTCGGCGCGTCAAAACCACCGCCGTCCATCAGAACGATGGATTTCCTTTCGGCCAGCTTTACCACAAAATCTATCGGCTCATGCCTGGTGACGAGATGCTTTGAAAATTCCCGGCTGTATCTTGTCTCTGCAAGCGTGGGGATATCAATAGTCGTATAGTAATGCGCATCGTACTGGTTTTCCGGATGCGGAATCCCGACGGCCGCATAGAGAGTCCTGAATCTCTTCGTAACGATATCCTGCGCCAGTTTCTTGTATGTTCCTTTTTTGTCCATGAGAGAATGGAGAGAAAAAAGGACCATCAATACCTGCTGCGGCGTCGAAAGACCTGCGGTATGGTGAAGCGCCACAGACCGGCTGTCGGCAACCATTCTGTCTATAAGCTTCATTTTATCGGGATAGAGCGTGGTGGTGCTGTATCTCTCGCGCAGTTCGTTTTTGAATTTCCCGGGAAGCGAAGCGATCATTTTGTCAAAAATATTATTCTCATGAATCGCGATGACGCCCAGTCTCCAGCCCGTCGCGCCGAAATATTTTGAATATGAGTAAACCAAAATCGTATTGCGGGGCGCAACAGCCGCAAGCGACCGGAAGCCGTTCACGAATGTCCCGTATACATCATCGGTAAGAAGTATCAGGTCTTTCCTTTTTGTACGGACCAACCGGGCAATCTTATCGAGCGATTTTTTCTGGATGCTTACCGAGGTCGGATTGGACGGATTGACCAGGAAAAAGGCCTTTACCCGTGGATCGGCAAGCTTCTCTATTTCAGAATCCGGATATTGCCAGTCTGAATTTTCGTCCTGCCGGACTTCGAGTTCTATAAACCGAAAGTCGTTCAATCGCGGTATCTCGATGTAAGGCGTGAAGATAGGGGTCCCGAGCGCGATCCTGTCACCTTTATGGAGAAGCTTGTTTTCCATGAGGCTCGTAAAAATGTAATGCATCGCCGCAGTCCCTCCTTCCGTGGGAAAGAGGTCGAATTTTCCGGGAGGAGGTCTGTTCTCACACATTTCCTGCATAAGATATTGGTGAACAATTTTTTCACTCACCGTAAGCATGCGGTCAGGAGTAGGGTAATGGTCTCCCAGGACAGCATCAACCATTTCGGCAATAAAATCATCCGCGTTTATTTTCAGCTCTTTGCGCACATGCAAGAATGCGTCCTTTAAAAACCTTGTCCCTGCAGCACCGGCGTTCTTCTTCAGGAATGCTTCAAACCTTTTTGCGATATCTTTATTTTCTGCCGGGCTTCCAAAGCCGGCCCTGTGCGGCTTTCTCTCAGACTCAAGCATGGCAAAAAGGCCGAGTTGGAAAAAGCCCCGGCGCGGCTCTATCGCAACCCAGTTGGGGTTTCCCCGTCCGGCGTTCAGCATCATCCTCTCATGATGCGTTTTTGCCATCTGAATGAGCTTGTTCTTTAATTCGAACGGACTTAATTTTTCATAACGCCTTTCTTCCGGAACTTTCATAAATACCTCCCGTCTTGAGATAAAATCATCAGGGTGTTTTGCCGATGTTAAACAGGGTGATTTGCGTGCCCAGGCGGGTCTGCACCACACCGCTTGCCAACCCTTTGGAAAACAGCAGGATATCCAGCGAACCGCCGTACAGGAAATTGCCAAGCCTGGTGTAGCCCCGTTTCACGGTTTTTCCGGCCACGGTGTTTTCATCAAGCACTACCGAGCCGATCGTATCCAGGCCGACCGGGACCGAAGCCACATAGCCGGTCAACTCTTTGCCGTCCAGGTCCTTATATTTGACCTCAATGATAATGACACCGCGCTGGAACATCTGGAACTGGCTGAAATCCGTCCCGGGGCGCCCCACATTGCCGTCTAAAGGCGCCCAGTTGGTAAAGTCCTCATACCCATAAGTGCCTGAGCGGACAATCTCCGCATGGGCAATCTTCCCGTTTACCGGCGAATGGAAATGATGATAGGTGTTGGGCATCAGCACACAGGACAAGCCCGTGCCGCCGATGAATTTCTCTTTCAGTTCTTTCGGCGTTTCTCCAAGAAGATCCATTAAACTGACCGGGATATTCTTCACGTCGAACACCATGTCCTGCTGCAGCGGGTTTTCGACATACTTCCTCACCGCGACTCCATCCTCTTGCAGCACCTGTACAAGCGGATTCATGATGCAATCGGTCGGCGACACGACAATATAATCGCGGTCCGGATACTCGCTGACCGGCATGGTAACCGGGCGGCTGGGGATGGTCCGGGTCTTTGTATCGATCCTGATCTGCCGGGCGAAAAAATCATTCCATGACCCGTAATGATACGTATTGTCTTCGTTTGGAATGTAATCGCTGATTTCGATCCTCGGGTCGTCCACCCATTGCGCGACCTTTGCAGCAGAAGCCTTGCTGTTCATGAAAGCGCCGCGCTGGTTGCTGAAATCCCGGGTGAACTTCAGGCCTGTGATGAGGAGCTTCCCTTTGTTGCCGGGGTCCCGCCCCTGGACAAAATCCTGACCTGCGGGGTTCCTGTAGTAGAACCAGGCAAAATGTTGAATGTACTTCAACCCGTTGTCATGACTTCCACTGATGTCCGGAAGAAAGGTGCACCAGGTGGTGAAGTCTGTGAGCATTTGCCTCACAAGCTCCGTAGCGTCCTTATGTCCTTTCCATGGGTTGGGTTCCGTGTAACCAGCAGGCAGGTCCTGAAACCCTCCGTTGACATTTTTCAGCGCCTCCTGTGTAGCCGGATCGGTTGCATATTGCCTGGCCAGATAGGTCATGGAGTCGCCGCACGGAGATGCTGCGACTTTCATGATGGTCTCCAGGCTCAACAGGTTGCCCCCGGAGATGGGATCACGCAGTCCGCTCAATTCCCTGAAGACTGTTTTGTATTTTTCCTCAGGCACCAATTCCCGCATGTTTTTGGCAACATGTTCCTCATAGTTCCCCGCCCTCTCCACGTCCTCAATCGTATAGGCCTGGGACAGTGTGCCATAACACAAAAACAGGACCACAAGGAGTCCTAACAGACTCGTTCTCAGTATCGTTTTCATAATACCCCCTGTTCTTTCTATTTTTTTCTTGAATCGCGATTTTTCGGCTAATGACCGGAACTAAGGAACGGGCGGCTTTATAGCACGCCCGTCTTAAGCTATTTATTGCCTCGTTTTTTCTTTTTTGCCCGTGACGCATATTCAGTTTGGGGCTCATGCACTGCGGGGTAAGCGTCCATCCATGATAAATCTTTACCGATTACCAATTCTTTCATTGTGGCGTGATGCGTGTTGTTCATAGGTATCAAGCGCATTTGAAAACCATGGATTCGGACCATTTTTTTAACTTCTTCTGCATTATCATATGTCATCAAAAAATCGCCTTTCAATGCTTCACATATAAAAAACAATCGTTCATGATCAAGATCGTAATGTTTATATAAACGCTTGCCGGCTTTCTTTCCTCCGGCAGTATATGGTGGGTCTATAAAATAAATCACATCGCGCCGGTCAGAAAATTCTTTCATTACCTTCAAACCGTCATCACAACGAAAATCCACTCTGTCGGCAATATGCTTCAGGTTGAGAATTCTTTTTGCAATAGTCGCAGGATACCAACGGGAATGAATGCCTTTGCCGTTCTCGCCGTACTTGAGAAACCCAGCCCCTTCAGCGAGAATGCCGCCATGAAATGTTCGATTCTTAAGAATTGTCTGAAATGCCTTTTCTCTTAGGGCGCTCGGTCGTTTCTTGATTTCATTTATAACTGCTTCCTTGGAGAGTTCAAAAGTAAGTACGCGGTTTGCCAACCATTCAGCATCACCTTTGACAATTGATGCCCAGAATGCGGCAATCTCGTCGTCGAGTTCAACCATAACCGCCCTTTGAACCAAATTCTCGAAAAGAGCGGTCAGGCCAATAATCCCCCCACCCACGAAGGGTTCAAGAAGGATTTTTGGTGTAGGATACAAGGAACTAATCCAATCTCTGAAAGTAGGAACAAACCATGTTTTCCCGCCGGGATAGCGAAAAGGGCTCCGTTGAGGAACAGAAGCAACGTTAACCGGTTTTGGCATTTCAACTCTGCCTTGTACTTTCGGGAATAATAGACCTTGTTTATGTGTAGTCATCTCAGAATGGTCTTTCGATTATTTTGTTGGCTGGCGGAGTTTCAATCTGCTCGTCGAGCTTTTCTTGAAGCAGCTTTATAAAGTCTCCAACTTTTCCAGGCGATGCTGTAGTTATTGAGAGAAGGGCAGGCTCAAACTCGGTAAAAACTTCGTCCACCTTCTTAAGTGAATATCTGCCGGCCTCGTGGCCCTTTCCTTTAATAAGTTCCAAATCGTATATGAACCATGCAATATCTGCTTTGGCTTTGGGAACTTTTTTTAATTTGGGGAGCGTGGAAAAGAAACTCTTATTCAATGCGACGGCGATTTTCTTTTGCCAATTGTGAAGAATTCCACCCTTAAAAAGAAGCTGAGGAGCAAGTCTTTTACGAGAAGAGGAAAGATAATCAGGTCGCGGAAAGTTTGGTTCTTTAGACCAATCCATCGAGGCGCGGTCTTTTGGGTCTTTCATAAAGTATTCAAATGGTTCGCGTACATTCCCTGATATGTATACCGCCTGAATTTCGAGTGCGCCGAAATCATATACTTTCCCCTTGTCATCATAAGCGACAAGCACTACATCGATATTCCCGGCAGACTTCCCTTGCACGTCGCTCAATCGAACTTCCGTCAATGAACTCCAATTCGCATCTTTCTGAAAGAAGAAGGAAGCGGCATCATCAGTGATACGCCACTCCTCGCGAAATCTGATGGGGCAAGTGATTACCGGGTGGTTTTCGTGGTAAATGCTGCAAACGCCCAACGGGTCCTTTGCTTTATCTTTCGTACAGTTAGGGACTTTATTGTTGAAGGGACAGAGCCGATTCGAGCGATATCTATCGGCTTTTTCTGTATGATCGTCCGTCAAATGACCGAAGACCTCTGCCAGCGGTTGCCCCACATTTGCCATGAAAGCCTTTTCCTTCTAAAAATCAATTTTTTAATGCTTGGCCTTGTAAAGATTATAAAGCAAACCAATACGATTTTGCACCTTGCCCGGAGGATAGACATTGAGAGGCAACCTCATTACAATATATTGGGAGTTTGACCGGGTAATATTCCATACATAAGGAGAAGCGGGAACATGACCTCAAGAAAAAAGAGCATCCTTATCGCAGATGACAGCGAGACCTTCGTAATGTATTCGAGCATTCTTTTGAAAAGACTGGGGTTTGATGTTATCCCTGTTGAAAACGGAGCAGAAGCGTTAAAGCTTATCAAGGTAATGGAACCTACCCTTGTAATGCTCGACATTCACATGCCGGTTATGGATGGTTTAACAACATTAAGATTAATAAAAGAAGACAAAAGAACTCAGGAAATTCCTGTGGTTATGGTCACTACTGATTCCGACAGGGACATCGTCGCAGAATGTGAAAAAATGGGCTGCTCCGGGTATGTTACAAAACCCATCAATATTGATAAATTATACGAAGTCATACAGGAGTGCCTGTATTCTCCAAAGGGTTTCAGAAGGCAGCACATACGGGCCTCCTTCAACAATAAAATATCTGTTGTTCATGACGGCAAAGCATGTGAGTTCTATGCAGTAAACATCTCTGAAGGCGGTATATACCTGACTGCAAAAGACCCTTTTCCTCTGGGCTCGGAAGTCAAAGTTTCGCTGCATCTTGACGACGGGAAAACACTCACCCTAGATACCTCTGTAGTCTACATAAAAGGTCTCTATGGCGATCTCTTTAAAAACCCGCCGGGAATGGCGCTGAAGTTCAAAAACCTCACGGATGAAGAATCATTGATGCTCAAGAATTATGTTAGGAAACTGATCGCCGAGGATTTATTGGACTCTCAGGAAGAAGTGGTTATTGAAAAGTAGCAGGCAATCTTATCAGAAAGGGCTGTTGAGAATGTTCCCATTGGATAGCTTGCACTTCCTTAAATAATAGCGTACAAAGTCAGGACTTGTAGTCCGGATATCGCGATTCCATAAGGGTATTGATCCGGTCGTCGAGGTTCGGATGGGTTGCAAAGAGCGCTTTTAATCCCTGCTTTTTAGTTCCGGAGATGCCAAAAGCCGCCATTTGGTCAGGCAGATGAGGCTGCTGTATAGAGGCTTTCAAGGCTTCGAGTGCGCCTATCATGGGCTTTTTTCCGACCAAATCCGCGGAACCGCTGTCTGCGCGGTATTCCCTTTTCCTTGAAAACCAGAAGACGATAATCGAGGCAAGCATTGCGAGGCATATCTCTGCGATGATCGTCGTTACCCAAAAACCTATACCATGCCCCCTCTCATTTCTGAATATCACTCTGTCAACGGTATACCCGATAATACGCGCAAAGAATATGACGAATGTATTCACCACACCCTGTATGAGCGCAAGGGTTATCATATCTCCATTTTTTACATGGGCCACTTCATGCGCCAGCACTGCGCGGATTTTCTCCTTGTCCATGCGCCGCAGCATCCCGCTTGAGACGGCCACAAGGGCGTTGTTCCGCTTCATGCCGGTTGCAAACGCATTCATGTCGTCAGAGGGAAATATGGCAACCTCGGGAATCCCTATGCTCGCCCTGGTAGCAAGTTCTCCTATCGTCTTGACGAGCCAACGCTCTGTTTCACTTGCAGGCGAAGTGATCACCTGAGCCCTTGTAAGTCTCTTTGCACTCCATTTCGAGAGCGCAAGACTTATGAATGACCCGCCCATACCGAAAACAACAGAAAATATGAGGAGCGACTGATAATTGAGGCCGTACGCGGTCAGATAAGGTTCAACGCCGAGAATTCTCAGTACAATTCCCAGCACTATTACAATCGCCAGATTGGTCATCAGGAAATACAGTACTCTGCGCATTATTCTCTCCTTTTCCGGCAAAGTATTTCCGGGAATTTTATTCAGGCCGGAATCCTGTTTGTTTCATCCTGGACATCCGTCTGATCTCATATCCAGAACTTGTTTCGGGATAGAATTTCCAGTTCCATGATTGCTCAAACGCAATGAATTTTTATTGCTGTTCCTGTGGAACCGACTAGGTATAGTGTAGCAAAAATCTACCGGAAATTCATTGCGAAACGGTGCCGGGCAGGTGTCCTTCTTGTTATACCTCATCTGCTTTCCTCCACAAGATGAAGCGGCGGAACCTGCCTTACGCTCGTCTGTTTTAAAACTTTTACTGCAGCGGTCCTTTAATCAGTCTGATATCGTCAATCCAGACCGTCCCTTTGCCGTTGACGACCAGATTGAGTTTTATGTTGTCGGGGTTCTGCCCCTTCTGCAGGAAGAACGGCGTCTCTACACTTGTCCATTCCATGGTACCGGAGAGAGGGCTCTGGAGCCCCCGCGAAAAGAACTCGCCCTTGCCGGTGAAGCCGCACCACATTTCCAGGAATGCCTGCCCTTCCAGACCTTCTGTCCGCACCTTTGCCTGATAAGTGATACGGGCATTCTCAACGTCGAGATCGCCTGTCTCAAAAAGTCTGAAAATGGTCGGCCCGGTGGCAACAATTTTCAGGGAACCCTTGCCGTCGCCCGATATACCCTTGTCGATCTCAACCCCTGATTGAGTAATGACACCCTCCATACTGTCGAGGGGATAGTATTTCAGTTCCACAGCTTCGGTTGATGATTTCTGGCACCCCGTGACGGCCCACATCAGAAGTAAACCTGCGAATACCGCGAAAATCTTTCTCATAGAATCCCCCTTCTTGTGTTATGCTGATTATTTTTGCCTCACCCTGATCGAATTGCCGTGCGCCTCAAGGCCTTCTGCGTCTGCAATTGTCTTAACCGTCTCTGCCAGTTTGTTGAAACCTTGCCTTGTAAAGCAAAGAAGACTCGACCGTTTCATAAAATCATATACTCCCAAAGGAGACGAAAACCGTGCGGTTCCTCCTGTGGGAAGGGTGTGGTTGGGACCTGCGGAATAATCACCAAGCGCTTCCGGCGTCCACTCTCCAAGGAATATCGCACCGGCATGTTTTATAAGCGGCAGAATATCCTTTGGCCGGGCAGTCATGATCTCCAGATGTTCGGGGGCGATCCGGTTTGCAATCTCTGCCGCGTCCCGCATATCTCTTGCGAGCACGATTGCCCCATAGCCTCCCAGAGATTTCCGCGCAATATCTCTCCTCCGCAGGGCAGTCAGTTGTTTTTGGACCTCTTTTCTCACTGCGTCCGCCAATTCCCCGGAAGGAGTGACAAGGACAGATGATG
>Ga0209164_1004091_pt1 | contig 13328 bp, 11 predicted proteins | sample MTBNYHSulfiMetaG_FD_187458 | JGI IMG/M metagenome (GOLD analysis project Ga0209164, IMG submission 187458) | Enrichment culture microbial communities from rom New York Harbor, USA that are MTBE-degrading - MTBE-NYH (New York Harbor Sulfidogenic)... | ecosystem: Environmental > Aquatic > Marine >...
CTCAACAACGAATTGCCTTTCGGCAAAGACGCCGCCTACGAGTTACTCAAGGGCCAGACCTACAATTGGCGTCGGCTGCTGCTTTCTCTGGGCCTGCGGCTGTTTGGTGTTTTCAACCGGCTGACCAGCGATGAACGCGAATCGGTGCTCATCATTGATGACAGCCCGTATGACCGGTCCCGCTCCAAGTGGGTGGAACTGCTCGCAAGCGTCTGGGATCACAGCACCGGCCGCTTTTTGAAAGGCTTTCGGATGCTCACCATCTGCTGGTCGGATGGAACCCGTTGTCTTCCGATGGTTGTCTTCCTCGGATGCCGAAAAGCGCTTGTGCGACAGCCAAAAGGCCCTGGTTAAGTGCTGCTGCGCATACCAGCGCCGCAAAGAAGCCACCGAAAAGGCAACATCGCATCTTGAAACCATGGTAAAGCGAATTCTCTCAGCGGGTGTTTCTGCCCAATACCTGCTGATGGACAGCTGGTTTACGATGCCGGCAACCGTTACCACCTTGGCTGAGCACATCAAGATCATCGGCATGGTGAAAAAGTCGCCTAAGATTCACTACACCTTCAATGGTCAGTCCTTGAATCTGATGGCCATCTACCGGCGGCTTAAAAAACGCCGTGGCCGCGCCAAGATCCTGGCCAGTACCCGTGTCATGCTCAAGGATTCGGTTGCAGCCAAGCTGGTGTTCGCACGCGACAGACGAAAAAAAGACTGGCTGGCGCTGCTGTCAACCGACACTAAGTTGGCCGATGAGGATATCGTGCGCGTCTACGGCAAACGCTGGGACATCGAGGTTTTTTTCAAGATGGCCAAACAGCACTTGAAGCTGGCCAAGGAAATTCAGTGCCGTGACTTCGATGCCTTGATTGCCCATACCACCATTGTCTTCATGCGCTACATGTTCCTGGCCTACCAATGCCGCATGGAGACGGATCATCGCACCTTTGGCGACTTGTTTTACGCCTGCTGCGATGAGGTGGCGGATATCTCCTTTTTAGAGGCGCTGTGCCACATTTTGACGCTGGCGAGCGATCGGCTGAAGCAGTTAGGTACCTTCTGCGAAAAAACGGCGACTGCCTTCTTCGATGCGATCATGAACACCGCGCTGCAGTGTGTTGGCTTGTCAAAGAACAAATTGGCGATCGCTTAAACTCGATCCCGAAAGTTGAGTTATTGATAAAATTCCTTTACTGTTGTGATGCCGACTGGGGGGTATGTATTTTCGCCCGGAGGTAGGTGTTCCGATTAGGCACAATCACAAACTGCTGTGATGGCGTGGCGATTGCGGGGAACTTTCCTGATGGCAAGGTACGCAAATTGCGTGTACCGGTACCAAGGAGATTCGTCCATGCATCTCATTAACAATGGAAACCCTTATGTATGTGACCTCAAAGACAGACGTCGGACCTATTCCCTTTGGGAACGTTTCAATGCCGGGGTCTTGGGGGTCGATGAGTTGGTGGAGGATTATGAACGGCTGATGTTCATGGAGTGGGACCGGTGCAGGAAAATGGGCATCGACGCCACGATGAAAACCGGCAAGATCCTTTCCAAGGAAAAATACCGCGAGATCCGGGAGGAAAAGAAGTATTTAATCGATAATGCAACTCCTATTTTGGACTCCGTTCAAGACCTCCTTTTCGGTGTTCCGGGCATCCTTTTGTTTACGGACGAAGAGGGAACCATCCTGCATATTTCCGGCGATCTTTCCGTGCGGGAAAAAGCTGCGGCCACCATCAACTTGGTCCAAGGATCGCGGTGGTGTGAGTCGGTGGTGGGAATCAACGGGATTGGAACGGCCATTGCCAAACGATGTCCGGTCCATGTCTTTTCAGCAGAGCATTATTGCGAGGGATGGCATACCTGGACGTGCGCGGGGACACCGATTTTTGATCCGTTGTCCAATGACGTCCTCGGGGTGGTCGACTTCACGACCTTTGATCGAGACTATCGGAACGACGCTGTTGATCTGATCGGTTTGATCTCAAAGCACATTTCCAATGATCTCCGGCTGCGCCTGGAGATCGAACGGTTGCAGCTGATCCATCAGTATGAACTGGAGAGCTCCCACTACCCATCGGATGCGGTAATCGTGCTTGACAGAACCGGTCGCGTGGTCAGATGCAGCCCCACAATTGATCCAAGTACTTTTATTGAGAAGAACGGATGCGCTGTGGATTTTACCGCCTTGGCGCCCAAAGCAAAGCACGCGGTTTGCACCAAGGGGGATGGAGTCCCCATCGGGACGCTGTTGGTGGTGGCAAAACGGAAAGGCAACAATACAGCAAATGCTTCGAAGGCTACCGGGGTTTCCCGATTCGGCGGATTCATCACGGCCAGCCGGACCATGAAAAACATCATGGCTCGTATCGAGAAGATTATTCCAACCGAGTTAAGCATTCTGGTTACCGGCGAGACCGGTACGGGAAAAGAGCTGATCACCAACTACATCCACCGCCGGAGCGAGCGCCGGGACGGACCTTACGTGACGGTGAACTGCGGGGCAATCAGCAAGGAATTGTTCGAAAGCCGATTTTTCGGATATGTGCACGGTGCCTTTACCGGTGCGGACCCCCGGGGAAAGCGCGGGTTTTTCGAGTCCGCCGACCAAGGGACCTTGTTTCTCGACGAAATCGGCGAGATGCCCTTGGATATCCAGGTCGCCCTTCTGCGGGTTTTGGAAACGAAGCGTTTCAGCCGGATTGGATCGGAGCGGGAACTTACCGCAGACTTCAGGATTGTGGCCGCCACCAACCGGTTCTTGCTTAAAGAAGTAGAGAAAGGCACTTTTCGCGAGGACCTCTATTATCGCCTGAGCATGGCGACAATCGTTATTCCACCCCTTCGTTACCGTCAGGAGGACATCCCGGTCCTGGTCGAACACATGGCCACAGCGTTCTGTCAGAAATACCATGTACCCCAAAAAAGTTTTTCTGCTGACGCGATGGAAACCCTGATACGCTACCAATGGCCCGGCAATTGCCGGGAGCTGAGAAATGTGGTTGAAGCGACGTTCGTCTACTCCGGAGATCCGATTATGTGCTACGATCTTCCGGCAGAGGTCCAGGGTACGTCTGACCATTTGGCCGGTGGGATTGTGCCGTCAATGTCCCCGCTGGTTTCCTCCGCGGACCTTAACCTGGAGCGGGCCTTGCGGACCCAGCGGCAGTGGAACCGCCATAATGAACGGCAGATGATTGAGGCGGCGCTCAAAAAAAACCGGCATTTGAGTCAAGCTGCCAGGGAACTCGGAATTTCGCGTTCCACTTTGTATCGACGGCTACGGGAGTTTGATATCGAGCTCAGCGGGATCGTGCGTTCCCGCCGAAAATTAATGGCGACTTCCTAAAAAGCCCGATATCTGCGTTACGCTTCATCCCTCTTCTTACGCGTTCATCAAATTGCCGCCTGTGCTCCGGTTAAACCGGAGCCGCCTTTGTCTGCCAGCCTACTCCTCTGATCCGGCGAAGCTGCCTTCAATGTCACCCCCACCCGGTTTTTCTCGAGAGCGCCACCGATCGCGAGCGTCACCAAACCCCGGACATAACGAATGTGGATTATGTGTTCCAGACTTAATGCTTCACGGCAGGAACAGATGTGTCACCGCTGGCACATATACCCACGTTTCCGGGATCGGACAAAGGGCGCATCGCCCAGGCAAAGCAGCCGCGCCCGGACGACTAATCCTGGCTTTCCACAGTTTTTTCCCAAGTGACCTATCCCCTGGCATATTTCATGTAATGCTTCAAGGCAGACCTTCCGGACAAGTGAACAGGGGGCACGGCCCCGACCATCGCCGCGGCGAATACTTTCAGAACAGTTTATAAACGGCGATTGGAAACGCCACTTAAGGGCGGAGAACAGCCACAATCAATCCGACAGCCGTTGCCCGTTGGATTCCAAACAGTAGGAGACGCGACATGGACAGAAAGAATCCAATCCGGGTGCTGCTGGCCAAACCAGGCCTGGATGGTCATGACCTAGGGGTCAAGATGGTCGCCTTGACCCTCAAGGACGCGGGTATGGAGGTCATCTATCTTGGTATGCGACAAACCCCCGATAACATCGTCAGGGCGGCGATTCAAGAGGACGTCGATATCATCGGGCTGAGTAATCTGTCGGCGTCCCTGGTGCCCATGGGACAGGCGGTCATGCAGCGACTGCAGGCCGAAAAGATCGAGATCCCTGTGCTGTACGGGGGAATTATTTTAAAGCCGGATCGGGAAAAACTGCTGGCGGCCGGCATCAGTGAGACCTTCGGTCCGGGGACCATGATGGCCGACATCATCGCGGCCATAGAGCGACTGGTCCCTGCCGACAAACGCTTATAAAGGAGGGTGGCTGACATGTATACCAAAGCGGATTTGGAGAGAATCGCCGCGAAGCGGCAAGCATGGGAATCCGGGACCTTGGCCAAGATGCCCCCCCGGCAAAGTACTTTCAGTACAGTTTCCGGAATCCCGATCAAGGATATCTACACCCCCGAGGATGTCTCCGGGGTGGATTTTCTTGATGATCTGGGTTTCCCGGGTGAGTATCCATTTACCCGGGGGGCTTACGCGCCGATGAATCGGGGACGGCCCTGGACCGTACGTCAGGTGGTGGGCGTGGGCACGGCCCGGGAGACCAACGAACGGCACAAGTTTGTTATGAAAGAAGGCCAGACCGGGATGAGTAATGATTTCGATGTGCCCACTTGTATTGGTATGGACTCGGACCATCCCCTGGCAGCTGGCGAAGTCGGACGGGTCGGTGTGGCCATCGACTCTTTGGCGGATATGGAGGCCTTGTATGACGGCATTTCCCTTGAAAAGGCCAATCACTCCTTCACGATCAATCATCCGACCCCGGCCATTCTGGGCATGTTTGTCGCTCTTGCCGAAAAGCAGGGTGCTGCCTTGGAGAAGATCAGCGGCACAACCCAGAACGACCCCCTGAAAGAATGTTTTGCCATGAAGATGTTTTCCTTCCCCCCACGCGCCAGTGTTAAATTGATGATGGATACATGGGAGTTCGCGGCCCAACATTTACCGAAATGGAATATCACCAACCTGAATGGATACCCGACGCGGGATTCCGGGGGAACGGCCTGGCACGAACTCGGACTCACCTTTGCGAGCGCCATCGAGTACTTTGACGAGGCAGACAAAAGAGGGTTGCAGATCGATGCCATTGCACCCCAAATTTCCATCATGTGGTACGTGCACATCGACTTTCTCGAAGAGATTGCCAAATTCCGGGCCGTCCGGCGGATATGGGCCAAACTGCTGAAAGAGCGTTACGGCGCCAAGAACCCGAAAAGCTGGAAAATCAGGATGCATGCCCAGACCGGCGGCGGGGTCTACACCTATCAACAGCCCGAGAACAATATCGTGCGGGGCACGATCGGAGGCATGGCCGCGGCGCTGGGCGGGGTGCAGTCCATGGCGATCGCATGCTTTGATGAAGCTCTCTCCATCCCCAGCGAAAAGGCGCACCGCCTTTCCATTCGAACCCAGCAGATCATCCGTCATGAAAGCGGGATCGCCGATGTCGTGGATCCCTTTGCCGGCTCCTATTTCATGGAATGGTTGACCAACGAGATCGAAGAACGCACCTGGAAGGTGATGGAAGATGTGGCTGGAAAGGGTGGCATGACTCGGTGCGTGGAGTCGGGATACGTTGATCGGATGCTGACCCAGGAGGCATACAAGACCAGCTGCGCGATCGAGAGCCAAGAAAAGATCGTGGTGGGTGTCAATGCCTATGTATCGGAAGCAGCCGAAGAAGAACCGGAAGTATTTCGCGTGTCGTCCGAAACGGAACAGACCCAGCTGGCCAGTCTCCGGCGGTTGAAGAAAGAACGGAGCAACCCAGCGGTACGCAAGGCCCTGGACGCTTTGCGCAATGCTGCCGAGGCCAACGACAACGTCATGCCCATGTGTGTGGCGGCAGCAAAAGTCTATGCCACCGAAGGTGAGATCCTTGATGCCCTGCGTTCGGTATACGGAGAATTCAAGCCGGCTGATGTAGTCTGATCGGTTTATCGGCCTCAGAGCATCAGCCATGCAATGGTGGCATTGCTCTGGCATCCGGGTGGACAGGCGGTACTGGTAGTTTAATGGAGAAAGGAGATCATGAAATGCGCAGTGTGTCAATCATTGGGGTGGGGTCGACGACCTTCGGCCTCCTCGAGGGAAAGAGCATCAAGGCGTTGGCCTCAAGCGCCTGCAATGGTGCCATTCTAAACGCCGGTATCGACCGGAAGCAGATTCAGGCCTTTTATCTGGGCAACTACATTGGTGGTATCTTGGTCGGTCAGGAGACCCTGGCGCCGGTGGTTGCCTGTGAACTTGGGCTAGAAAAGACGACAGCCTGTACCAAAGTGGAGGGAGCGTGCTGTTCATCCGGCATCGCCTTGCGCCAGGGACATTTACTGATCGCCGCCGGGGTTTACGATTTTGTTCTTGTGGGGGGCGTGGAGAAGATGAGCTCGGCATCAACGGCCAAAAACACGGAAGCGCTGGCCGCGGGCATGGATAAGGACATGGAGGGGTACACCGGCCTGACCTTCCCCGGATTTTTTGGACTGATGGCTCACCGCCACATGTATGAATATGGGACTACCATCGAACAGATGGCCTTGGTTTCCGTGAAGAACCGGGCTAACGGGGTCAGAAATCCCAGGGCCCGATTCCGTAAAGCCGTCGCTCTGGATGAGGTTCTCGGCTCCCGGATGGTCACTGATCCGCTGAAACTCTATGACTGCTGTCCCATTGCAGACGGCGCCGCCGCTGCTGTCCTGTGCCCGACTGAGATCGCAAGGACCTTCACGGACGCGCCTATCGAGATTATCGGATCTGGGCACGGCCTGGGACAAAGCACCTCCTATTCGATGGACGGCCCTTCCTGCACCTGTACGGTTTATGCCGCCCGGGAAGCCTTCCGCACAGCCGGTATCACACCTTCCGATGTGGATGTGGCCGAGGTTCACGACTGTTTCTCCATCGCCGAGATCGTAGATAGTGAAGACCTCGGTTTTTTCGAACCGGGTAAGGGTGGGCCCGCGGTCCAGGAAGGGTTGACCCGGGTGGACGGCCCCATCCCTATCAATCCCAGCGGTGGGTTGTTGTCCAAGGGACACCCCGTGGGGGCCACCGGCCTAGGTCAGATTTATGAGGTCGTCAGACAATTGCATGGAGAACACGAAAACCAGGTGAAGGATGCCCAGATCGGACTGGCGATGAATTTGGGCGCTTCCGGTCTGGTTTCGACTGTCACCTTACTCAAGAGGAGTTGATCCATGGAGGTTTTGCAGGAAAACATTCAGGTTGACAAGTGTATTGACTGCAGCCGGCAGTCCCTGGCGCCGGCGTATGTTTGCGCCAATTGTGGCGGGGAGCGTTTTGTCGCCGAACAGGTTCAAGGGATGGGGAAGATTTACTCCCATACCACCATTCGCATCGCGCCGGAGGCCTTTGCCCGCGAAGTGCCCTATCCCATGGCCATTGTTGAACTGCCCAGCGGTCTGCGCCTGACCGCGAGGGTACGTCTGGAAGAGGGACAGCAGATGGCCGTCGGCAGGCGGGTCCGATGTGTCGGGTTACACCCATCTGGCTACTGGTTCCAAATGGTACCGGAGGAAAATGGGAAGCATTGATCTAGTGGATGGCACGTGGGCAAGGGCCATTGGTTGCAGAAGGGGGTGCACATTGGTGATGGCATGGGTAGACAGGCTGCTGCAGGGCGATGCGTTTGCTGCGGCAAAGGTGATCTCTTTACTGGAGGCACAGTCCCCCGAGATTCCAGAGATCATGCGGCGAATTCATTCTTCTACCGGCTCGGCGTCGATCGTCGGCATCACGGGGCCGCCGGGAGTGGGCAAAAGCACGCTGGTGGATCAGCTGATTGCCCTGGCCAGCGCCGATGAACTTCGGGTGGGAGTGTTGGCCGTTGATGCCAGCAGTCCTTTCACTGGTGGAGCGTTGCTCGGTGACCGCGTTCGTTTTGGGGACCACGCTTCCCGGGACAACGTTTTCGTGCGGAGCATGGGAACACGGGGCCGATTGGGCGGACTGTCCGATGCAAGCCGAGGTGCGGTCCGAATTCTGGACGCCTTTGGTTGTGATCTGATTCTCATCGAGACTGTCGGTGTGGGTCAGATTGAGTTGGACATCGCCAAGGAAGCTGACACCGTGGTCGTCGTCACCATGCCCAGCACCGGCGACGAAGTCCAAACAATGAAGGCCGGAATCATGGAGATCGCTGACCTCTACGTAGTGAACAAAGCGGATATTTCGGGTGCGGAACTGGTATGCATGGAAATTAACAAAGTGCTGGACATAATCCGCCATGACGACCCGTGGCGGCCACCGGTCATTATGACCTGTGCCCAACGGTGCGAAGGTGTGGCCGACTTATGGCAGGCTGTCCAATCCCACCGCAAGTTCCTCCTCCAGGATGGTCGCATGGCCCTGCGGCGCAAAGCGCAGATCAAGAGCGAGATCACCGCTCTGGTCCTGAAAAGCTTGACTGATACCTTTTGGGGTCCCTTGTGCAATGGTAAGCAGGTCGCTGAGATGGTGGACAGTGTCTATTCACGGGAAACCGACATTTATGCAGCCCGGGATCGGATCATGCACACGATGGTAGCGCGCATGCAAGCGCCGCAGGCTTTAGGTGTTGCCAGCGTACCATTGTTATCCAATTCCAATCATAGAAAGGACGGATGAAAATGACCGAAGTGGCCGAAAAGAGATTTACCTTGGATTTTGAAAAGCCCATGTTTGAACGCGATGAGAAGAAGCAGCGTGATCCCACGCTCAAGGAACCATATGATAGCCTGGATGTGATTGCCGATCTGCTAGTGGAGGAAGGCGTGGAGGAAATCTGGTGCCTGGAAGGCAGCGGTCTCTTTCGGGTTATCAATCCCATCATGAAGCGCGGTATCAAACGGATTTCCTGTACCAATGAACAAGAGCTCGGATTTGCGGCAGAAGCATTCGGCAGGATCGCGCGGCGGCCGGGCGTGGCAACCATTGGTCCGGGGACCGGGGTGACCAATTTGTCCACACCCATTCATCAATCGCGCAGCGCCCAGTCGCCCATGGTGTTCATCGTCTCGGATTCACCGGAGTTGCTCGACGGAAGATGGGCTCAGCAGGGAGGGGTCATCGCCTCCGAGGTGCTTTCACCGCTGCTCAAACGTCCAATGCGCAGGCTGACTCAGCCCGCGTCGGTGGGGTATCAGCTAAAACAGTCGTTCCGGGACGCGGTGAGTCCGGTGAGCGGTCCCATGGGAATCGCCGTTTCCGAGGAGCTGTCCCTGTATTCGGCGGGTACGCCCGCCACAACCCGGGGGCAGTTGGCCCACGGTTACAGTCCCGGTAGCTGGGGCCGTAGCACCACAGACATGTTCGCCGATACCGTGGATCCCGGGATGGTCGATCGCGCGGTCAAGTGGCTCCTGGAAGGCGAGCGGCCCGCCATGATCTGCGGTGAAAGCATTTGGTATCACGATGCCGTGGAGGAACTTAACGAATTCGTCCATCTGCTCGGAATCCCCTGTCATACGCGGCGGCTCGCCAGGGGGGCGATCTCCGAATACGATCCGCTCAACTGCTGTGGCCGGGCCCGGGGACGGGTGATGCGCGGGGCTGACCGGGCCGTTATCATGGGGCTCGGGATCCGCTATCTGGAAAACTACGGGAAATCGCCTTTCTGGGGAACCGATACGCGGTACCTTCAGATTCAGGCCTGCCCCGAGCTGCAATGCATTCAGATGCTGACGGAATTTGAGCTTAACGGCAACATGAAGCTGATCCTGCGGCAGATGATCGACTGCCTCAAGGATTTGAAGATCACCGAGCCGCCGGAGAAATGGCAGGGGTGGCGCCAAGTGGTGGTGGAAGCACGGAAGGAATCGGATGAGAAGACCCGCGCCAGAAGCGATGCCCTCCGCGGTAAGACTCCCTTCCACCCGGATCTGATGGGCAGAATCGCCGGGGACTGGCTGAACAGAACACTGCACGACGACTACATGACGGTGTTGGGCGGCTGGTCGGCAACCTCTTTTTATAGCGACTGGATCCGGCTCAGGACCAGCGGACGGCTATTGGATGCTACAGATGCCATCGGAATCGGCCATCCCGTACCCATGGCCATCGGTGCCTCGATTGCCGACGGCAGGAAACGTCCAGTGCTGGCTTTGATGGGAGATGGGGACTTTTTCGCCGGATCGGCAATGGCCTACCAGACAGCGGTAAAGTGGGAGATCCCCGTGATCGGCATTCATGTGAACAACAATTCCCTGTGCACCAATTGTGACGATGTCTTTCAGAAATCCTACGGGGCAACAGGAGATTTCTACAAGGATTTCATGCAGATCTACCCTGCAAAAATCAGAACCGACCAGATGCTGATTCCCATGGGGGTGCATACGGAGTACGTCGAAAAGGATCGTGAGTTCGAACCGGCCTTGGACAGATGCTTGGCCGCCACGCTGGAGGGTGTGCCGGCCTTTATCAACGTAATCATGGACCCGATTGTCAACAACGAGATTATGGGGTCCTTCACGGCAACGCTGTACGGGAACATACCCTATAACGATCTTACCCGGAGCGCCAAGCGTTACCTGATGGAGGGCGGCTATTTCAGAAAGGCGGGTGGTGTGTCCGCCCACGCCAGTTGGAGCAAGGCGCTTGAGATTTACACCCGGACAGGTGAAATCCCGGAGGAAGTCTAACGCCGGTAAACAACACTTCTCTATTTTTTTGGTTTAGGAGGTGAAATTATGGTGGCAAACGCATTGAAGGAAAAGTTTGAGGATTGGGAATGGAAATGTGAAGACTGCCAAGCCACATGGCGCAGTGAAAGGTACGAGTGCCCTACGTGCGGTAGCCGTAACACTGAAAGAACCCTTAAGTGGGAAGAATCGCCGGCAACCTGAAACAAGGAAGTGAAGCTTATTGGTCAGACCGCTGCATCGGGCAATCCGACCTCCCCGATGCAGCGGCGGGCCACCGGCACCGTCGTACCTACTCTTCGCTTGTAAAAGGCCCAGGCAGAGGGCGAATTAGACAAGGAACTGGCCTATGAACTGGAGAAAAAACACGAATACCCTCGTGAGATTTGGATAAAGGCCTGTGATCTGGGCCTGATCGGGGTTCAGTTTCCGGAAACGTATTCCGGCCAGGGCCTTGGTTCTCTGGAAGACATTCTGGTGATAAAAGAACTGTGCCGCAGCGATTCCACCATCGGAAGCGCCATTGCGCTCTCTTCCTTTGCCTCGGAAATTATTCTGCATTATGGTTCCGATGAGCAGAAAGCGACTTGGCTGCCAGCCGTGGCCGAGGGCAAGATGCTTTCAGCCGGAGCATTCACCGAACCGGACCACGGTACTGATATTACTTACATGAACACGACTGCCGTCAGAGAGGGCGACGAGTGGGTTGTTAACGGTGGTAAGACCTTTATCACCAATGGGGGACTATCAGAATTTTACTGTGTGCTGTGCCAGACCGATTCCAATGCAATACCCACCTATCGCGGCCAGAGCCTGATTTTGGTGGAGGCCGACCGCAAAGGCCTCTCCACGACCGACGTGGACGCCAAGATGGGGATCCACATGATAGCCACGGCGGAAGTGATTTTTAAGGACGTACGCGGCCCTCTCTCCAATTTAATCGGTGAGGAGAACAAGGGCTTTTGCCATGTGCTGAACTTTTTTGATGAAAGCCGCATTCAGATCGCCGCGCAGGCCTTGGGCATTGCCCAGGGTGCCTATGACCGTGCCCTGGCTTATGTGAAACAGCGAGAACAGTTCGGCAAGAAAATCGAGGAGTTCCAGGTCACCCAGCACAAACTGGCCGACATGGCCACCAAAAACGAACTGGCTCGGCTGATCACTTACAAGGCTGCCTGTAATTTTGGCCAGGGCCGCATCGATCCCAAACTGACGTCCATGGCCAAAATGTATGCGGCCCGCACCGCCGTGGAAGTGGCCGACGAGGCGATCCAGTTGTTGGGCGGATACGCCTACATGACCGAGTATGAGGTGGAGCGATTTTTTCATGATGGCAAGATCACCGAGATTTACGAGGGCACCAAGGAGATCCAGACAAACACCATCGCCAGCGCTTTAATTGGAAAAATAAAATAGAAAGTCAATGACGTCTCAATTGTATTTGTAAAAAGTCTCTTTTGTAAAATTTTGCCACACCATTTATGAAACCGCCAAAGCTAAAACAATTGAATGGGATCGAGAGGAAATTATGTGGATCAAAGAGCCCGGTGAAATTAATGAACGGCTTCTATTTTTAGGGAATCGACAAACCTGCCTGTATCTAATCAAAGGCGATTGCTATATGCTTATCGGAGGCGGTGGACAATGGATAGTTCCCGAATTGGAAAAACAGATTCGGGACTATCGGATCGACATGGATCGCGTTCGGTATCTGTTCATCGGACACACTCATTATGACCATTGCGGCGCCGTCCCGTATCTGCAGAAACGTTACCCTCATATCAAGATACTGGCATCCCAGGAAGCGGTGAAGCTGTTCAACATGGAAAAAGCGGTGAATAATATGCAGAAATTCAGTCATCAGGCCATGGAGAATTTAGGCCTATCCATGATCCACGATGGAATTTCCCTTGAATTCGACGGTATCTCGGTAAGCCGGGGGTTGACGGACGGAGATCGAATCGAATTGGACGATGATCTCTTCTTTACCGTATATGAAACCCCAGGCCACAGTCGTTGTTCTATGATTGCATATACCCCCAATCAAAAGTGGCTGTTCCCATCGGATTCATTGTGCATGCCAACGGGTGACGCTGAAGAATTCGCATCCACCGCCAGCGAAAGTTATGTCACTTTTCTGGAAAGTCTGAAGAAAATTGAAACGCTGGATGTACGACTTTGCGCCTGGGAACATTTCGGAGTCATGACGGATGAAGACGCGCGGGATATCGTAAAGCGATGCATACGGTTTACACTGGATTATAGACGAAAAATGTTATCGCTTTTGGAAGAAACAAAAGATCCTGAAGCAGTGGCCCATTGGGCGACAAAGGACACGTTGAATCGAACCGGATTTAAATTTCTTCCTTATGATATCATGCTTCATATTTCCAGAGTTCGGCTCAAAAAAGCTGTTGAGGAAAAAATTGATGAATATGACTATTTGTAATATTATGGTTTGATTTTTGTAAAATGATTAACTCAACTTTCGGGAATGGATTGAGGGGATCGAAAAATGGCCCATCATGCTGATTTCATGAAGAAATAACTTGAAGAGCCCTGTCTTTTGATTTAGGGTGGATTTACGACAATTCACAATAAA
>Ga0209164_1004092_pt1 | contig 13327 bp, 13 predicted proteins | sample MTBNYHSulfiMetaG_FD_187458 | JGI IMG/M metagenome (GOLD analysis project Ga0209164, IMG submission 187458) | Enrichment culture microbial communities from rom New York Harbor, USA that are MTBE-degrading - MTBE-NYH (New York Harbor Sulfidogenic)... | ecosystem: Environmental > Aquatic > Marine >...
GTCGGTTCCTGCCGGACCTGGACGCCATACCGGCCGAAGCGGCCCAAAGGGCCAAGCTCCTTTTCCTCAACTACCCCAACAATCCCACGGCCGCAGTGGCGGATGAAGCATTCTTTGAAAAGGTGGTGGCCTTTGCGCAAAGGCACAGGATCCTGGTTTGTCATGATGCGGCCTATTCCGAGATAGCCTATGACGGGTACCGGCCGCCCAGTTTCCTCCAGGTCCAGGGCGCCAGGGAAGTGGGCATTGAATTTCACTCCCTTTCCAAGACCTACAACATGACAGGATGGAGGATCGGGTTTGCAGTCGGGAACACAGAAGCCATCGAGGGGCTGGGCGCCGTGAAGAGCAACGTGGATTCCGGGGTGTTTCAGGCCGTTCAGCTCGCCGGTATCAAGGCGCTCAATGGCGATCAGTCCTGCGTTGATCACATGATCGAGGTGTACACGCGACGCAGAAACCTCATGGTGGAAGGTTTGAGGAAAGCCGGCTTTGAATTGGACACGCCGAAAGCGAGCTTCTATCTTTGGGTGAAAGCGCCCAAAGGCATCACCTCCGCTCAACTCGCCACGAGGCTCCTGGAAAACGGCGTTGTCGTGACCCCCGGCAACGGTTTCGGCGAGCCGGGCGAAGGCTACTTCCGCATCGCCCTCACCCAGAAACGGGAACGGCTGGCGGAAGCCCTGGAAAGAATTAAACAGGCGAAGCTGTGAGAAGGAATGGTGGAGAAAGAAGAATACAGGAGACAGGAGACAGAATAAAAGCAAGGGCAGAAGAAGACAGAAGAATGCTTACTGCAGACTTCCTGCTTCCTACGATTCCCTCCTGTCTCCTGTATTCTGTCTCCTGTGTTCTTCTATTTAGTGGTTTTTAACATGTCGCTGGCTTACATTGGAATCGGCTCCAACCTCGGGGACAAGGGCAGGAACTGCGATCAGGCTCTGGAGCTGTTGGGTCGGATTCCCGGTTGCAGGCTTGCGGACCGGTCACAGTGGTTTCTTACCCGGCCCGTCGGCGTGAACGACCAGGACTGGTATTTGAACGGCGTGGCGTGCCTGGAAACTGAAACGGCCGGGCACGAGATCTTGACTCACCTTCTGGCCATTGAGTCGGCCATGGGAAGGGTGAGAAATGAAAAATGGGGCCCGCGAATCATTGATCTCGATCTTTTGCTCTTGGGACGGGAGATCATCAAAAGCAGCGATTTACAGGTCCCGCACCCTCTGATGCACACACGCAGGTTCGTTCTTGTGCCCATGGTGCAGATCGCTCCCGCACTCATTCACCCCGTCCTCGGCCGGACCATGCAAGATCTCCTTGAAGACCTGGCTGAGGACGGACAGGAAGTCATGGCCTTGGAAGCCGCCACGGTGCAATGATGAAATTCCTAATATACCTCTTTCTGGCCTACATCGCCTACAGAGTCGTAAAAAGCCTGATCCGGCCCAGAGAGAAGATTTCGCCGGGCGAGGTTATCGATGAAATGGTGAAGTGTTCTTCCTGTGAGACCTACGTCCCGCGAAGAGAGGCGATCAAGAAGACCGTGGCCGGGGAACCCCTCAACTTCTGTAGCGAAGGGTGCGCCGAAAAATACACCCAACTCAAAAGCCAATCGGACGCAGATTCACCTTAGTGAATAATGATCCCTTGCTTTTCCCCTTATCCTGGTTTTGCTTGAAATAACCATCGCTTGAAGATATAATACGCCATTGTCTTTTCGTGAATCTCATGCGAGACGAGCCCGCAGTCGCGATGAGGTGGATCCGAGAATGCTCTATCGGTTGATTTTTCATGGAGTTCTCCTTTGCTCTCTCTTTTGCTTCGTGCCTTCGTCTTTTGCGGACATCTACCGCTTCAGGGACGAGAGAGGGGTCTGGCATTTCAGCAACGTCAGGAATGACCCCAGGTTCAAGCTCTACATGCGAACCCCCAATCACAGCAAGCCGTCAAAACAGTACATTCGCGACTACGATGAAGCCATTGCCAAGGCTTCCAGGAAATTCCGCGTAGAGCCTTCTCTGATCAAGGCTGTGATCAGGGCCGAGTCGGATTTTGATCAGAAGGCGGTCTCCCACAAAGGGGCCCAGGGTCTGATGCAACTGATGCCGGACACCGCTTATAATATGGAGGTGGCGGACCCTTTTGACCCTGAGGAGAACATCCTGGGCGGGACCCGGTATCTCAGCCTGATGCTCGACAGGTTTCAGAACAATGTGCAGCTCGCCCTTGCAGCGTATAACGCCGGTCCTGAGAGGGTGGAAGAACACCGGGGCATTCCCCCTTTCGCCGAGACCAGGACCTTTGTGGAAAGGGTTTTGAGGTACTACGGGCAATACGGTGCCGGGCGGTAGCCTCATGAAATCTGCGGCCGCAGATTTCATCTCCCCTGAACGCTGAACACTGGATCCTGGATGCTGGATCCTTGAACCCTGAACCTTTGAACCTCTGAACCACGCCGAAGGCGGGTAAACCTCTGAACCCTGAACCCCTGAACCTTTGAACCACGCCGAAGGCGGGTAAACCTCTGAACCACTGACAGAGTGGGCTGCGCTGTGCTCCATTCCTTCAAATATTCCTTGTCATGGGCCGCTTCATCGGGTAAGGTGGCGAAAAATCGATGGATCAATCCTTCAGACATTTCCAAGTATCCGGAAATACAATGAATGTTCCAAAAAACCATGGGACCGCCCTGAATCTTCCGAACGCTCTCAGCCTTTTGAGGTTGTTTGCTATTCCGGTCGTGTTGGTGTGTCTTTCATTTCAGGGCAGGCTGGGAAGTTTTCTGGCCGCCTTGTTTTTCACGATCGCGTTTATCACGGATTTCCTGGACGGGTATCTTGCGCGCAAGCACGGCACGGTGACCGCTCTGGGCAAGTTCTTGGACCCTCTGGCGGATAAGATTCTCGTCTGTTTGACCTTGATCATGCTCATTCCCTTAGGCCGTGCGCCTGCATGGATCGTCGTGATCATTGTGGCCAGGGAGATTGCCGTGACAGGCCTGCGCAGCGCAGCGGTCGCGGAAGGGATCGTGATCCAGGCGAGCAAGCTGGGAAAGTACAAGACTTTTTTCCAGGCCGTGGCAACGATCGCGCTGTGCCTGCACTATCCATACCTGGGGGTTGATTTTCATTGGGTGGGAACGGTGCTTCTGTGGTTCGCCCTGGTCCTTACCCTTCTTTCAGGATGGGCCTACTTTAGAGCCTTTTACGGGGTCTTTTTCCCCAAGTAGCGGGTTGCGGATTTTTTGTTGACAAAGCCTTATGGCTCGTTAAAATGAACTTTCGTTGAGCGGGAATAGCTCAGTTGGTAGAGCCCCACGTTGCCAACGTGGTTGTCGCGGGTTCGAGTCCCGTTTCCCGCTCCATTGAACGAAAAGGAATAGTGGAATCATGGAAGTCTGGAATGATGGGGGAAATGCCCGGAGGTCTAACCCCTAACTCCAATCTATCTCTATTGCCATTTCCATTTTTCCAACATTCCATTATTCCTTCTTTATTGGCGGCATAGCCAAGTGGCTAAGGCAGCGGTCTGCAAAACCGTTATTCACCGGTTCGAATCCGGTTGCCGCCTCCATCCTAAAGTCAGGAGCCGGTGTCAATTTCAGCGGCTTTTTTTTCTTCTTTGTCCCAAACAAGTTTCTCGATTTCCTGAGCGGCTTCCTCCAGAGACTTAATCACCTCGACGAGTTCCCTTTCAAGTTCCGACCCTGTGCAGCGTTCGCTGTTTGGGCATAGTGCTATTTCACGTTTGTAGGACATAACGCCCCCCCTTTTTTGCGGAGAAAACAAACTGGTTTCTCAACTCTCGCAAAAACCATGCAAGAAGTGATGAATCCGCTTTTTCAATCAGGTTTACGGGGCGTTATTGGTGTTTTAGAACACAGGTGTGAAAAGAAATTCCACTTCTATGGGCAGAAGATTGCCACTTTTTGGCAGAGGTTCACCTATTTTGGAGCCCTATTCGCTTTTCTTGGTAATGAACCGCCTTCGCCTCAAAGTCTCATAGCCTCCTGCGAGGTTGTCTTCAAGTTCCTTCACGAGGAAGCGCATGTAAGAGGTTTTTTCGATGAGATCTTTTTGACCGCTGAGGGCCTTTTCGATCTCATCGAGAGCTGCCGTCAACTCTTCGATGACATCGAACTCCGTATCAATGACCGTGCTGGATTCGTATTCGTTCGTCATGAACAGGACCTCTCTTTATGGAGTGAACCAAGGGTTAAAGAATACCTCAAATAGGTCTTCTTGTCCATCTCTTTGCGCTTTCAACGGTCAGCTTTCAGCGCTTACCCGGGCCTTGCCTCGAGGAATAGGAAGGAACAAATACATATGAGATCAAAAATTTCCATTCTTCCGATTTTAAAATGGTTTGACTTTATTTAAATTAATCTGTATATTGCTAGCATAATTTTGTATGGGTCAAAGTCGCAGGCTTATGGCCCGATCTTTGCTAGAGAATCCCGCAATAAAATCGCGGGAGCAATTTTATTGAGGAGACGACATGAACAGCAAAAGACATTCGAAGGCCCTGATTTCCCTTTGCATCGTTTCTTTGATCCTCTCATCCCTTGCTGTTTCCGGATGCGCCGGCAAGGAGGAGAAGAAAGCCAAGCATCTGGAGCGAGCCAGGGAATACATTGCGAAAAACGAGCTCAAAAAGGCCGTGATCGAACTCAAGAATGTGGTCCAGCTCGATCCCAAGGACGATGAGGCCTATTTTGAGCTGGGAGAAACCCACCTCAAGTTGCGGGAAACCCGCGAGGCTTTCCAGGCCTTTTCAACGGCTGCAAGCGTGAACCCTGACAACCTCAAAGCCCAGCTCAAGGTCGGGCAGATGCTTTTGCTGGGAAGGCAGACCGAAGAAGCCAGGAAGAAGGCGGAGCTGATCCTGGACAAAGTGCCTGATCACGTCGAGGGACTGAGCCTTCTGTCGGGCGTCCAGCTTCAGGAAAAGGACCTTGACGGAGCCATCAAGACCCTGGAAAAGGCGGCATCCGCTGATCCGACCCACTTCAACACCCACCTTTCGCTGGGCCGCCTTTTTCTCTTGAAAGGGGAACCGGAAAGGGCTGAGGAAGCGTATCTCAAGGCCATCTCCCTGGATCCTTCTTCTAGCGTCCCCTACATCGAGCTTTCCAGGATCCACGCAAGCAAAGGCGCCTGGGACAGGGCCGAAGAAGAACTCCAGAAAATGCTCAGGAGCGCCGGATCGAGCTATCAAAACCTGAATGTTCTGGCCCTGTTTTATGAGAGCGCCAAACAATACGATCAGGCTGAGAAGACCTACATCCGGGCTGTGGAAGCGGCGCCGCGGGAAGACGTGACCCCTTTGATGAACCTGGGCGCTTATCACGCTCGAATGAAATCCTATGAAAAGGCCCTTGAAGCGATGCAGAGCGCGGCTGAGATCAAAAAGGACGATCTGAATATTCAGTTGAACATTGCCCAGCTTCATTTCGACTTCAACCGCATGGATGATGCGGAAGCCATGGTGGACAGGGTTTTGGAGAAGGAAAAAGGGAACGTGGGCGCCAACTTTCTCAAGGGCAGATTTTATCTTGCAAGAAACGATTTTGAAAATGCCCTGGGCAGGTTCGACCTGGTCGTCCGGGAAAGTCCCAGAAACGCCGCGGCCCACTATTTCAGGGCCCTTTCCCATTTGGGGAAAGGGGAAGGCAACCTGGCCCGGCAGGATTTGGTCAAGGCGGTGGAACTCAATCCCGGCCTGTTTGATGCGAGATTGATCTTGGCGGAATTCTACCTGAGGGAACGAAATCAGGACCTGGCGGCGCAGCAGATCGACGCAGCCCTAAAAATGGCGCCCCGAAATGTGAGGGCTCTGATGCTTGAGGGGGGCCTGAAGCTGCTGCAGAGGGATGGGGCCGCCGCGGAAGCGGTGTATCGCAAGATCATCGAGATCGATCCGGGCCACGCCCCGGCTTACGTGCAGCTCGGGCTGATCCAGAACCTGGGCGGCCGTCCGCAGGAGGCGCTTGCTTCCTTCAGAAAAGCCCTTGAGCTGAATCCGGCGCAGACCGAGGCCCTGGCGCTGGTGGTCGCCCACCACGTCCGGGAAAAGAAGTTCGACGAGGCCCTGAAAGTTTGCGAGGCCCACAAGAAAAAAGTGGCGGAGAGCCGGCCGGCCCTGGCCAGGATCGAGGTCCTGGAGGGGAATATTTTTCTGGCCAAACAGGATACCCGGTCGGCGGAAGAGCGTTTCAGAAAAGCCATGGAAATAGATCCGAACCTGGCTGCCCCTTACTTGGCCCTGGCCCAGATCTATGTGCGGGAAAAGCGTTTCGATGAAGCCATTGTCGAGTATGAGAGCATCCTGGAAAAGAATCCCGGTTATTTGGCGGGATACATGTCCATCGGCACGATCTACGATCTCCAAGGCGAGGGCGCAAAGGCTGAGACCTATTATCGGAAGGCCCTGGAGATCAAGAGGGACTTCGGTCCTGCAGCCAACAACCTGGCCTGGAACCTGGCGGACAGGGGCGGGAACATCGACGAAGCCTTGACCTATGCCCAGATTGCCAAGGAGCAGATGCCCGACAGTGCAGCGGTGATGGACACGCTGGGATGGATCTACTATCTGAAAGGAAGTTATCTGAACGCCATTGCGGAGTTCCAGGACAGCCTGGCAAGAGATCCGGACAATGCGGTGATCAACTACCACATGGGTCTTGCCCAGTACAAGAACAACGACAGCGGCAAGGCAAGGCAGTTCCTGGAAAAAGCCCTGGAGCTCGATCCCGACTTTCAGGGCGCCGGAGAGGCTCGCAAGGTCCTCAAAGAGATTCAGGGCTCCTGATCAAGAAGAAGGCAGAAGACAGAATACAGGAGACAGGAGGGAAGAAGGCAGAAAGACAATGGACCGGCGCACGGCGCACGGCGCAGCCCACTCCGCCGAAGTTACACCGGCGACGAAGACCGGGCGGGACACGGAGAAAAAACCTCATCGCACGAAAAGGGGAAAGCTCGAAATCACATTCCATCATTCCAGTGTTCCATTATTCCGGCGGTTGGCCTGTATCCTTCTTTTCTTTCTGAACCTCTGAACCTTGAACCCTGAACCTTTACCCCGTGGAATGCATTAAGCATCTTTATTCCACTGGGGCTGAACCCCTGAACCACGCCGAAGGCGGGTGAACCTTTGAACCTTGAACCCTCTTAGATGAAAACCTTTCCTTACAAAACCTTGTTCCTGTGCATTTTCCTGCCGCCCATTTTCTATATTCTGACCCTGAACGGGCTGGAACGATATGTTCAGAAAAAAGCGACCGCGGAGGTCCGGGCGCTCATGATCCGGGATCATGACGCGCTCTACCAGGGCCGTTACACGGTAAAGGAAGAAGTGAGCCGAAATATGGCGGATTACCTGAGCCGGGATTTCAAATACCGGCTGGGGGTGAGGACGAGTATCCTGGTCAAGACCAAGGATGACAGAATTCTTTTTCCTTCGGAAAGCACGGTTCAGACCGGCGGTCCTGTGGATTTCACCACTCAGGAAATGGACTCCCTTCGTTACATGGAGGTGGCCTCCGAGAATTACCGCATCCTGAGCGAAGGTCTGGCTCTTTCCGTGGGGGTTCAGGTCCGGCACAACACCTGGCTTTCCAACGCTATCCTGGTCTTTTATGTTTTTCTCGCCCTCTTGCTCATCCAGCGCTTCGTACGCAAAGGGTTGAGGGAAAGCGAGCGGGAAGGGGAGGAGCAAAAGCAGGCGATCCAACGCTTGACTGACGAGTTGGGCCGGGCCGAGTCGAAACTCGCCGGCTTGGAGACCCAGGAGGCGGAATACCTGGAGCGGATCAATGCGCTGAAAAAAGACAGGAGCGATTTGGCCAGGGACATTGACGAGCTCTTGGAAGAGATCGAAAAACAAGAGACCGGCTTGAGCGAGCAAGCGCGGCTCAAAGAGGAGATGGCGGGCCAGGTGCTCCAGCTTCGCACCGAACTGGACAGGCTGGCGCTGAAGTCAAAGAAAAAGAAGAAGACGTTGGAGTCGGCCGCAAAGCGCTTTACGGTCCTTTACAAGAATCTTGCCTTTACGGAGCGGGCCCTGGAAGGGTTTCTCGATCTGACCGATGAGTTTCAGCTCAAGGCTGAAGAGGTGATCCACAAGCTCAATGAGGATGAGTCGGCCGTTTCGGTCAAGCGAAAGGTCTTCGGCAAGGGAGGGAAAATGAACGTTCTTGAAGTGGCCTTTTCTTATTCCGGCCGGATCTATTATCAGAAGGATTCCCAGGCAAAGAAGACCGTGGTTGCCGTCGGCACCAAGAACACCCAGGAAAAGGACCTGGCCTACCTGGAAAGCATCGCTTCATAGGTTCACCCGCCTTCGGCGTGGTTCAGGGTTCAAGGTTCAGAGGTTCACCCGCCTTCGGCGTGGTTCAAGGATCCAGGATCCAGCATCCAGGATCTAGGATCCAGTATCCAGGATCCAGCATCCAGGATCCAGCATCTTGTCCGTCAATGAAAACACTAGCCAAAGGGGGTTTTTTTCTGATATGCTATTCCTCGCTGGTTCCCTTAGCTTGCAATTCGGCATCCGGCCCGGAAGGAATACTGGAGCACTTGAGAAAGGGTACAAGGCGCAAGGTGCACGGAACAGAGAAGGCCATGAGCCTGGTCGAAGGGGCACTTTCATCTACCATGACGAACTCAAAAAAGACCATTCTGATCATTGAAGACGACCTGGACGTTCTTGCCGTGATGGTGAAGCACCTGGAGCATCTGGGCTACGGGGTGATCACCGCCGCGGACGGCATGGAAGGGCTCAAGAAGCTTGACTCGGAAGACTACGACCTGGTGATCACGGACATTGTGATGCCTTACGTCAGCGGGGTCGGTGTGGTCAGCGCCATCAAGAACAAGAAGCCGGATATCCCGGTTATCGCCGTCACCGGTTACGGCAAAGAGCCCGAGGCGGCGGCCATGGAAAAAAATGCGGACATGGTCCTTGCAAAGCCGGTGAAAATCTCTGTGCTCAAGGACCACATTCGTGAACTGCTGATGCTCGCCGAAAGGAAACGGGACTCATGACCAGGCTCTATATCTTGAGCGGGAAAGACGAGGGCCGATTCCACGAACTCGAGTCTGAAACCTTCTTTCTGGGCCGCGCTCAGGACAACGACGTCTGCATCGACGATAAACACGTCTCGCGCAGGCACCTGAGGATCAGCGCGAAGGATGGAAAATTTTTCATCGAGGACCTTCAGAGCAGGAACGGCACCTTCATCAGGGACAAGATTGTTGCACCGGGCAAACCGATCGAGGTCAAAGAAGGCGTGCCCATTGCTGCGGGTAATGTTTTTTTCTCCCTGGGCAAACCCTACAAGCGGGATATCGCCAAGCTTCAAAAGGCGGTCGATCCTTCGAACCCTCTGAACGACACGGCTGAAATGGATCGACCCAAGGCCTCTCTCAGGAACCTCCAGCTCATTTACAACGTGTCCAGGGTCCTCATGCAATCCCTTGACATCGACCGGATCTTTGAAAAAATCCTGGACTACATCTTTGAACTGCTCAAGAGGATCGACCGGGGGGCCATCCTCCTGGTGGATGAGCGGACCGGAAAGATCTCCGAGATGGTGTGTAGGTCAAACGACCCTGTCAAAGATTCGGACAGGGTGTACAGCCGGACCGTCGTCAACAAGGTGCTCCAGGAGGGCAAGGCGGTCATCATGTCCAACACCATGCGGGAAGACGCATCCGAACGCTCGAAGAGCATGGAGATCATGAAAATCAAGTCCGTGATGTGCGTCCCCCTCACAAGCCGGTCAAAGGTGCGGGGCGCCATCTATGTGGACTCTGTGAGCAAGCCTTACGGGTTCAGAAAGGAGGATCTCTCTCTTCTTACGGCCCTGAGCAGCCCGGCCGCCATTGCCATCGAGAACGCCATGCTCTATGCCGACCTCGAGAAGCGCGTGGATGAGCGGACCGGAGATCTTCTTGCCACCCAGGCAAAGCTCAGCGAAAGCGAGGCCCGCTTCAAGGCCATGTTTGATCATATGTCGAGCGGGGTCGTGGTGTACGGGGTCGAAAAGGACGGCGCCGATTTTGTGATCGTGAATTTCAACTCGGCCTATGAGAGGATCGAAAAAACCCTGCAAAAGGATGCCGTCGGCAAAAGCTGGCTGGAGGCATGCCCTCATTACAAAGATACCGCCATTCAGGAGAGCCTGCGCCGTGTGGCCCGCACGGGCCTTTCCGAAAGCGGGTCCCTGACCTTCATGGAGGGGGATGAAATCATGGGGTGGCGGGATTACTACGCTTATCGCCTTCCCTCCGGTGAAATCGTGGCTATCTTCGATGACGTCACGGAGCGCAAGAGGGCGGAAAGAGAGCAGAGGGCGCTGCAGGAACAGCTCATCATTTCCCAGAGGATGGAATCCATCGGCGCTTTTGCGGGCGGCATAGCCCACAATTTCAGGAACATCCTCCAGGCCATCTCCGGCAACACGGAGTTCCTCGAGTTTGTCTGCGGAGAAAAACAGGAAATTGCGGAGCTTACCACCAACATTTTTGATTCGGTGGAAAAAGGGGTTGATCTGATCAACAACCTCCTGCACTTCTCCAGGCGGGGAGGGGTGGAATACCGGATGTCCTACCTGGACATGAGCGACGTGATCCGGCAAACCCACGAGATCATTTCGCGGGTGTTCAACAAGAACATCGATATCCGGGTCCAAGCGGAGAAGGGCTTGTACGTCAAAGGAAACCGCTCCTTGCTCAGCCAGGTCTTTATGAACCTTTACAGCAATGCGAGCGATGCCATGCCGAACGGCGGCAGGCTCCGCATCGATGCCGTCACAAAGCATGACCAGGTCATTGTCACGGTGTCGGACACAGGCATCGGCATGGACGAAGAGACCCTGGAAAAGATCTTTGATCCCTTCTTTACCATGAAAGAGGTGGGCAAAGGCACGGGACTGGGCCTTGCAACCGTCCACGGCATCATAGAAGAACACAACGGTTCGATTTCCGTGTCGTCGACTCCGGGCAAAGGCGCCACCTTCCGGATCTCCCTGCCCAATGCCAGGCCTGAAGCGGTGGAAGAAATAGAGTCCGGCAGGGAAATCATTCTTGGCCGGGGAGAGAAGGTGCTGATCGTGGATGACGAAAGGCCGGCTCTGGACGCTCTGGCTGCGATTATCAACAAGCTGGGCTACAAGGCGATCCCCATGGAAAGACCCATGGAAGCCCTGGACACCTACAGGGAGATCGCACCCGACCTCGTGCTCATGGATAGAGGCATGCCCAGAATGGACGGCGTGACCTGCGCCAGGAAGATCGTTGAAAGAGATCCGATGGCGAGGATCATCATGGTGTCGGGATACGAGGAAACAGGCCCCAACGGGATCGAGGAAAGCGCAAAGCCGCTCATCAAGGGCTACCTGACCAAGCCCTGCAGGATGGAAGAGCTGAGCCAGGTGATCTCCCGTGCCTTGGAAGGGTAAAAGAAAGTAGGAGACAGAATACAGAAGACAGAATACAGGAGGGAGGAAAGAGAAAAACAATAGACAGAACAAAAGGGTAATACGGAGTGAACGACGATGGACGAGACTCGGTATTATCTTATCCTTGCTCATGATCTATGTTATGCTGACACGAATGATTTTTTTGAGGATGTCGACGAAGTGAGCAGAATGCTCGATTCTTATATGAGAACGATAGAATCCAGATGATTCAGTTCTCTTGTTTCTAATATTCTGTCTCCTGTATTCTGTATTCTTCCGTCTTCTTCTGAGATGATGATGTCTGACCCACTCTCCATTCTGATCCTTGATTCCGTGCCGGGCGTTGCAGCCGGGCTGGCGGACAAAGTGACGGCATGCGGTTTCAGCGGATGCTCGACCGCCAAACCTTCATCTTCGGTGGACGAGCTTGCGGCCATGAAGCCGGACATTGCCGTGCTGGGGTCGTCCCTGGATGTGGACACCTGCGTGAAGTGCATCCACAAAATGAAGATCATCGACCCCTCCATGGCCATTCTTGTCTCCCATGAATGCGTTCCCTTTCTAAACGTCCAGGCCGCTCCGTTTGAGGGCATCCACCCTGTCCGGTATGAGTTCTTGGACGCGGAGTTGGGCCGTGCCATGGAGAGCGCCGCCAAACATCGGGCCCAGTACAGGTCGCGGCCCGACTACCCCGTCATCATCGGCCAGAGCGATGCGATCAGGGCCATCAAACAGAAGGTCCAAATCGTTTCCAGCAAAGACATCACCGTGTTGATCACGGGCGAAACCGGCACAGGCAAAGAGCTGATCGCCCGCTCCATCCACTACCACTCCCTTCGGAGCAAGGGCCCGCTTGTCAAGATAAGCTGCGGCGCCCTGCCGGACGAGCTTCTTGAAAGCGAGGTTTTCGGTTTTCAGAAGGGCGCCTTCACCGGCGCTCACAGAAACAAGCCCGGCCGGCTGGAACTGGCCCACGAAGGCACGCTGTTCATCGATGAAATCGGCGACCTTTCTCTTGCACTCCAGGCCAAGTTTCTTCAAGTGCTGGAAGACAAGGCCTTTGCAAGACTGGGCGGGATCGATGACAAGGCCGTGGATACCCGTGTCGTGGCCGCCACCAATTCGGACCTCCAGGAGAAGGTCAGGCAAGGCGGGTTCAGAAAAGATCTCTTCTATCGCCTCAACGTGATCCACATCAAGGCCCCTGCGCTGAGGGAAAGGAAGCAGGATATCCCCCTGCTCATTCACTACTTCCTGAACAAGTACTGCCTGGAACTTCGAAAGGACCTGCTCAGTGTGCCCGCCAAGGTGACCAAGCACTTCAACGCCTATCACTGGCCCGGCAATGTGCGGGAGCTTGAAAACGCGGTGCGCCGCGCCGTGGCTCTCAGAGACTGGAGCTTCATTTTCCGGGAAATGGTCCTCGACAACCCGAGGTTCAGAATCGGGCAAAATGCTCCCGAGCGGGCCGTGCCGCTTCCTGCCTGGGAGGACGAAAAAATACAGAGGCTCATCCGGGAGGAAGATTTTTCCTTGAAGAAAATGAGCAGGGACTATGTGTCCGACGCCGAGAAGAATGCCATCCTGGCGGCCCTCACCAAAACCCAGTGGAACAGAAAACGGGCGGCCGAGGTCCTGGGCGTCAGCTACAAAACCCTCCTAACCCGCATCGAAGAGTTCGGCCTCATCCCTTAACCCGCCGCCAAGAGATGCTGGATGCTAGATCCTAGATTCTAGATCCTAGGTTCTAGATCCTAGATCCTAGATCCTGGATTCTTGAACCTCTGAACCCTGAACCCTGAACCTTGAACCCTGAACCACGCCCAAGGCGGGTAAACCACGCCGAAGGCGGGTGAACCACGCCCA
>Ga0209164_1004093_pt1 | contig 13324 bp, 12 predicted proteins | sample MTBNYHSulfiMetaG_FD_187458 | JGI IMG/M metagenome (GOLD analysis project Ga0209164, IMG submission 187458) | Enrichment culture microbial communities from rom New York Harbor, USA that are MTBE-degrading - MTBE-NYH (New York Harbor Sulfidogenic)... | ecosystem: Environmental > Aquatic > Marine >...
ATAATGTAGATGAAATCGCGCGCCGCTTCAGCCAGTGAACGGTAACGCTCCTCGCTTTCGCGCAGGGCAATCTCTGAGCGCACCCGCTCGGTGACGTCTCGATTGATGCTCAAGATCGCCCTTTGCCCTCTGAAATCGACTGTGGAGGCATTAATCTCCAGGATCATTTCAGTCCCGTCGCGTTTATACTGCGTGGTCTCGAAATTGTAGAAAGTGCCTCTCTCCAGGGTTTTAGCGATATGAGCCTTGCCACGGGCAATATCTTTAGTGACCGATTCCATCGACATGCCGATGAATTCCTCGCGGCTATAGCCATACAGTTCGCAAGCGCGCTGGTTGATGTCGAGGACGATCTCCTCCTCGGGGGTAAAGATCACGATGGCGTCATGGGCATTCTCGAACAACTGCCGGTAATCGCGTTCGGATCGCTGCGTGGCTTCCAACAAGCGCGCATTCTCGACTGCAATGGCAATTTGCCCGGCAAAGGTCGCTACCGCCGGCGCGTCGGCCTCGGTCAAACCGCTGCCATAAACCTCAAACAGCCCAAGGACTTGATCGACAGTTTTCAGAGGGGCCAGTATCCCTTGATGGATGTTAGCGGCCGACAGAACCGTTTGTGCCAGAGACCCAACTTCCTTCAACGTCGCCTGGGAGATGACGTCACTGAAATCCTGAAAGAATAGTGGTTCCCCGCCGTCGATGACTCGGTCAAAGAAACCTCCAGGCTCTCGGGGGATCATGCCATCTGGCGTCATAAGCCCAAGCAGTTTTTGGGCCGCTTGAATCAGCCTCGACTCAGACATGTAGGCAAACTCTATATGCTCGCCATCCTCCGTGGGGATGAGTATCCCGCAGTTGAACCCCAGTTTCTTGACTTGCTTGCCAACCGTTTGATAGACTTCCTCAGGCGAACGAGCGCGCTGCACGGCTTGTGCCGCCTGGCTCAAAGAAAGAAGCAAACGCTGGTGATGCTCCCGTTCCCCCTCGGCTTTCACACGATCGGTAACGTTCGTCGCTACACCAACGGCTCCAATCACACCCCCCTGGTCATCACGGATAGGGGAATACCAGGCTTCGAATACTTGAGCAGCCACCCTGACAGTGGCTGAGAACGTTTCTCCAGCCAGGACGCGGCGGATGTGTTCCAAGATTGTGGGCACATCCTTATACACATCGTAAACAGACTGGCCCACCACTTCCCCACCTGTAAATCCCAACGGTTCAAGTCCCTTGCCTTCCGCAAGCGTGAAGACCCCCTCTTTATCTATGGCGGTTAAGACCAGTGGCGAATTGGAGACCACATTTTCCAAGCGTGCCTGACTCTCCCGTAATGCCTGCTCGGCCTGTTTGCGCTCGGTGAAATCCTCCATCAAAGCCAGAATGCCCCACGGCGTGCGATAGACGCGACTGCGCAAGGCACGGCCGCCAAGTTCCCCCTCCACCTCCTGCGATTCGCCGGAATCAAGCGCCCGCAAGTACGCCTGGTAGGATTTGGTTTGACTAAATTGAGGGAACAGCTTCAGCAAGTTATGGCCGACAAGCTCGGAAATCGAACTGCCCACAAAATCGGCATAGGCCTGATTGCAGTGCAGGATGGTCATATCTTCTCTGAGCGCTAGAATAGGCTGCGTGATGCTCTCCAGGAGGATCCGATAGCGATCCTCGCTCTCCTTCACTTGTTGCTGCATTCCGTGCAGTTGCAGCGCGACTTCGATCGTGCCGCGCAGCTCGCGCTCGTTGAAAGGCTTGAGGATATAGCCATAGGGATGGCTTACCTTGGCGCGCGCCAGCGTGTTCTCATCGCCATAGGCGGTCAGGTAGACCACGGGGATATCGTGGGCTTCCCTGATCTGTTCGGCAGCCTCGATGCCATCCATCCCCCCCTGCAGATTGATATCCATGAGCACCAGATCGGGTCGCGATTCTTCCGCCAGCTCGACCGCTTGCTCGCCGGAGGGAATCACGTCGATGACCTCGTATCCAAAGGTCTTCAGCCGATTTTGGATATCTAAGGCAACGATGCTCTCGTCTTCTACTACCAGGATCCTGGCGTTCCCCATAAACCCGCCTCCATCTCACCCGGCTTCAAAAGTGATCCGGTACTCGGCACCGTGCTGGCTATCGACCTCAATGGTCCCTTCGATCTGCTTGACCAAGCCGGTCACCAAAGAAAGCCCGAGAGAATCTTGGAATTCCTCCAACCCGCCATCAAACCCCACGCCGTTATCGCCAACCGTCAAGGTGACTTGGCGGTCGTCATGTGCTTCAACCTTGACATATATCTCACCCTGCCCGTCGTCTAGGAAAGCATGCTTCAAAGCATTGGTCACCAATTCGTTCAGGATCAGCCCCAGAGGGACCGCTTGGGTGATCTTCACGGGGATATCATCCCCTTCGATCCTCAGCTTGACCTTTCCCTGAGCCCCCGCGAACGAGCCCAGCAACTCTTTAGCCAGTTTGCGCACGTAGTCGACGATGTTCACTTGGCTGAAGACTTCCGATTGGTAGAGCTGCTCGTGAACCAGGGCGATCGAGCGAATGCGGCGCTGGCTCTCGACGCAGGCCTCCGTAGTTCTCCGGTCAGCGAACTCCCCGGATTGCAGGCTGAGCAGGCTCGAAATGACCTGCAAGTTGTTTTTCACACGGTGATGCACTTCTTTCAGCAGCACGTCCTTCTCAGCCAGTAGAGCCTGCAGACGGTCGTTCGAAGCCCTTAATTCCTCCGTGCTGGCGCCAATCTTCTTCGCCATCTGAGATAGTGCGGTAGCCAACTCACCAACCTCATCTTTCCCCTCCACCGCCACCTCGACTGCATAATCGCCACCTCCAATCCTAGTGGTGACATCCATCAGTCGCTTCAAATTGCTTGTGGATTTGAACAAGCTGTAGCTCAGCACCCCAACCACCACGACCCCGATCATCGCAGTAAGGAATTGGTTGGTGAACATCTGCGCGAGCAGATCATTCAAATCGCTGGCCCCTTGCTCGTATCTCCCCAGCGCCATCATCACCGATTGGTTGGCTTGATAAAGGATATCCTCTTCGACATCTTCTAGATTGGCGGCATGTGCCAGCACCAGGGCATCCGAAGAATCCTCCTGCTTAGCGCTGATGAGAGCCGAACTTGCTTGATCCAGCTCTAGCGTTAGCCCCTCAAGCGTGTCGACTAGGGACAAAGCCTCGCTGTCGCTGGCGAGCGCCTTATAGCTGGCCAACCAGGTTTGCATTTCCTCAAAGGCGGCATCGCGTTCCGTAAGCTCCCCTTCAGTTGCATCGACATCCGCCTCGGAGGCAGGCCCCAGTTCAGAAAACAGCGCAAAGCTCAAGGTCTCCGCCAAGACCCTGGTGGCGCGCGATTCCACCTGCCCCAATGAAAAGACCGATGGGCCAAACACGTCAACCGTCTCCGTGATGTAATCACTCATCCTATTCAAAGCGATCGTGCCTGGAATCAGCCTGATCAAAACCGACAACAGGAACAAGCCCATCATCAGCCATATCCTGGTTCTCAAACTCATGGTTCCGTCCTTCTAAAGAGGTAAAAAGAGACCATTCTCACAACAATTGTATACATGTTTTCTACATCTGACGCCGGTTAAGGGCAAAAATGAACCTTACAAACTGGTTGAGTATCGGCGCATTAGGGGATATGCGACTCACTCAAACGTCCACTTATGCTGATTTGTCACCCAAACAGAGTGCAAATATGCACGAAAGCCCCGCTGTTCTATCTCCCCATCGTCTGAACCCCTTAGATCAGAATTGGTGTGAGCTTATCACCTCGAAAAGCAAGACCCGTAGCGCAATTCGAGAACCAATAACGGCAAAATCTCAGCCGGTATACCACTCCCCAGGCTATTTACCTTCCAATTCCTCCAAAAGCTCGATATCTTTCTCCAGATTTCGCCGGCGGACGCGCAAGCTAATCACGTGCAGCAGCATAGTGACGAAGATCACGGCGAGACCCAGGATCATGTAGTCGGTGGTCTCTGCGGGCCCTTGTTGCAAGAAAAACATGTCCTTATCTCCTGGCCTTAGCTCATCAATTGGAATTTGCGCTGTTCGACCTGGTCTTTTAGCCAGCCCAGGCGGATGCGGTGCCACAAGAGGTCGATACCGATCACGGTGAAAACGAACAGGCTGAAGAAAAAGACCATGCGCATATTGGGGGTCATGTCGAAGGCACCCAGGGCCGCCGGATCGCCGCTGCCCACCAAGGTGGGGTGAATGGTGCGGAAGATGCGGATCGAGAGGAAGGTGAGCGGTACGCTGACGAAACCCACAATGGCATAGATGGCGCCGAAGCGCGCCCGGCGATTGGGGTCATCGATGCCCTCTCGCAACATCAAGTAAGCCACGTAGACCAGGAACATGATGGTAGCGGTGACCAAGCGGGGATCCCAGGTCCACCAGGTGTTCCAGATGGGGCGCGCCCAGATCGAGCCGGTGACGATATTGATGAAGGCGAACACCAGCCCGATCTCCACCCCCGACAGACCAACGATATCCCACTTGCCCGCCCCAGTGCGCAGGTAGGCGATACCGGCAATCACGGCCAGCAAAAAGCCCATCATCCCCACCCACCCGGCCGCCACGTGGAAATAGAAGACGCGCTGCACGTTGCCCATCAAGGCTTCCATGGGCGCCCAAAAGAGCGCCATCCAGGTGGCCACCGCCAATAGCACGATAGATAGCACGTCCAGAACGGTCAATAAGCGCGGTTTGCGCTCCATGTTCACTCCTCCACAACAAAATCGAACACCATGTAAGCGATGGCTATGAAAATCACGTCGTAGGCGATCAGCAGGTTCAGCCAGACCGAGATCTGATCCAGAGGCAGGCCTTGCAGAAAAGCATCGCTGGCCTTCACGGCCGCCACCACCACCGGGATCACCACCGGGAACAGCAAGATCGGCAGCAGGATATCGCGTGTGCGTGCCTGCACGGCCATGCTCGCCAATAAGGTGCCCACCGCCACATAGCCGATCGAGCCCAGCAGGATCACCAATAACAAGCCAGGCACGAACAAGTTCACATTGTAAAGCACACTGTAGATCGGCAGAACGACGATCTCGACGATCAGCATGAAGATCAGGTTACCGATGGCCTTGCCAAAGTATATCGCGCTGCGGTCTACCGGCGCCAGCAGCAAGCCATCCAGGCAGCCGCGATCCTTTTCGATCGCCATCGAGCGGTTCAGGCCCAAAGTACCGGCAAATGTGAAGGTCGCCCACAGCACCCCAGCGGTGACGCTGGCGCGCTCGCGAGCGTTCAGCTCGAGGGCAAAATTGAAGATCAGGATCACCAACAAGGCAAATACCAGCATGGCCGAGAACACTTCGCGGCTGCGCAGCTCGGCGGCGAGATCCTTCCACACGATGGCCGCCAGCGAGCGCAAATAGCTGGGCTGCTTGGCGACCGAGCCTTGCGTGTGGCGCTCAGAGGACATGCGCGCCCTCCCCTTCCCCGCCCAACGCCTTTTGGTAGAAGGTCAGCAAGCCGCCCTCTGGGATCGCCGCGCGCTCTGCCGAGGCAGCGATCACGCCGCGTGAAAGCACGTCGAACCTCTCAGCCAGACCGGCGGCGCGGGCCAGGTCATGGGAGGTCATCACCACCGTGCGGCCCTGGGCGGCCACCAGGCGCAGAATTTCATCGAGCATCTCGCTGGCGTCCTGATCCAGGCCGGTGTAAGGCTCATCGAGCAGCAGAACCTGCGGGTCGTGGATCACCGCCCGCCCGATCGCCAGGCGTTGCTGCATACCGCGCGAATAGGTGCGCACCACGTCCCGACGGCGCGCCGAAAGGCCGACCAGCTTCAGCACCTCAGCAATGCGGGCGTCCAAATCCTCCACGCCATACATGCGGCCGTAAAAGCGCAGGTTCTCCTCCCCAGTCAGGTCGCCGTAAAGCAGCGGCTGGTGGGAGAGTACCCCCAGTTTGAGGCGCACCTGAGCCGCCTGACCTGGCAGATGATAGCTCGCCAAGCGCACCACGCCCATGGTTGGACGGGAAAGCGAGGCCAGGATGCGCAGGAAGGTAGTTTTGCCGGCGCCATTGGGCCCCAGCAGGGCGACGAATTCGCCCTCCGCCACCTCGAAATCCAGGCCGCGCAGCACCGTCTTTGCGCCAAAACGTTTGACCAGCTTGTGTACTTGGATCATGGGAAGATCAAGAACGCTCTGCCAGCGCGGCTTGCAAACGGCTCTTGAGTTCGGCACGCAGGCGCTGGTATTCGGTTTCCGGCAGGTCGCCCCGCTCGTAGCGTTCATCGAGCGCAATGATGGCGTCCATGAGCGCCTCCGGATCGTCGGAATACCTGCTAGCTTCAGGCTCCCCTTCCGGGCCCAAGCGCCGTAAGTATAACCCGGCGGCAGCCACGACGGCCACGAAAGCGAGCAGCCCGACCAGGAAACCAGCGTCCAACTTCAGATCGAGGAAACCGGTGCGGTTGGGATTGCGGCCGCGCAAGGTGAAGCTCAACTCATCCCCAGCAGCGAAGCCGCCAGCGAACATTTGATATACCGTGTTTTCCACTTCATGGATGCCCGCCGAGGTCAGGACCTCGCTCTCCAACTCGACGGTGCCGTCCAATACGAAGGCGATGGCAGCGGTGACCGGAAAGCTGAGCGGCTGGGAGAGTGTGAGCTTATTCTTATAGGGCATCTCGTAGGCAAACAGCACCTGGGCGGTGGTATCGGGCGGCAGGGCATAGGTGTCGCCGAACCCGCCCTCCGTTGCTACGAAACGATCTCCCAGCACTCCCTCCTCGAACACCAGGTTGCTTGCCCCTTCCGGCAGCGGAAAAGTGATCGAGGGGGTTTGTGAATCAAACGGAACCACGTTTTCATCGGTGGGGTTCGAAACCAGGAAAAGCTGGATGATCTGCACCGTATCGGCCGTGGGGAACTCGAAGAACACGTGCAGCCGGTCGACGACCAAGCCGGAAGTATCCGTGGTGGGCTCGTAGATGGTGATGGGGAAATCGAGGACGCTCCCCCCAGCCTCGGCCACGGCGAAATTAGAGCTGTACGTCGTGCCCTGATACTCGACCGAGGCAAAATAGATACGCCCTTCGACGTAATCTAGATCATCGAGCTGGAAGGTGCCATCCCGGCGCGTGGTAGTGGTCTCGGTGAAGATCAAGTCCATCTGATCGAAGGCCGAGAGCGTGACCGGTAAGCCGACGGGCACTTGGCCTCCCGAGCCATGAACGACGCTTCCGGTAACCATGAAGGTTTCGGCTGGCGCTTCAGCATCCGCCTCGACCGTGGCTGTGAGCTGGGCCTCAGTCTCGACAGGCGCTTCGGCTTCCGGCTCGACCGTGGCAGTAGGCGGGGTCTCGAAGACGGGCGCCTGATAGCCGGGGGGCGGGGTGACGTCTCCGGCCAAAGAAAAGGAGCAGGCCGACAGCAATGCCAAGACAGCAAAAGAGAGGCAAATGTAGAGTGGGCGGAATCGTGTCATGATTGCTCAGGTCAGGTCGGCCCCGCAAGAGGCGCAAAAGCGATCCCCCGCTTGCACCGGCGAGCCGCACTGCGGGCAGTACTTGGCCGTCACGCCCCCACGAGCTTGCTTGCGCGCCCGGATCAGCGCCTCAAGCTCATCATCAGGGGCAGTTGTGTCTGCCTGAAGCACAGGCGCTTGGCCTTCACCTGGCTGGAGGGCATCCAGCTGGCGCAGCACCTCAGCGCCGCGCTGCAACAGCCGGTTGCGTTGGGCAGGGTATATCTCCTCCGGGATCTTTCCCATGCTGTGATCGAAATCCAATTCGGACAGCGCGTCCAGAATACGCTCACGCTCGGCCAGGAGCACGGAAAGCTCCTTCTCGCGTTCGCTCACGACCACCGCGCGGTGGGTCAACAACGGCCGGCTGATGAACAGCACCACCAGCACAAGCAAGGCCAGGATCAGAAATAAAGAGCCGAGGTCCATCGTCACTCCAGCATGCCGTCCACGATGTCCATGATCTCACCCAAGGAGCCAAACGGCCCGATCTTGGTGTAAGCCAGGACGCCGTCTTTATCGATGAAATAAGTTTCGGGGACGCCGGTGATTCGAAAAGCCTGCGAGACACGCGTGCCCAAGTCAGGGCCGTTGGGATAGGTGATAGCGAACCTCTCTAAGTACTCCAGCGCCTCGGTCTCGGTATCCACGTAATCCACGCCCAGGAAGAGCACGTCACCGCGCGGCTGGTAATGCTCCCAGGCGTCCTGCAAATCGGCGGCCTCTACCTCGCAGGGCGTGCACCACGAGGCCCAGAAGTTGACCACCACGACCTTGTCAGCCATCTCCTCAAGGCCGATGGTTTGCCCATCAAAGGTTTGCAGGGTGAAAACCGGCGCGTTCTGCCCTTCGCCGACGGAGCCTTCCATGGCGGAACGCAATTGCACAGCGATCAGCACCAGCAAGGAAATCACCACCAGCCAAGCCAGCAACACACCCCAACGAGGAGAACGCTTCATTGGCGGCGCTCCAATTCCTGCTCCAGGCGCGCTGTGTATTCATCCCCTTCCGGCGGCGCAGGCTCTGGCGCGCCCTCGCCCGTCTCTGTAACGTGCAGGCGACCTCGCAAGACGCGATAGACCACGTAAGCGCCGACCAGGAACACCACGGGAGGCACGATGTAGGCCAGCCAGTTCAAGCCTCGCTTGGGCGGTTCATCCACCACCCGATCCCCATATTGCAAGATGAAGTAATCCCGAATCTGCTGCTCGTCCCAGCCCAAGGCCAGCTTTTCCCTGATCTGCTCGCGCCATTGCTCGCAGGCCAGGGTGGGGCACACGTCCAGGGGGATGTTCTCGCAGACCGGGCAATAGAGCGTCTTGGCGATGGCGTTGACCTGATCGTCGGAAGGGGTAGCTTGCGGGGTGGGCTGCGGCGTGGGGTCTTGCGCAAAGGCGGCCTTCGGCATCACTGCCAAGGCCAGCGCCAACAGAAGGCCGAATAGCCAAAATGTGCGCTTCATACTCGCCTTTCAGGCCCCCACCGAGGTCCGCACAGCCCCGACCGAACGCTCCATTGTCACCATCTCCCGCTCCGGCCAAGCAGCCACAAAGGTGCCCAGGATGAAGACGACCGCACCGAACCACAGCCAACTGACCAGGGGATTGTGATAGATCTTAAAGGTGGCGTTCTGCGTGGAGAGCGGCTGCCAATCAACCAGCAGCAGGTAGAGATCGTCCTCCATCGTGCTGCGCAGCCCGGGGATGGTCATGGCCTGCTGGGCCTCGTAATAATAATCGCGGCGGGGATACAGCTCATCCACCCATTCCCCATCCTTATACACGCTCACCACGGCACGCGCCACATTGCGGCCGTCGGCGGTATCGAACTCGGCCAACGAGTCATAACGGATCGTGTATTCATTCAGGCTGAGCTGCCCGCCCAGGGGAATGGAGCCCTGGGTTTCGGTTTGGAACATCTCGATGCCAATGATCCCAATGGCCATCAGGATCACGCCCAGGTGGATGATGTAGCCACCGTAGCGACGCCGGTTGCGCCCTGCCAAGCGCCACAAGGCCACCGGGAGGCTCTCTCCGGCTCGACGATGGCGGGCCTGCGCCCCGCGCCAGAATTCATAGAGCGTGACCGCAATCACCAAAGCGGCCAGCCAGAAGCCCACCAGGGCGCCCAGTTGGCGCGTGCCCGTGGCCAGCAGCACGGCCAGCACGACCAGGGAAGCTATCAGAGGCTTCCAGATGGCCTTGCCCAGCGTCTTTGCCGTCGAGGCCCGCCAGGCAGCCAGCGGCGCCACGCCCATCAGGAGCAGTAAGCCAGCCCACAGCGGCCCGGTGGCGCGCTCGTAAAAGGCTGGCCCCACGGTGACCTTCTGGCCGGTGAAGATGTGGCTCAGGCTGGGGATCGCCCGCCCGATGAAGCCCAGGGCCTCGGTGAGCAGCGGGAAGATCACCCCCCAGAAGCACACCACCAGGATGCCGATGAAAAGCAGGTTGTTGACCAGGAACAAGGCCTCGCGCGAGAAGAGCGAAGTGAGCTCGTTCTCCGATTTCAGGCTCTGCCAGCGATGAGAGAGCAAGGCCAGCGAGATCAGAAAGGTCAAACTGATGAAGCTGAAAAACATCGGCCCGATGGCACTCTGAGCAAAAGCATGCACCGAGGAGAGCACCCCTGAGCGCGTCAAGAAGGTGCCGAAGATCACCAGACAGTAAGTCAGGACGATGAGGACGATGTTCCACTGCTTGAACATACCGCGCTTTTCCTGGATCATCACCGAATGCAGGAAAGCCGTGCCGGTGAGCCAGGGCATGAAGGCGGCAATCTCGACCGGGTCCCAGCCCCAGTAGCCGCCCCAGCCGAGCACGTCGTAGGCCCAGCGTCCTCCCAAGACCAGGCCGAGGGAGAGGAACAGCCAGGCCCACAGAGTCCATCGGCGGGTGACGCGAATCCAGCGGTCATCGGTGCGGCCGGTCACCAGAGCTGCGATAGCAAAGGCAAAGGGGATCACGAAAGAGACGAAACCCAGATAGAGCATCGGCGGGTGGATGACCATACCGGGGTGCCGTAGCAACGGGTTCAGCCCAAGCCCATCCAAACGCGTCAGAGGCTGGGTGCCAGCAGGTTGCAGGACGGCGCTCACCGCCACACCGGAGGAATACTGCCAGGTGCGCACGAAGGGGTTCTCAAAGAAGATGCTCAGGGTCAGGAAGAAGGCCAGGGTGACCAGCGAGACCACGATCACCCAGGGGAGGAACTCGCGGTCGCGCTTCCAATCACGCAGCGTCACCGCCGAGGCGAAGGCCGACATCAGCCAAGACCAGAAGATCAGCGAGCCAGCCTGCCCACCCCACAGCGCCGTCACCCGCAGATAAGTGGGCATGCTACGGCTGGTCACCGAATAGACGTATTCGACCTCAAAATGATCGGTCACCAGCAGATAGATGAGGCTGAGCGCCACCACGGTGAGCAACGGGAAAGTGAGCAGCATAGCGTTGCGGGCGCTGCTCACCCACTGCGGCGCCTTTTTGACCACCCCATAGACCGCCGCCCCAATGCCATACAGGGCGACCACAAAAGCGATCAGCAAAGCCCCACTACCTAAAACGACTACCATTTACTCACTCCAGGACCTCTTGCGACCCAAGGCTCAGGCCAGCAAAGCGATCACACCACTAAGAACGAAATAAAAAGTTGAAGAAACGCTCCCCGTCGAAAGTCCACTTCGGACGGAAATCTCCTCCAACCTCCCAGCTTCAAATCCGCGACCGGGACAACTCAGGACTTGCCGCTCGCCCTCTGGCTGACTCACGCGCCGGCCTGCTCGGGGACCGCCTCCTCGTAGCGAGTGGGGCATTTGAGCAGCAGTTCGTCAGCATAGAACACGCCGTCCTCGCCCAATTGGCCGGTCATGATCGCCTGAGCTTCATTTTGCAGCAGATCGGGCTTCACACCGACGTAAACCACTTGTAAGCGGGCACGGTCTGGGTCGGTGACGGCGTTGTGAAGCGCCTGGGCCAGCCCACCCTCCTCCTCGAGCAACTGGTTATCGCCAGGGAGATGGGCCACGGTGAAGGTCAGCGTGAGTGTTTCTGGGTCATAATCGGCCTCGCCCACCACCGCGCCGGAAACCCGTAAGCTCTTGCCCACCACGCTATCGCCCAGCTCGTTCAGCTCTTCCACGGTGTGAAAATACTGGGCTGCCGCGGCCGTCGAGGAGGCAATCAGGTAAACCACAGCCGCCAGGATCAGCAAGCCGCCGACGATGAACTTGCTGCGGCTTGCCTTCGGCGCCTGGTCGTTTGTCTCCAACGTCATCGAAATCTACCTCCAAAAAACCTGGGGAAACCATCTAGGTCACACCAGAATTCTATCAAGATTATCCAATTTGTATAATACCGCGTTGTCCCGTTCTCGGGGGGACATTCGTCCTCTTTGCCTGCCAGGCCTAGGTGCGCAGCTTGGTGCCGCAATTGCGGCAGAAACGGTCCCCTACCGCGGCGCGTGTGCCACACTGGTGGCAAAAGCCCCCGGCTGCCCCACCGCTTGGCGCCTCCTGACGGCGTGGCTGTGAAGCGAGCACAGGTTGACCGGCCCGCCAGTAGCGGTAGCCACCGTAGCCGATTAGCACTACGCCAATCGCCGCCAGTGCCCAAGGCAACCAGTCCCCAACGGCAAGGCTACCCGTCTCATCGGCTGTGGCCGTGGTGGTTTGAAGGTGGCTGGCGGTGAGCGCATCGCTATCCTTCTGGTAGCGCACCTCGATCTGGATTTCATCCCCGGCATCCAGTTCTCCCAAGCTTCCCTGGTAATATACCAGGCCGTCGGTGCGGGAGAGGCCGGCTCCCACCGAGGGTAGGATTTGCATATCGTGGGCATCAAAAGGCTGCTGCACATCGACCAGCAACTCCGTGATCGGGTAGGGAGTCATCCACTCCATGGTGTACTCTCGCTGCCCATCCGAGATCAGCAAGCCGGGATCGTAGTACTCCATCTGCAGATAAGTACTGTTGGCGGTCACCTCGATGTAGGCCCAATCGCCCACTTCCTCACGCTGGTAATCAACGTAGACCAATTCGCCGTCGCTGCTCTGTTCGGCCACGGCGTTAGGCTCGCCAGAGGCGGTCGGAATAGGTAAACTGATCTGTTGGGGCAGCTCGATATCCTCCGGCAGCCAAACGTGGAAGATAACCAGCATCTCAGCGCGGTCATATTCCGGCCATAGACTCACCTGTACGGTGTCCAGTTGAACGTTCTCTTGAGCCTGGACGGGCTGCGGGCATAGGAGTATCAAACCAAGCAAGACAACCAACAAAACGCTACGCATCACACCATTCTCCTGATCAGAATGCCCGCATTATACAGCAAACGAGTAGGCCATCAGCTCAGCCTCTTCGTTAAGATGGCGTGTAGATGGTGTTGGTCTTGCTGGGGGGGTGGGATAGGGCGACCTACCCCGGTTCACTCGATGGCCGCCCGCAAACGGCGCGCCAACACGCCGAATTCGGCGGTATAGCGCACGGCTTCGCTGCGCGGGCGCGGCAGGGATACCGTCAAATCCAGCTCGACCTGGGCAGGGCGGTCGCTGAGCACCAGCACGCGGTCGGCCAGATAGAGCGCTTCGGAGATATCGTGGGTGATCATCACGATGGTCTTGTGGCGCACGGCCCAAATGCGCAGCAGCTCCTCCCCCATGCGCTCACGGGTGATGGCGTCCAGGGCGCCGAAAGGCTCGTCCAACAATAGCAGGTCGGGGTCGTGCACCAGGGCGCGGGCGATGGCCACCCGCTGGGCCATGCCGCCGGAGAGATCGCGCGGCAAGGCTTGCTCAAAGCCTTGCAGCCCCACCAGATCGATCAGCTCTTGCGCC
>Ga0209164_1004094_pt1 | contig 13323 bp, 9 predicted proteins | sample MTBNYHSulfiMetaG_FD_187458 | JGI IMG/M metagenome (GOLD analysis project Ga0209164, IMG submission 187458) | Enrichment culture microbial communities from rom New York Harbor, USA that are MTBE-degrading - MTBE-NYH (New York Harbor Sulfidogenic)... | ecosystem: Environmental > Aquatic > Marine >...
CCCGGTGCCAAATGGTTTATCGGCGCAGAGCTCAACTTCGCCGAAAACCTGCTGCGCTACCGCGACGATCGTACCGCCCTGATCTTCCAGGGGGAAGGGCAACTCCTGAAAACGTTCACCTACAAGGGACTCTATGAAGAGGTGAGCCGCATGGCCCAGGCCCTGGCCGCGGCGGGCGTCACCAGGGGCGACCGGGTGGCGGGATTCATGCCCAACATGCCCCAGACCATCATCGCCATGCTGGCTGCAGCGAGCCTGGGGGCCATCTGGTCATCCTCTTCCCCGGATTTCGGGATCAAGGGGGTGCTGGACCGTTTCGGCCAGATCGAGCCCAAGGTGCTCGTCACCGCCGACGGCTACTTTTACAACGGCAAGGCCTTCGACAGCCTGGAACGGGTGGGCGGCATCCTCAAGCAACTGCCCAAGGTGGAAAAGGTGGTTGTGGTCGGCTACACCCGCAACGCACCGGATCTGTCGGCCGTGCCCAACGCCGTTTCATGGGAAGCATTTCTGGCCCCCTACGCGCCGAAACCGATCGATTTCGTCCAGGTGCCGGCCGAACATCCCCTCTACATCATGTACAGCTCCGGGACCACCGGTAAACCCAAGTGCATGGTCCAGAGCCATGCCGGCATCCTGCTCAACCAACTCAAGGAGCACCTGCTGCACTGCGACCTGCGTCGGGAGGACGTTCTTTTCTACTTCACCACCTGCGGTTGGATGATGTGGAACTGGCTGACCTGCGGCCTGGCCGGCGGCGCCACGCTGGTTCTTTATGATGGCTCGCCTTTTCATCCGGGACCGGAGGTCCTGTGGAAACTGGCCGAACAGGTGGGCATCACCATCTTCGGCACCAGCGCCCGTTACATCACCGCCCTGGACGAAGCCGGCTTCGAACCCGGCAAGCAATACAACCTGGAGAAGCTGCGTATGATCTGCTCCACCGGCTCGCCCCTGTCCGTCTCGGGGTTTGAATATGCCTACCGGGCCATCAAGGCCGACATGCAGTTGGCCTCGATCAGCGGCGGCACCGACCTGAACGGATGTTTTGCCCTGGGTAATCCGATGCTGCCGGTCCATGCCGGCGAACTGCAGGGACCGGCCCTGGGTCTCGACGTTCATGCCTACAACGACGCCGGGCAGCCGGTCTATGATGAAACCGGCGAGCTGGTGTGCGCCAAGGCCTTTCCCAGCATGCCGGTTTACTTCTGGAACGACCCGGACGGCGAACGATACCGCAACGCCTACTTCACCAAGTTTCCGGGCGTGTGGACCCACGGCGACTTCATCAGCGTCAACAGTCGCACCCGCGGCATCACCATCTATGGCCGCAGCGACGCCACGCTCAACCCCGGCGGCGTGCGCATCGGCACCGCCGATATCTACACCGCCCTTGAAAACGTGCCGGAAGTGGCCGACAGCGTGGTGATCGGGCAGAAGTGGCAGGACGACGTTCGGGTGGTGCTTTTCGTCACCCTGGCCAAGGGGGCGACCCTGGACGAGCAGCTGATCAAGAAGATCAAGCAAACCATCCGCGAGGCCTGCAGTCCGCGCCATGTGCCGGCCAAGGTCATCCAGGTGCAGGAAATCCCTTACACCATCAACATGAAAAAGGTGGAACTGGCCGTGCGCAACGTCATCCATGGCGAGCCGGTGACCAACAAAGATGCATTGGCCAATCCCAATTGTCTGACAGAGTACCAGGACCTGGACGAGTTGAACCAATAGCGCCGCCTTGCCCTGCAGGCCACAGTCACTGTGCCGGCGATCAATCCGTGTGGATCATCCTGTTTCATATGGCGCCGGGAAAGAGCGTACCAGCGGGGAAACCATATGCGGGATCGCAGCATAACTTTAACACGGTGCCGATCCACGGCGATCCATCTTGACGTTCAAAGATGGCTGTTGGATCTGCACAAACCAAAGGAGGAGACATGCTAGGACAGATTGGAAGTTTTTTTGCTGAGCGGTTCAGACGATGGTTGCCGGACTCCTTCATCTTTGCCTTGATCCTCACCCTCATCGCGGCGGTCTGGGCCTTGTTCGCCATGGATGTGGGGCCTGTCAAAATCGCCCAGGCCTGGTACAAGGGGTTCTGGAGCCTGCTGGCGTTTGCCATGCAGATGGTGCTGATCCTGGTCACCGGCTACGCCATTGCCATCAGCCCCATCGCCATCCGCTTCATCGACTGGCTGGCCGCCCGCATCAACAAGCCGATCGCGGTGTATGCCACCGTCATTTTCGTCGGTCAGATCTTCTCCCTCATCTCCTGGGGATGGATCGTGCTCACCGCAGTGCTGGCCCGTGAACTGGCCACACGGGTCAAGGGGGTCGACTACCGCCTGACGGCCGCAGCGGTATACGCCTCTTTCCTGCCCTGGCACGGCGGGCTGTCCGGTTCGATCCCGCTGACCATCAATACGCCGGAGAACTTCCTGATCAAGGCCGGCGTTCTTTCCGAGATTATTCCCACTTCGCTGAGCCTGACCAGCCCGATGAACATCGTCATCAGTCTGGCGCTGCTCGTCACGCTGCCCATCCTTTTCGTCATGATGCGCCCGTCCGATGACAAGGTGCAGACCTTCGACGATATGCGCTCGGGCGACGCCCCCGTAAAACAGATGACCGTCGAAGAGGAGGCCGCAGGCCTTTCCTTGCCGGACAGATGCCTCAGCGACATGCTCAACTCCTCATTGATCCTCAATATGCTGGTGGTGCTGATGGGGCTCTACATCATCGTTGACCACTTCGCTGCCAAGGGATTTGACATCAACCTGAATATCATGAACTTTTTGTTCATCATCCTGGGCATGCTGGCCCACAAAACGCCCATCCGCTACGTGGTGGCCATGAAACGGGCCTGCTCCAACGTGTCGGGCATCATTTTGCAGTTTCCTTTTTATGCCGGCATCATGGGGATCATGATGCACACCGGTCTGGGTCAAGCAGTGGCCACCTCCCTGGCGGCGGCTACCTCGGCGGCCAGTTTTCCCTTCGTGGCCTTCATCACTGGCGGATTTATCAATATTTTCGTCCCGTCGGGCGGCGGTGAATGGGCGGTCGTGGGACAGCCCATCGTCGAAGCGGCCAAGGTCGTGGCCGCCAATGCCGGCATGACTGCCGAAGCCACCCAGGCCTTTATCGCCAAGGCATCCATGGCCGTCGGCTACGGCGACAGCTGGACCAACATGATCCAACCGTTCTGGACCCTGACCTTCTTCCCGGTGGTGGCGGCCGGATGCACGCTCCAGGCCCGCGACATCATGGGGTACACCTTCGTGGCCATGCTCTGGTCGTTCGTCATTTTCGGCCTGGGCGTCACTTTCCTGCCCATGTAATCTCGCCGATTTAAACCAACGGGAGGCACGAAGTTGCCTCCCGTTGGTTTTCTATGCTTCAATTATTGATGACCGTGATGCTCCCGAGGAAGTATAACGCCATCGACTTGGCGGACGCGGCGGGCGGGCGTAAAGCCCGCCCCTACGAGGTCAAGGCCGACATACAGGCCGTTGCACATTCGAGCGGTGTAGGGGCGGGGTTTATCTCCGCCCGGATGGCAAACGGAACGCCTGAAACAAACAAAATTGATTTAACGCATCAAGCTTCCGGTGATTCCCGAAATCCCGACTTGATGTGAAGATCGCACTGGGGGAACGGAATTTCGATGCCGTTGGCCTTGAACGCATCCCAGATGGCGATGCGCACGTCGCTGCTGACGTTTGAAACGCCGTTTTCCGGATCGCTGATCCACAGTCGCAGCTCCATGTCGATGCTGCTGTCACCGAAATTCTTCAACTGGCATACCGGCTTGGGATCGGCCAGGACCCTGGGAATACCGACCGCAGCGGCCACCATGAGGCGCATCACCTGGTGGATATTTGAATCATAGGACACGCCCACGACCACCTTCAGGCGCACCAGTTTGTCTGAAAACGACCAGTTGACCACCTGGGTCGTGATCAAATCTTCGTTGGGGATGAGGTATTCGGTGTTGTCACGGGTCGCCACCGACACGTAACGTGCACCCAGGGACTCGATCCGACCATAGGTCGAGCCGATCTCGATCACGTCGCCGGGCTTGATCGAACGATCCAGCAGCAGGATGATGCCGCTCACCAGGTTGGAGACCACCTTCTGCAAGCCGAAGCCGACACCCACGCCGATGGCGCCACCAAAAAAGGCGAAGGCCGACAAGTTGATGCCCAGGCTGCTCAGGGTGACGATGACCGCAGCGGCCAGAAGGGTGATTTTCAGTGCCTTGGACAACAACACCTGGATCGAAGGCGTCAATCCCTCCATGGTCTTGATGCGCTTCTCGAGCAAGCTGGAGGCCCCCAGGGACAACCGCAGCAGAATGGTGAGGAAGATGACCGCCTTGATGATCAAGAGGATCGAAATGCGCACGCCGCCCAGGGTAATGGCCAGGCTGTCGAGCAATTCGAGAAAGGATTGCAGCAGATCGAGGATATGCAGGGCCGCCAGGGTCCAGGCCAACATAGCGATATAGCGCCGCCATCCCGGATCTCTCAACACCGACGTGACCAGGCGGATGAGAACCCAGGCCGAAAGCAGGCTCACGGCCATGTTGAGGATCTGCCGGCTCGCTTCGAATCGCTGGAATAGAACCATGGCAAACCCCAACAGAACGACGGCCACGGCAAACGCCAGCACCTGGTGCAACGCACCAAGAAAGCGCCCGATGGTCATCGCTTGCCAGTTGCGCTCCTCGATCCAACGAACGAGACGGGGCTTGAACGGACGGGCGACCAAGCCGCCCAAGGCAATGCAGGATAGTATGACGACCAACTCCAGCAGGGTTCCGATCACCAGGACGTCGCGTAGAAACCACTCCTGCAAAGCTGCGGCCGAAGTTTTCCAATAATCGAGTTGCAAGTATTTTTCGAAGCCCAATCGCCTACCTCTCCTTATCGATCGATGGCATCGGAATGCCGATGCATGTGCGCGCGCCATTGGATATATCGGCCCTGCCCCGCATCGGTCAAGCCTTTCCGTGGCCGCCGTCGGCGGGTGTCGCCAAACGCAACAGCCCGTGTCGCGAAACGCAACGCTTTTATAACCCCTTATTATTATGAGTCATTTATAATTTAGGCAACTTGTTTAAATCCAAAGTGTGGCCGTTTTCACCACCTCATCCCACCGAAACGCTCCCTGCGCATCAACCTGTCGAGGCCGAATGCGAAGCACGCCGCGGATATCGGCCGGCACCACAGGTTACGCTGGGAAGAAGCGATAAGCCTTGAAATCAAGCAAGTTATCAGCAAACACGAGCCCCCCTTGAAAAGCACAATACACTGTCGGAGGGCCCATTCACATCCAATGGAATCCGTCGAACCGCCATTGTGGCATTCTTATTGCGATACTCGATGACAAACGGAGACGCCTGACAACGAATCATCACCCTCAATATAAGGAGGACACGATATGAAACGTCAAGCCAGGGAAGCAAACAAAACGGTCAAGGGGTTTCAGGTCGTTGAAAATGAATGCATCTGGATGAAAACCGGTGTGGTCAATTTCCGGCTCTGCGACAATGCGTACGATTGTAACTCCTGCCCCTTCGACAAGGCCATGCAAAAAGCCATGGGGCATGTGTCAACAGAGTCGGCAGACCCGGGCAGAGGATGGTCTCAAACCCTGAACAAACACTATCAAGCCGCCGCGAAGCTGTGCCGCCATGTGATGACCGGTAGAATTTCTTATCCTAAAATTTGCACGATGAACTACGAATGCTATCATTGTGAATTTGACCAGTGGCTCGATGATATCGATCTGGACCAAGCGGTAACCGCTCCCCATTGTTCCTCGGCCGGCGGGTATCGGGTGGCGGACGACTACTATTATCACTTCGGCCATACCTGGGCACGGTTTGAACATGGGGGCCGTGTGCGGATCGGGTTCGACGACTTTCTGGTCCGGTTATTCGGTCCGGCCCAGCACATCGATCTTCCACCGCTGGGCACGATTCTGAGCCAGAACGACATCGGGTGGTCTTTCGGCCGGTTAAATCACAAGGCCGCAGTCTTGTCGCCGATTTCAGGAAACGTCCTGGCCGTCAACCACAAGGTCATGGCGCATCCTGAAATTTCGCACGAGGATCCTTACCATGAAGGATGGTTGGCGGTCCTATCTCCGCAGATGCCGAAAAGAAACCTCCGGGGGCTTTACTACGGCAACGAAACCAAGCGTTGGATGGCAACTGAAAGCCAGAAGTTGCTCGGCCTGCTCGGGGAAGAGTACGAGCCACTGGCCGCCACCGGCGGTCAGCCGATCGACGATGTGATATCCGCCTATCCGGAGCTGGGTTGGGCCAATCTGGCCGAAACCTTCCTGGGAACGCGCCAGGTTGACCATGGCGCGACGGAATAAGCAGCAAACGCGACGCCATCTATTTTCGATGCTGTTTCAGGAACGAGAGACAATAGCGGCAGAAAAAGACCGGTAGTTGATCCAGTTCTTCGACATTGCCCGAAAAATGCATGAGACAATGGTTGTCCTCGCAATGAACCAGATTGTACAGATGCCCGATCTCGTGCATGGCCACCTTGGCCGACCTCTCGAGCAGACGTGGTGTGGGGGCGGTGCATTCCTGGGGATGATCCACCAATCGGTAGATGGAAACGATGCCGCAGTCCGCCCCTTGCCTGGCGCTTCCAAAGACGTGGGTGAAGATGGGGATAAACAGATCCACGGCCAGCACGCCGAGCAGCTTTTCGACATCACCCCGGGTCCTGCCATCGAGACATCGCAGGACCCGGCCGGCGTCATACTGTTGCCGACCCTGTTGCCATGCTTGCAACGGCACAGCCATGGCCGGCATGAAGCGCACCTCCAGGTTCATGTATTCCGCAATATGGGCGGCGATGACATCCAGAAGGAGTTGGGGAATGTCGCCGATGGGAATGATACCGATGTCAACCGATTTCTTTGGCATGGATCAATCCGTTTGGGGGGGGATTTGAAAGCCGGTAGCGCTTGATCTTTTTATGCAGGGTCGCCCGATTGATATCCAACACCCGGGCGGCCTGGCTGATATTGCCGTTGCATTGATCCAGGACATGGCGGATATGCCGCTTCTCGATCTCCACGAGGGAACGGGCGTCGCTCGGAGTCTCCGCGGGAAGCTGAAGAAAACTGAAATCCTCGACATGCAGAAGACGCGATTTGGAGAGAACCACCGCCCGTTCGAGCGCGTTCCTCAGCTCGCGCACATTTCCGGGCCAGTCATAGGCCATCAGCAGGCGCAATGCCTCCGGCGTCACATGGTCCACGTTTTTCACCGTTTCCGCATTGTACTTCTGGATAAAATGTTCGACCAGCAAGGGAATATCACTCCTGCGCTGGCGCAAGGGGGGCAGGTCGATGGTGATCACGTTGATGCGGTAGAAAAGATCCTCCCTGAATTCATTCTTTTCGATTTTGGCCCTTAAATCCTGGCGGGTGGCACAAATCAGGCGGAAGTCCACGTCGACCATGCCGGCGCTGCCGAGCTGCTTGATCTTTTTCTCTTCAAGGACACGCAGCAGGTCCACCTGCATCTTCTGACTGATCTCTCCGATCTCATCGAGAAACAGCGTGCCGCCGGCCACGATTTCGAAATAGCCTTTTCTTCGCTGGGTGGCGCCCGTGTATGCCCCCTTCTGATGTCCGAACAGTTCGGCCTCGAGCAATGAATCCGGGATCGCACCGCAATTCAGGGCGATGAACGGATGTTGGGCGCGGGTGCTTTTGGCGTGGATGGCGCGGGCGACCAACTCCTTGCCGGTGCCGGTTTCTCCGGTGAGCAGAACCGATGCATCGGTTTTGGCCACCTCCATGATCAGCTGGAAGATATTTTTCATGGGTGGGGACTCACCGATAATATTGTCGAACCGGGTGATCTGTTTCAAGTGGCTTTTCAGATAGCGATAGTGCAGCGTCCGTTTTTTGAGCTGGGTGATCTTCTCCAACACCAGGGAAAGCTGGTCCGGCTTGAAGGGTTTCAGCAGATAATCCACAGCCCCGTGCTTCATGGCGTTGACGGCCGTATCGATCGATCCATAGGCGGTAATGATGACCACCTCGGTGTCCGGAAATTCGGTCTTCACCCGTTCGAGCAGTTCCATGCCATCCATGCCCGGCATTTTGATGTCGACGAACAACAGATCAAAAGGTGTCTTCTCCAGCTTGGTCAGCGCTTCATTGCCGGATGCCGCGGCATCGACAAAATACCCGCCCTTGGCAAACCAGTTGAGAAAAGATTCGCGGATGATCATCTCGTCATCGACGACCATGATGCGCATGGTTTCCCTCATCGCCACCCTCCTTTTGCGGACTTCCGGCGCCCCCTCGCTTCCCTCATCGGCAAAGCGGAAACGTCAATTCGAAGCAGCACCCCTTTCCCGGTTCGCTTTGGACCTTGATGTCACCGCCGTGATTTTTCACCACGCCGTATACGATCGAAAGGCCGAGGCCGGTACCTTCCCCCGGTTCCTTGGTGGTAAAAAACGGATCGAAGATATTGCCCAGATCGTGCTCCGCGATGCCGGCGCCCTGATCCTTGATCCGGACCACCGCCTGATGTCCTCCCTTTTCCAACCGCGACTCGACCAGCAGGCCGCCGCCGTTGGGCATGGCCTCGATGGCATTGAAAACCAGATTGAGAAAGCACTGTTCGAGCCTGCTCGACGAACCGTGGACGATCAAGGGCTCGTCGCACAGATCCATGGAAAGCTCGATGTTCTGTAATTCCATTTTATGATGGGTGAGGGTGATCGTCGACCGGATGGCCTCATTGATGTCGGTCGCCGAAAATCTCTGGGAGGCATCCCGCGAAAAGGAGAGCAGGCCGGATACGATGTGGCCGCAGCGCTCGAGTTCCTTGCACATCAAATTGATGTGCCCGCGGATTTTATCCATGGTCCCGGCGTCGGGGTCTCCCTCCGCCAGCATCTCTTTGATCAGGTAACTGAAAGTGATCAACCCCTGGATCGGGTTGTTGATTTCATGGACGCAGCTGGCCACCAGCTTGCCCAGGGAGATCATCCGATCTTCCTGCACCAGCTTGTTGATATCGTATTTGAGACGATCCATCCGTTTTTCCCAGGTCGGGGCCAGCTTCTGGGTGATATCGCGCCATATCTCCACGATCTGGACGATATTTCCCGCGGCGTCCTTCACCGGATAGGTAATCAGGTCGCTGTAGATCAATTGGCCGTCGACCGAGGAGGGGTGTTCGAAAATGACGTGGGCGGATTGACCGGTCTTCAAGGTTTCGAGCATGGGACATTCGATACCCACCTGTGAGCTGGCGCAAGGGACATCCAGGCCGAAGGTGACCTCGTAGCAGCGGCCGCCGATCACCTCCTCCTTGGTCTTGTTCAGCGTCGTGAGATAGGCCTCGTTGGCATCGATGATCGTGAAATCCGGGCTGAGAATGACAATCTTGTCATTGACCTGTTGGATCACGAACTCCGAGATCATCTTCTCGAGAACCGCCTGGTGTTCCGCTGATTCCAACCGCTGATACATCTGAAACAGGTTTTTCATGAGCTGGCCGATGTTGTGCTCGATGACGCCCACCCGCCGGGGCCTCAGGTTGATCAGTTCGAGGAGGACATCCCGGCTGTTGGTCAGTTCGAGAATGCCGTCCAGCGCCTCGATCTGAAACAGGTCCTTGAAATTACGGGTCGTAAAAATGTTCATCTTCCGGGCCAGGACCAACCCCTCGGCGGTGTCGTCGATGTCGCAGACCCCCACGATGTTGATATGCAGATAGGGAAACAGATCCTGCTGGAGCCGTTCGAGGAAAAAGCGGCACGTTCGGCCGCCGCCGACGATGGCCACGTTCAACGGCTTGGTGTTGTGGTTCGGGTTCGGTTTCATCGCCGCTCCTCCATGATGAATGCATGGGATACGCTTCTTCGATGGAACGGATCGTCAGGCGCATGAAAGGATACAGGCAGGTACTGATCGGATGATAGGCCATATCCTGATGGCATGCAAGAATCGTTTGGCAGGGGCCGGCGATTCTAACTGAATGCTATTCATTACACCCGGCGTGAGTGGGACAGGCGGCCCATGCCACACGCCAAGCGGTCAAGTGTCGCTAAAATGCGCGGCGGGCGGCCCAGAAACTCGCTGCGCTCAAACAGTCTGGATCGCTTGTCCGCCGTTCGCATTCAAGCGACACTAAACCGCATGGCTCACGTGGCCCTGGCCGCCTGCCCCACCCACGCCTGCCATGTTCGTTGCGATGCGATTTTTTTCAAAAAACTTTTGGAAAGCATGCCCTTCAGGGTGAATCACATTCAGATAGAACTGCTGTGTCAGGATGGGTCGATATGAGCGCTTGACTTACGCCCCGAGATGGGATTTTAGAGGGCGACCACGCTTACAGATCAGAACCCCACAAACCAGGAGGAGACGATGAAACGGTTATGTTCATGGATAGGTGCAGGGTTGGCGCTGGCCTGCCTGTTGATGCCGGTGCCGGGGCAGGCCTATGATCTGCCCTCGGTGAACCTGGGCTTCACCAGTTTTATGGACGGCGGTCCGCCGGCCGGCCCCGGGCTCTATTTCACGCAATACCTTCAGCGCTGGACCAGCGACGATTACACCGATGACGATGGAGACAATCTTTTCGGCGGCATGGGCGATGAGGATCTCGAGGCCTGGATCAGCCTGACCCAGTTCATCTATCAATCGGATCAGACCGTCCTGGCCGGCGGCAAGTGGGGCCTGGACGTCATCGTCCCCTATGTGTTTCTCGACGCATCCTATGACATCGCCGGCCCCGAAGACAACGGCGACGGCCTGGGGGACCTGCTGGTCGGTCCCTTTCTGCAGTGGGGCCCGGTCATGGGTGCCAACGGCCCGCGCTTCATGCACCGTATCGAACTGCAGCTCATCCTGCCCACCGGCAAATACGACGACGACAAGGAGTTGAACCCGGGCAGCAATTTCTTCTCGTTCAACCCCTACTGGGCCGGCACCCTGTTCATCACGCCCCAGTGGACCGTCTCCACCCGCATCCACTATCTCTGGAACGCCAAGAACGACGACCCCAACCGTGCCTATGGGGCTGCCGACGACACCCAGGCCGGTCAGGCCGTGCATCTCAACTTCGCCACGGCCTACCAGATCCTGCCCATGCTGCGGGTGGGGCTCAACGGCTACTATCTCAAACAGATCACGGACCTCAAGGTGGACGGCGACAGCGTGGACGATACCCGGGAGCAGGTGCTGGCCATCGGCCCCGGCCTGCTGTGGCATATCAGCAAGGATGCCCACCTCTTCTTCAATGCCTATTTCGAAAGCAAGGCCGAAAACCGACCGGAAGGCGAACGCTATAATCTCCGCTTCGTCTATCACTTTTAGCCCGACATCATCACCTTGAAGGACTTCCGCGGGCGGGCGTAAAGCCCGCCCCTACGACTTTCTTCGACCCTATCTCCAAAGTGGTTTCAAGGCATCTGACGCCTTGAAACCACTTCTACTTCCCGCCATACTGTGCCTTGACCGCGGCACGATCGACGGCGCCGTCCTTGGTTTTGGGCAGTTCCGTCACGAAGACCACGTGCTTGGGCTTCTTGTACCGGGCGATGCTCGCGGCCACGTGGTCGATCAGGGCCCGGGCCGTTAATTCGGCGCCCGGTTTGAGGACGCACACCGCCTTGATGGCTTCCCGCCACTCGGCATCGGGCACGCCGATCACGCACACCTCGCCGACCGCGCCATGGCTGAGGATCGCGCGTTCCACCTCGGCCGGGTAGACGTTTTCGCCACCCGGTTTGATCAACTCCTTCTGGGCTTTGCGGCCCACATACCAGAGGTAGCCATCCTCGTCGAAACGCCCCAGGTCGCCGGTGTGGTGCCACCCGTTGCGGAAAGTCTGGGCCGTCTCTTCCGCCAGCCCCCAATACCCGAGAAACACGGCCGGCGAACGCACGCAGATCTCGCCGGCCTGACCGACCGGGACCGGCCGGTCCTCATCGTCGACCAGCAGGACCCGGGACAACATCGAGGGCCGACCGGCGCTGCCCGGCTTCTCGGCGGCATTGCTGCCCGTCACGCCCATGGCCTCGGTCTGGGCAAAACCGCTGTAAAAGGCAGCATTGGGGGCGATTTTCAAAAACGCGGCCACGCTCTGGGCATCCTCCAGGCCGCTGATGCTTCGCAGGCTCGACAGGTCGGCGGGCTTCCGGGCATGTGCGTCGAGCAGCATTTTCAACACGGGCGCAAACGATCCGAAGGTGGTCACCTTTTCCCGCTCGATCAAATCCAGAGCGGCCGCGGCATCGAACCGGGCGGTGATCACGTTCTTGCCGCCCTGGTGCATGACGGCCATGGTTCGGGAGAGGGCCGCGATGTGGAATAGCGGCAGCATGCACAGGTGACACTCCTGTTCCCCCTGGTCGCTGCGGGTCATGGCCATCAGGTTCCCGGCAATGATGTTGGTCTGGCTCAGGAGCGCGCCGCGTGGATATCCCCCCACCGCGGCGGTATGGATGACCACGAAACCGGTGTCCCCATCGACGTCGAAATGCCGGTCCGCGCCTTCGTCGCTCAGGATGGAGTCGAACGCCTGGAACCCATCGATGTCCCCATCGCCGCTCATGTTGTAGAAGGCTTCGATCGAATCGATCTGCCCGGCCGCAGCGGTCACGCTCTCATGGTATTCGCTGCCGGCGAAAACCACTTTGGGGGTGGAATCGGCGAGCACATATCGAATTTCATCCTGCTGGAAACGCCAGTTGACCGGCACGACGATGGCGCCGATCTTGGCTGCTGCGCCATAAAGCACCAGAAACCGATCCGAATTGTGGGCCACCACCGCTATCCGGTCGCCGAGGCCGACGCCGGCCCGGGTCAGACCCGCCGCACAACGGTCGCAGGCGCGCTTGTATTGCGCATGCTGCATCCGTCGTTCGCCGAAAACGACGGCATCCGCATCAGGATAGAGCATCGCGTTACGGCAGATCACATCGTAAATGGTAAAATCCCTGAGACCCATGGCCAACCTCCTTTTCGCTGAACGGGAATGCACGCAACGATTCAACGCCCATGCAACCTATTGGAATGGCGTCAATATTGACATACGGCCCCACTTTTGACATAGTTTCGGGCCACAACGCAAGCTTCTCATGTACGCCCATCCATGGCAATAAATGATGATGGCTCTGAAAAAAGTCCTTATTGGACGGCGCCGTCAAGGATAGATCGCGAAAAATCCTATGAGTATCTCCAATTCTGAACTCCAGTTGGCCGAAGCGTTTGTCCAGGAGACCAACTGCCACATCTTCCTCACCGGAAAGGCCGGCACCG
>Ga0209164_1004096_pt1 | contig 13314 bp, 12 predicted proteins | sample MTBNYHSulfiMetaG_FD_187458 | JGI IMG/M metagenome (GOLD analysis project Ga0209164, IMG submission 187458) | Enrichment culture microbial communities from rom New York Harbor, USA that are MTBE-degrading - MTBE-NYH (New York Harbor Sulfidogenic)... | ecosystem: Environmental > Aquatic > Marine >...
GAGGCTTCTGAAAAACGCCGGACCATCTCCTGTTATAATCTCTGAACCACGCCTGAGGCGGGTGAACCCGGCAACCGGAACCGACCAGATGAGTTATGACCTAAACTGATCGGTTCCAGGTTCAGGGTTCAAGGTTGAAAGGTTACAACCACTTAAAACCCCTTATGATACTGCTCGGGCTCCAGAATATCTTGTATAACCCAATGGGTTGAGCGGCCATATAGTCACAAAAAGCAAATTTTCATTTGATACATGGTGGTTGAGGTTTTTCAACCCAGAACTTTGAACCCTGAACCGCTCAACCTAGGTCTTATTCTCTTGCCAATATTGCCGCGCTCTCTGTCGCGCCCATGCATCCGCCTCCAACACCTTTTCAATCCTGTCAACGGGAAAAGGGCGATGGGCTTCCATGGTTTTTTCAATCAGAAGGGGGATCTCCAGAAATGCAATCCGCTCCTCGAGAAAAAGTTCAACCGCCTCCTCATTGGCCGCGTTGAGCACGGCCGGCATGCTGCCGCCGATTTGCGCCGCCTCAAAAGCAAGTTCCAGGCACCTGAATTTCTTGCCCTCCGGCAACATAAATGTGAGGGGGCCCACCTCATCGAGCTTCAGCGATGGAAGAGGTGTCTCCAGGTGATGGGGATAGGCGAGGGCGTAGGATATGGGCGTGAGCATATCCGGAATCCCCAACTGGGCGATGACGGAACCGTCCTTGTACTCGACCAGAGAGTGAACAATGCTCTGAGGGTGGATCAGGATGCTGATCTGGTCCATGGAAAGATCAAAGAGCCATTTGGCCTCAATGACTTCAAGACCTTTGTTCATGAGGGTTGCGGAGTCGATCGTGATTTTCCGTCCCATGTTCCAGTTGGGGTGCATAAGCGCTTGCGCCGGCGTCACGGATTCCAGCTTCTCGCGTGGAAAATCCCTGAAAGGTCCTCCCGATGCCGTCAGGATCACCCGTTTCAGGTCCTCCCTGGGATGCCCCCGGAGGCACTGCAGGATGGCACTGTGCTCGCTGTCCACAGGAATAATGGGGACACCCCTGTTTCGGGCCTCCTCCATCACCAGGGAGCCTGCCATGACCATGGTCTCCTTGTTCGCCAGGGCAATCCCTTTTCCGGCCAGGATGGCCGCATAGGTCGGCCTTAAACCGGCCGATCCGCTCATCGCGGAAATCACCGTGTCCGTCTCCTCCAGGGTGGCCACCCGGATAAAGCCTTCCACGCCGGAATAAACGCGCGTTTTCCCGGAGTTTCCAAGTCGCCTTTCCAGGGCTTCCGCCTGATCCCCATCCCGGAGGGCCGCAGCTCCGGGCCGAAAACGGTGAATCTGACTTTCGAGGAGATCCACATTGCTCCCTGCCGCCAGGCCGGCGACACGGTAGGATTCCGGATGGGCTTCCACGATCTTGAGGGCATTGGTCCCGATGGAGCCGGTCGATCCCAGAATGGTTAATTTCTTCATCTTTCGCAGACAAGCTCCCTGAAATATCCTATGGTCCTTTCAAGCCCTTCTTTCAGGCCGACCTCGGGCGCCCAACCCAGTTTATCCTTGGCCAGGGCAATATCCGGCCGGCGTCTCCTCGGGTCGTCCATCGGCGCAGGGGAAAACTCAAGGCCCGACAAAGACCCGCTCAGAGAGATGATGGTCTCCGCCAGTTCCAGCATGCTGTATTCCCCGGGATTGCCCAGGTTCACAGGACCTACAAAATCATCCGGACCGTTCATCATTTTCACCAGGCCGTCGATCATATCCTCCACATAACAGAAAGACCTGGTCTGCCGGCCGTCGCCGAAAATGCTGATAGGCTCGTTTCTCAGGGCTTGCATAATAAAATTGCTGATCACCCGGCCGTCATTGGGATGCATTCGCGGACCATAGGTGTTGAAAATTCTCACGACGCGAATGTTCACCTTGTTCTGCCGGTAGTAATCAAAAAAGAGCGTTTCCGCGCACCGCTTTCCCTCATCATAGCACGCTCTGGGCCCAATCACGTTCACATGACCCCAATAGGTCTCATCCTGAGGGTGGACTTCCGGGTCCCCATAGATTTCACTGGTCGAGGCCTGAAGGATTTTCGCTTTCACTCGCTTGGCGAGGCCCAGCATGTGAATGGCGCCCATGACCGAAGTCTTGGTTGTCTTGACCGGGTTGTACTGATAATGCACGGGAGAAGCGGGACAGGCGAGGTTGTAGATCTGGTCCACCTCCAGAAAAATAGGATTGACCAAGTCGTGTCGGATTATCTCGAAGTTCTCGTTCTCCATGAGGTGAATGATGTTGTGCTTTGCTCCTGTAAAATAATTGTCCAGGCACAGGACATAGGCGCCTTCAGCCAGGAGCCTTTCGCAGAGGTGGGAGCCAAGGAAACCGGCCCCACCGGTCACAAGGACCCTCGTCTTATCGTAGAAGTTCGGACCCATGGATTATTTTAGCCCTCCGAATCGCGCATCTCAGGGCGTGAACCGTGAGAGGTAAAGGTAAAGGATGGGAACGGCGAAGAGCACCCCGTCCACCCTGTCCAGCAGGCCCCCATGACCCGGCAGAATGCGGCCCGAATCCTTGACACCGGCGTTTCTCTTCAGCATCGATTCAACCAGATCGCCGACCTGTCCGCATACTGAAAGAGCTCCTGCCAGAAGACCGGCCTGCAAAGGGAATCCTCCCAGGCGGAAGAGATAGGAGAAGAGAAGGCCCGAGATGACGCCGGCCAAAAGCCCCCCAAAGGCCCCCGCCCACGTCTTATTCGGGCTTACGGAGGGGTAAAGCTTACGCTTACCGAAAAAACGACCGAAATAAAAAGCGCCCGTATCGCTGACGAATATAACCGTGAGAAGAAATAAAATCCAGAGATTTCCCCTTGGGTACCGGTCCATGACCATGAGCAACCCAAAAGGGAGGCAAACGTAAAGGAAGGCCAAAGCCAAGCTGCCGACAATCTCTGCGGCCCGATTTCTAAGGGCCGGTGGTGAAAAGAGACAAAAGGCCAGGGGGACGATCACCCAGAAGCAGAAAAGGGCAAAGGCCTGATAAAACAATCCTCGCCAAAGGCCATAGAAAAAAAAGAGATGGACGAGGATGCTGATGATTTTAAGAGAAGAAGGCAGGCCCGGTGCGATGATTCGAAGGAGTTCGAAAAGGCCCTTCAGGGAGGCGGCAAAAAGCAAGGTGTAAAACAACCATCTTGGACCGGCGGCGACGATGTACACAAGAAGGGGAACCGCGACGACACTGGTCAACCATCGGTAAAGGTGCATGCTTGAACGTCTCGGAAATCTATAAGGTCCTTCTATTCCTCGCCCACAGCACCGAATCTCCGTTCTCTCTTCTGATATTCCTGCAGGGCCTTCACGAATTCTTCTTTTCTGAAGTCGGGCCACTGAACGGGCGTCGTGTAGATCTCAGTGTAGGCGATTTGCCAGAGGAGGAAATTGCTCACCCGGTATTCACCGCTCGTCCTGATCAGGAAGTCCGGGTCGGGCATTTGAGCCGTGTAAAGGTGCTGAGCGATCAGTTCTTCAGAAACATCCCCGGAGTTCAATGCACCGGACTCGATCTGTTTGACGATTCCTCCCAGAGCGTCCGATATCTCCTGCCTTCCGCCGTAACTCAGGGCTAAGGTCAGCACCATGTCTTGATTATGCGAAGTTTTCTCCGCCGTCTCTCTCAAAGCTTGTTGCAAATCCTTGGGGAGTTTGCCGATCCTGCCGATACACTGCAACCGGATGCCGTTGTCGAGCATTTCCCTGAGTTCAGCGGCGAGAAACCGTTTGAGAAGCCTCATGAGCGCTTCAATCTCATACTTCGGTCTATTCCAGTTCTCTTCCGAGAAAGCATAAAGCGTGAGCCAGGGAATGCCGATCTCACGGCCGGCTCTCACAACGGCCCGCACCGATTCAGCGCCCTCCTCATGGCCTCGGATTCTGTTGAGGGCTCTCTTCTTGGCCCATCGGCCATTGCCGTCCATGATAATGGCCACATGCTTCGGCAGTTTTGCGGGATCCAAATCATTGATCATTGGTCATCTGTCATTGGTCATCTGTCATTGGTCATCTGTCATTGGTTGTTGTCCAATGTTCAGAATTCCATGATCTCATTTTCTTTTTCCGACGTCAGTTCATCGATCTTCTTGATGAATTCATCCGTCACTTTCTGAACCTCGTCCTGGGCGCGGAAAAGGTCGTCTTCCGAAATCTCTTTGTCGTTTTTAAGCTCTTTCAGCAATTCGTTCCCATCCCGGCGATGATTGCGCACCACGATCTTGCCTTCCTCGGCCATTTTTTTGGCCAGTTTTGCCAGTTCCTTCCTTCGCGCCTCAGACAGGGGAGGGATCGGGATCCTGATGATCTTGCCGTCATTGACAGGGGTCAGGCCGAGTTCCGACTTTAAAATAGCCTTCTCGATCTCACCCATGATCGTGAGGTCCCACGGCTTTACGGTGATCAAACGGCTTTCAGGAACGGAAAGGGAAGCCACCTGATCCAGCGGCATCTGCGTATCGTAGCAATGGACCCTGATCCCGTCCAGAAAGGCTGTTGAGGCCCGGCCCGTCCTGATGCGCATGAAGTCCTTTTTAAGCGATTCGATGGTCTTGTTCATTTTTTGCCGGCATTCGGAAAGGATTTCTTCTTTCATGTCGATCCCCCTGAGATAATCGTTCCCAATGGCTCTCCCGTGATGACCTTCTCGATGTTCCCCCTCTTGAGGAGATTGAAGACGATAACGGGCAGGCTTTGCGCCATGCAGAGCGCAACGGCGGCCGGGTCCAGCACCTGCAGGTTTCGCTCTAGAACTTCCTGATACGTCAGGCTGGGGTAAAAACACGCCGAAGGATCTTTGACGGGGTCGGCGCTGTAGACCCCTTCCACCTTGGTGGCCTTGAGAAAGACCTCTGCGCCGGTCTCCAGGGCCCGCAAAGCCGCAGCCGTATCGGTACTGAAATAGGGGCTTCCCGTGCCGCCTGCCAGAAGAACGATCCTTCCCTTTTCCAGGTGCCGCAGGGCCCTGGCCCGAATATAGGGTTCCGCCACCTTGTTCATTTCAACGGCGGACAGGATCCGTGTTTCCGAACCGGCACGGCGAATGGCCTCTCCCATCGCAATCGCATTGATGACCGTCGCCAGCATGCCCATGTGATCCGCAGGCACCCGCCCCATGCCGTATTCAGAGGCCCGAAGACCCCTGAAAATATTACCCCCTCCGATGACAATTGCAACGTCCACACCCATCATGTGAACGTCATGCACCTCTTGGGCCACGGCGTTGAGCATTTCAGGATCAATGCCGTAAGGCGTCTCCCCCATCAACGCCTCGCCGCTGAGTTTGAGAAGAATACGGCGGTAGCGGAGCCGGCCGGCGCCCATCCTATTCTCCGAGCTGGTAGCGCACAAAACGCCTGATCACAATATTTTCGCCCGTCTTGGCGATCAACTCATTGAGGAGGTCCTGGACCGTAATGTCGGGGTTCTTCACGTAGGGTTGCTCCAGCAGACAGGCTTCGGAATAAAACTTTTTAAGTTTCCCCTCCACCATTTTTTCGATCACCTTTTCAGGCTTGCCCGACTCCCTGGCCTGGGTCGCATAGATCTCCTTTTCTCTTTCCACAATCTCGGGAGAAAGCCCCTCTCGGTCCACGCAAAGCGGGCCGGAAGCGGCAATCTGCATGGCCATGTTCTTGACGAATTCCGAAAAATCAGACGTCTTGGCGGAAAAGTCCGTCTCTGAATTCACCTCTACGAGGACCCCGATTTTCCCCCCTCCGTGAATGTAAGAGGCAATCTGCCCCTCCGAGGTAGCTCGACCTCCCCGCTTTTTGGCCGTGGCTATGCCTTTTTTTCGCAGGTAATCGATAGCCCGCTGAATGTCCCCTTCCGCCTCTGCCAGGGCTTTCTTGCAGTCCATCATTCCCACACCCGTCTTCTCTCTGAGCTCTTTTACAAGTGCTGCACTGATATCCAAGGGATTAATCCTCCGTAGTCAAGTCCATTTTAGCTGAATCTTCCTTCTTGGGAAGAACGATAATCTCGGGTCCTTCCTTTTCTTCCCCTTCTCCGGCTGCCGGCGCCACGGTTTCGGGTTTTTCCATGCCCTCTTCCTTTTCCCGGTCCGCTTCCGCTCTCAGCCTTTCTTCGGCGAGGTTGTGTCCCTCGATGCAGGCATTGGAGATTTTCGAGCAGATGAGCCGGATGGCGCGAATCGCGTCGTCGTTCCCTGGAATAATATAATCGATGTCATCAGGGTCGCAGTTCGTGTCAGCGATGGCCACGAGGGGAATCCCCAGCTTTTTCGTTTCTTTTACGGCGATATGTTCCTTCTTGGGGTCCACGATAAAGACGGCGCCGGGCAACTCATCCATGTTCTTGATGCCGCCCAGGTTTTTCTCAAGCTTCACGAGCTCCTTTTCAAGTCTCATGGCTTCCTTCTTGGTGTAGCGATTGATGGAGCCGTCCTTTTTCATGGTGTCCAGTTCTTTCAACCGGCTCACGCTCTTGCGGATCGTTTGAAAGTTGGTCAGGGTCCCCCCCAGCCAGCGGTTCACCACATAAAACATGCCGCACCGCTCGCTCTCCTCCACCACGGCTTCATGGGCCTGCTTCTTGGTTCCCACAAAAAGCACGGGGTAGCCTTCCGCCACCGTGCGTAGCACAAAGTCATAGGCCGCTGCAAAAAGGGAGACCGTCTTTTGCAAATCAATGATGTGAATGCCGTTTCGAGACCCGAAGATATAGGGCTTCATCTTGGGGTTCCAACGTCTGGTTTGATGTCCGAAATGCACGCCCGCTTCCAAGAGTTCCTTCATGCTGATCGATGCTGCCATTCATCCCTCCTCATTTTTTCGGAACCGCAAAGGTCCCTCCCTCGGTTTGTTCCTCCGCCCGGGGTAAAGCCGCCCTTTTTCATCACCGGGGGCCCCGAACGTGTGTATTTTTCAGCTTTAACCTAAATTAAAGATCCGGTGAAATACTTTTTCACAAAGTGACAAACGATAATAAATAGACTCTTCCGTTGCTTTTTTCAAGAAAAAAAGCTAAAAAAACTTTACTCGGGCTCAATGAACTTTTGACGGACTTTTTACGAGATCATCAACTTTTCATGCCGGCGTAAAGTGAATCACGTCAAGGAGGCTTTCACGAAGTGAGCAAAGCAGAGCGGCTTCGAGAGATCAGGTTTCGGCTGGACGGCGCCGAAGACAGCCGGCTTTCGCCGTGGGCGTGCAGGAGCCGGGATGCGCTTCGCAAAAAAAAGGAAAACACGATTTCCCAGGGCCACAGGCAGAGTTTTTCTCTGGATGCAGACCGCATTCTTCATTCTCACGCCTATTCGCGCTACATTGACAAGACCCAGGTTTTTTACCTGATCAAGAATGACCATATCACCCACCGCGTTTTGCACGTCCAACTCGTTTCCAAGATCGCCCGGACCTGCGGCCGCCTGCTCTCCTTGAACGAAGACCTTATTGAGGCCATCGCCTTGGGCCACGACATCGGGCACTGCCCCTTCGGGCACGACGGGGAGAGGTTTCTCTCCGAGCTTTCCCTGGAACACGGACTGGGTCATTTTTTTCACAATATCCAAGGTGTCCGGTTCCTGGAAGAGATCGAGAGAAAAGGAAAAGGATGGAACCTCTCTTTCCAGGTGCTCGACGGAATCCTTTGCCACGACGGCGAGGTCCACAGCCGGGCCTTGCGACCTCAGCGGGGTAAGACATTTACCCGAATGGAGGAAGAGATCAGGGAAAAGCAAGCGGATCCCGCAAAGGAGATCTGGCCGGCCACCATGGAGGGATGCGTGGTCCGGATGGCGGATACCATCAGCTATGTGGGCCGGGACATCGAGGATGCCATCCGCCTCGGCATCGTGACGAGAAAGGACATCCCGGAGGAATGCCGCCGGGTGCTCGGCGAGACCAACGGCACCATTGTCTACATCCTGGTTGAGGATCTCGTGTTCAACACGCTTGAGAAGGACCATGTTTGCTTTAGTGAGGATGTGGCCGAAGCCCTCGGAAAGCTCAAGGACTTCAACCATCGTCACATTTACATGAACGAGAAGGTCAAGAAACAGACCCCCAAAATCAAGATCATGTTCCGGCTCTTGTTCGAGAAATATCTTCACGACCTTGAAGCAGGCAACCAGGCTTCAGACGTTTACACCGAATTCCTCGAAGGCATGTCTCAGGCATACACGGATCACACCTCTCCCGCCGAGATTGCGCGAGACTTCATTGCCGGCATGACCGACGAATACTTCCTCTCTCAATGCAGGAAACACCTGATCCCTCAGGTGCTCCCCGCCGGGTTTTAGCTACATTTCAACTATATTCTCACTGTTATTCAGCTATCTCGAATTCCTTGAAAATATCTCGATTTAGGGTTGACAACACGCTTCAAAAAAAAGTAGAAGCTATAAATATAAAATGCGCGAGCGTTTGCCCTTCCAAACAATTCCCCAATCTATGGCAATGGCAAGAAGTTTATCCACGGAGGCCTGAGACTATGTTCCAAGCCGGTGAAGTGCGCGAAGGGGACACCCTGCTCAAGATCGAAAACGTTCACATGTACTTCGGTCGGGTCGCGGCTCTTGCAGGCGTCGATCTCGATGTGAAGAAGGGTGAGATTCACTCCATCATCGGCCCCAACGGTGCAGGAAAAACCGTGATGATGAACTGCATCAACGGTCTATACAAGCCCCAAAGGGGAAAAATCTATTACAAGGGTCAGGACATCACGCATCTGAGACCCCACGCACGGGCATCCCTCGGAATCTCCCGGACCTTTCAGAAAATCGAACTCTTCGGCGGTATGACCGTCCTCGATAACATCCGTCTCGGCAGGCACATCCACCTCAAGTCCGGCATCGTCAGAGGCGCCATCTACGTGGGAAAAACCAAGCAGGAGGAGCTGGATTCGCGAAAATTCATTGAAGAAGAAATTATCGACCTCCTTGAAATCGAAAGCATCCGAAGCAAGACCGTGGATATGCTCCCCTACGGTTTACAGAAACGGGTCGAGCTTGGCAGAGCGCTTGCCCTGAATCCCGAACTGCTTCTTCTGGATGAACCTTTGGCAGGTCTGAACCTTGAAGAGGTGGAAGACATGGCCCGCTTTATCCTCGACATTCACGAGGAAAAGCGATGGAAGGTAACCTGCATCCTCGTTGAACACGATATGGGCGTGGTCATGGATATCTCCGATCGTGTATTCGTCCTTAATTTCGGCAATAAAATCATTGATGGAACGCCCAGAGAGGTCCAAAGCAACCCTGAGGTCATCAAGGCCTATTTGGGTGAAGAGGAGTTATACGCCACAAGGAGGTAGGGGGCAGAATGAACGGATCTCAAATAGAGATTACCAAGGATCTCACCATACCGAAACTCTTCCTTGCGCAGTGCAGGAAATACGGCAAGAGCAAAGTGGCCATGAGGGAAAAAGAGTTCGGTATCTGGCGTCCCTTCACCTGGCAGGATTATTACGACAACGTCAAGTTCCTCTCTCTCGGTATGGTCGGTCTGGGGCTCAAGCGGGGAGAAAAGGTGGCCATGATCGGGGAAAACCGGCCTGAGGGGCTCTGGGCCGAGATGGCCGCCTTGTGCGCCGGGGGCGTTGGTGTGTGGCTCTTTCAGGACTGCATGATGGAGGAGGTCAGATATATCATCGACCACTCCGACGCAAAGTTTTTTGTGGGTGAAACCCAGGAAGAAGTGGACAAGGCTCTATCCATTAAAGACGCCTGCCCGAAGCTGGAAAAAATCATCTGGGACGACCCCAAGGGCATGCGCAACTATCACCAGAATTTTCTTATCAGCATCGATCAAGTCCAGAAACTGGGAAAGGAACTGGACAAAAAGGAGCCCGCGCTTTTTGAGAAGATGATCCAGGAAGGGCACGGAGATGAAATTTGCCTTCTTTTTTACACCTCGGGCACGACCGCCCTTCCCAAAGGCGCCCTGCTGAGCCACTGGAACATGCTCACTATGGGATACAACCTCATGTCCGTCGATCCCTGTCGCGATTCGGACGACTTTGTCTCTTATCTCCCCTTTGCGTGGATCGGGGAACAGATGATGTCCATCTCCTGCGGTCTTCAAATGGGATACACCTTGAATTTTCCTGAAGAGCCCACAACGGTCCGAGAAGACATTCGCCAGATTGGTCCCCACGTCATGTTCGCGCCGCCCAGGCTTTACGAAGGCATGACCCGGCAGGTCCAGGTCAAGTACATCGACTCTCCCTGGATCAAACGCAAGATGTACGAATTCTCCACAAAGGTCGGGTACAAAGTGGCCAACCTGAAGTTTGAAAAAAAGCCCGTGCCCTGGACCTGGAAATGCCTCAACTGGATTGCCGCCGTGACGGTGCAAAAGAAACTCAAGGACCACCTGGGCATGTCACGGCTCAGACATGCCTACACGGGAGGCGCTGCCATGGGACCGGACCATTTCCGGTTCTTCCACGCCCTGGGCGTCAATTTGAAACAGATCTACGGCCAGACGGAAATTGCCGGCATCTCCATTGTGCACCGGGACGGCGATGTCAAGTTCGACACCGTGGGGACCCCGATCCCGGAAACAGAAGTGAAAATCACCGACGAGGGCGAGATCCTTTCAAAAAGCCCCTCCGTGTTTCTGGGGTATTACAAAAATGAGGAGGCCACCCAGAAGACCCTTGTGGACGGGTGGCTGTATTCCGGAGACAGGGGGTTCATTGATGAAGACGGCCACCTGGTGGTCTTTGATCGCTCCAAGGATGTGATGACCCTTCGCGACGGCAGGCCCTTCTCTCCCCAGTATCTCGAGACCAGGCTCAAGTTCAGCCCCTTCATCGAGGAAGCGTGGATAATCGGCGACAAAAGAGACTATATCGCAGCGGTGATGTGCATCGCCTATAACGTGGTCGGCAAGTGGGCGGACGACAAAAAGATCAACTACACGAGTTATCAGGAGCTGTCCCAGAAGCCCGAAGTGTACGATCTCGTGCAGAAACAGATCGAGGAAGCCAACAAAGACCTTCCCCTGCCTGCGAAAATCCACCGCTTCGTCAACCTCTACAAGGTGTTTGATGCGGACGATGAAGAGCTCACCAGAACCAGCAAGCTGAAAAGGGCCTTTGTGGAAAACCGTTACAAGGACATTGTCAATGCCCTTTACTCAGAGGCGGATACGGTTCACATGGACACGACCATCACCTATGAAGACGGGCGTGAACAGCGGATCAAGACCGATCTTCACATCCAGGATGTGATAAAAGTTTAGCAGGTTGCTGAAAAACACCTGCTTAGCAGGCTGTTGAAAAATGTCCAGATGCAAGGCACCCGAACTTCCGAGGAATGAGGCGTACATAGAAGTACGCCGCAGTGACGAGGAACGAGGGTAACGCCGCAGATGGGCGTTTTTAAGCAGCCTGCTGGAGGGAGGTTTGTGCATGGAACTTTTTCTTATGACCCTCGTTACCGGGATCATGGTGGGAGGCATTTACGCTCTGGTGGCCCTCGGCTGGGTTCTCATCTACAAGTGCTCCGGCGTTCTCAACCTGGCCATGGGCGAACTGACCCTGATCGGCGCTTACGTGACCCTGGCTTTTTACACCGCCGGCGTGCCTTTTGTCCTGGCCATTGTGGGAACGCTTATTGTGGGTATCGCCCTGGGAATTCTGACTGAAAGGATCTTCCTCGACAAACTGATCGGCGAGCCCCTCCTTGCCGTCATCATGGTGACCGTGGGGCTGTCTTTCTTTTTCAAAGGCATGGTCACCTTCATATGGGACACGGATACCAGGGTTTTCACCCCCCCCATTTTTGAGATCAGACCGATCGAGCTGGGCTTTCTGAAGGTTTCTCCTGTGTATCTCTGGTCCTTTATACTTGCCATTGTTTTGCTCCTGGTCTTTGTCTGCTTTTTCAAGTACACCCGCTGGGGGCTTTCCATGCAGGCGACAGCAGACGACGAAACCGCCGCGCTCTCCCTTGGGGTCAGCGCTCGTTTTGTTTACGCAGCCGCCTGGGCCATTGCCTTTATGAGCGCAGGGGTGGGAGGAGCGCTCCTCGGCAATATCAACGGCATCAACATTTCCATCGGTTACCTGGGGCTCCTTGTGCTCCCTGCCGTGGTCCTCGGCGGGCTCAACTCCGTGCCCGGCGCTATTGTGGGCGGGATCATCATCGGCCTGCTTCAGAATCTCTCGGGCACCTATCTCGACCAGTTTTTCCCGGGCGGGGTCAAGGAGATCGTGCCCTTTGCATTCATGGCCGTCTTCCTCCTCTTTAAGCCTTACGGCTTGTGGGGATGGGAGCGGATCGAACGGGTATAAAATCGCGCCGCGATTTTATTGATAAAATTACCGAGCAAAGCGAGGTTATTTTATGTCCACGGTTTGGTTGCCATGCGGTGATTACCACCAGAACTACGCGGAAGATCAGGGGTGGTGGCAGGCCCGGTTCATTAAATTCAAGATGATCCTGCTTCTGGCCGTCGTCTTCATCGGCATCCCCCAGTTCTTGCCCGAATACTATGTGAGCGTCGGCACTATGGTAGGGTACACGGCCATGGGCGCCCTGGGCGTTCAACTCCTGATCGGCTTTGCCGGTCTTATCACCCTGGGGCACGCTGCGTTCATTGCCGTGGGGGCCTATACCAGCACGCTTCTTGTGCTTCAATTTCCCTGGCCGGGGTTTATCGTAGAATGGGGACTCGCTTATCCCATCAGCATCGTGGTTGCAGCGATCGCCGCAGGGCTGTGGAGCGTTTTGTTCGGGCTGCCCTCTGCAAAGGTCAAGGGGTTTTACCTGATTCTGACCACCATGGCCGCCCAGTTCATTACCGTTGATTTCATTTTGACCCAGTACGTGAGCCAGATCGGCGGAAGAGGCCAGGCCTTCTCCTTGCCTCCCGGCATCATCAGGATCGGCCCATGGGCGATTGATACGGATCTAAAAATCTATTACCTCATGGCGGTCCTCCTGACCCTCATGGTCATTGTACTCGCCAACCTGCTCCGCTCAAAGCCGGGCCGGGCCTGGGTCGCCATCCGGGACAACGACATTGCCGCGGAGGCCCTGGGGATCAACATTGTCCGCTATAAGCTTCTTGCCTTTTTTGTGGCGGGCTTTTTCGCAGGCCTTGCCGGAGCGTTCTGGGTGAGCAATACCGCGGCCCTGAGTCCCGAGCATTTTCCCTGGTTCTGGTCCCTGTGGCTGGTGGGGGTTATTCTGATCGGGGGGGTCGGTTCCATCCACGGCGCCATCTTCGGCGCTTTGTTCATGGTCCTGGTCATGGAAGGCCTTCAGTGGGCCGTGATCCCCATGTCGGAATACTTT
>Ga0209164_1004097_pt1 | contig 13313 bp, 11 predicted proteins | sample MTBNYHSulfiMetaG_FD_187458 | JGI IMG/M metagenome (GOLD analysis project Ga0209164, IMG submission 187458) | Enrichment culture microbial communities from rom New York Harbor, USA that are MTBE-degrading - MTBE-NYH (New York Harbor Sulfidogenic)... | ecosystem: Environmental > Aquatic > Marine >...
CAGGACGACCTGGTAGGGGCGCCGTCGCACCGATTCGGTCAGCTGGCCCCCCTCCTCGTAGCCGATGTAGCCCGGAGGCGATCCGATCAGCCGGGCGACGGCGTGACGCTCCATGTACTCCGACATGTCGATCCGCAGGAGCGCGCTGTCGCTCCCGAACAGGAAGGCGGCAAGCGTCTTCGCGAGCTCGGTCTTGCCGACCCCGGTCGGGCCGAGGAAAAGGAACGTCCCGATCGGGCGCCGCGGATCGGACAGGCCGGCGCGTGAGTGGCGCACGGCTTGCGCGACGGCGCGGACCGCCTCGTCCTGATCGATCACCCGGGCGTGGAGCGCCTCTTCCATGCTCGCGAGACGGGCTCGCTCCTCTTCGAGCATCCGCTCGGCCGGGATCCCGGTCCATTGCGACACGAGGGCGGCGATCTCCTTCTCCGTCACGGTATCCCCGCTCCCGCCGACGCGCTGGCGGCTCGCCGCTTCATCGACGAGGTCGATCGCCTTGTCCGGTAAGAACCGGTCCGAGATGTAGCGTTCGGAGAGGCGCGCCGCGGCGTGAAGCGCCTCGTCGGAGATCTCGATTCGGTGGTGTTCGGTGAGCTTCTCGCGGAGCCCCTTCAGGATCTCGATCGTCTCGTCGACGCTCGGCTCGCGCACGAGGATCCGCTGGAACCGCCGCTCGAGCGCGGCGTCCTTCTCGATCCGCTCGCGGTACTCGTCGAGGGTCGTCGCCCCGATGACCTGGAACTTCCCCCGCGACAGCGGCTCCTTGAGCATGTTCGACGCGTCGATTGCCCCCTCGGCCGCCCCGGCGCCGACGAGCGTGTGGAGCTCGTCGATGAAGAGGATCGTCTCCCCAGCCTGGGCCTCGATCTCCCGGATCACCGCCTTCAGCCGGTCCTCGAACTCGCCGCGGAACTTCGAACCGGCGACCATCGCCGCGATGTCGAGGGCGACGATCTGTTTGCCCTTCAACGGTTCGGCGACCTCTCCGCTGACGATTCGCTGGGCGAGGCCCTCGGCGACCGCCGTCTTCCCGACCCCGGGCTCGCCGATCAACACCGGGTTGTTCTTCCGACGGCGGGAGAGGATCTGCTCCATCCGGCGGATCTCCTCTTCCCGCCCGATCACCGGGTCGAGCTCGCCCCGCTTCGCCATTTCGGTCAGGTTCCGCGAGTACTTCTTGAGGATCTGATAGCGCTCCTCCCCCTCGCGGTCGGTCAGCCGCTGCTCGCCGCGAACCTCGCGGAGCGACGAGTAGATCGCTTCGGGCGTGATCTGGTGTCTTCCGAAGATGCGCCGGATCTGCGGGTCGGTCGTCCGGCTGACTGCCAAGAGGAGATGGTCGCTGCCGATGTAGTCGTCGTGAAGCCGATCGGCTTCCATCTGTGCCGCCTGCACGACCGCGTCGAGCCGCGGCGTGATGTACACCTGTCCGCCGATCTGCCCAGCCACCGAGGGCTTCGCTTTCAGGAGGACCTCGAGGTCCTTCGCCAACGCATCGAGGTTGATCCCCATCGCCTGGAGGATCTCGCGCCCGATCCCCTCCTTGCCGACGAGGATCGTCGCGATGTGCTCCACGTCGAGCTGGTTGTGCTTGTAGCGGGTCAAGAGGTCCTGCGCTTCGCGGAAGATCTCCTGCGCCCCCTCGGTCATCTTGTCGAATCGGATCATTCGTTCCACCTGTCGTTAGCAGTCACACATATAGATTGCTAACGCAGTGTACGTTGGCCGTCTCCCAAAGTCAAGAGGCGCGATAGGAAGCGCCCTCGGGCGTCCATCACATCCAGCACGCGCTGGCGGGGCCCGGAATGGGTTGCGACATCGTAACCAGCCAACGGCGAAACCCGATGCCCGCGCCCCGACCTCGCCCTGGATTGCCCCTTCGTCTTCGAGCTCGCGGGTCGCACGATGGGGTCACTCCTGGCTGCGCAACGGGATCGGGTATCGCATCGGGCGGGAAGGAGTCCGCCGCGGGGGACCGGCGCGGCAGGGTGGATTCGAGGTATGGCCTAGATGCGCTTCGTGCAGAGACGGAAAGCAGATAGCTGGAGTCCACGGACGCAATGTCCAGGGTGGATGAACGCGAAGGCAGTTGAAAGCAGCCCGTATCGCTTCGCGACGAGCGGGGATGGGGCGGGGCGGGTATCACTTCTGCGTCAGTCTGGGTAGCGTGGTCTTCGGGGGGTCGAACGCCTCACGTCCGACGATCACCGCCAGGTCAGAGCAGCGCTCGCCGACTTGATGGACGTGTAGTGCTCGGCTAATATGTGCGACCTGCGGAGCCTGTAGGGAAAGGAGGTGAATAACATGAAACGCAGACCCGTCGTAGCCATTCTCGTGACATTCGCGATGTGCCTGATCGTTTGGCTGATTGCGCTCGCTGGTCCGCCCCCGTGGAAGGACTGCATCTACAGCGGCACTCAGTGCGTGTGGCCGCTCGGGGAATGCATTCATCCGATCCTCTTGTGGCCGGGCGTCATGGAGACGTGTATCGAAGAATGGTATTGCCCAGAGTACTACTGGGAGCCCTGCGGGGCATGCCCGTGTGTGGTGATCTGACGGCCGGTTGTCCGCTGGCGACGTGACACTGCCGCGACGCGGAGATAGACTCAGAACATGCTTAGAGCGCTCAGGAATACCGGCATCATCCTCTCGTTCACGTGGCGTTCGCGGACGATCGCGGTGCTCATCGCGGGGCTGCTCCTGATCGGACCGGCCGTAATCGGCCTGCATGCGCTCGTGCACTCCGAGGACGAGCAGCCCCGTCTCGTCCTCTTCCAGGCACCCGATCTCCATGAGGCGGCGCTTCTGCAGCACATGCTCTACGAGGCCCCAGCGACCCAGGAAAGCCCAAGCGGATTCGGCGCGATCTTCGCGACATCCGATGACGGACGGCCGGGATTCGCCTACTCGACCAAGACGCTCGATGCGATCTACCGTGTCTTCCTTCCGCTGATCATGGTGCTGATCGGCGCGAACATCCTTCCGCATTCGAAGCGGATCTACGCGTCGTTGTTCTCGACCCCCGGCGGGCGATCGGCGCAATTCGCCTTGTACGCGTGCGCGGTCGTCCTGCTGGTCACGTTTCTCAGTGCAGCGCTCTACGCGGCGAACCTGGCGGCCTTGGGAGTTTGCCAGGCGAGCTGGCCGGGCGCGTGGCGGATGCTCGGCGAGTTCCACCTTCTGAACGCCCTCTACGGCATGGTGTTCGCGACGATCGGCTTCGTGCTCTCGATCATGGTCTCCCATCGGACGACCGCGCTCGTCTCTGCTCTAGCCATCTCACTTTTCTTGGTCGGGGTGGCGCCGCAGACGTATCTGATCGTCTCTCAGAACTATGCCCGAAGCCAGCTCGATCGGATCGCCGCGGCGGAGTCCGCGGAGGTCCTGGCGGACGATCCACTGGCTCGAGCCATCGGGCTGCTCGGTCGGCTTCCCGCCTCAGGGCAGGGCGCGGGTGCCTACTTCCTCGCGCGCCTCTTCGGACCTTCCTCGAGAGGGTGCACGAGCTGCGGGACCTCCGCCCAGGAGCGAGCGGCCGTGAACCGAACGTATCGCGATCTCGCGGTCACGAGCGCTCTATTCTTGACGCTCGGCGCCGCGTGCTTCGCCCGACGGGAGGCTGGATCCTAGTGCGGGACATCGCGTTCGTCGCCCGCCACTTCTTCTTTCGATCGCTCTTCTCAGGGCGCAACGCCGTGTTCTTCGTCCTGCTGGTCGCGGTTCTTTCGGCGGGGGTCGTATCGATGCACTCCGACCGCTCGATGTTCCAGCGTGCGTATGCCCAAGGAAGCCCGATCGGTGCCTTCGACATGCCCTACGCGCGACAGGAAGTCACGACGGCTCACCGGTTCGTGTGGAATGCGGTGTCGTACCGCTTTCTGCACTCAGCGAGTGGGCGCGGCGGAATCCTCTTGCCGATGCGCTTCGCCCTGCAGTGGCTTGCGTTCGTCATTCCCGTGGTCGGTCTGGCGTTGTCTTTCGACACCGTGAGCGGCGATATCGAAAGCGGTCTGGCGCAGTCTCTTCTCACGCTTCCACTGGATCGACGGACGCTCGGATTGGGAAGGGCGGCGGGCGAGTGCGTGGCGGTCGGAGTCGCAGTGGTCGCGGGGCTGGGTGGGGTAGGGGGGCTCGCGGCCTCTCTGCTCGGCATTCCGTCTTCACCGGAGCAGCTGGCTCGAATGTGGGCGATGCTCGTTGGGATTGGCTTGCTCCTCGTCTTCTTCTTCCTTCTGGGATGCTGGATCAGCGCATGGGCGAGGGATTCGGGCCGTGCGCTCTGGCTTGCCGCCGGTGTGTTTGCCGCGGCCCTCGTCGTCACCGTGCTGTTCGACAACGCGGCGGCGCTCCGAGACGACGTGCTGCCGAAGCCGCCGGCCGTCCCCGCGGACGTGGGGGTGCTCCTGCAAGACCATCGTATACGAGGATTCCCGACGGTCGAGGCGCTCCCTCCGTCCGTCCAGTCGTATTTCGACCAGTTGGAGGACTACTCAGCGCAGCTCCGGCGGATCGTCCATCGCCGCTATCAGATCGAGCGGTGGATCCACGCCGTGTCGCCCGCTCATCTTCTGCTCGAAGTCGGCCAGCAGCTGCTTCAGGACGAGTACGTCGACGCGGTGGATGTCATTTTCGCTGAGAAGGCGGAGGCAGGCGAGCCGTCTCTTGCTGCCTCGATGGTCCGCGCGGCCCCCGAGCTTGGATGGCTCGTGCTGTGGATCGCAGCCGTCGGGATCGGCTATGCGCGGCAGCTCGTCAAACTGGAGGTGTGACGTGGAGCGAGAGGCGATCCTCGTCGCGGAACGGCTTACCAAGCGATACGGCCGGGCTGTCGTGGTGGATGGCGTATCGTTTGACGTTCCGGCATCGACGACGTTCGGCCTGCTCGGCCCGAACGGCGCCGGGAAGACGACGATCGTCAGGATGCTGACCGGCCTTGCGAAGCCGACCTCCGGGCGGGTACTCATGTTCGGCCATGACATGGCGAGGCGGCCGAATGCGATCAAACAGCGCTTCGGCCACGTCTACGCCGCGATGGCCTTTTTCCCCGCCCTGAACGCCATGCAGAACCTGGCCTTCTTCGGCCGCTTCTACCGTTTGCCGGCGCGGCGGCTGCAGGAGCGGATTGAAGAGACGTTGCGGTTTGTCTCGCTGTGGGAGGAGCGGAGGAAGCCGGTCGATGCCTATTCGAGCGGGATGAAGCAGCGCCTGGGCATCGCCAAGGCGCTGGTGCACGAGCCGGACCTTCTGATCTTCGATGAGGCGACGAATGGTGTCGACGTGGAGGGGACGAACGACATCCGCGAGCTGATGTTCGAACTGCGCGCGCGAGGAAAGACGGCGCTGGTGACGAGCCATCGGCTCGATGAGATCGAGCTGCTCTGTGACCATATCGCGATTCTCGACGAAGGGAGGATCGTCCGGCGGGGGAGCCCGCAGTCGATCCGCGAGGGCTTGCGCGGTGTGCTGTTCAAGTACGTGGTGAAACGATCGACGCCGATCCAGGAGGAGTGGTGCGGCCCCTCCACCACCGTGCGATACATCGGAACGGCGAACGTGGTGCTCAGCGAGGAGGATGTCCGGACGGCGCTGGTCGCTCGGTTCGGGGCGGGCGCCGTTGAGGAGGTCGACCCGACGTTCGAGGAAGCGTGTCTCTGGATCCTCAAGCATCCGGCTGCCGATTCGGCCGCTCCCAAGCTGCCTGAGGAAACGGGCTGAACTCGGGTGCCGCTAGATGGTGCGAATCCCTTTGAGGATCATGTTCACCGCCGCATAGAGGAGGACCAGCCCGAACAGCTGCCGGAGACGGGTCTTCGGAACGCGCGATGCGACGTGCGGTCCGATCTGGGCTCCGATGACGATTCCGAGAATGAGCGGGAGGGCGAGTTCTGGGTGGAGGTTCGCCTGGAGGTGGCTGAGCGCGGTGCCCAGGAGCGCGGTGGGGATCATCACGAACAGGCTGGTGGCGACGGCGGTGACGATGTCGAATCCGAGGAACAGGACGAGGGAGGGCACGAAGACTGTCCCGCCGCCGATGCCGAATAGCTTCGTCACGATCCCGGCTGCGAGCCCGAGCAGCGCGGCGAGAAGATAGAATCGCGCGCCGGCGCGCGTCGCGGGGGCGTGCGCCTTCAGATCTTTCGTCGACTTGCCGGCGAGCATCAGTCCGGCGGGGTAGAGGAGGAACACGCCGAACGCGAGCGTCAGCCACGCCGCTCCGACGACGTTGCCGATGTGGTAACCAAGGTAGACCCCTCCCAGCGCCGGCCCCATGAAGATCAGGCCGACCCGGAAGTCGATCATCCTCTTGCGGTAGTACGCGATCGACGCGGACAGGCCGGTGAAGACCACCGCGGCGATGCTCGTCCCGGCGGCCTCCGGCTGGGTGAGGACGAACCCGCCGAGCAGGAGAAGCGGCGTCATGAACACCCCTCCTCCGATTCCGAGCATGCTCGAACACACGCCGATGGCGATGGCTGAGAAGAAGAGGATGGCAAACGTTGACGGCTCGATGACCACGAGACACCTCCGGGGCAGACTATACGGGTGGACGCCCTTCGGATCGAGCGCTAGAGTTGCGACGAGCGAAGCACACGGGGAGGGATGACGATGGAGGTTCCAACGCGCGCCGAGGCCTACGCACTGCTCACCGAATACAACCGCAGTGATCGTCTGATCAAGCATGCGCTGGCGGTCGAGGCGGTGATGCGGCACATGGCGCGCAAGCTGGGACACGAAGAGGAGGCGTGGGGGGTCATCGGCCTCGTTCACGATCTCGACTACGAGCGGTACCCTGACGAGCACTGCGGCAAGTCCGAGGAGATCCTCCGCGCGCGGCGCTGGTCGGAGGATGCGATTCACGCCGTCCTGTCCCATGGGTGGGGGATCTGCACCGACGTAGAGCCGACGCACGAGATGGAGAAGGTCCTCTACGCGATCGACGAGTTGACCGGCCTGATCGCGGCGGTGGCGCTGGTCCGCCCATCGAGGAGCCTGATGGATCTGACGCCGAAATCGGTGAAGAAGAAGTGGAATGATCGAAGCTTCGCCGCCGGTGCCGACCGGGACGTGATCGAAAAGGGCGCGCAGCGGCTCGGGATGGAGCTCTCTCTCTTGATCGAGGAAACGATTGCAGGGATGCGCGATGTCGCGGCGGCGCTCGGCCTCGCCGGCTCGCCCGCCTGACGAAGCGCGAAGACGAAAGGCCCTCATGCCGAAGCAGCCGTACCGTGCGAAACGCTGGTCGTTGGAGGAGCTGATCCCCGCCGCACGTGGGCACGAGCTGGAGGCCGCGTTCGCCGAGCTGGAGGCCGCGGTCCGCGGGCTGGAGTCGAAGCGGGACCTCCTCTCCCCCTCGATCCCCGAAGAGGGCTTCGCGGAGCTCCTCGCTTGCGTCGAGCGGGTCGGTCACGTTGAGCGTCGGTTGAGCGGGTACGCGACCCTCTGGCTTGCGGAAGATGCGTCGAACCAGGCGGCGCTCGCGCTGCGCGCTCGGGTCGATCGAGCGCTCGCCAAGGCGAGGAACGGAACCCTCTTCTTCGAGCTGTGGTGGAAGCAGCTGGACGCGGCGAGCACGGCGCGCTTGCTGGGCGCGAGCGGCGGGGTCCGCTACTACCTCGATACGCTGCGGCGGTTCGCCCCGTTCACCCTCTCCGAGCCGGAGGAGCGGGTCATCAACATCAAGGACGTCCACGGCGCGCGGGCGCTCGAGACGCTCTACGATCTGATCACCCATCGGTTGATGTTCGAGGTCGACGTGGACGGGGAGAAGCGCGAGATGACGCGCGGCGAGGTGATGGTTCTCGTCCGCGACGCGCGCCCCGAGCGGCGGGAGGGGGCCTACCGGGCGCTGCACCGCGTGTTCGGCGAGCACGGCGGCCTCCTCGGGCAAATCTACACCCACCTCGTCGGGAACTGGCATGCGGACAACGTCGGGCTTCGGGGGATCGGTTCGCCGATCTCGGCGCGCAACCTGCGCAACGATCTCGAAGACGGGGTGGTCGATGCCCTTCTCTCGAGCTGCCGGGCGAACGCGGGGTTGTATCGGCGCTACTTCCGGTGGAAGGCGGGATCCCTCGGGCAGAGGCGGCTTCGCCGCTGCGATCTGTACGCTCCGGCCACGTCGATCGAGCGCCGTGTCCCGTTCGCTGAAGGCGTGGCGGTCATCCTGGAGAGCCTGGAAGGGTTCTCGGATGTGCTCGCCGCGTCGGCCGAGCGCGTCCTGGCGGACGACCACTTGGACGCGGAGGTTCGCGCGGGGAAAGACACGGGGGCGTTCTGCTACGGGGTCGTCCCGGAAAGGACGCCGTGGGTCCTCGTGAACTACAACGAGCGGTGGAACGACGTCACCACGCTGGCGCACGAGCTGGGACACGCGGTGCATGCGATGCTCGCTTCCGAGCATTCGGTGTTGACATTCCACGCCTGCCTCCCGCTCGCCGAGACCGCGTCGAATTTCGCTGAGATCCTTCTCCTGCAGCGGCAGTTGGACCGGGAGAAGGCCCCCTCCGTCCGCAGGCACCTCTTGGCGAGCTTCGTCGACGACTCCTACGCCTCGATCCTGCGGCAGTCGTACTTCGTCCTGTTCGAGCGGGACGCCCATCGGTTGATCGTCGAGGAGGGCGCGACGGTCGACGTGCTGTGCGCCCGGTACCTCGAGAACCTGCGCGAGCAGTTCGGCGATGCCGTCGACGTGCCCGAAGAGCTCCGTTGGGAGTGGGTCGGCGTCCCGCATCTGTACCAGGTTCCGTTCTACTGCTACGCCTACTCCTTCGGGCTCCTGCTTGTCCTCGCCCTCTACCGCCGCTACGAGCGGGAAGGCGCTGCGTTCATCCCCAAGTACCTGCGGATGCTTTCGCGTGGCGGCTCGCTGCCGCCGGCCGAAATCCTCGCCGAAGCGGGAATCGACGTGCGGGAGGAGGCGTTCTGGCAAGGCGGGTTCGACGTGATCGAGCGGATGATCGAGGAGCTGGAGCGCGGCGCGGCCGCCTAACGCGCTCGGATGTCGGCGATCGATGCGTCGAGGGTGCGAACGAGGTCGACGGTCGCGAGCCGGACGAGGATCCCGCGGGCCCCGGCGTTGATCACCAAGGACGGATGGGATGCCGTCTGCGCGTCGAGCACGACGGGGAGCACCCGCCGCGCACCGAACGGGCTGATCCCTCCGACCTGATAGCCTGTGATCCGCTCCGCGTCGCGCGTCGCCGCCGGCTCGACGTGCTTGCGCTGCCTCACGCGCCCAAGGCTCCTCGTGCTGACGCTCGCGTCGCCGCCGATCAGCGCGAACAGGTACGACCCGTCGTCGGCCCGGAAGACGAGCGACTTGAGGACGATCGCCGGCGGGAGGCCGACGGCGTTGGCGGCGAGCTGAGCGCCGCGCCTCGCATACCGGTAGGTCAGGATCTCGTGGTCGATCCCCGCCTCTCGGAGGGCCCGGACTCCGCGTGTCGTCATGTCTGTTCTCCCGTGAGCCCTGCCGATCTCGGTGTGAAGCATCGTTGCGCGATGGGGTAGTGAGCGATGCTCAATACCCCATCGCGCACCCGTCCTTGCGCGGTTCGGACCCGCCGTGGAGCATCCCCGTCTGCGGGTCGATCCGGATTCCCTGGTAGCCGCCGAAGCCGGGCCCGTACGGGCGAAATTCGACCCGATGTCCTCTTGCGACCAAGCCGTCGAAGGCCGCGCGCGGCAATCCGGCCTCGAGCAGCACGAGCCCGCCGTCTGCCATCCTTCCACCGGTCGGGGTCGACGACCCGACATGCCGCCAGCGCAGCGCCTCGCCGGCTGCTTGGACGTTCATCTCGAAGTCGAGGTGGTTGACCAGGATCTGCACGTGTCCCTGCGGCTGCATGTCGCCGCCCATCACCCCGAAGGAGAGGAGCGGCCGCCCCTCGTGGGTGACGAAGGCGGGGATGATCGTGTGGAACGGCCGTTTTCCCGGTGCGACGCAGTTGGGGTGTTCGGGGTCGAGGTGGAACAGGCTGCCGCGGTTCTGGAGGGCGAAGCCCGCCCCGGGCGGGACGATCCCCGAGCCGAACTCCTCGTAGATGCTCTGAATCAAGGAGACGGCGTTCCGGTCCGGGTCGACGACGGTGAGGTAGGCGGTGTCTCCGCGATCGAGCCGTGGGTCGCCGGGCGGGAGCCGATGGAACGCGCCGTTCGGGACGATCTGCCTCCTCCGCTGTCTGGCGTAGGCGGGGGAAAGGAGGCCCGCGACCGGGACGTCGGCGAACGCCGGGTCGGCGTAATAGCGTGCTCGGTCCTCGAACGCGAGCTTTTTCGCTTCGATCTCGAGGTGCAACAGGTCGGCCGAGTGATGCCCGAGCGCCGCGAGGTCGAAGCCTTCCAGGATGTTCAGCATCTGGAGCGCTGCGATCCCCTGGCTGTTGGGCGGCAGCTCCCAGATGTCGTGGCCGCGGTAGCTGACGAAGACCGGTTCGTCCCATGTGGACGCGTGGTCCGCGAGGTCATCCTCTCCGATCAACCCGCCGAGCGCTCGCGCCGTCGCGACGATCCGTTCGCCGATCGATCCGCGGTAGAACGCGCCGCACCCGGCGCGGCCGAGTTCGTCGAGCGACGCGGCGAGATCAGGGTTTCGGAAGAGTTCGCCGGCTCTCGGGGCGCGGCCGTTGACGAGGAAGGTCGCCGCGGCTCCCGGATCGGCGCGGAGACGCGGCTCGGCCGCCTTCCACATCCGCCCGATCACCGGCGAGACGGGGAAGCCGGACTGCGCGTACGCGATCGTCGGGGCGAGAAGGTCGTCGAACGGTAGGCGGCCGAACCGCTCGTGCAATGCGAGCCACGCGTCCGCGCAGCCGGGAACGGTCCACGACAGCGGCCCTTGCTCCGGGATCCGAACGAAGCCGCGTGACGCGAAGAGGTCGCGCGACATCGTGCGCGGGGCGCGGCCGGAGCCGTTGAGCCCGAACAGCCGTCCGTTCTCGGCACTCCAGACGATTGCGAACAGGTCGCCGCCGAGGCCGCAGCTCATCGGCTCGACCAGCCCGAGCATCGCGTTCGCGGCGATCGCGGCGTCGACGGCGTGGCCTCCCTGTCGGAGGATCGCGAGGCCGACCGCGACCGCGAGCGGCTGGCTGGTGGCGACCATCCCGTGCGGCGCAATGACCTCCGGTCGGTGGCCCCACTCCGGCACCTGCCTCATCGGATTGCCCTCCTCTGTCGGGGAGGATACGGTTCGCCGCGAGGTTCGGCCAGTTGGGCGGCAGGTGGGCAGGATTCCCGTTCGGGTCTATAATGCGCGGCGTCGGAGGAGGTCGGATGGACGAGCGGAAGATCCTGCTTCGTGAGCTATTGACGCGGGCCCCGGCCGACGTGGCGGAGGTCCTCGCGGGGCTGTCCGAGGAGCAGGCCGCGGAGCTTGTCCATGGGCTGTTCCTTCGGCGCGCCGCGGCGGGGGCGCTCGGTGAGATGGAACCGGAAGAGTCGGCGGCGTTGATGGCGCAGCTCGACCGGGCCGAGGCGAGCGTGATCCTGTCGCGGATGGACCCGGATGACGCGGTCGATCTCCTCCTCGAGCTGCCCGACGAGGTCCAGGAGGAGTTGCTGTCGCGGCTGAGCCGGAAGGACGCGCGGGTCCTGGAGGACCTCCTCGCCTATCCTCCGGACACGGCGGGGGGGCTGATGTCCCCCGAAGTCGTCCCGCTCTCCCTCTCCATGACCGCTCAGGAGGCGATCGACCTCTTGCGCCGTCTGCAGGAGGAGGCGGAGACCGTCTACTACGCGTACGCCGTCGACGATGTGGGCCGGCTGCAAGGGGTCCTGTCGCTTCGCGACATGGCCCTTGCGCCGCCGGGGAAGAGCTTGCGGGAGTTGGTCGTTCGCGACGCGGTCAAGGTGCTGGTGACCGAGGACGTCGAGGAGGTCGCGCGCACGTTCGACAAGTACGACTTCTTCGCCCTTCCGGTGGTGGATGGGCAGGATCGGCTCCTCGGTGTGATCACCGTTGACGACGTCATCGACGTCATCCGCGAGGAGGCGACCGAGGACATCTACGGGCTGGCGGGGGTTCCGAGCGAGGAGCGGGTCGATACGGGATGGATGCGATCGCTGCGGCTTCGCCTCCCATGGTTGTACGTGCGGCTGCTCACCGCGCTGGCTGCGGCGATTGTCGTCGGGCTGTTTGAGACAGCAATCGCACAGGTCGCGGCGCTTGCGGTGCTGATGGGCGTGATCGCCGGCCAGGGCGGGAGCGCCGGAATGCAGACTGTCACGATCGTGACGCGCGGTATCGCGCTGGGGGAGATCGCGCCGCGGCAAGGCCGCACGCTGTTGGTCAAGGAGCTCATCCTCGGGGTCGTGAACGGCGCCCTGATCGGGGTCACGATCGGCCTGATCACGTACGCATGGAAGGGGGAGATCGCAATGGGGGTGGCCGCTTTCCTCGCGATGCTGCTCAACATGCTCGTCGCCGGCGCCGCCGGCGTGCTGATTCCGCTTGCCGTGAGGAGTCTACGGAAGGATCCGGCGCTCGTCTCGGGGATCTTCCTGACGACGATCACCGACGTCCTTGGCTTCGGCCTTCTGTTCTTGATCGCCAAGGCGCTTCTGCCGGGGGTGTAGATGAAGCCGAGCCTTCCGATCTGGACGATCCCGCTTCTGCTCGCGCTGCTCGGGATCGTGCTCCTCACCGGCCGCCTCGGCCTCGCCGCCCGGGTGGTCATCGCGGTCGAAACGATCGGCTACTGCACCTACCTCATTGCGCGGTCCCGGGGCTCCGAGGACGCTGTCCGGCCGGTCTCCAACCTGATCGCCCTCTTCCCGGGGCACCTGCTCCTCCTCCTGGGGATCTCCTCCCTGGACGCGGCGGATGGCCTGGCGTTCGCCTGGGCGGTCGTCCCACCGGCGACGGTGCTCTACGATCTTCTTGCGTGGCGGGGTACGGTACGAACGCGGATCCGTGCGTCGATCTCGGCCGCTCTCTACGCTATAATCTGGGCCGACCTCTTCTTCCTCTTGGAGCGGTTGATCGCGCGGACGAGGGAGTGGAACGAGACGATCCTCATCGCGGTGTTCGGTTTGCTGGGGGGCGTGTTCGTGGGCCTGGGGGTGTACCGACACCGACTCGTCGCCAAGGAGTGATGACATGAAACGATGGATGGCATGGCTGGCTGGGTGGTGCGGCGTCGCTGCATCGTGGGTTGCCCGCGCCCAGGAAGTGAGCGGCAGCGGAGACGCGGCGGGAGAGGCTCCTTCGGCACTCGGGGGGATGACGCCGCTTCTGATCATGCTCGCCGTCTTCGGCGCGATCTTCTACTTCATGCTGATCCGGCCGCAGCGCAAGCGCCAGGCGAAGATGA
>Ga0209164_1004099_pt1 | contig 13307 bp, 9 predicted proteins | sample MTBNYHSulfiMetaG_FD_187458 | JGI IMG/M metagenome (GOLD analysis project Ga0209164, IMG submission 187458) | Enrichment culture microbial communities from rom New York Harbor, USA that are MTBE-degrading - MTBE-NYH (New York Harbor Sulfidogenic)... | ecosystem: Environmental > Aquatic > Marine >...
TTGGATTGGGATGGGACATTGCCCGCAGCCTGGCCCGATGGCAAGAGGGCTATCAGGTGCTCGATGGCTATGGTGGGCTTCACGCGATGGCGGGCGCCGCTCCGGTGGAGAGCGAGGTGGAATACGGGTTTGACATTGCCCGCAGGCTGGTGCCCTATAACGGCGGATATTATGTCCTGGATGGTTTGGGAGGGGTCCAGGCCGGGGGCGGTTGTCCGCCATTGCCTCAAGCGGTCTGTTTTGAGGAGGACCTGGCTCGGGCGATGGTGCTGGTCGAGCTGGAGGCCGAGATGCGCGACCCGGTGGAAGCCGAGATTGAGCGGCAACTGCCGGTGCCTCCTCCGCCGGGGCAGCCCGGCGAGAGCTCCCAGCTGGCGTATTACCTGTTGGATGCTTATGGGCGGGTTTATCCGGTCGGCGGTCTGCCCCAGCGAGGCTATGCCGAGCTGGATCGCCCGGTTGCGGTGGACTTGGCGCTGACGCCGCAGGGCGACGGGTACTATGTGGTCGATGCCTACGGGAATGTCTTCGGCTTCGGCAACGCTCCGATCTTCGAGGGGCAGACGCCCGTGTTCGAAAGCCCGCGGGTCGTGCGCATCATGGCTGTGGAACAGGGATACTATCTGGTTGACGTCTCCGGCCGTTTCTATGGGGCGGGTCAGGCGGCCGCTGAGCCGCAGGGGGGCGGTGTGGGGCTTGACGTGATTCGGGACGTTGTGCTGGATTAGTCGGCGGGCGTCTGAAGAAAGACGCTTTCGACAATGCGAGCCTCGGCCTGCTCGAGGTATTGCTCCTGAAGCCGGTTGCGAAGGCGATCGGCTTTTTCCTCATTCAAGTCCTCGACGATCTGTCCCCGAACTTCCGACAGAGGAAGCTGGACGGCCGGGATCACTTTGCCGAGCTGCACCACTCGGTATCCCTCGTCGGTGCGAATGGGGCGAGGGGACAGCTCGCCGGGCCGCAGCGCGAAGACCAGCTCGTCAAACTCCTCTCCCTGAGTCCCCTGATCAACCCGGAAGAACTCCCCTGGGGCATCGGTCGAGCCGTACTTCAAGGCGGCGATGGCAAAAGTCAGCTTTCCCGCCCCCAGTTTCTCGATAACATCTTTGGCCTGTTCCAGAGCGTAGCGATAGGCCAGCGCGCGCGCTTCGGGCGTCTCGCCGGGCTCGGTTTCGGCCCGCACGATGATATCCCGGATCTCGGCCCGCGCCGGGCTTCGAAACTCCTCCAGATGAGTCGCATAGTATTGTTGAATCTCCTCGTCGCTCACTTCGAGAAAGGAAGGATTGCGGGCGAATAGATACTCTTCGAATGCCCGGGCCAGGATTTGACGCCGCAGGCGCTCAAACAGGGTCTGAAAGGCCGGCTCCCGCTCCAAGCGCTGCTTCCGGGCGGCCCGCTCGACCCAAGGGCGCAGCAGCAGATTCTTGCGCACAATGGCTTCTCGTTTCTGGGGAGATCGCAAAGCGTACCGAGTTAAAGCGGGTTGTTGCAGGACCCACTGGTCATACTCCGCCTTGTCCATTCTGAAATCGTCCGCCCGGATGACCTCCTTGCCGGGTTTTGTCTCAGGGTCCGCAATCGCCCGATGGTCGATATCAACCCGGAGAGTGTTGAGAATCTCGACGATGAATTCCCCCTGGGCCTCCCGTCGCCGCTCCCGCAGCAGTCGGGCTTGAACCGCCGGGCGCACCTGCTCGAAGGAAAGGTGACCGGCATCGTGATGTTCCAACAGCTCCACGATTTCAAAGCGCAAGGGCAGCTCGATGATTTCGCTGCGCTGCCCCGGCTTGAGTTCCACCACCTTCTGACCCCAGCCGGCGAGAAGGTCCTTGGCCGGAATGGGGCCGATACGGTGCGGGCCGTACAGGGTGTCCGAGGTGTACTCCGAGCAGACTCGGGCGAAGTCCTCGCCGGCCTCCAGGCGGCGCAACGCTTCCAAGGCCCGGGCGCGGGTCTGTAAGCGGGAAGCCTCGTCCGAGGGCGAGGGGATGTCCAAGGCGATGTGCCGCAGGTAAATGTGTTCGTCGAGGTAGAACAGGTCTTTGTGGGCCTCGTAGTAGGCGCGCAGTTCTTCTTCCGAAATCTCCGGCTCGCCTTTTTCCCGCAGGAAGAGCGCTTCAAGGGAGGCGGCCAGGCGCGCTTCTTCGAGTTGCTCTTTGACCTGAAGCGCGCTGTCGAGGTTGGCTCGCTCCGCTTCCCGGGCGTAAACCCGCTGTTTCAGCGCGTCCCGGATGATGCGCTTTTTCTCCGCTTCGGAGCCGAGATGGGGCCAGTCTTCTGTGACGTCGGCATAGGTCACCTGGCCGGCCGTGCTCGTGGCAAGAACCGTCTCGGGCTTCAACTCCGCCCGGGAAGAGACGCCCCAGCCGCTGCTCAGCACGAGCGCGAAAAACACTCCGATGAGGGAACCTGGTCGAATCTTGCACCATAGAATCCGCATACTGAACTCCTTCTCTATCGGTAGCTGCGTCTGCTTATCTGGTGAATCTCGCCCATTCCGTCCACTTTTCGGAGACCCTGCCCTTAACCGGTCGGGTAGAGTGTTGAACCGTTTTCTCTCAGGTGGCGGTATTGGTTGAGCACCTTCGGCACGAAGGCTCGGGTTTCCTGGTAGGGAGGGATGCCGCCATAGATGCGCACTTTGTGGGGGCCGGCATTATAAGCGGCGAGGGCTTTTTCGAGGTTCCCATCGAACTCAAGCAGCATCAGGGCAAGGTATCGGGTCCCTCCCCAGATGTTCTGCTCCGGGTCGAAGGGATCGCTGACGCCCATATCGGAGGCGGTGCCCGGCATCAGTTGCATCAATCCCTGAGCGCCGGCCGAGGAAACAGCGTTCACCTGGAAGTTGGATTCGGCCGAAATGAGCGCTTCAACCAGGAGCGGATCGATGCGGTACTCGCGCCCGGCCCGCTCGATGATGCCCCAGATTTTCGCCCGGTCGATGGCCGCCGGCATCTCTTCGAGCGGCTGGGGGCGGGGCTGCCACGAGGGCAGAACCAGCCCGGCCAGCAAGGCCTCGGTTTCCTCCAGAGCGGCGTCGATCTCCTCGGTCGAGGCGTCCTGATCCAGGGCCGCTCGGCGCGCCAGGCGAAACTCTTCCATGGCGGTCGTCGGGCGGCCTTGCCGCTTGTCCAACATGCCAAGCAGCGTGTGCAAGCGAACCGGTGAGGCTCCGTCTTCATGCGCGAGCACCAGCAGCGCTCCGGCTTGAGCGTACCTGAAATGATTCATGGAGGCCTCCGCCTGCTGCAAGCGGATCTCTCCTCTTTGCCGGCGCAGCGACTCGGCCTGCGGGTATTGAGTCTCGATCGCCTGGCTTAGCCGATCGGCTGCCTCGTCGAGTTTCTCTTCGGCGACGAGCTCCTGCGCTTGGGCCGCGATACGACGAATGCCTTCCTGCCGCAGGCGTTCCCGCTCCGCCTGAATATACTCCAGCTGGCGGCTCGCCTGCGGGTAACTCTCCGGCTCTTCGAGAGCCCGTTGAAACTCTTCCTCGGCCTTGTCCATTTGGCCGGAACGAAGAAAGCTCTCTCCCAGCTGAAGGTGGGTGGCGCCGCGGGCGGAGATCTCAATGGCCTCGATCATCTCACGCGGAAGAACGATGTGCCCGGCGTCCGTGCGAAGGGCGATGGTCTCGGCGTCCTGCTGCTCGACGATACCGACCAGTTGGCCGCCGTTCTTGAGCAGGATTCTGTCGGCAAACGCGACCGCGGAGACGAGGAACAAGGCCCCTGACACGATGAATGCGATGCAATGGAAAGGTTTCATCACCCTGTCTTTCGCTACGATCTCGTTCCTGCCGGGGCGAAGCGCCGCCCGGCGAGCAGGCTTCGCCGCCCGGCCAGGTAAGCCGCCAAGGCCCGATCGAGCGGATCGCTCGTGCGCAGCAACACGTAGTCGATGCCGATCTCGACCGCTCCGTCGCGGTAAGTCTGGATGAACGCCTGGATGCGCTTTTGGTAATCCTCCAGCAGCCGACCGGGGTCGGTCAACAGTTCGCCTTGCGATTCGGGGTCGCGAAAGCGTACCGAGCCCCGGAAGGGCAGTTCGATCTCGTCGGGGTCCAGAATGTGGAACAGAATGAGATCATGCTTCAGGTGGCGCAGGTGCCGTAAGCCCTTGAGGACCACGGCAGGCTCATCGATTAAGTCACTGGCGACCATCACCAGTCCCCGGCGCCGGATACGCTCGGCGACCCCCGCCAGGACCGGCTCGAAGCGGGTGTCTTGCCCCAGCTCTCCGGCGGCCAGGCTGTCGGTGATGGCCTCGAAGTGCGAAGCCTTCGCCCTCGGCGGCACATATTGCTGTACCCGGTCCGAGAAGGCGACCAGTCCGACGCCGTCCCGCTGCATGAGCATCAGATAAGCCAGAGACGCGCAGAGGACTTTTGCATATTCGATCTTGGGCAGGCGGCCCTTGCCCCCATAGCCCATCGAGCGGCTCGAATCCAGCAGCAGGTAGGCGCGAAGATTCGTCTCCTCTTCGAACTGCTTGACCAGAAAACGGTCCACTTTGGCGTAGGCATGCCAGTCAATATGGCGAATCTCGTCGCCGGGGCTATAAGGACGATGTTCGGTAAACTCCACATTGAAGCCCCGGTAAGGGCTTTGATGAAGGCCGGAAATGAAACCCTCGACGACCAACCGGGCGACCAGCTCCAGCGAGCCGATGCTGGAAAGGACGATGGGGTCGAGATACTGAAAATGCTCGGACGCTTTCGGACTCATCAGTGACGGGCGCAAATCCTTTTTCATGAGGATTATATGGAATGTCTGTCCAGTGTCAAGACAAGGCGGCGGGCCTCAGTGACGCAACAGCCGGTGGAAGATTTCTCCCCGGCCGATTGACCAACGCGATGGCCTCCATTAGTATCTTAGTCTCCTTTGCCAGTCTCATAGGACAGCAGTGTCGTCTTGACATAAAGGCTTGTCTTCTCTCGAAGGACTTTATCACGTGAAGATTGTAGTGGACGAGAATATCCCCTATGGGCGGGAGGCCTTTTCCAGCCTGGGCGAGGTTGTCTTGCGCGCGGGCCGCGCTATCTCCCGGGAGGACCTCGGCGATGCCGATCTGTTATGTGTCCGCTCGGTAACCAAGGTCAACGCCGCTCTGCTCGACGGCACGCCGGTGCGTTTTGTGGCCTCGGCGACTATCGGCACCGACCACCTGGACCGGGAATATCTGGAGCGGGCCGGGATCCACTACTGCAACGCGCCCGGATGCAATGCCGACTCGGTGGCGGACTATGTCACCGCCGCCTTGCTGGCGGTGGCGGAGATACAGGGGGCAAAGCTGGAGGGCAAGTCCATCGGGGTCATCGGCTGCGGCAACGTCGGCAGCCGGGTTGTCCGGCGCGCCCGCGTGATTGGTATGACGGTTCTCGAAAATGACCCGCCGTTGGCCCGCCAGAGCGGTGATCCGAGGTATCGGCCGTTGCAGGATCTGTTCGGGGCGGACTATCTCACGCTACACACCCCACTGACCCATGAGGGGCAGGACGCCACGTTTCACTTGGCCGGAGAGTCTTTTCTCCGCAAGATGCGCCCGGAAGCGATTCTGCTGAATACGTCCCGGGGCGCTGTGGCTGACGGAGCCGCCTTGAAGGAGGCCTTGCGAGAAGACCGCCTCGGGGGCGCGGTGCTCGATGTGTGGGAAGGCGAGCCGGAGGTGGACGTCGCTCTGGCCGAGCGGGTCGAGATCGCCACCCCCCACATCGCGGGCTACTCGCTCGAAGGCAAGACCAACGGAACCCTGCAAATCTATCGCCAGGCCTGCGCCTGGCTTGGCATCGAGCCGATCTGGAGCGTTGAGCCGCTGCTGCCCGAGCCTGATGTGCCTGTTATCGAGATGGATGCCGAAGGGCGCTCGGATGAAGAGCTGCTTCGCGCGGCGGTCTTCCAGGTGTATCCGATCCGCAGAGACGACGCGGCGCTTCGCGCTGCGCTGAGGCAAGCCGATGCGGCCGCGCGTGGCCGGGCCTTTGACCGGCTGCGAAAAGAGTACCCTCGCCGGCGGGAGTTTTCGCGGACAACCGTTCGTTTGAGACATGCCTCCCCGGCTCTGGCCGAGAAGTTTCGGGGTATCACGTTTCGGGTGTCCGAGAACGTTTAAGCGATTGGGGAGAGATGGGGATGAACCGAACCGGCTGCGGCAATGTCTTTCTTTGGATGATCGCCGCTGTCGCCTGGAGTCTTGGAATGAATAACGCTGCGGCTGCGCCGACGCAGGGGGATGCCCACCTTCCCCGGGATGCGACGGCGAGCGTGGCGATGGTTGCTTCAGCGCATCCTCTGGCCAGCCGGGCGGGTGTCGAGATCCTTCGCCAGGGGGGCAATGCCGTGGACGCGGCGGTCGCCGTAGCGCTGGCTCTCACGGTCGTCGAGCCGCAATCCAGCGGCATCGGAGGCGGAGGCTTTATGCTGCTTCGATTGGCGGACGGCACCACCGAGATGCTCGATTTCCGGGAGCGGGCGCCGGCCGGGGCGACGCCCGGCTTGTTCTACCGTAACAGGGAACTCAACCGGGATTGGGTCCATCACGGCGGGCGCTCGGTGGCTGTTCCCGGAGCCGTGGCGGGATTCGACCTGGCGACGAGGCGGTACGGGAAGATGAAGTGGGCCGCGCTGTTCGAGCCGGCCATCCGGTATGCGACCGAGGGATTCGCGATCAGCGAGAAGTTGGCCGGCGTCATCGCAGACGAGGCGGACAAACTGCGCAGGTATCCCGCGTCGGTGGCGCTCTTTCTGCCGGATGGCGTCCCTCTTAAGCCGGGGCAAGTTTTGAAAAATCCCGCGCTGGCGGCGACGCTTCAGCGTATTGCCCGGGAAGGCCCCTCCGCTTTTTACCGGGGAGCGGTGGCGCGGGCGATCGTGAACGCGGTCACCTCGGACGAAGGCGTAATGACGCTGGACGATCTCGTCGCTTACCAGCCTTCGATCCGGCCCCCGGTTCGAGGCCAGTACCGGGGGTATGAGATTCTTTCGGCCCCGCCTCCGAGCTCGGGCGGCACGCACGTGCTTCAACTCCTGGCCATTATGGAGAACTTCGACGTAAGACAGATGGGACACAATACGCCTGAATACATTCACACACTGGCCGAAGCGATGAAGTGGGCGTTCGCCGACCGGGAACGGTATATGGCCGATCCCGACTTTGTTGAGGTTCCCTTCGAGCGGCTGCTCGAGAAAGACTATGCCCGGCAGATCGCCGCTCGCATCGAAGCGGGCAAGGCGGCCGAGATCGTTTATCCCCGCCGGTTGGAGGATCCTCTGAATCCGGGCAACACGAGCCATCTCTGCGTGGTGGACGCCGAGGGTAATGTCGTCTCGATGACCTTGACAATCAACTTCTCCTTCGGTTCCCGAATGGTCGTCCCGGAGTGCGGCTTCCTGCTTAATGATGAAATGGCGGATTTCTCTTTCGACGAAGGCTCCGTCAACGCCGTCGAGGGGGGCAAGTGCCCGCTGTCCTCGATGTCCCCCACGATTGTCCTGCGCGAGGGCCGGCCGGTGATGGCCGTCGGCAGCCCGGGAGCCATCCGGATCATCACCGCCGTGGTGCAGGTCCTGATGAATGTCCTCGACTTCGGGATGAGTATGGATGAGGCCATCGAAGCGCCCCGCTTCCATTGCTACAGCGCCGGAGGCAAAGCCGCCACGTTGAGGCTGGAGTCACGCATTCCCCAATCTAAGATTGAAGCCCTGGAGGCTTGGGGGCATCAGGTCGAGGTCCGCAGAGCCTATGACCCCTATTTTGGAGGCGTTCAGGGCATCTGGATCGCCGAAGACGGTCTCGTGACGGGGGGCGCCGACAGCCGCCGGGACGGCGCCTGCGCCGGGTACTGACGCCTCAGCCGTCGGGGGCGGGTGGCTCGGTCGCGCCCTTGTTCAGCACCTCGACTCGTTCTTTTCCCCGGAAGCGGTTGCCGAGCAGGATCGCCTCTCCGGCGTTCTTGCCGACCTTGATGTGCTTCCGGTCTTGCTGGAAGAAGCAGTTGACCACCGAGAGTTCGCCGCTGTTGGCTTCGACGGCCGCCAGTGCCTGATTTCCCACGTCCCAGAAGTGAAAGTTGCACTGTTGAAGGCTCACCAGACCGTGGCCCTGGTGCAGGACGCATTGGTCGGAAGGCCCCCAGAACGAACAGTTGTTCAGCTGAACGACGCCGCTTGAGCCGGGAGCGGTGACGACCTGGGTGCCGTCGAAAGCGACGAATTCGCCGTTGGTGATGAGCAGGCCATAGGGGTAGCACTGTTCGACCCAGATGCAGTGGCGGCCACCGTCCGCACCGATGCCGAGGAAGTTCCCGTTGCAGGTTCCCGCTTCGGTGGCGATGAACTTGTAGCAATACTTGAATCCCCAGGCGAAGGTGTTGAAGACGTATTCCCAATCGCTGCGGCCGAAGACAAAGATCTCGGCGTTGTTGTTCAGGTAATCCACGAGCCGGGGCCAGCCATCGGCGGGGAACCCTTCCTTCTCGCCCGGCGGGGGCAGCATCCGCTGCCAGAAGTGGGGATTGAAGTGGACGTTCTCGATGCGCCCGATGTCCGTGCAGCGATCAACGATGATGCCCTGCCGGAGCACACAGCCCCGGATGTCGCGCAGGGTGTGGAGTTCATGGGCTGCCGAGCAGTCAATGCCCTGATAGGCGTTGACGAAGGTGACGTTCTCCACGGTGAACTCCATCCCCCGGCCTCGAATCGCATAAGGGTAGGGCTGAATGTCATGCACTTTTTGCTCGGGGTAGTAGATTTTCAAGCCCCGTACGGCGCTGCTGGGGCTGAGGGTGATGAGCGCTTGTCCCTCCGCGTTGCCCCGGCCGGCGAGAGCGAACAGGGCGCTGCCCCAGGTTTTGTCCTCATGGTGGGAGGAATGCCAGATCCCTTGCAGGGTGACGCCGGAGGGGACGGTGAGATACCCCTCGATCCGATAAGTGCCCGCGGGCAACAGGATAACTCCTCCGCCCTGAGCGCCCGCCTGGTCGAGGGCCTTTTGAATCGCCTGCGTGTCATCCTTCTGCGCGTCGCCCGCCGCGCCAAAGTCCCGGCAGTTGAAACTGTACAAGGTCTTCCCCTCCTCGCTGTTGCCGGCGCCGGCAACGAGGAGCAGAAGCAGCCACAGTAAAGGCAGTGCCTGTCTCAGCATCGTTCCTTCTCCATTCAGATCGTTTTACGGTTTCGTCCGCGATCGGTTTGGATGCTACTTGAACGAGACCTGTCTTGCAAGACTTGCCGGATTGATTGAGGCATTTGCGTTGTCGGCCATTGTCTGAAAACAATGGAAGAGGGCGGAAGGTCGTCATTCCCGCAATCATTAGGCGGGAATCCAGCGGAATATAGGGTGAACAAGATTGAATCAGGAAAAGACTGGATTCCTGCCTTCGCAGGAATGACGTGAGTCGGGACTTCATATCCATTCCGCCCCTGATATCTGAAAACCTCTCGGGATCAACGGGTTTTTTCCGCCCCTTTCTACCCCAGTCTATTCAAGCCTTTCCGCACATCGCAATTGGCTCGATTGATTTGGCTCAAGAGGGGTATATGCCCCCCTTCTTCTTGTGCCTGCTCGACCTTGTTTTGCGGTCGTCCAGATGCCTCGCAGCCGGATTCCCTGAAGCCGGGAGCCGAGGTTCATCGCGGAACAAGGCAGTTATAATCCCCGAATTCCAGGGATAATCAGAACAGCCTTCGGCTCGTTTTCGGCTTAGAGCACCGCTGCTGGGCAAGCAGGCCAAGACTCGCTTTCCGCCGGGGTTCGCCGAATTTGTATAATTTAGCTTGACAAACGAACCGTTCTGTCAATAATCCCTTACTTAGGTGGTTGAAGATTCTAATTAGTGAAAAAGGGAAAACACTTCAAGCAAGGCTTGTCTGCAGGTCGATCGTCGAGTGGTTCTTACCCCTCTTGAAAGCTCCTCCGGACATCAGATTGCCCATTCCCAGGTCGAGTGTGAATCGTCAAGTTTTACCACAGAAGGAAGGTGTTTTTTGAATGGTTACAGGAACCGTTAAGTGGTTCAACGAATCCAAGGGTTATGGGTTCATCTCCCGGGAAGAGGGTGACGACGTTTTCGTGCACTACTCGGAGATTCAGGGTGATGGCTTTCGTACCCTGCAGGAGGGGGACAAAGTCGAGTTCGAGGTTGCCCAGGGCAAGAAAGGGCCCCAGGCAGTCAAGGCCCGCAAGGTCTAACCTTCGTGGAAACGGATGAGGCCGGGTGCGCCCTCGTGCGGCCTGAATGAGTGTCAGGTGACGCCGGGGGCGACCGGTTGAAAAGTTCAGGGGGTCCTCTCGAGGACCCCCTGTTTGTTTTCTTCGTGTCGTTTTTTCCCCTGTGCGCCGGTAGTCGCTACGCACCCATGTTCACCAGGTCGATCGCCTCTACCTGCTCAAGCCGGCGGATCTCCTTCAGCAGCTCATTCGGAATGTCATCGTCCACCGCGATGGCGGTCAGGACCGTGCCGCCCTTTTCCTTACGGCCCAGGGTCATATCGGCGATGTTGATCCCGGCGTTGCCCAGAATCGTTCCGACCGCGCCCAGAAAGCCGGGCTTGTCCACGTTGCGGATGATCAGGTGGCGGCCGAAAGGCTTCATATCAACGTGATAGCCGTTGATGCGAACGATGCGGGGGTCCTTGCGGGCGGCGAAAATCGTGCCCCACAGCGAGGTCTCCTGCTCTTTGCACCGGATGGTGATGGTGATGAGGTTGGTGAATGCCTTCTCTTCGCTGCTCTTGCTCTCCTGGAAGGCCAACCCGCGTTCCTTGGCGATATAAGGGGCATTGACATAGTTGACCATGGTATCCAAGTGAGGCACCAAGGCCCCCTTGAGCGTGGCCACCGTGATGGGATGAACGTCGAAGGCGGTCACTTCGCCGCTGTAATCGATGTTCAACTGCTCGACGGGGCCGCCTGCGAGCTGCGCGCCCAGCCGTCCGAGTTTTTCTCCCAGCTCGATGTAGGGCGTCAGTTGTTCCTTCAGCTCGGGATCGACATAAGCGATATTGACCGCGTTGCGGACGCCCCGGCCCTGTAGAGCGTCCACGACCTGGTGGGCGACGTCTACCGCGACGACGCTTTGCGCCTCCTCGGTGGAAGCGCCTAGGTGAGGGGTGCAGACAGTCTTGGGATGATCGATGATGTCCCGGCACTCCGGGGGTTCTTTGGGATAAACGTCAAAGGCCGCCCCGGCAATGTGGCCGCTGTCGAGCGCTTCCTTGAGCGCCTGCTCGTCCACGATACCTCCCCGGGCGCAGTTGATAATGCGCGCTCCGCGCTTCATCATCGCGAGTTGTTCCTTGCCGATGAGGTTGCGCGTCTGGTCGTTGAGCGGGGTGTGAATCGTCAAGTAGTCCGCCTCTTGGAGCACCTCCTCGAAGGGTTTCACCTCAACCCCGATCTGCTTGGCCTTTTCTTCGGACAGGTAGGGGTCGTGGGCGATGACGCGCATTTCGAAGGAACGCGCGCGCCGGGCGACCTCGCTGCCGATGCGGCCCATGCCGAGGATGCCGAGCGTCTTGCCCCGCACCTCGACCCCTTTGTAGGTTTTGCGGTCCCACTGTCCGCCGCGTAAGCTGGCGTTCGCCTGGGGAATGTTCCGCGACAGGGCGAGCAACATCGCGATGGATAGTTCCGCCGTCGAGATGGTATTGCCGCCCGGGACGTTCATGACGATGATGCCGCGCCGGGTGGCGGCCTGCTGGTCCACATTGTCCAGCCCCACCCCCGCCCGGCCGATGATCTTCAACTTCTTGCCCGCTTCAATCACCTTGGCGGTGACTTTGGTCTGGCTGCGCACGATGAGGGCATCGTATTCGGGGATTACTTTGCACAGCTCATCCTCCGGCAGGCCGGTGTTCACATCCACTTCGATACCTTCGGCCTTTTCGAAAACCGCCAGGCCCTCCTTCGAGATTGGATCACTGACGAGAACTTTGTGTGGCATAGTTATCTCCTATTTCAAGGCTCTCAGGTGGAGGCCACCTGTATGCTCCCGGTGTAATCCACCTTCCAGGTGGCCTCCACCTGGTCTATTGCACCGGCTGGGCGAGCACCTTTTCAGCGGCGGCCACGCCCTTGCCTAATTCAACCGGATAACCCATGCGATGCAATGTCATTTCGACAGCCGAGATCACCAGCGGGATATCCAGGCAATCCAGGCTACCCATCGTGGCGATGCGAAAGATTTTGCCCTTCAACTGCGCCTGTCCCCCAGCGACCTTGATGCCGAAATCGCTCCACAGGCGCTTGACAAAATCGCCCCCCTTGATGCCCTCGGGGACTTTTCCTACCGTGACCCCTTCCACCGGTGACTGGGAATAAAGCTCGATGCCAATCGCCTCAAGGCCTGCCCGGCAGGCTTCGGCCATGCGCGCCTGGCGCGCCAGCGCGGCGTCCAGGGTTTCCTCCCGGATGAGGCGCAGCGACTCGCGCAGCGCGACGATCAGGGACACTGCCGGAGTAAAGGGCGTAGTCTTCTTATCCAGGTTCGATTTCGCCTTCTTCCAGTCGAAGTAATACTTGGGCAGGGTGGACTTCTCAACTAGTGCCCACGCCTTATCGCTGACACTGACCATCGCCAGCCCCGGCGGGAGCATCAGAGCCTTCTGCGACCCGGCGACGACGACGTCCAGATGCCAGGCGTCGGTGCGGCAGCGGGTCGCGCCCAGACCGCTGACGGCGTCCACGACGAGCGCGGCCGGTGTCTTGGCGACGATCTTGCCGATCGCCTCGAGGTCGGAGCGCACGCCGGTCGAGGTCTCGCTCAGCGTGACGAAGACCGCCTTAAGGGCCGGGTTGTCTTTGAGCTGTTTTTCGATCAGCGAAGGTTCGACCGCTTTGCCCCACTCGACGTCCAGCGGGGTCGCCTTGACGCCATAGGCGTTGCAGAGTTCCGTCCAGCGCTCGCCGAATTTGCCGCCCTGCACGCACAGCGCCTCGTCCCCGGCGCTCAGCAGGTTCGCCACGGCGCTCTCCATCGCGCCGGTGCCGGAGGCGGCAAAGGTCAGCACGGGATTCGAGGTTTCGAAGACATATTGCAAGCCTTCGTTGACCTCGGCGAAGATCTGCTCGAACTCCAGGGTGCGATGGTGAATGATCGGCTCGGCGCAGGCCGCCAGCACAGACGGCGGCACCTCGGTCGGGCCGGGGGTAAATAGGTACTTCTTGCCCATTCTATTATTCCTCCTGGTCTAGAAGCTGCGTTGATGTGGATTTGGTTAGGTTACCCGCCGGAAAAGTCCCGCTGGAAGGTCGGCGGAAGGCGTAACAGCCTCAAGTTAAGCGGGTAACCTAGCAAAAAAAAAGCC
>Ga0209164_1004101_pt1 | contig 13304 bp, 11 predicted proteins | sample MTBNYHSulfiMetaG_FD_187458 | JGI IMG/M metagenome (GOLD analysis project Ga0209164, IMG submission 187458) | Enrichment culture microbial communities from rom New York Harbor, USA that are MTBE-degrading - MTBE-NYH (New York Harbor Sulfidogenic)... | ecosystem: Environmental > Aquatic > Marine >...
AAATCTTCCATGAAGCGCCCCGAATCGAACCAGCGGCGGATCTTTTCGATTTTCTCCTTCAAAATATCGTAATCTTCGGCCTTGCGCAGCGGACCGATCTTAAGACCGCCGCTTCGCTCGGTGGCAATTTTATCCGGATCGAGCGTCTGCAAGATTTGCGCGACCTTTGTTCGGGCCGCCTTTTTGAAGGCCTCCTGGGTCGTGAGAAAGGCTTTGCTGATCTGTCCCAGGTAATCTTCCAGGGATTGGGTCTGGTCCTCTCCCTCCAGGTGAAAACCAATGAATTGCCGAATCGTCTGCTCGCCTTTGCGGGTCCCGGCGGAGAAGGTCGTGTTGATCACGCTGATCAATTCATTGAGGGTATCGAAAATGGTGTTCAGAGAGTGTGCCAGGCGCTCGAGCAGTTCCGCTGAAGAGAGATCTTCAGGGGTTACTTTGCGTCCCAGTAGTAGCCCGAAGATACGGGTGAGCACTTCAGCATCGCCGATGGTCTCAGTGGGCACGCCCTTGGGCGAAAACCGCTCCATGAGACGCTGCAGCACCGGCCGGCCGCCGTCGTCCCGATCGGCCAACCGTAGAATCAAGTGCGCCTCGATGGCCTGGAACGCACGCGTTGGGTCTGCGGCGTAAATGGCGCGGATGTCGTCGGTGAGTTGTTGCACCAGGACCTCATCGTTCATGGCTTGGGCTTTCGTTCCCTCGTTCGCTGAGGTTGAATGACCACGGTCTTTTCCAAATCCGCGTCTTCGGAAAAACTTTGATCCCCCGGTTTTGACCGTTCTGTCCGCCCTTTGGCCCGAACACGGGACGGCGCAGATCCAATGAGGACGGTTTCTTCAAGATCTTCGGTTGACGAATCGATCTTTTCGGGCCTCGACATGACCACGGTCTGCTCCAAATCCGCCTCCCAATGGGTCTCCTCTTTGCTCACCGGCGAGACGGGTTTTTCATCGGGTGTGATCGCCACGGTCTCTTCCAGATCCGGGGGTGCCGATTGAGTCCCTTCCGGTAACGTCTCCGACTCGCCGGAGGATCCCAGGATCACGGTCTCCACGAAATCGCCGTCTTCATTGGATGAAGCCAAAGTGGTGGGGGATGGATCCGAAGCCACGGGTTCGATGCCGCGCGACTGGAGCACCAAGGTTTCTTCCGCCTCGGAAGGTGCCTCCGCATCGGGCCAATGTGCGAGTATCCGCTTCAGGATACCGGCGATGGCACCATCCTTGTCGAAGTCGGTTTTCTCCGGGTGCTGCCGCTCGTCCTCGACGGTTGAAACCGCCTCAGGGGGCTGGAAAAGGGCATGTCTGATATCGCCGCAAAGCGCTTCGCGGGCTTGAAGAAACGACGTTTCCTGCCATGTCTGTTCCGGATCGATACTGGCCCGGAACAGCTCGACGCCCATCAACACGGCGCGTTGCCAAAAAGTGCGCCATGCCGGGTCGATCCGCAACGTCGCGCCATCGGTTAACAGATGCCGCGCATCCAAGGCCGGATCGATGGCGGCCAGATCGATTTCCGCTCCGGGTGCGAACACCTCCGGGTGGCCGACCAGCTTTTCGGTCGCCGCCCAAACCGCTTCCATGTCCTGTCCGGCACCCGTCAGCAAAATATAACCCCACGCGGCGCCGAGGAAATGAAGCCTGCGGCTTGCGATCCGCGTGCTTTTGAAAAGCCCGTGATCCACTTGCCCCACCGGATCGATCAAGCGCAGCGAAAAGTTCCACGACCAGGGCAGCCGCGCGTTTTGCACCGGCAGATCCACCCAGATGCCCTCGAGCGACATGCGGCCGACCGGCTCGGCAACCCCTCTCTCTTCCTCGGGCAGCAGCCGAATCAACTCACCCAACAGGTTGAGTTTGAGGTAAAGCACCTCCAAAAATCGACGGTCGTCCTCCGGAAAAAGCAATCCATTGGAATCCGGCAAGGCCTCATCGATCTTCTTGAATCTCGCCATCCGACCGGGTTTGTCGAGCCGACCGAGCCGTTGTGCGATGGATTCACGCGTCTCACCGGACAACAGGGCCGTAAACTCGAGCATATTGATCGTCGCCGCCGGCATCATCAGCATAAAAAAAGGATAAAAAAAGACCGGCCGCATCCGCCCGTGGACCAGGGTTTCAGGGCCATAACAATGGACGGCCTCCTCGCACCCCACACAAGGCAAATCGCCGGCCAGTTCATTGTGGGAGAGCAGGCTGCTGAAGCCTTCGAGCAAGGTGGCGCAATCCTTGAGCCTTTCAGGGGCCAAGGCCGAACGCTCCGGTACATACAACGGAAAATCCGGTGATTTGCCCCCACAGGCAGGGCAGTAAAGATAACGCTCAAGGGAACTTCCATAGGCCCCAAGACCCGCATCTTGAAGCAATCGCTCTTCCCGGCACACGGTCAAACCCCGGCCGCAATGGGGGCATCGCGGATGACACCAACGCTGCCGATAATCACAGCGGAACAGCGGGCGAAACGCCAGCAAACGGCCCGCCGCATCGACCTGTTCCTTGAAAACTGGTTGGAAGCCGCCTTTGCTTTGTGCCTGGATGCGTTTGAAGGCGCACTGCCACAGCTGCTCGACTTGAGTATTGTTGACCGGATGGAGTTCCGATGCCCCTGCCGGATAGCGATCCGGTTGGATGAGTAAAAAGAGATCGAACAGACGGTTTCCCTCGCCGCCAGAAACCGCTCCTTCGTAAACGACGGCGAATGGCCCCGAAGATTCCATTGGACCACTGGCCAACGCCCTGCCCGTTGGCGCCATCAGGGCCGGTGCCTCTAAACACAGCCCCTTTTCAGCGCCATTTAAATAAGGCATCAGGGAGGGAGTAATTGCCGTCTTCGTTTCGGTCATCGCCGATGAATCTCCCAAAACCAGTCGGTGGGTAGCGTCACGCTCTGACTCGATCTGCTTCTCAGGTCGCTTTGATCCAGCCGCAGCCCCGGTCCAAGCTGTGCTTCAATCGCAATTTGATCCGGAAAAGAACGCCAAGATATCTATGGCCCTTGAGAGGCCACCCCCTGAAGTGCCGCCTTTCGGCCGAATGGGGGATTTAATGGTTTGTTTGCCAAGTGAAAATATAATAAATCCAGGTAATAGTCAAGATTCATATCGATCATGACATTCCGCTATCACCTCTCCGTAAAGCGCTGCCTGGCGCGCCGCGCAATTTTCCCAACTCAACCGTTCCGCCTGCAGCCATTGCCTGGCATTGACCGCCAAGCGCCAGCCCAACTCCGGCTCATTCATGATGCGCTGTATACAAACGGCCAGCCGACCGACATCTCCAACCGGAAAGAGCAATCCCCGCTCTCCATCCACGACCAATTCCCGCACCCCCTCGATATCGCTGGCCACCACCGGCACGCCGGCGGCCATGGCCTCCAAAACTGCACTGGAACGTGCTTCGCCGGCACTGGCCAAAACCAGCAGATCGCTCCCTGCAAGTTCATCCGACACCTGTTCCGGCGGTAGGTAGCCCGTGAACCGAACGCGATCACCAATGGAAAGATCACCCGCCAGGGATCGAAGCCGCTCCATCTCCGGCCCGGCCCCCACGATCACCAGCCGCGGCCTATGATCCGATTCCGTCAATGAAGAAAAGGCCCGAATGATCACCTCGACCTGTTTGAGGGCAATGAGGTTTCCGATCACCGTGACCGTAAACCCGGATCTGGATCTCTTCCCGGCGCTCTCCGAGGGCATTTCCACTCCGTTTGGAATGACCACAATCTTGTGCCGGCCGTCCGGTACCCATGGTCCCACCCTCTCGGCCAGATCGTTCCCCACGCAGACGATTCTTTGATTGAGAAAAAAGGCCCACTGGATCAATTTCCTGAAAAACCGATTTTTGGCCGCCAGGCGGACATCGCTGCCGTGCAGGCTCGTGATGACCGGCACGCCTACCCATCGCCCGGCCATCCCGGCAAGCCAACCTGAAAACGACCAGTGGGCATGAATCAGGTCGGCGTTGCGGGCATGAAGAATGGTTGCAATCAGCATGCTCACCAAAAAGAGAGGGACCAGCCCCCATGCCCACGGCTGCTCGCGCAGGGCCGCCGGAATGCCCCCGGGTCGATGGGAAAGAATCTGCCAGGAGCGCGGTGCATACCGAACAGGCCTGACCTTAATGCCTTGCGGCGGGATGGGCGAATCCAACGGTCGATCACACGCCGGCGCCAAAACCGTTACCTCGAAACGCTTCGGCAACTGGTGCAACATCCTCTTTATATAGATGCCGCTGGCGGGATATGCCGACGAAGGGTAAGAAGTGGTGAGTACCAGCAACCGCATCGTCAATCCCGTGGGTTGGAATCCGGATCTTCCTGTACGTCACTTCTGCCCGCTCGATGTTCAGGCGACCTCACCTGTTGCCGGAGCAGGCTGATCTGGCTGACCTGCTCGGAAATCAGCCCCATCATGAAGATGATCACCGAGGTGGAGAACAACAGCGCGCTCATGTTGGTGAAGCGGTGAGCCGTCAGGTAGGTATAGGCATAGTTGATCAGCCCCATCACAAAGATCCCGCCGGACACCGGCAGAAAGATGCGCAGCGGCGAATAGAGGGTGCAGATTTTCAAAATGATCATAAAAAAACGGATGCCGTCGCGCACCGGCCGGATGCGGCTGCGGCCGTGCTGACGGGGCCGCACGTTGATCGGCACATACTTTACGCTGAACCCGCTCCGCAGCAGCACCAGGGTCATGGTGGTCGGCCAAGAGTAGCCGTTGGGCAGCAGCGGCAGCATGTCCCGGGCCAACTCGGCCCGCACCGCCCGAAAACCCGAAGTGAGGTCCGCCACCGGGAAACCGGTCACAAATGAGGCCAGCCGGTTGTAGGCAGCATTCATCCAACGCCGCCCAAAGGATGCATGTTGGCGCTCGCTGCGCGCCCCGACCACCATATCGTATTTATCCATGTGTTCCAGCAAGTTGGGAATCTCTTCCGGATCGTGTTGGCCGTCGGCGTCCATGAAAACGAGGATGTCGCCTTTGGCGGCGCGGATGCCCGTTTTGATGGCCGCTCCGTTCCCGATGTTGTAGGGATGACAGACCGCACGGTCGACCGGTTGATGACTCAGGTCGGCAGGTGGGGGCGCGCTTGAACCGTCGTCGACAATGATCAGTTCGGTTTCAGGGTATTGCTGTTTGATTGCTTCGGTGAGATGAACAATATGCCCGCCTTCATTGAAGGACGGCATGATGACCGTACTAAATGGTCGAGGTTTCCGCATTGTCGGTCCGGCTATTCCAAATCGTCAAAATTCATCGAAAGTCACCTTCCCGGAATCGGGATCGTAATCATAAGGCGCATTAAAAGGATTGGAGGGAAGCTCTTCAAGGATACCTCCGGCCACCAGTTCGCTCAGGTCGGCGGGATAGCTGCCTTCAAGCTTTTTGAATTGATCGATAGCCTGCTCCAGCTGGTGTGCGCCGAGTTGGGCTTCCAGACGTTTCCCGTAATACTCCTTCAGTCTTTCCTCCTTGGCGCCTTCATACATGGTTTTCAGCAGAGCGATGGCCGTCAGGGAATGGCCGGCCTTATGGGACAAACGTGCTGCCAGACTGGCCGCAATCGGCTGGGCATTGGGTCGTTCGGACGCTTGTTTCATGTACATTGCCGCGGATTGATTATCCTTGAGATAGTAAAAGCAATTAAACCCCACGTAAAACATGGGTTCCCAATCCCAATAACGGTGTTCGGCGTGGTACTTCAAAAGATCATTGGCTTTCTCGTGCATGCCTTTTCGCCACGACAAAAGCCCTTGAATGTAATAGCCGTTTTGGAAAAAAAACGGATCCAGATAAAGGGACTGTTTCAGTAAGGTGTAAACGGCCTCCCAATCCTCTTCGGTGACCTCAAACGCACCACCCATAAAGATTGAAGCCTTAAGGCTCAAGTAATCCCCCACCAGCCCTTGAAAAGGACCGCTGATCACTTTAAGAAGCGTAGGATCAATGGCCAGTGCCTGGGCCCGCTTGGTTTCAGGTGGCAGGTTGCCGCGCAAATCGTGAAGCTTGGAAAAGCTGATGCCGTAGCAAACCAGCAAAAGGATCCAAAGGATGATTTTCAGTGCCTTTTTGGCAGCCATCAGGTGATCTCTTTACGCTGAAAAATCCATAACGTTGCCATGGCCAGCAAACCGATATAGACGACGCCGTAACCGGCGGTCCACAAGGCCTGATGCCATGGCATGGGGAGGCCGTAAGCCAAGTAGACTTTAAAATCGAAGGCACTGAAATTGGGAAATATCCAGGAGATCGCTTTCAGTATACCCAGGTAAGCAGGCCCCAATCGAACTTCCTGCCCGGCTTGGATCACCTCTATGATCGTCTCCAGGCTGTTACCGATGGCGAAGACGCCCATGGTAAAAAGCATGGAGAGATATTCGCTGATCGTTAGGCAGGCGAAAAAGAATGCAACGGCCATGAGCATCAGCAGAGAAATATACTGAAATGAAACGCCGACCGCCAAGACAGACCATGAAAAATTGCGAGGTGCCTTCATTTCCGGAATCAGCTGAATACCTATCCAACTCGTCAACACAGTCAGCCCGGTGATCATCAGCACCGCCAGCAACACCGTCACCGCTAACCCGCAGTACTTGCCGATCACGTAGTCCGCTCTTGATATGGGCCGCGACAGGATCATGCAAACCGTTTTCTGGTGCATATCGGCGGTCAACAGCGCAATGCCCAAGAAGATGACAATGGCCAATCCAGACAGGGTTATGAACGCGAATCCTAAATCGATGACCACCTTTCCGGTATCGAACGCGAACATGGGAATAACGGTGATGTAGATCAGACAGAGCAACAGCGCGATGGCCAGAATGCCTTGCATGGCCCGATTACGCAATCCCTCTTTAATCGTGATGGCTGCTACCAACCTGATCGAGGATGCCATCGTCTAATTATTCTCCGCTTGTTGAATACGTCTGACAAAACACTCTTCAAAACCGAAACCGTTTTCAAGGAATCCTTTGATTTCACCACAATACAGTAGATTACCTTTGTGAATCATCCCGATGCGGTCACACATGGTCTCCACGTCATTGAGGATATGAGTGCTGAAAAAGACGGTTTTACCGGCTGATTTGAGGTCGAGAATAATATGCTTCAGCAGATTGCGGCCAATAGGATCTAAACCGCTCATCGGCTCGTCTAATATCAGGGTGGCCGGATCGTGAATCATAGCCAGGGCCAACCCGATGCGCTGTTTCATGCCTTTGGAATAGGTGCCGATGGGTCTGTTTTTGACATGCAGAATCTCCAGCCGATCCAGTAAAGGGTCAATGGCTTTTCGAACTTGCTCTTTACTCACGCCAGAAGCACGCCCCCCGAAAGAGAGCAGTTCGGCGGCCGTAAGCTTTTCATAGAAGCGTGGACCTTCGGGAAGGTAGCCGAGGTTGCGGCGGGAATCTGGTGAATAGGGCGGCAAGCCATGAATCAGCACATCACCTGCATCGGCGCGGATGAATCCCATTATGGTATTGATCAACGTACTTTTACCTGCCCCATTCGGGCCGATAAAACCAAAGACCTCTCCCGGCTCTACGGAAAGGGAAATGCCGTGCAGGACTTTCCGCCGTCCTAAGCCATGTGCAAAAGCCTTTTCCACTGCATCAAGATGAATTGGATTGTTCATGATGCGCATTTTTAGCAGATTAGTTTCGAGTTATCAAGAAGATGGAAGCAGCCCGGTGCGGTTTGAATGCACCGGGCTGAGGTGATGAAATGGAGCCTAATTAGAATACATTGTTATTTGCAGATTACTGCAGCACAGCCCAGTTCGCAAAAGGATCGCCGCCGCCGTCAACTGAGGGGGCAGCACCCGGGTGCGGGTCAATAACGCCGGAGGTGTTGGGAGGAATGGTGCAATCAATCGTGGGAGATCCATTCCAGGCTTCGTTCTGCACGTAGAACAGGGTGTTCTCCACATCGCCATCCACGACATAGGCACGGATTCCCCGGGAAGATTCGGCAACCACCTGGTAGGAAAGCCCAGCAGCGGCTCCGCCTGCACCGGCAGCAGAAACATCGGCAATAACATCAACAGATTCCGGAACCGAGAAACCAACGGCACTGTCGGCACCGTTCCCGCCCGTACCGGAGATTCGCGCGCCCACAACACCCGGCATGGCCGCAACGATGGCGCCGGCGCTACCATCCAATTCAGTAGCAGCGGCAGCGGAGGCGGCAACGAGATCGGCTTCATCCGTAAAACCGTAGGCAGCGAGATCCTGGTTCAAAGCTGCTTGTGCGCTTTTAATGACACCGGCAGTGGTGCTGCCCTTGGTGTTGTTGGCACGCACCCGATAGGCCGCGAACTGCGGGATGGCGATGGCGGCCAGGATGCCGATGATGGCGATGACGATCATAAGTTCGATGAGTGTGAAACCTTTTTGATTCCGTTTAAACATGGTCTTTCCTCCTTTGGTCTTTCAATGATTGGTACGCTGGGTTGATTTGATTTTAGGGTTTAAAATTTGTGTTTCAAATTTTGGCTCACAGGGGCCGCTCGCTGTGTCACCTCCTTCGCGCTTCAGTTTCTTGTTGTGATGGGTTAAAGCAATCGGTGTGCCACATCTCTATAACATTTAAAATTAAACCCAACCCATTGTTTTTCAGTCTGTTTTGATAATTCCGAAAAATCACACCGTCAATTTGATAGCACCCGGCAACCGTGTGCCAAACAAATTGCGCGCGCTTTGACAAAAATCGTCAGGTGCCCGGATGGGCATTTCAGTTTAGGCCAAGTGCGTCAAATGCGAGACTACGCATATAGGGATTGCAAGATACCGTTTGTGGACGGGTACGACGCTAATCTGCCGCTTCAATATTCAGCTTGTCCAGCCGATAGCGGAACGATCGGAAGGTGATACCGAGCAGCTCGGCGGCCTTGTTCTTGTTGCCGCTGGTACACTCCAAGGCCTTTTTCAGGTAGGCCTGTTCGATGTCGGCCAGGATGTTGTCCAGCGAGACGCCGTGGGGCACTTCGTCCAGGTCGAAGCGTTTGTTCTGAATGCCTTCGATCCAGCGGCGTTTGTGGATGGACATGGCCAGGCTGTCGGGCAGCAGGATGTTGGTGCTGGACAGGGCGACTGAGCGTTCGATGAGGTTTTCCAGCTCGCGCACGTTGCCTGGAAAGTTGTATTTTTTGAGCAGGTCGATGGCGTACGAGGAGACCTTGGTCACCTCCTTGCCCATCTCGCGGCTGAACTTTTCGATAAAGTGCTGGGTGAGGATCTTCAGGTCGCCCTTGCGCTCGCGCAACGGGGGCACCTTGATCTCGATGACGTTGAGGCGGTAAAACAGGTCCTCGCGGAAGCGCCCTGCGATTACTTCGTCTTCGAGGCGTTTGTTGGTAGCCGAGATAATGCGGATGTCCACGTTGATGTCGCGGGTGCCGCCCACGGCCCTGAAGCTGCGCTCCTGCACGGCCCGCAGCAGCTTGACCTGCATGGTGATGCTCAGCTCGCCCACCTCGTCCAGAAAGATGGTGCCGCCGTGAGCCGCTTCGAGCAGGCCCTGCTTGTCCTGGGTGGCGCCGGTGAAGGCACCCTTCTTGTGGCCGAAAAACTCGCTCTCCACCAGGGTTTCGGGGATGCCGCCGCAGTTGACCGGAATGAACGCCTTGTCGGCGCGGTCGCTGTCGTCGTGGATGGCCCGCGCAATGAGCTCCTTACCCGTGCCGCTCTCGCCGGTGATCAATATATTGGTGCGCGTCTTGGCCACCTGGCGTACCATCTGATAGATGTGCAGCATGCGGGGGCTACTGCCCACGATCTTGTCGAAATGGACCGTGCTTTTCAGCTCGTCTTCCATGGCCTCACGCTCGGCGTCGAGAGTCTTGCGCTCCAGGGCGTTGGCGATGGTCTCTTTGAGCTCGTCGTTGTCGAACGGCTTGGGCACGTAGTCGTAGGCGCCGTCGTTCATGGCCTCGACCGCCGTCTCGGTGGTGGCGAAGGCCGAAATCATGATGACCACGATGTTGGGATTCTTCCGCTTGGCCGCGCGCAACACATCCAGGCCCGTCAGGTCGCCGAGCTTGATGTCGGTGAGCACCAGGTCGTAGTCGGTGGCCTCAATCTTTTCGATGGCCTTGCGGCCGTTTTCGGCCAGTTCGATCTTGTAGCCTTCCTTGGAGAGCATGTATTCGAGCAGCTCGCGCATGCTCCGCTCGTCGTCGACAATCAGCAGATGGGCATCGGATGGGGTCATAGAAGATAGTTTAAAGTATGAAGTTTAAAGTTTAAAGTGCGGGCGGGCGTAAAGCCCGCCCCTACACATCCAAGATCATACCAGCGGCCGTATTCAATGAATTGGGGCTCGTAGGGGCGGGGTTTATCCCCGCCCGAAAAACCCAACGCCAAAGTCTTGATATGTAATCTTGCCGCATAGGATGGTCATCACCGCTTTGCCTTTGAGCTGCCAGCCCTCGAAGGGTGTATTGCGGCTCTTGGACCGCATCTCGACGGCCCTGACCGTAAACTCCTTTTCCGGATCGATGAGCGTCAGGTCGGCCGTCAGTCCCACGCGCATGCCGCTTTCCAGCCCCAGGATGCGGGCCGGCGCCGCGGACATGCGGGTGATGAGCGTATCGAGGGTCAACACCCCGTCTTGCACCAACTTCAATCCCAATGGAAGGGAGGTCTCCAAACCGATGATGCCGTTGGCCGCCCGGTCGAACTCCACCTCTTTTTCCATCACCGAATGGGGGGCATGGTCCGTGACGATGGCGTCCAGCGTGCCGTCGGCCAATCCCTGCCTGACGGCCTCGCGATCCTCTTCGGATCTCAGCGGTGGATTCATCTTGGCATGGGTGTTGTAGCCCGCCACGGCCGCGTCGGTGAGCGTGAAGTAGTGGGGCGCGGTTTCGGCGGTCACCCGGACGCCGTCTTCCTTGGCACGCCGGATGGCGGTCACCGATTCGCGGGCACTGACATGGGCGATGTGCACCGGCGCACCGGTCAACTGGGCCAGGGCGATGTCGCGCATCACCATGACGCTCTCGGCGGCATTGGGAATGCCGGACAATCCCATGCGGGTGGCGGTAACCCCTTCGTTCATGGCGCCGCCCTCGGCCAGGTGCAGATCCTCGCAATGGGAGACGACTATCAGGCCGAAAGCGGCCGCATATTCCAGCGCGCGCCGCATGAGCTGGGCGTTCATCACCGGCCGGCCGTCATCGCTCACCCCCACAGCACCGGCGGCCTTCAGCTCCCCGAACTCGCAGAGCTGCTCGCCCCTGATCCCCTTGCTGATGGCCGCCATCGGCAAAATTCTCACCAGTCCGGCTTCGCCCGCCCGGTTGAGGATCAGGTGAGTGATGGCCGGATCGTCGTTCACCGGATCGGTGTTGGGCATGGTGGCCACGGCCGTGAACCCGCCGGCCGCCGCGGCCTGGCTGCCGGTAAGGATCGTCTCTTTATATTCCTGGCCCGGCTCGCGAAAATGGACATGCATGTCGATCAATCCGGGGGTCAGCCATAAGCCCTGGGCCTCGATGACCTGCAACCCGCTTTCGCCGCCCACTCGATCCAGTGTACCGGGCGGCTGCACCGCGGCGATGCGCCCCTTTTCGATCAGGACATCGCTCACCTGGTCGAGTTTTCCCGGGTCGATGACCCGCGCGCCTCTAATCAGCATCGGCATTGCGACCGCCTCCCAACACCAGATAAAGGAGCGCCATGCGCACGGCCACTCCGTTGGTCACTTGATTCAAAATAAGGGAATGGGGCCCATCGGCCACATCCGGGGCGATCTCCACGCCGCGATTGATCGGGCCGGGGTGCATGACCACCGCATCCGGCTTGGCAAGGGCCAGGCGTTCCCTGTTCAACCCATATTGACGGGCGTATTCGCGCTCGGTCGCCATGGTAAAACGCTTCTGGCGTTCCTTCTGAATGCGCAGCATCACCACCACATCGGCACCTTCGATCGCGGCGTCGATGCTGGCCGCCAGCTCGGCACCCAGCGCCTCGATGCCATAAGGCATCATGGTGGGCGGACCGGCCAGCACGACCTTGGACCCCATCTTGGTCAACCCTTCGATATCAGAGCGCGCCACCCGGCTGTGGGCGATATCGCCGACAATGGCAACGCGCAGGCCGGACAGGGTCTTTTTGTGCTGCCGAATCGTCAACATGTCCAGCAACGCCTGGGTGGGATGGGCGTGAGTGCCGTCGCCGGCATTGATGACCGACGCCTTGATACGTTCGGCCAGGAACTGGGGCGCTCCCGAATAGGCGTGACGCAGCACCACCACATCGGGCCGCATGGACTCCAGGGTGCGGGCCGTGTCGAGCAACGTCTCGCCCTTGACCAGGCTGCTCATGTCTGCGGAAATAGCCAGGCTGTCGGCACTCAGCCGCTTGGCGGCCAGATCGAAGGAAAGACGGGTGCGGGTGCTCGGTTCGTAGAAAAAGAGGACCACCGTTTTGCCCCGCAGGGTGGGCACCTTTTTGATGGGCCGTTCGGAAATCTCTTTCATGCTCTCGGCCGTATCCAGGATCAGCTGGATCTCCTGGCGCGACAGCGAGGCGATATCGAGGATGTCTTTTCGTTCCAGCGGCATGGCCCACCTGAACCCCGTCTCGCGGGGAAGGGTATGGATTAAGTTTTAACTATCTGGCATCATTTGGCATCTAACGGATAACATCGGCCAGTCGGTCCCAGCGCACGTTGAATTCGTCCCGATCCCATGACCAGTAGATCATAAACGCCTTGCCGCGCAATGCCGATTCATCCACGAATCCCCAAAAACGGCTGTCGTTGCTCTCGTCGCGATTGTCGCCCATGACGAACAGTTTCCCCTCGGGCACAGTCACCGGACCGAAATTGTCCCGGGGTTGATACCCGCGGGGAAAAACCCGCGAATCGACGTGGATGGCATGCGGATTTTCGCGAAGCTCGCCGTTCACGTAAACCTTTTTGTTTCTGATCTCCACCTTATCGCCGCCGACCGCCACAACCCGCTTGATAAAGTCCTTGCTCGGATCCTCAGGATACTTGAACACCACGATATCGCCGGGTTCGGGCTGGCTGATGGGGATGATCGTTTGGTCGGTAAAGGGAATCTTGATCCCGTATAGGAACTTATTGACAAGAATGTAGTCGCCGATCAGCAGCGTGTCCTGCATGGAGCCCGATGGGATTTTAAACGCCTGTACGACAAAGGTGCGGATAAACAGGGCCAGGATGATGGCGATGACGAGGGCCTCGATATTTTCGCGAAGCTTGCCTTTTGCAGGTCGGGATGAAGGAGCGGTTTCCTGGTTCGAGTCCTTTTTCAAATCTTTTATCTACCTCG
>Ga0209164_1004102_pt1 | contig 13304 bp, 16 predicted proteins | sample MTBNYHSulfiMetaG_FD_187458 | JGI IMG/M metagenome (GOLD analysis project Ga0209164, IMG submission 187458) | Enrichment culture microbial communities from rom New York Harbor, USA that are MTBE-degrading - MTBE-NYH (New York Harbor Sulfidogenic)... | ecosystem: Environmental > Aquatic > Marine >...
GGCTAGGGTTTGGGTTCGTGGTGGTGATTTAGATGATTTTGATAATTTCACTGCTGTTAGTGGTGTGATTTATTTCTATGGATCAGACGTTGCGTATCATGCGGCTGAGGATGATGATACAAGTCTTACGACCAATGACGTGGAATACAAATGTGATATCCCATTGGGTCAAATTGGTGGTCAATATACCGCAACAATAAGATATCACCTGACCACAACATGATAAAAAACAATTTTTTCTCTCTTTTTATTTATGAATCAACATTTTTTTGATTATATGTTTAAAAGAAAAACTTTAATATACTAACTTAGATAAGAATTATGGATGGGTTACTAGGTAACTTAATAATATACTAGAGGTGAGTGGGATGAGAGCTAAAAAAAGTATTATAGTTTTATTGATAGTTTTAAGTAGTTTATTTCCATTTTTGTCGAATGTTACAGCTGCCGATAATATAACTGTAAACATTAGTATGTTTGGTTGGGAAAAACAAACCAATTTTAACAAACAAGTAATTGTAGCAGGCATATGGCATTATGTAAATATATCAAAGTCAAACCAAAACATGAACGAATTTACATTCAGAATATACAAAGGATATTCAGTTCCAAGCAGTGCAAACAGAAATGAAACCAATTATTATGAATGGGAATACGACGAAAATGAAGTAACGGTATGGGCTGATATAAACGGATATGATGCAGATTATATAAACGGTGATAAATGTGTTAAAAAAGGCAATGTTTACAGTTTTTGCATAGGAATAAAGGACACATTCCCAAACATTGTTGGTTATTATGAAAACTGGACCATAGAGGTTTATGAAAATGGAAATAAATTGGATTCCGAAGATATCGTTGTTGAAAAACCAACGACCGGACGTTCAATTACCAATCCTTCTTCAATAAACTTTTATATTGATCCATTCACAGAAATGACGGTTACAGGTGATCCTTATTTTAAATTAGGTAACAGCGGTAACATGCCATTCTATTTAGATATCGAAAATACTGATTACGATGACATAGAAATCGACAATATAAACGATAGATTATTGCCAGATGAAGTCAGAACTCTCTATGTACTTCTGCAATCCAAATCCTGGCCGCCAGGTAAAATATCCTTTGATGTACAGTTAAATGCTTCATATCCTAAAACGTATTTTTTAGATACAAATGCCACGGTTACTTTATATCCTGCATTTGTAATGGATGTTCCCACTCTGCAAATATATGTTGGGCATAGTAACTACGAGATAATAGAAATTGAAAATACAGGTATAACATTTCAATATCGGAAAAAATTAAATATGTATGAGGGCGATGTAAAAGATATAAAAGCATATGTCTCTGGAGATGGGCCAGTAACCTTGGAAATATGGGCTGACGAAGAAAACGTAAAATTACTAAAGTTATTAGATGGCACCACTGAAAAAACATCACCTATTACTTTTATCTCAACAATTTCTTCAGAGCGTACAATTACTATGACTATAGAAGCTATCAGTGAAGGTACAACAGGCGTTATAACCTATAAATTAACTACTGGTGGAATACCTACCCTATATACTACTGAAATCACCATAGAGCCACCAGAGTCACAAAAAAGCGAATCTTTTGCGATATCCTTATCTCCAGTACAAATCATTGTAATAATACTGGTCCTAGTTGTTGTAATATATATGCTCTTGTCTTACTCCAAACATAAACGGAGGTAAAAATTATAAAATGAAAAAAATCCTATTTTTTCCTATTATAATATTTATTTTTCTTATTTCTTTTACTATGATTTTTTCTAATAAAGTAAATGCAGGCCAGGCAGGTGTGGGGGTTATAAATGTTCCACCGAAATACGGCTATATACGCGTTGAGCAACAAAATGATTTGATACGTGTATACCTTACCATTTCTGATTACAACTCATGGGGTGATATATACGAGGTTAGCGTCACTATTTATAACTACGAAGAAGAAGTGTCTAAATTTATCTTTAAACAATATGAGAGTATAGAATCATATGTTGAAATAAATGAATTCAGCGAGATACCAGAAAAAAACAATTTACTTGTAAAAGAAAAATGTTTTTACGAAAAATCAAACAAAAAAGAAACCGTAGATGAGCGATGTGATATAGAAATAAGATTTGTTTTCCAAAAAACATGGTTTACAGGCATACATGTTTTGATAGACGATAGGCAAGAATCAAGTCCAGCAGAAGCATATCTATACTATAACACCGAAGAAACAATGAGAAGCGGAAATAACATCGTTATACCTTGGTTTGGGGCCCCAATAACATTAGAAATGCCTCCTCATATTTTGAACGTAACCGCCATATCAACTGGATTAGTTGGCATAATATATTATTTAAAAAAATTAGGGATATTTGGAAGAAAAATTGTCCATGAAATATAAAGATGCATCCCGGCTTATCATATGCGGCATTTTCTTATTCTTCTCTATTTTTATTTCTATAAAATTCATATTCATATTTTTTTTCAGAGCGGCATATGACCCTTCTTTTATATTTGAAATGACTCCGTTTCATCTATTATCTGGGATAAATAATCTACAGCTAATATTTCTATCATTTGCAGTTATAATTTCTGATACGTACCTTCATATGAGAGTTACCAGACGAAATTTAATTTACTCTTATATACCAACCTCCCTGATACTAGCTGGTTTAGGGCCAAGCATTATTTTAAACGAAGTTGACACCTCTTATATCTTACACTATATTGTATTTGGTATTTTTCTGAGTGTTATTCTTTTAGATCATAGATATATTTTGACAAAAGCAGAAAAAGAACCGGATCGGATGGTACTACGAAAGAAAAAACCTGTTGTTATGGAGACCAAAGCAGTCGGCCCAGTTTATAAAGAATACATTAAACAACCTGTTGTTGCAGCTGCTAAAAATCTCGAATTTAAAGAAGTGCCTGAAACTTTTATTAAAAATGTACAAACTCTATTGGATGAACTTCAATTGAAAACAAAAAAACTGGAAGCTTTAGAAAATGACATGTCTGAACGAAGAGAAAAGTTAATTGAGCAGGAAAAACTGTTTAAAGACTACATAAAATCTTATGTTGATCTAAAAGAAAAACCAACGTCTCTCGATAAAAATCTCATTAGAGAAACACCTCGAGAAGATCAAATTCTTGTTGGAGAAAAAATTAAAGATCAGCTAATTATAGACAATAGGACTGATTGTGTTGCTATTATTCAGAGAGGCATATTAAAGAAGATTAACGACTGTTTTGCAAACTTACTTGGTTATCAACCAGAAGAGATTGTTAATAAAAACTTGTTTGTTTTTATATCTCCTGAGGGAATGGAGGAGGTTAGAAAACATTATCTTGGTAGATTGAAAGGTAGTGATTCTGGTTCTTATAAAACCGTGTTTTTGAAAAAGGATAATAGTAGGATATCTGTGGAGATCACTGTCGAAAAGATTGTTTATGATGGTGAAAATGCAGAGGTCATTATTATTAGGGAAGTTTAAACAAAATATCTTAAGATTTGATTTGGAGTAAGTGCTCCCGTCGGGATTTGAACCCGAGTCTGAGCCTCGAGAGGGCTCGATGATTGGCCACTACACTACGGGAGCAAAAAACTATTTTTTTTATCCACCTGATGCAACTTGTATGATTGTAATTTCCTGATCTTCGTTTAAAGTGTCATCAACAGGTATGGGCATGTTTTTATTCATCACTATAACAGCATCCGGTCTAATCTTGAGATGTTTAAGTAGATCTTCAACAGTAGACTCTTTTGCTAGCTGAATTTCTTCTGTAGTGTTTGTCTTCGATATCCTAACTTTTATCTTCAATTGAATCGATACCCATATAAAAAAGTCTTTGATTAAACTTTTCACGATAATAAGTTATCTGCTGGGGTAGCTAAGCTCGGTTTAAAGCGATAGCCTCGAGAGCTATTGGCGCTTGTCGCCGCAGGAGTTCAAATCTCCTCCCCAGCGTGCTATTTATTATCACGGTTATTAAACAGAAGAAAAAATCAGTAGTAATATGTCAGTAAATTGATGTTAAAATCCATTCCCCTACACTAAGTTCGATAAGTTTTTTAGAACAATGCCGTTTCATTTTATAGAAATTATGGGATACCTGGAATTTGGTAGAGCTCACCCTCTGACAATTACAATGATTTTTTTTGCAATTATTGGTATTCCTATGTTTGTTCTCTTTTTCTTTTTTGAAATCAAAACAGATATTTTAACTTCAATATTATATAGTATCATCGTTGTTATGTTATTTTGTCTAGCGTTAATTATCATACAATTTTTTAATAGAACTGACAAAATCATTAAAATATTTGTAGACAACCTGGGAAACATTGCTAAAAAGAAAAAATATTCAATTTCAATTACTAAGATAGTTACATACGATTTTGATGAATTATCAATATGTTTTAATTATCCGATATCGGATTATAAAATCTCTAAGAAAAAGTATCCTAAAGGTTTTTATGGAATGTTGGATAGTGCTGGAAATAATTTAATAGATGGAGCTTCTGGGATGTATAAGAAGTTATATGAAGATAAATTTTCTTTTAATTTTTTAATACCAAAAGAAAAAGTGAAGATAGAAGTACCAAAATATAAAATGTCAGAATATGCTAAAGATACACTAAAAAGTTTTCAAAACTGGAAATACGAATATCCTTCATTAACTGGCATAATGGAGAAACTTCCCAACTGGATAGATAGAGCAGAAATATTTTGTGAAGATGAAATGGTTATTGTCCAAGTATTGGTTGAAAAACATTTTTGTTTGAACAATTCTTTAGATGTTTACAACGAATTAGTTAATATTAAAAATTATCTAACCAGTTAAAATCATTTTTTATGAATAAATTGGTGTTCAAATCCCTTCCCCTGCACTAATTAAATATAAACTGGATTCATCAATGGATAATTATCTTTATTATCACCACCAGGAATTTGGTATGGCGTATCTCCTATCCCATCACCATTATTATCTATCCCTAAATAATCATCCCAGTAGTTGCCCTCTTTCAGAATTGTGTTATACCAGGTGTTAATTCCTGTATCATTTGCGTTTTGAGTATTATTTATTAGATTGTTATGATAAATTATATTGCTACTGGAATGATAGAATTCTATGCCATCACCGTTATTTTTAATGGTGTTACCAGAAATAACATTGCTACCAGCCCAAACGAAGTATATGCCATAATTGTTATTATCGAGGGTGTTGCCAGAAATTGTATTGTTACTAGAATAATCATAGATGGATATACCCCACCAGTTGTCTTTGATGATGTTATTGTATATGATATTGTTGTTACTTAAATAACGTAAGTATATGCCACTATTGTTGTTACTGTTGATTGTATTACCAGAGATAATATTGTTACTAGAATAATAGAAGTATATGCCCTCCTTGTTGTCGGTAATTATATTGTTAGTGAAAGAGCTATAGTTAGAATAGATTTTAATTCCATGATTACTGTTTTGTATTGTAAAACCACTGATATTTACGTTGTCAACAGAAATATACAAAACATCTTGACTGCCGTTGCCTTTGATTATAGTAGTGTTTTTATTTTCTCCGATGAGATTTATGCTTTTATCTATGACAATATTTCCATAATATTTTCCACTTGGAATATTTATTGTATCTCCTACAGAAGCATTGTTAATCAAATTTTGAATAAAACCACTTTCTTTTTTGGGGATATTTTGGGGAATACTGCCATTGTTATCAGCTGTTTCTTTATTTTCTTCAAAACATCCACTGAAAACAACAGCTAACAATAAAATAGCAACTCCAATAGATATTATTCCTTTCTTCATTCCATCACTTATCTGAGAATCGTATATCTTGTATTAACATTTTTTTGAGGTTTAAGAATAGATTATACTATTCTAGGATTATTTTGCTACAAATCATTATAGTAATGTAAAAGAGTTAATAATTTCATTTGCTTCATCTAAATATTCTTCATATTTAATAGGGTCTGTCGAATAAAATATGTGATACATTTTATTATCTTTTTCAATGGCAAGTTGCTTTTCTTTTATTCCAGTATTGTCTTCGCCATATCTGTAGATTATTTCATGTGCTTTTAAACCCTTAAAAGTTGTATAATTTGATGAAATTAATTCGAAGCCATCCTTCCAATCTGGAAGTGTTTGTAAATCTACTTCAATCTGGTTTTCAAAAGTCGTCCACCCTGTTAATGTTAAAGGTAGTGAAATATCAATTTTAACAACATCATATTGACCCAACCCTTTTCGTTCAATATTTATTCCCATCCAATCCTCATGAGTTACATTCCAATTTTCATTTAATACTACCGAAAAATTATACATATTATTTGTATAAGTGTAATTAGTATCTATTTCACTCACATATATCACAACTGAGGCATTAATACTACCATATGAATTAGTAGCTGTTAGGATATATGTTTGAGTGCGAGTGGGAACAACTGTATAAGGTCCATTAAGATTTACATTTCCAATTCCATTATTTATACTAACACTTGTAGCCCCAGTTGTAGACCAATTTAAAACAGAAGTATTACCTGATATTAGAATAGATGGTGTTGCTATAAAAAAATTAATTTTAGGAGGTTGTCCTTGTTCACTACATCCACTAAAAACAATAACAACCAATAAAACAGCAATTAACAAGCCCAATAACTTTCCTTTCATCCTCATCTCCTCAATCCCAAAATAAACTAATTGCTTATAAGATTGCTCTTTTTTATGTCAACAGGATTTTTTTACCCTGCTTTTCATCTCAATCCCACCATAGTATAATTTCGACTCCAGGAGTTCAAATCATTTTTTTTGGTTAACAGATATAAACCCAAATTTTTTACTGGTAAAATGAAGTTCAAATCTCCTCCCCAGCGTAAAATTTCATCTAAACTAGATATTAACTTTTTTATATATTAATGTACAATAAAATTTAAATATTACATATATTAATAATATATAATAAAACTTGGTGTAATGTTATGAATAAAAAAACTATGATCGTATTGATATTGTCCACTCTGTTAACTGCCACTCTATCATCTAATTTTGCATTAGCAACAGAGATACAAAATGAACCTATGGCATTAGCGATCCCCATAGTTTCGCCAGAGATAAACATTAATGCCTCACAAATAGATGAGCCACTTGCCTCATCAGTTACAAAACAAATTGATGTAACTGTCAAATTCAGATTGAACATAGGCAAGTTAACCAAATGGTTCTTTTTCAATAGGAGAATTGGCAGACTACTGTTATTTGGTCCTAAATACGCTTTTAAATTCTTGACAAAGACCCTCCCTCAAGCAACTATTGGTCTTTCTACTATACAACAACCTGACTGGTGTACGGCAACAATAGATCCAACAAATATAACTTTGGGTATAAGTAATGAGTTTCAAGAAGCAGAAGCTAAACTAAAGGTTGTTATAAATAACAAAACAGCACCAGCGCTTGAACCTGGCGATATAAAAATAAAAGCAGAATTCAAGGGTCTTGGTGGAATAAAAGCTTCTTCTAACGAAATAAGCATCTCTATCATACCAGCTTACATGTCTGAAATAGCATATGATTTTGAAAAAGAAATAAATATATCATCAACCAACGAGACAACTATACCTATAAACATTACAAACAATGGAAACGGAGAAACGATAGTTAAAGTAGAAATAGAGAACATATCCGAAAACTGGAACATATCAATAGACCAAGAAAACATAACAATACCAATCAACGAGACAAAACAAGTTAAACTTACTACAACACCAGATAAAGATTTTAAAAATGCAACAATAAAAATCAAACTAACAACAAAATCAGCATACTCTGGTACAGATATAGATGAAAAATATTTACAAGGAGAAACAGTTTCATTTAATATAGCACTTGTTAACACTCAAGTACAAGAAGAAGAAAAACTCCCATTATTTGAAATACTGATAATAGGAATAGTAATAATTATATTGGTATCACTTATAGCGATGATATTAGTCAGAAAGAAAAAACAACAGTAACAACATCTTTTCTTCTTTCATATCTATTTTTTAAATTAACACTTAAGTTTTTAAATAAAAAATCAATCATGAGAATTCAAACTATCAAAAGAAAAGTGTTTTTTCAATGAAACAAAACATACAGTTTGATGAAATATTCAAATTACTCAAACAAGAACTTGGGAAATACAACGACCCTGTTGTTTCCCGCGCAGAACGGAATCAAATAGTTCATAGCCCATATACAACATTGATATCTTGTATTTTGAGTCTTAGAACCAAAGATGAAGTGACTGAGAAAGCCTCGATCAGATTACTTAAAAAATATGGTACTCCTAAAAAAATGGTAAAACTTTCTGGAAAAAAGATACAATCATTGATTTATCCTGTAGGTTTCTACAAAACCAAGGCAAAAAGAATAAAAGAAATATCAAAAACATTAATTGAAAAATACAATAGTATGGTTCCAGACAATTTTAATGAACTATTGAAACTAAAAGGCGTTGGAAGAAAAACTGCCAACATCGTTATGGTTTATGGTCACAAAAAACAGGGTTACCTACCAATTGATACACACTGCCATCGAATACCAAACCGTTTAGGTTGGATGAAAACAAAAAATCCTGAAGAAACAGAGAAAACTCTTAGGAAAATTCTCCCGAAGAAATACTGGGATGATTTCAATCACTTATTCGTAACATTTGGACAAACCATATGTGTCCCAATTTCACCGTTTTGTAGCAGATGTCCAATAAAACATTACTGCAAACGCGTTTCTGTTACAAATAGCAGATAAATACTATTCATTCCAAGGGTATCAGTTTCTTTCCAAAAACCACTCTCAAAGAAGACAACGGCCAAATGATTATCGCTATTATTATCAACATTGTTTGTGCTATACCTATATTTTCAAATAGATAACTCATAAGAGCTACTGGAATTAATAGTAATGATAGCCCCTCCTGTAATCCTTCGTACACCAGCATTTTATTTCTTTGTGATAGGGGAGTGGAAAAGATCTTTGCCACAAGATATAAAATTACTATCGAAAGCAAGATAAAAAACAAAAATGGTATTGGCAGATCGAAAACAAATATCTCAGTATCTCTTAATAAAAAGGGTAAGAAAGCGATAAGTATATGGAGAGTTTTAATAAAAAAAGCATAGCCAATAAATAAAAAAGGAATACTAAACTCATCACCTATCACTTTTACTCCAAGAATCGTAGGCGTGGTTCTAACACCTATTCTTGTATCATATTTTACGTCTTTCAGATTTGCAAAAATACCTACACTGAAAATCCATTGCATCATATTAACAAAACTTACTATGATTGCTAAGCCAGATATCTCACTAGAAACACTATAAGCGCCAAATAAACCGGTTGTAAAAACACCTACCGCAAGAATATATTCCATACCAACTATGCGTTTACTATATATATTATATAGTGTAATTAAGAAAAAAGACACTAACAACATTACAAAAGACTGAAAGGTAAATAAAAACAACAAGTTAATAATAAGCGGTAATAAAAACGAGGAAATAACCATATACAGAGATGTTTTCTTCTTTATCTCACCCGTGACAAGTGGTCTATCAAGAACATAAACTGATTTTTTGTCAATTTCTATATCGAAATAATCGTTTTGAACAAAAGTAAACACATGGATTAAAATACCAATTAATACCAGAAAAAACAGATGGATAATGTCATTTTCTCCATTGCAAACTGCACCAAAAAACGGAGTTAAACCTAAAAACAGTAACCCGTATGGTCTAACAAGTTTGACATAATCAATTAGTCTACCCATGCAATACAAAATAATTCTATAGGGTTATTAAGAACTTTCATTTTTTATAAAAAATTTATGGGTTATTCTGTATTTTTATGAACTCTTCTATATCTCTAATCGTAAGATCTTCTATGTCACTCATTATGTCAGCTAATTTATCTTTTTCATCCCAATCTGCATAGTATTTCCTTTTTCTTTCGTTTAGATTAATTTTTATTCCCTTATTTTCTGCGAGCTCTTTTAGCTGTTTTTCAGTTAATTCGTTTAATAGTTCCTTTTTTATAGACATATTTTTCCTCCATTTCGATTTATTTCATCTATAGTTTCTTATTTTGGTAATTCCCTAGATTATAGGTTAGTCTATCTCAGTACCTTTGATAGATTTTTGTGTGTAATCTATAAATTAGTAAATTAATCTTTTCTATAAAATTAGTAAAAGAAACAGATTGAAATAACCGATTAATTTATTAACTAGAGATAGGATTCTTTGTATAAGTGGGATGGGATGCAGAGCAGCAGTGATCTTAGGTTATCGAAAGACGATAGAAGGCCTCTTATTATCAGAGCATTAAGAAGAAGTATTGTAAGAAAGAAGATTGCAGATTATCTTTTTGAGATAAGCCCTAGTGGCAGTTATACTTCGGAGATAGCTTACCACGTCAAAACCACACCAACAAATGTTATTGGTGCCATACGCGGTATGGAATCAAGATACAGAGAAGACGAATCACTAATCAGTCTCGAAATAGTTGAACAAACAAGCGGAGGCAAAGATGTGAAATTGTATCGCCTCACAGATTTTGGAAAAGAGATAATAGAACAAATTAGAAGCAGCAGAGATAGATAACAATAGATATAGTTTTTTATAATTTTATAATCTGCTGCCATCTTTTCTATTGATCTCAAACATCGTTGTAACCTGATTTTCTTCAACCTGTTCTATGTTACCATCTTCGTATTTCACTACAATCCATCTACTGGGATGAGGATAAGTGTTAATGACTACAGCTTTACGCTCAGGTATCCTTGGATCAATATTATCTCTCACTAGAACCTCTATGCCTTTTCTTATTCCTCTGTCTTGCAACATAAGCGTTCAGCTCACACCTTACTACATAATAGAAGAGTGCAGATATAAATTTTATTTTACTAAAAAAGCAATGGTATTTAAATATAAAAATATGTATTCAAAAAACTTGGTAAGGTTTACGGCATGAGACAGAATATAACATCAACAATTTTTATCTTAACACTATGCATGTTTTTGTTTACTCCTGTTGTGGTATGTGCCCAAGAGGAGTCATATAACATTATAATATCTAATACAACATACGATTATATTAAAACCGAGGGAAGTGGCACCCAGATTTTTGAATTTTTTAACATAAATATCACCTTACGTAATTTAGGTGTGAACGGATCCGATGAAATAACCGTTGAACTTATAGATCAAGACAATATGTCTGTTAGGAGAAAATATACTTTCGATCCTTTAGAAAAGAAAAGTTTTCTTTTTAGCAATCATCCGATTTCAGGTACAGGCGATCATGAAATAACAATAAATTTTTATCCAACAGATGAGACAAAGAAAAATAACTATAATTCTGGTTCAGAAATATTCGTAATCAATAAAGGCAATCTAACTGGGGGCTCGACACCAGGGTTTGAAATAACATTAATACTACTCGTCCTTACTCTTTTTATATTTTTAAAGGAAAAAAATATGTTATGAACTATGCCTCGGTAGCAATAATCTTTACATGATCGACTTCAGCTACGTTCGCATCAGTATATGTAATAGTGTTGGGCATACGTTCAACATAATCAAAATTAGGATCATAAAAAAGATTATGTATGGTTGGCCCATTTTTAATGCCTAGTATATTATCGTTTTTATCATAGAACTCTACGATTACGTTCAATCGTGTTATATTTCTTTTAGCGATATTATGAAAAGTATATTGTGCTTCTACTTTTACGATTACATCTATATCTTTATTAAAATCGTATTCGGTATAAAATTTCAGATAAGAGGCTGCTAGCTCTATCACACTAGATTCTAAAAAAACATTATTTTTCGATTCTTTGTTTGTTGTGACACCTGTATTTTCTTGGCAACCTGTAAAGATAGTTGTTAATAAAATAAATCCTACAAGAATTATCAAGAAATCTTTCTTCAAGTAAGTTTCCCCTCCTCATCTTCTATTATCTAGTGCAATGTATATATTTAACGATTATATAGATGTTTCTAACAAAGCTTAAGTGTTCTTTTATTATATATAATATAGTGAGCGCAAAAATCTTTAAAAGCATAGATCTTTTATTTTAACATGTATACAAATACATGTCATAAGAGATGTAACTGAAATGATAGAAAACTCGAAAATTGTCGAAAAGGTGTTAACCACTTTGCTTAGAATAGTTAAAAGAAAAACCACAGAGGGTTATGCCGTCTCCGTTATGGATTCTTTAATCAAAAAACTTGAGGTTGACTATGATTTCTTAAAACATATAGAAATAAAAGATACCCGTTTTTCAGAGAGCGATGCGCCTATTACCGTTATGTCAGATGTTGATTCCATTCCATCCAGCGAGGTTGGTAAGGCTATTCAGACAATTATTTTTAATATGAATAAGTCTTTAGGCAAAGATGTAGGCCATTTTTTTATTAAGGAACTCTCGCAGAATATCGGTGATGAATACGATTCTGTAATAAAGGATATGGGCGTGGATCTTAATCTCATGCAGCTAGAACATGAGGTTTCTGAGTTGGAAAAAAGAGTGGCCAATTCTAATAAATTAAAATAACCGAAATTTTTCTCTATTTATTTATATTTTTTATTAGATATAACTTACTATATTAAATTTTTTAATCGAGAAATTGCATCCATTGGTGAGTTGTTATCTATAATATCAGATGAATTAATACCTATATTTTTATCAGTATATTCATAATCATATTTACCTGCATATTCACCTGCATATTCGCCTGCAAACAAAATATAAAAGGCATTTGTCAATTCTTTCTTCAAAGTACTCTAACTAAGATGTGTTTTACTAAAGGATGGATGTGATAAAGGATGGGAAAGAACGTATGTGATATTTTAAGATATAGAGATGTTGGTGCCATGGGTGTTGGTGCGATGATTATTTTTATCGCCATGGTTGTTGTAGCTGGTATTGCTGCGGCTGTAATTATTCAGACGAGCTCGAAACTCGAAACACAGGCTTTGAAAACTGGTGATGAAACTCTTGCCGTGGTTGCTAGTGGTATTAAGATTTTGGGCATTGATGGTCATAATACCAGCGGGGCTATTGATCAGATGGCGATTTATCTGTCTGTTTTGTCGGGTTCTCCGGATTTTGATATCGGCCAGGCTGTAATTGAAATATCTAATTCTGAGCATAAATTCTTGTTGCGTTATGGTGAGGCTCTTACTAATACTAGTACGGTGGATGGTGATATTTTTGCTATTACGGATTTTG
>Ga0209164_1004106_pt1 | contig 13293 bp, 12 predicted proteins | sample MTBNYHSulfiMetaG_FD_187458 | JGI IMG/M metagenome (GOLD analysis project Ga0209164, IMG submission 187458) | Enrichment culture microbial communities from rom New York Harbor, USA that are MTBE-degrading - MTBE-NYH (New York Harbor Sulfidogenic)... | ecosystem: Environmental > Aquatic > Marine >...
GTATGGTCGATAAAAGGTAGTGGGGGACTTGTGGCATTGATATTTCATATTGATGTTGCGGGTCCTTCTTAGTTACTTCGCTGCTGGTAAGGGCTTTTATCATATTGAGGTGACAGTGGTGCAGGTTTTCTGGCTTTCATCGGAAGGGCAAAACGTGTTCTATGTTGTTTGATTGACACCTTTTGAACGGCGAAGCCACTGGTATGGTTTCTATTTTGTGAGGTGGCAGTGGAAGAGAAGGGAACCTCCCCCTGGAGTTCCCCAAGCTCCAGTCCAGTAGACCTTGATACGTCTCAAGATTGTTCTGGATCTCTTCCTGCTGTCCGCCCTGCCTGTCCAGAGCCTGGTCTGATGATGACAATTTCAAACCTTATCTCGACAGACAACAATCGTATATCTATTTTTTCTTGACCCTTGTGTAAAGGCCGGTCCAGAAGACCGTGAGAAAAGGCCCTTTGAATACATTTCGCCGTTCAAACCATTTTACTATAATCCACCCGGAAGAATAATCTTAGCCATCACTGCTCTGGCTCTATGAAACCAGCGTAGTTGTCAGGTAGCAGACCTTATCATGGACTCTTGAGAGAACGGGATCTGCAACGAGCCAAAGTGGATCATGGCGATTTATCACCGGCGGTGGCGGTTTGTTGCCACCCCAATTTGTTCTTATTATTACAAACCCTCTCCCGAACCAGCCTCGGCGGAGGGAACTTTTCTATCCAAATTTCAGGGCTATCTGATTGAGTTATTTATTATTTTTATTGTTCTTAACGGCGAAAAATGAGATGGCAATCGTACCTGCTGTTCTGCGTTTCTTTAATCAGCCAGCCTCTTTATTTATTCCGATAAAGACTTGACAAAGATGAGCCATCGTAGTTTAAAAGATATTTGATTTATCGATGTGATTTCATAGTAGGTAAGATAGCGTATCTTTGGAGGTTCCCGGTATTTGGATTCTGATGGATTCACAAGGTTCGGTCAGGATCGCGCTTCTATGATATCACAACATCCTGAAATTGATGAAACATTGCTTTTTGGCGATATCAGATGAGGCCTGGGTTGGTTGGTAAGCGAGGTTATTTGATTCTCACAACATAACCGGTCTCACAACATAAGTAAGGCATATCTCAGGTTTTGGGTCACCCGAAATCTGTGAGGTTTCCAAAAGATCTATCAGTATCCAAGGCAGTTGATTAATAAGTTCTCTGACCAGTCTACTCGACCGATCCGCCTTTGAGGATATCACAGGTTTTTGAACCGGAGGAATATTCTATCTCTTTCATATTTAGAGTCGATCCCTAATGGATGCGACCCTATCCGAATCATCTGAAAGCATGCCAGCAGCATTTCCTTACGGAATTAATCTGGTAAAGCAGCTTACCTTTCAACTTGGCTAAAGGCTGGGTCTTTTTGCAAAAATGTTTGGTGGCGGCGATGCCGCTTTAGGTGGAGACAGAGGATGAAGTGGCTGCCACAGGCGGATGCAGAGATCAAAAAGGCGCCCTTTTTTGTTCGGAAAAAGGCGCGGCAGCGGGTGGAGGACCATGTGTCGGCTGAGGGCCGGGACTTCGTGACCGTCGCAGATGTTCAGGCGGTCAAGAAACGTTTCTTAACCCGGATGGATGAGGAGGTGAAGGGTTTTCAGGTGGAAGCCTGCTTTGGATCCCAAGGGTGTGCCAATCGGATTATTGAAGATGATCGTCTTATCCGGTCCATTGAAAAGGTTTTTTCGGAAGCAAACTTGCGAGGCTTCCTGAAGCAGACGGTAACCGGCCCCTTGAAGTTTCACCATGAATTCCGTGTGGCCCTGGCCGACTGCCCGAACGCCTGCTCCCAGCCGCAAATCAAGGATATCGGGATTATCGGCGCGGCAGCACCACAGCGAATGGGTGCAGCGTGCACTGAATGCGGCGCCTGCCAGGAGGCGTGCCAAGAGAAGGCCGTGGCGGTTGATTCACATGTCTCCGGCCCGGTGTTTGAATGGAATCGATGCGTCAGATGCGGCCAGTGCATCAAGATCTGCCCCACCGGAACCATAGGCTGCGGGGAGCAGGGATATCGTGTGCTCATCGGCGGTAAACTGGGCCGGCATCCAAGACTGGCAACGGAAGTGCCCGGTCTCTACGACGCGGATGGGGTACTGCATCTGGTGAAATGGTGTGTCCAGTACTACAAGGCGCACAGCAGCGGCGGCGAGAGGTTTGCGGCCCTGGTGGAAAGAGCCGGGCCTGAATTTGTTGATCTCTTGACGGCGGATGCCTTGAAAGACGAGATTCCTTTATAGACGTGCGGTCAATGATCTTCGCCTTGGGGCGCGCGGGTTTACCGCGAAAGCAGGAAAGACTTCCTGCCTCGCGGCCTTATCAGGGATTGGTCATTTTTCGGGGAATACTTCCTCGGGTTTTTGGGTGCTGCCGGTGGCATTGGGATAATTGGGGTAGACATAGGCCTTCTTGCCTGCCTTGAGGAGGTGGTCGGCCTCTTCATTGAACTCGTTGAACCGGGATTTGACCTCGTAAAACCCGTGCCACCACGCATAATCCGGGGCCATCATCATGGCGCCCATGCGTGCCCGGCGGCCCTCGTGGTGCCAGAGTTCGTAGAATTGAAGCTCCAGGTGCTCGTCGAAATACCTGGTCTTATCCAGGAGTCCTTTACTGTACAGTTCATCCAATTTGACCTTGGCCGGCTTGTAGTAGATCTCATTATATTCTTCCACCGCCTTGTCGAACCCCGCATAAAAATCATCGACCCATGAGTTGCCATGGCACTGGAGACACACGGCCTTCATCTTGTCCCGTTCCGCCTTCCAATCCGTTTTGGCGGGAAAGGCCTGGAAGTCCTGGGGACGGACGGTCAAAGGGGCCTGTGTCTCCCAGGAGAGTCGTTCGGTCACGTCGTGACTGGTGAGGACCTTGCCGCTCCCGGACATGTGGCAGGCCGCGCAGGTGGGGGCCCGATAGTCGACCCCAGGGGTCCAGGTCCCCCCGGCCGCGTTAAAGTTATACTCATTCTTGAAGGCGTGATACAGGGTCCCGTGCTTGGACTCCTCATAGATCTCGATCTGGGGATGGTCAGGACCCAGGTGGCACTGGTCGCAGGCCTCGGGCATGCGGGCCTCGGCCACGGAGAAGCGGTGCCGGGTATGGCACGAGGTGCAGGACCCCTTGCTGCCGTCCAGGTTGATCCGTCCCACACCCACATTGGGCCAGGTCTGGGGATCGAGGTCGCCTTTATTGTCGATCTTGATCACCGTGCCGTGACAGGTGAAGCAACCGGTCTTCCGTTCATTGTCGGAGTTCATGCCGTCTTTCAGCCAGGAGTCGATCTTCCAGATGATCTCGATCGTGTTGGCATGCTTGGACCGGCTGTATTGCATCACTTCATCGGGATGGCAGCGGGAACAGTCTTTGGGCGTTACAATGGATGCAATAGGGACCTTGTATTTGGCCTCGCCATAGGGCAGATCGGACCGGCTGTAATACTGCTCATGTCCCTTTGCCATGTCCTCATCCCCAGGTTGGACCAAATGACAGTCCAGGCAGGTGATGTTGGCGTTGGCATGGCGGCTCCTGGCCCAGTCCACAAATATGCCCGGCGTGGCGGCCCGATGGCATTCAATACAGGCAGCGGCTTCCGGGGGGACGCTCCGTTCAATGCGATATTCCTTCACCTTAGCAAAATTGGTCGGCTGGGCCGAGGCCGCCACGGGTAGGGCCAGAACCCCGATCGCAACACACCAAACGGTCTTCCCCAAAAAAGAGATCCTGTTCATGGCACACCCTCCTGTTGATGGTCTGGGTATATTTTTTATTTGCTGGGCCTATGTGCCGAGTCCTTGCACACGCAGGCCCCTGGCCTGATAGGGGAGTCTGCGGTACTGCCGAAACATCACCGCAGCCTTGTCGTCATGAACCAGATCGTAATGACAGTCGACGCATTTTTTTTCATAGCCCGCTCTGGCATACAACACAGACCGGTGGGCCAGCATGCCGCCCCGCCTGTTGGGCATGTCAAGGAGATTTCGGTGGCATTTCAGGCATTGATCGTTGTCAAAAGCGGCATACGCCGATTCCCTGGTCTTCTCACGATCATATGGCTCGCCCACAAAGTGAACCACCACATCTTTCATCCCGTGGTAGGTCTTGGCGAAGAAGAAATCGAACATGTGTTGGGGGGCGGGAAGGTGACAGTCCATGCAGTCCGCCATGACCCCAGCGGCGTTGTTGGCATGGGTGGAGGCCCGCCAGGCCCGGACTGCCGGCTTGATCTCGTGACAGAGCGCGCAGAATTCGGGGGTCGATGTGCGGACCATGGTATAGTAACTGATACTGAAAAGGGGGAATGCAATCAGGATGCCGATGGAGACCAGGATAATGGTTTTGATGGCCCTTGTGGGAAGTGTCATTTTCCGCTTCGAGGTTCTTTGGGGTGATTTCATAGACCCTCCTCTCCAGCGTTTCTGTTCGTCCGGTCAATCGGCAGGGGAGCGTTGGCAGGATGTCACCAGCGATTTTTGATGATTATGCCGTGTTCTGCCCGTTCCGTCAAGTTTAATCGACAATGGAATTGAGCACGTTTTGTAAGACAGGGCGTTGATACATGGTTGATATGTTACGGTCTTGTGGTAAAATTTGAGCCAAAAAGTTTTATCCAATCCTTGTGTTGTCCGCTAAGCATGTTAGAACAGGTTTTGACATAAGGCATGCGAGGGTGTATAAAAAAAAATATCGTGTAGAAACAAGCGTATTGAGGATGGCTTGGGTGAGGCGGATCTCTTTTGAATCCTCAGCTTGGGCCATATTCCGAGATGTCTCTTTTTTTAACTTTTGTTAACGGAGGCAGGCTATGAAACATTACAGGTATGTTGGATGGATGGTTTTAGGGGTTTTTTGGGCAATATCCCTTTCCGCTGGCGCCATGGCCGCAGAGGCCGATAAGGATCCCTGTATCGCCTGTCACCAGAACGTGTCTCCCGGACAAGTGGATGACTGGAAGGCCAGCAAACACAGCCGAGAGGATGTGGGATGTATCGAGTGCCACGGTGAAAAGCACACCACCGCAGAGGATTACAAACTGGCGGTGTTGCCGGACGAGAAGCTGTGCGCCCAGTGTCATGAGGACCAGTTAAACCAGTTCGTCAAGGGAAAGCACAATCTGGGCTGGTCTTCCCTCATGGCTTTGCCCGTCTCCCACCTGGAGCCGGACGAGCTGATCGAAGGGGGTCGGGGATGCGGCGGGTGTCACAACATGGGGGTCAAGAGCGAGGCCCAAAAGCAGGAGCAGGCCAAGCTGGGATATCGATATCAGAACAATTCCTGTGATGAATGCCATACCCGTCATGCCTTTTCCAAGAAGGAGGCCTTGAATCCGAGGGCGTGTCAGCAGTGTCACATGGGGTTTGACCATCCCCAGTGGGAGATGTGGAGCAGCTCCAAACACGGGGCCCGGACCCTGATCAAGGAGGTGGGCGACCTCCCCGATGGCGCCAATGCGCCAAAATGCCAGACCTGCCACATGCCGGACGGGAGCCACAACAACCACACGGCTTGGGGGTTTCTGGCAGTGCGGCTCCCCCTGCCGGAAGACCCGCAGTGGAAGCAGGACCGCATTACCATTCTCAAGGCCTTGGGGGTGCTTCATCCCGAGACCGGGGAACCCACTGCCCTGCTGGATGCGGTGAAGGCCCTGGATTTGGCCCGACTGACCCAGGAGGCCTGGCAGACCGAGCGGGATAAGATGCTCAAGACCTGCGCCCAGTGCCATTCCAAATCCTATGCACAAAAGCAGTTGCAGATGGGGGATGACATGCTGCGGCAGGCGGACCGGCTCATGGCCCAAGCCATCGAGATTGTGGCCGGACTTTATCGGGACGGTATTATCCAAAAACCCGCAAGCTATCCATACAATTATCCCAACCTCCTTTTTTTCATGCGCACCGGGGGCGGCGACCTTACTAAGCTCTCGCATATCGATCAAACCCTCTTGAAGATGTATCTCAAGCACCGGATGCGCACCTTTCAGGGCTTTTTCCATATCAACCCGGACTATGCCTACTGGTACGGTTGGGCCGGGATGGTGGAGGATCTGGGCAAGATACAGGAGACCGCCAGGCTCATGCGGGCGACCCACGCCAAGAAATGATAAAAACGAAGGCGTGAAGGCGTGTTACGGGAGGCCTGTCAACCAGGAATGGGTGTACCATTCAGAGGTTCCATGGGAGTATGGAAAGGCGGCCATGAGTCTGAAGGATGAGTTCACAAGACTGATCGCGCGGTTAACGGCGAGGCATGAGATTCCACCCATTGCGGAGATCTTTTTCCCCACTTTTCAGAAAGGGGGTCAGCGTAAGGATTCCGAATTTATGGCCATGAGCCTGGAGGGCGGTGCGGCCGGGATCAGCTATGTGCTTGTTCCTGACGATCACATGGAGCGATATGCGGCCCTGAAGCCGTCATCGTTTATAGGAGAAAGCCCGATCGGGTTTGCGCGCGAGTTCGGCCAAGGCGACCCTGTGAACGAAATGATCAGTATCGCGGCCATTAACGCTATCTGCCAGCATGTGATGCGGGTAACCGCTTTCCCCCTGGATACGGCTACCGACTCCCTGGGCCTGCTGTCCATCGCCAAGGGAGACAGGGTCGGGATGGTGGGGCTTTTCATGCCATTGATCGGGGCTGTTCAGGAGGCCGGCGCGCAAGTGGTGGTTATTGAAAAGCGGGAGGCGCTCGTTCACAAATTTCCCGATCTGCCAATCACCCTGGACATATCGGCATTGGCATCCTGTAACAAGGTATTGTGCACCAGCACCACCGTGTTGAACGATTCCCTGGATGACATCCTGACCATATGCTTGCCGGAGACTTTTGTTTCAGTGGTAGGTCCCACCGCGGGATACTTTCCGGACCCTCTTTTTTCCCGAGGTGTCGACGTGGTGGGCGGCAGGGTCGTGACAGACGGACCGGCGTTCTTAAAACTGCTGGCAGAGAGAAAGCGCTGGGGGAATGCCACCCGGAAGATTTGTTTCCAAAGGGAGACATATCCCGGCATCATGAACTGATTCATTTGTCATTTTGATGGGTGCCAGTCTCACGGGGTCGAATCACGGATTGCTGGTTGAGCGGACACCCGGACCTTTGCCCGCATGATTCACAGCCGCTGGCACAATCGATCCCTTCACCTTTGCCTGGCTTGAGTTTCTTCCAGTTTCTCCGGATGATGAACAGTGCTGCGATGATCACAATCAATATTACTGTGATTTCTTGCCACATGCTCAATCCCTTTTCTCAATTTAGAATCAAAATGTTCCCACACCCAGTAATAGACCGATCCCCCGAACACCCAGGACCGCACAATAAGCTAAGGTCGTTGTATAAAGCATTGAAAAGAGCATCCAATGCCATTTCCCTAAGGGGGTTCATAACAGCAAAGGATGTGTGGCCCATACAGTCTCCCTCAGCCATACGTTTAAGACGCCTTCGGCACGATTGAAATCCGACACTTCAGACGGAGATTGTCTGTTCTACGGTACCTTCTCAAATTCATCCTTACCGGCACCGCAGATTGGGCAAACCCAATCCTCGGGCAGGTTTTCGAAAGCAATGCCCGGTTCAATTCCGCCTTCTTTATTACCTTCCGTGGGGTCATAAATGTAATCACAAAGGATGCAGCGCCATTTATCCATGTTTACTCCTCTGATTGATCGATAAGAAAGTCCAAAATAGATGTGCCTGCTTGTTTTCTTTCTTCCTGAAACGACACTTTTTAAACAGTTTATTTAGACTACAATAACTTTGTCGATTCTGTCGGGCGCGGTACTTTCACCACCAGAAACCTGAGGACCCCATCGCTTTCATTGTACCAGCAATGGGGTATCTTCGCCGGGCTGTTGATCAGGGTGTCTTCTTCAACCTCCCTTTTTTCCTCGCCGATTTCCACTACCCCCTTTCCTTCCAGAACATAAAAAAACACATCCACAGGCGTTATGTGCTTTTTTAGGGATTCGCCCGGTTCCAGTGCGATATGAACAACCTGGGCATATTTCGTATCGTAAAGCTGGCTTGCCTTTACACCATGTGGATTGTCAGCCACAGGTGCCGTTTTTGAATTCACTGTGTCCATTATAAATCTCCTTTCGCATGGCACCCCGGATTCGTCAGTCCGGGTGCGCCATGCCATGTTCGTTTTTCCAAAAATGGGCTACTTCCCTGCCATCATGGCGGCGATATCCTCCTCAACCGTGCCGATTGGCTTGATATCAAACTTTTCCACCAGCACCTTGACCACATTGGGAGAAAGAAAGGCGGGCAATGTGGGGCCGAGCCTGATACCCTGAACCCCCAGATACAGGAGGGCCAGCAACACGGCCACGGCCTTCTGCTCATACCAGGCGATGTCGTAGGAAACGGGGAGCTCATTGATGTCATTGAGCCCGAACGCCTCCTTGAGTTTCAGGGCGATGACCGCCAGAGAATAGGAATCATTGCACTGACCCGCATCCAGAATGCGCGGAATGCCGCCGATATCGCCCAGGTCCAGTTTGTTGTACCGATATTTGGCGCACCCGGCCGTAAGGATCACCGTGTCCTTTGGCAGATTCTGGGCCACTTCCGTATAGTAGCTGCGGGACTTTTGCCGTCCGTCGCACCCGGCCATCACGACAAATCGCTTGATGGCGCCGGATTTCACGGCATCGATCACCTTGTCGGCCAGGGCCAGGACCTGGTTGTGGGCAAAACCGCCCACGATCTTGCCGGATTCGATCTCTGTCGGGGGCGGGCACTTTTTGGCCAGCTCCACCACGGGAGAAAAATCCTTGACCCCGCCTTCGGGCCTGTCCACAATGTGTTTGGCCCCGGGATAGTTGACCACGCCGGTGGTAAAGAGCCTGTCCCGGTACGTGTTGTCATTCTTGATGGGAATCAGGCAGTTGGTGGTCAAGATAAGAGGTCCGTTAAAGGACTCGAACTCCTTGTTCTGGTGCCACCACGACCCGCCGTAATTTCCTACGAAATGACTATATTTTTTAAATGCCGGATAGTAGTTGGCCGGGAGCATCTCCCCGTGGGTGTATACATCCACGCCCGTTCCCTCGGTCTGCTTAAGCAGTTCTTCCATGTCTCTCAAGTCGTGGCCCGAGATCAGGATTCCAGGATTTTTGCCCACGCCGATGTTCACCTCCGTGATCTCCGGATTGCCGTAGGTGGCGGTGTTGGCCTGGTCCAGCAGGGCCATGGTATTGACGGCCGTCTCTCCGGCCTTCATGACCAGGCCGATCATCTCGTCCACCGAAAGGTCTTTGGTTGTGGATGCCAGGGCCTCCATCAGGAAACCGTAGATATCGTCTTTTTCATACCCGAGAATGGCGGCATGATCGGCATAGGCGGCGATTCCCTTGCAGCCGATGATGAGCAATTCCCTCAGGGACCGCACATCCTCATTCTGGGCCGCGGTAATGCGAACCTCGTCGGACATGGCCTTGGCCACGATCGCTTGCTTGTCATCCGATGTCCAGACCGCACAATCCGGAAGGGCCCCGGATATGGCATCCCCTATCCTCCCCTTCACTGCATCCCGAACCTTGAGACCTTCCTTGATCCGGCCGATGATCACATCATCATCCCATGCCACATTGGTGATGGTGCTGAACAGGGCCTTGCAAATGAAGTGGGCAGCGTCCTTGTCCACGGTACCCGTTTCTTTTAGCTTTTCCCCATAGATGGAGATCCCCTTGCACACGTAAATGAGGAGATCCTGAAGATCTGCGGTCTCCTCCGGTTTTCCGCACACGCCCTTTAGCGTGCATCCTTGATTCTTGGCCGTCTCCTGACATTGAAAACAAAACATGGCTTTTTCTCCTTTTTTTAAAGTGTTTTTCTTTTCCCCTGTTTTCCGGGTCAGCCCAGCAAAAGTGAAAAATGCACCCGTTTATGGCCCATGCTGACTCAGCTCGGGCGCTTCACCGCACATCAGGGGTTCCCATATTTCCAAGCGGTGTCCTTCCGGATCAAAGAGATAGAACACCCTGGCATCCCACGGATGCCTTTTGATTGCCGTGGGCTTCAGGCCCATCTTTTCCGCATACGTCCTGACCGAATCGATATCCTCGACTTGCAGCGCTACCGTTATGCCTGCACCCCCGCAGCTCTTGATGGATGCGTGCTTTTCATCTGCGATACTCAATCTGGCAGCAGCACTCAGGCCAAATTCCACAAACCAATCGGTGGCGAAAAGGACGGGCAGCCCCATCCGGTCTCTGTAAAATCGAACCGTTTCATCCCATTCTTTGCAGTAAAGGATCATGTTGGCGCTTATCAGATTCTGGCGCATCATGCGGTGCTTTCTGCCCATGATCAGTTTACGTATTCATCCTGCAATCTATGAAGAAGCGCATGAAATTCATCGTGCCTGCCAAGGCCGATACGTTCCCATTCGAGGCGTTCGAATGCTTCCACGAGCCGCGCATCCGTATGGGTGTCCAGTTTTCCGTCCGCCAGGGGAAAAAGGATTGTGTTCTCTTTGACGATATGCTGGCTTAGCAACGTCACATATTCACCCACAATCGCCTGAATGTCGGCACCAGTCAATGGCCCCCCGGATTTGTGGTCTGCCAAGGCGTCTTTAAGTTGTGAAACAAGCGTTCGTCCCTGTTCGTGTTCATCCAGCATGACGCCTATTGGACCACCGTCGCGGGGCACGCCCGCCGCCTCCAGCGCCGGGAACAGGAACTCCTCTTCCTTGGCGTGATGGCATTTGTCCACGAAAACCGTCAAAAACGCCATGATGCCTTTGATATGGTCTGCCGGAATCTGTTCTCCCTGTTCAAGTTTGGCTGATACGGCCTTCAGGATTTTCAGCATAAGCTCGATGCCGTGGTGTTCATTTATGAGTTCGTCGGTCGCTTGCATTAGCGTCTCCCTTTATCGGTTGGTGTTAGTCAGTGCGTTGTCTCCCAGGTTCAGGAATCGTCAGTCGCTTTCTCCTTTTTATGTCTTGACATCACGTATTTCTTCAGAGCAACCGCTTGATTGTAGCGGGTGTCTCGGGCGGAAAAAAGGAGGGTAACCGGTCCTCTCTTCAAGAGCGCAAGAAGCTGATCTGCGAGTTGCGGTTTGTCATCGAGTTCTGAAAAATAGCGTTCCTTGAACGCTTCCCATCGGTCAGGATCATGGTTGAACCATTTTCGGAGAGCGGTGCTCGGGGCCACGTCCTTGAGCCACAAATCCGCCTTCAGCTTCTCTTTGGTTATCCCCCTGGGCCATACCCGGTCAACAAGGACACGGGTTCCTTCTCCTTGTTCCACCGGATCATAGACACGCTTGGTCTGGATACTCATCATGCGGGGCTCAGGGTTTTTTGCCTTACGCAAAGCCATTCTCCTTATGTTTCTGAGCGATAGCGCCGGCCAGCTGATCCAGGGCCTCAAAATCCTTCTGGGAAGCCAGCCCTTTGCACAGGACAGGTTCCAGCACCTCGACCTTCAGGTTGGGGATCATGCCCGCGAGGGTCTCTACGGTCTTGCCGCCCCATCCGTAAGATCCGATGATGGAGAGAAACTTCACCCTGGGTCTCAGGGCATTGGCCAGGAAGGTCGCGTAGGCAGCCATTGGGTGAGGGCCTGCCAGGACCGTTGACGTCCCTACCACCAGGGTCGCCGCATCCACCAGGGACATGGCCAGCTTGCCGATATCCGTGACCGGGAGGGAAAACAGCTCCACGCGGACGCCCTTTTCCACGAGGGCGGAGGTCAGATAATCCACCATCTGCTGGGTGCTCCCGTGCATGGATACATAGGGGATGACGGCCAGGTTTTTAGGGGCACCCGTCACCCATTCCTGATAGGCCTCCATGATCCATGAGGGTTGGTCGTGGATCTGTCCGTGGCTCGGGGCGATCATCCGGATGTCAACTTCCTTGAGCTTTTCGAGGTTCTTTTGGATGACGGTCCGAAAGGGCATCATGATCTCGGCAAAATAGCGTTTGGCCGATTCGTACACCCGGCCTTGATCGATCACGAAGAGATCAGTGGAGGCGATATGGGAGCCAAAAAAATCGCAGCTGAACAAAATGCGGTCTTCCTTCAGATAGGTCACCATGGTTTCGGGCCAGTGGACCCAGGGGGTGTGGATGAACTGGAGGGTCTTGTCTCCGAGGGAGAGGGTCTCGCCGTCTTTCACGGTGACAAAGGCGTCTTCAGGGATGTTGAGCAGGTCCATGAGGAGGCCCTTGGCCTTTTCACTCGCAACCACCTTGGCCTGCGGAAATTGTTTAAGCACACGCGGAATGGTCCCGGAGTGGTCCTGCTCCGCATGGTGGGAGACGATGTAATCCATGTTGCTTACGCCGGCCAGCTGCGCCATCCATTCATCGGCCATAGGCGGATCCACCGTGTCCAGCAAGGCGGTCTTTTCGCTCCCTTCAATCAGGTAGGCATTGTAGGTGGTCCCGTCCGGAAGGGGAATAAGAGAGTCAAAGAGGCGTCTGTCCCAGTCGACAGCGCCCAGCCAGTAAATCTTATCCATTATCTGTCTCTTTTGCATTGCCATACCTCCCTGTATGATTGAATGGTTTTGTTGAGAAAAGTAGCCAAACCCGAATCCGTTATGGGTTATCACACTGTTTGAGCAAAGAGGATGACGACTCTCAGATCAACGGCCTTCCTCAGATGCGATGGCTCGCTCGAGGTCTTTGAGAAACGGTTCCAGCATCAGGCTATTCGTGTGTGCAACGTCCTCTATCGTATGAAACGCTTCGGTAGGGCAACCCACGCACCCGAGTTTGCGCTTTATAAAAACCGCGATGACCGATGGATGATGTTCCATCAATTCGCTGACCGTCATTTTGGAATCGAGTTGCATGGTGTGTCAGTTATCGTTTAAGAAATGTTTTTTGTCGTTGCGCTGGCGCAACCAGGCGCCCTAAATCGAAAAAAATGTTTCCCGGATAGGGCATCACAGATATTTCGTTTTCAAAACATCCGCCATCTGATTCACGGCAGCGAATGCCCGCTCTACGGTTTTTTCCTTGTCCGGGTTGATCAGGCAGCAGGTGGCTGGAGACAGCATGCTTTGGGAGATCAGCATCTCCCGATCGATCCCTTTGGCCCACAGGATCTGCCAGATCTCTTCCAGCCGCTGTACCAAAGAGGGGATTTCCTCCTGGGCAAAGGCCTCAAAGCCCGTGGGCACCATCCCCCAGACGATGACGCCCCCGCGGTCGAGAAATTTTTGAATGGCCCCGGCATAGGATGAAAAGATCTCCCCGTTGGTATAGACATCCAGGGAGAGGACATCG
>Ga0209164_1004109_pt1 | contig 13291 bp, 10 predicted proteins | sample MTBNYHSulfiMetaG_FD_187458 | JGI IMG/M metagenome (GOLD analysis project Ga0209164, IMG submission 187458) | Enrichment culture microbial communities from rom New York Harbor, USA that are MTBE-degrading - MTBE-NYH (New York Harbor Sulfidogenic)... | ecosystem: Environmental > Aquatic > Marine >...
AACATAAGAAGACTCCTCAGTGAGAGGTTCTAATTCTATGCTTGTGACCTAATCGATTCCATCCTCTTTCTACTAAAATAAACCGTTAATAAATCAGAGGTGACCTTTTTTAGATTCAAAAAAAGGTCTTCAGCCAATCCATTCGTGGTCTCACCCCGATCGATCCCTTTTTTCGTCTTCCTCAGGACATCGGTAATCCCCTTCAGCCTGCTGATCATCCCATGGGGGTCTCGGAGATCAAACGCCCCGTCTCCTCCCGATTCCAAATAGGTCAAACGTTTCCATAGGACTTCTAAGAAAACTTGTATTTTTTCCGGTTCATAATATTTATTTCCAATCAACCAGCTTATCGTAAAGTCACTCATTCCCGAAACGGCAATGCGCGAGTTGCTCACTTCTCTTTTCAAATCCCTCAAAAAATTTCTCAAGGTCTCTCCTTTCACTGAGTGTCCATAAAAATCTTTTTGAATCGGGCAAAGCCTCCCATTCTGCTTTTTACGAATAATTTCTGCAAGAAAAAGGTTGCATGTGGGATAATGGGGATGCTCAAAGTGAGGTCCGAAGATATAGAGATGACCTTTTCCCATCGATTTTTTGGCCACGGCAATATTTCCCACCAGGGTTTTTTGAGCCAATTCTTTTTCAACAAGAAATTTTGTCCTCTTAGTAAAGCCTTGATACGTGGCGATGGGTTCAATATCCCTTGAGGGTAACATTGCGGGCCCTCCATAAAGGGGGGCGATCATTTCTTTTTTCCCATTGGCTTGATAGCCATTTGCCATTTCCAAAACAACTTCTTCTCTTACCACATGATAGACAAAATCACAACCATATGAACTGCAGGCAACTTTCTGGACCAACGGTCGTTCAGGTTCTGAAAGTCTTCTTGAAATATTCGAGATTTTTACATTGATGAAATTAAATTGATTCAGGAAATCCATCGAGGACTTCAGCGGAAGATAGGCTCCGGCACAGGTGCCGATATAAAGTCCTCCTCCTTCTATAAAATGCCTCAATTGATCTGAGCCCTCTGCTCCAAGGCTTTCTGCGATGGCAAAGGTGTCTCCTCCTGACATGAGTAATACATGGAGGGGTTCTAACGCGTTTGATAGGATATCTTTCTCATCAACAAAATGGACATTATAAAAACCCATCCTGTCAAGGATCTGAACAAACCAGAGCCATGAGTGAGAAGCACCGCTTCCCGTATAGATGCCTATTGGGGGAGAATAGGAAAGACGATCACGAGTTGAAATAAGAGACATATTTGAATTTTTAAAAGCCAAAAGGGTCTGCCCAACCGCCAAACACTCAACGCATTTTTGAAATCACTTCGAAATGTCAGCGATCACCTTGTCCAATATCTCTGAAGTAAATCCTAACCCGGTCCCAAGATTGGCCAGCTCAATTAATTTCTCTTCACTCAGTTCTGGAGACATCAGGGCAAAAATAGGATGGATCCCAAAAATATAGGCCACAGCCTGCCTTCTATCCCATTCATTGGCAGGGAGACCAAATTTTGGACACCAAGGGCTAAACTTTCCTTTTCCCAAACTCTCCAAAGCCCCTTTTAATCCAGAAAAAAACTTTTTGATCTCATCGGGTTTCTTCTTGCCCGCTTTTTGGCTCAACTCCGAAACGGCAACAGCATCGATCCCATATTTTGCACATTCTTTCAGCAGAGCACAGGCATCCGCAGCAGATAAGCCCAATTTCTTAAATCCCAGCAAACCATAGATATCCGAAAGTAAAAAACCAGGCTCTTTCTTTTCACTCTCCTTCAGGAGTTTAGGGTCTTCATCAAGAAAGACAAAGGTATTGGTAGGGACAGGGGTATTGAAACAGGATAGATGTCTATGAATAATAGGCTCCAGCCATTTTCCAATATCTTCTCCAATGGCAGCCGTTAATTCTCCGATCCCCTTCTTTCCTGCAAAAGGTCCTTTCTTTATTGTTGAAAGGAGTTCTTTACACTCTCGGACAAATCCTTCGGCATCTGCAATTTCCAAGAGACTCATTCCTCTTAAGGCGACCAATTTCAGCTTCTTCTGGCCAAAGAGTTGACCAAATCCCCATCGATCACCACTGGCCCAATAATTGATACACACGTGAGCAAAATCGGACTCAGACTCCCCTGCTTTTCCAATGGCCAGGACTTGAATGAGTTGATCTCCCATCAACTCTCGAATCGTTTCTGTAGAAGACCAGACATCCTTTCCCCAAACATCCTTGGCATCATGGACATCCGCTACACCGTCATGAATCCATAGATAAACAGGCTTTTGAGATTTACCTTTGATCACGACATAATCAAATCCGGAATATTTTAACTCCACTCCTCCGTAAAGGGTGAAGGGGGCATGGCAAACCTTACCGGTTAAAGGGTTTTTTGCCGTAATCAACCCTAAAGCCGATGCGGGAGCAAGGGTACCCGTCAATAGTCCTGTTCCCAAGATAATGGGATCTTCATCCTGATATTCCTCATAAAGAGTGGCCGTGATTCCTGCTCCGCCTATATTCTCTTTCACCAGATCTTCATCGAGTTCTTTCTGCACAGTTTTAGATGTTCCCAAATCAACAATCGTTATCTTATTTGCTGATAAATATTCCATCTCTCTCTCCTTTGATTAATCCATCGAGATTGCATTGACAGGGCAGAATTGAAGACACAGAGGACCGTCTCCCCGATCACTACAAAGATCGCAAGGCTCTCTTAGCAGCAATGGTTTTGCTGAGGCATCCTCTTTTTCTCTGCCTTGATCAGCCTCTCCAGTTGAGCCGAGCTTCCTAATCTCTAATCCTTCAGGTCGAGCAATAACCAGATTTTCTTCCTCCTTCAAGACCACCGCAGAATAATCTTTCTTTTCCCTTCCCCGAGTAACCATGATACAGGATGAAAGTAATGCAAATCCGTCATCCCTGTGGTAACCACAGGCCAATTCACAAGCCATACATGAAACACATTTTTCTGGATCAACTTTAATTCCCATATCGAATCTCCTCACTTTTTTAGATTCTTACCTGTGACATACAAAACTCATGTAAGAATCTCCGTAACACGACTAAACTCAGACGTCGGTCCTTTTTTAGAAGCTACTTTATCTCCTACTTTAAAACAACCTGAGACAATAACAATTCTAATCCGTTCGATGACCTGGCCGGACATCCTGTGAGTCCTATTGACAGGCTGAAACAAGAATATATCTCGCTTAATTTTATTCATAAAAACCGCATGAAGTGGGGTTATCTTATAAAAAAGCGATTGGAGATGTCAAGGAAAATATAATAAATATTATAATAATTTCTTTCCACTAAAATTAGCTAATAAATTTATATGGTTAGATTGGCGCTACATAGATTTTATGTCCTGCCTATTGGCAATATCATGGATGAAGGAACCCTCAAACAACTTTATATACGATAAGGATTCCTTAAATAAAAGGATCTATTCCCGTGAACTATTTCAAAAACGAATCTCAAAAAAGCTTAAAAACCATTGTCCCAGCGCCCATCTTTTCTTATAATGAGTGTTATGAAGAAACCAGGTTACGAAGAGTTCGAAGCAACCTCCCTTTACTGCCCCAGGTGTAAGGCCGCTGTGCCAGTCAGAAAGAGATTACTTTTGGTCTTACCTGAAGGGGATGAGTACGAATATCTGTGTGCCTATTGCTCGTCCTCGGTAGGAATAAAAATTGACAAGAATGCTCCCCAGATCGAATTGGTCCTAAAACCCTGATCCCTTCGAAAGAACCCGTACAAAATTAATCCACCCTTGATTCATCTTTCACGAAACAAGGCTTGCACCTCTTAATAAAATTTGGTTTAATGCCTTTGGAGGAGATGCCTTGAAACAGGAGACAAAAATCTTGAAGACCGGAAAATTGGACATCGATCTTCTGAAGAGATTCTTAGAAAGAAACACCCTTCTCGATCCTCAGGTCATCGTAGGTCCAAAGATTGGTGAAGATGCCGCCGTCATTGATCTGAGAGATAATACAGATCGTTATTGGGTGGTATCATCCGATCCCATCACTTTTACTACGGAAGAGATTGGATATTACGGAGTGATGGTCAATCTGAATGATATTGCAACGATGGGAGCCATCCCCAGATGGTTTTTAGCAACCCTTCTCTTTCCAGAAGGGTCAGATCTTAGGATCATCGAAAAAGTCTTCCGACAGATCCACAATGCCTGTCGCCGGTTTAGAATCTCCTTTATTGGCGGTCATACAGAAATAACTCCCGGGATCAAAAGGATGATCTTCTCCGGTCATATGATTGGAGAGGTTAAAAAAAATAAACTGGTTACCACAGGTGGTGCAAGGGCTGGAGACCTCCTTCTCCTGGTCAAGGGAATCTGCATTGAGGGAACTTCGATCATCGCGAGGGAAAAGGAGGCGGAACTTTTAAAAAAAGGCATCTCCTTTGCCTTGATCCGGAAGGCAAAGAGGTTTATTTTCAATCCGGGGATCGATATTCTTCAATCCGCCCGGATTGCTTGTCAGGCCGCATCCATCCATTCGATGCACGACCCGACAGAAGGAGGCTTAACCAATGGCTTGATCGAGGTGGCATGGGCTTCCGAGAAAGAGATAGAAATCGATTTTGAAAAAGTCTTAATCTACAGGGAGTCCCGTATCCTCTGCCAGGCATTTGGGCTAAACCCTCTTGGCGTCATTGCATCTGGAGCACTGCTTTTGACCGCATCTCCATCAGATTTTTCTCCCATTCAAAAAGCCTTTAGAAAATATTCTATTCCTTTGAGTATCATCGGGAAGGTGAAGAAAGGGCCAGCGAGGGTGCTGAAGATAGACCCGAAAGGCCGTAAAGAACTCAAACCGCTTTCTCGTGATGAAATCTTAAAAATCTATGAGAACACAAAAAAAGGGTTCAAGGAGCTAAGGGTCCAAGGGTTCGAGTGAAAAAATTTAAAAAACTTGACCCCTCGAATCCTTGAGCCCTCGAACCCTTTTTGGGGTGCTGATGGGCCAAAAGTCTTTTCTCGGTCTTTCGAAGAATGTCAGAAACCTGGGATGGGTCAGTCTATTTAATGATATTTCGAGTGAAATGATCTATCCCCTTCTTCCTCTCTTTCTGACTCAGGTGCTGGGAGCAGGTATTCTTTTTGTAGGAATTATTGAAGGGATCGCCGAGAGTGTCTCAAGTTTTCTAAAACTTTTCTCCGGATGGTTATCGGACCGCTATCAGAAAAGAAAGGGGATCATCCTTTTCGGATATTCTCTTGCTTCCGTCACCCGGCCCTTTATAGGATTGGTCACTTCTCCCTTCCATGTTCTTTTTCTTCGTTTCTTTGACCGCATCGGCAAAGGGGTGAGGGCTTCGCCTCGAGATGCTTTACTCTCGCAATCCTGCGGCGAGAATGAAAGGGGGAAGGCCTTTGGTTTCCAGAGAGCGATGGACCATGCTGGAGCCATGGTAGGTCCTCTCATCGCTTCTCTGCTGATGGCGAGTTTGACGAAGAATCTCAGAGCGATCTTCCTTCTCTCCTTCATTCCTGCATTATTCTGCCTGTTGATCCTTTATCGAGGGGTGACCGACATCAGGGGGGAAAAGATTTCATCCCCCCCTCCCCCCAGACTCCAATGGAAGAACTGGAACAGGAAGTTCAAATACTTTCTTCTCATCATCACCCTCTTCACCCTTGGAAACTCGAGTGACGCCTTCCTCCTTCTTCGTGCAAAAGACCTCGGAATCGATATCGTCTCCATTCCCATTCTCTGGTTTTTGTTTCACCTCTCCAAAACGATCTTTTCAATCCCGGGAGGTGCTCTTTCTGATCGAATTGGAAGGAGAAAGGTAATGGTCCTCGGGTGGACGGTCTATGGCTTCGTCTACTTGGGATTTGCCTTTGCATCGAAAGCCTATCATATTTGGCTTCTCTTTTTTATCTATGGCCTCTTTTTCGGTCTCTCGGAAGGGACCGAGAGGGCTTGGGTGGCAGATCTCGTAGAGGAGTCAAAACGGGGAACCGCTTATGGTATTTACAATTTCTTCATCGGAATGGCAGCGCTTCCAGCAAGCCTTCTGATGGGACTGATCTGGAAGACGATTGGGGTTCAATGGGCTTTCTCCTTCGGCGCCGTCATGGCCTTAATCGCTGCACTCCTGGCCACCATTCTGATGGGAGAGCAGAAAAGAAAGGAGTCAGAAAAAATATCTGGCTAAACATTAACTTCTGATTTGTACCTACTAATCGTTGCTCAACGATGATATCTTGAACTGAGGATTACTTCTATGCATGTATCCAATGTGAATATATGGAAATCAAATCCTCGCTTTTTTGAGGTGTCGAGAGCAGAAGGTTCATAGCAGCTATTCACTTTTCAAGAATGGTGACTTTACGAAGAGTAGGAAGTGATTGGCGATTTAGAAAAAGAATAATAGGAATGCGGCATTTTTTCGGAAAGTTCAATTTTTAGATGTAAAGATAAGAAAGATAGGTTGTAGCCTCAGCGAGGGATTTTAAGTCGTAACCCGACCATTAGGCGATTTTCCATCATTTTCAGATCGTTAAATATCAAGCACTTACAGAGCGCATGTTGGAATAACTTAGGTTATCTTGGATGATTATCGGTTAACACGGTTACAATTTGGTTACACTTCTCTATAAGTTTTTCTTGCTCTCCGCGATTAGAAATGTAGCCTCCCCCCTACTCCCATTGTCGTCAAGATCATTTACCAAAAGTGGATAGGTCGTGAATAGAGTCTCTTCTAAGTATTTATGAGTCCCTCCCTATCGACCTCCATGAGAGGGGGAAATCCGTCCTGGAGGTCCGAGAAAGGAAGCTGAGATGATCGCAAGAATGCTTGCGATGATGCACATGACCGCCATATAATTATACGAATGAGTGGTATCGAAAATATATCCTCCCAGGTAAGGGCCAATCGCCACACCCATTCCAACTAAAATAAAAATAAATCCCAGGATTGAGCCCGTAGCTTTGATACCAAAGTAGTCAGCGGGAAGAGCGGCGATCACACCTGCCCATCCTCCTGAACTGAGTCCAAATAAAATCGCAAAGAGGAAAAGCATCCATACTTCCTTAGAAAAGAGAAGCCAGACGACAGCTATTAATTGAAAGGTGAACTCCGTAATTAAGATCCTTTTTCTACCTACTTTATCCGAGAAAAAACCTGAGCTGATTCTTCCAATGATACTCGTGGCTCCGATCACGCCCCCTAGAATCCCAGCGGTCATCATTGACACCCCTCGATCAGTAGCCATCGGGACGATATGGATATTCATCGCCCACAGGGCAAGGGCGATGAAAAACCAGGAAAAACCTAAAGCCCAGAAAGCTCTCCTCCGAAAGGCCTCGCAAAAGGAAAGTCCGTCATGTTTTCCCAACTCCATGGATTCACGAGGAACCTGCTTTATAAGCTTTACAATTGGTATGAAGATCGCCCAAGCAAGAATCCCTAAAACGGTGTAGGCCGTTCTCCACCCATAGGATGATATTAACCATGCGCACAGAGGAGCAAAAACCAGCGATCCGGTGCCCATTCCTGCAGCGGTCAACCCGGTGGCCAATCCTCTCCTAACCTTAAACCATCGTAAAACAGTGGACATTACTGGGATATATTCCCCTGCAATCCCCATTGAAAAAAAAAGTCCAAAGAAGAGGTAGAGATCCCAGATGGTTGTTACATTCCTCATTAGGATCATCGAGAGTCCAAGGCAAAAGCCTCCTATGGCCAGGATAAGCCTTGGGCCAAATCGATCACACAGCCTTCCAGCTAAGAGAGCCAATAGAGTATGGAAAATGGCATAAAATCCAAATGGGCCAGCTGTCATAGACCGGCTCCATCCAAATTCATTACTCACCGGTTTTAAAAAAACACCATAGCTATAGACCAGACCATAACCGACGAGATTAGCTAGGAATGCCATTGCTACGACGATCCACCCATAGTAAGAAAGCTCTAATTCCTTAGAACGATACTTAGAACGATACTGGCTCAAGAAATTCCCTTCCCGTACTTCGCCCTGAACAAGTCTTTTACCTGAGGATTGACAAAATTTCGAGGCCACTCTCCACTATATACTCGGATGACTCCTTCAACGAGCCGTTTGTGCAATTCTAAATTAGCTTCTACTGAGGCGAAAGCCGAATGGCTAGTCAAAATCATATTGTTCAATTGGAGGATGAGATCGTTTGGATAGAGCAGCTCAGGGTCCAAAACATCCAGAGCGGCTCCGAATACCATCTCCTGGGATAGCGCCGTATATTATGTATTCGTCTTATAAAAATTACCGAAATTGTTCTACTATCTCACAAAAGAATAGAAGACCACTTCTGGAAATTAGGAATTTTTTCAAGGTTTCTTACCTCATCCAGAATCTCTAACCGTCTTTCCTTAGTTATGAACCGACCACTTAGATCATTAAACTTTTCAATCAACTCATCCCAAGAGAGGGGGGTTTCAGGATCGCCTTTGCAATATTCCACCCTGGTGAAATACTTCTTCCCATCTTTCATGAAGATTTCAGCCGTGGCAGGCCACTGTTTCGGAAAGGTCTTCTCCAAATCAGGCTCCACGACACATTCAACCCGCCCCATCATTCGCTTCACTTCCTCAGACCGAATCTTAGAAAGATGAAACTCCTCCAGACCCGCCTTTCCATAAAGAACCGCAACCGCTGCCCCAAAAGGCATACTAAATTGAGCATCCACGATCGACCGAGGACGATATTTCTCCTCCAATGGCTCCGCAATCAGATGGGCTCCTGCCCGTAATATTCCCACCCTGACTCTCTCTACCCCGTCCGGATGAAGGTCATTCTCCTTCACAATCTTCAAAATCGCATCGATTGGGGGCTGCATATACCGACAACATCCATGAGGCTTCACAGAAGTCCGAAGGATCTCAAACCCGGAACCGATCCCCTCCAAAACCTTACTTGGCTCGGCACCATTGGAGTAAGCATGAAGGAATCCATCTCTCCCTTCAATGATTGAGGCGGGACCTCTAAACCCTTCTTTAGCCAATTGAGCTGCAACCATCCCGCTATGGGCCGCCCATCCCGCATGAAAACGCTTGGTCCATGCCCCCTGAGCCAAATATTCCATCGACCCCGACGCCTGACTCCCTGCTATCCCCAAAGCATTCAAGATGTCCTTTTCCCCTAATCTCAGAAGTTTTGAAGCAGCCACACTGGAACCGAAAGAGCCACAGGTCCCCGTCGGATGAAAACCCCGCCTATAACTGTTTTCCGCCCCAAGCCCCTTTCCCAAACGGATCGTCACTTCGTAACCCACAACAACTGCCTCAATCAATTGACTCCCCGTCGCTCCAATCATCTCGCCCGTAGCTAAAACCGTAGGGAAGATAACCACTCCAGGATGAAGAGAAGCCTCGTTATTCACGTCATCCATCTCAATGGCATGAGAAGAAACTCCATTTGCCAGTGCTGAATAAATAAAAGGAGCTCTCTCGCTCGTCCCAATGATGACGCCACCCCGTCTCCGACCATCCATCTCACGAATAAATCGGTAAACACTCTTTGAGGATTCCTCTTGCGACCCCCGACAGGCCACCCCAATGAAGTCCAGGAATAAGTATTTCACGCGATCAACGACTTCCTCTCGAAGTCGCCCGAACTTTAAACCATGACAATACCTGGCCAGCTCTTGCGTAATCCCCATAGAATTAACCCTCACCTTATCGTTCCCTCATAATAAGTCGTCAACTGCCTTTCCCTTACCAACGGATTCGAATAGTCCGGGAGGAGAATAGGCGCAATCTTTCTTCGATCAATCCCCGCTTCTCCCAACTCCTGATGAAACTTCCGTACATGATCCAAAGTGAATCGTCCTCCCTGAGCTCTCTCTTTCGCATAGAACGCAGCATTCCTGCCAGCAATCCTCCCGAAGACAAGAACATCCAAAAGGGAGTTCCCCCCCAATCGGTTCTCTCCTTGAACCCCGCCCGTCACTTCCCCGGCCGCATAAAGCCCGGGAATAACCGTCTCTCCCCGCTCATTAAACTTTAGACCTCCATTCTGATAGTGAAGGGTCGGATATATCAGGATCGGCTCCTTCGTAATGTCAATGCCATACCTTTTAAAAACTTTATATTTCCCAACAAAGTTCTTTACCAAAGACCCCTCTCCCTCAAGGATCTCAATCATAGGAGTATCGAGCCAAATGCCAACCTTACCGGCAGGCGTGGGAACTCCCTTTCCAACCTCAACACACTCCTTAATGACGGAAGATGCACAGGCATCCCTCGGCTCTCGTTCGAAGACAAACTGCTCTCCATCGATGTTAAGAAGATGGGCCCCCGCTCCCCGAAACTTCTCAGAGATAAGAAGCCCCTCGGCCTGCTCCGGGTAGATCGCCCCGGTCGGATGGTATTGAGTCGTGTGAAGAAGATATACTCCAACCCCCGCTCTGTAACCAAGGACCAAACCATCCCCCGTCGCTCCATAATGGTTGGTAGTCATAAACCCACCGATGTGAAGCCGTCCTGAACCACCCGTCGCCAAGATGACCGCCTTGGCCCGTACGATAAAATACTCCTCTGTCTCTAAGTTATAAAGAATCGCCCCCACACAATGACCCTGCTCGCTCAAAATCAGCTCTACGGCAGGCATAAATTCAAGGACCTCGATCTCCCTCCTGTTTCTTGCTTCATCTCGAATGGTCCGCATAATCTCCGCACCCGTAATATCGGCCGCCACATGGACCCTCTTCCGGCACGTTCCACCCAGGTGAAGCACTCTGTAGCTGCCATCGGGATTCTTATCGAACATCGCCCCCAAACTCTCTAACCACTGAAGAACACCAGGAGCATGCGTCACCAGAGTATGAACCAACCCAGGTATATTGGCGAAGTGGCCTCCCCCGATCGTGTCCAGATAATGATAATAAGGCGAGTCTTTGCCGGGTTGATCGGCCACCTGGATTCCCCCCTCCGCCATCATCGTATTGGCATCTCCATGCCTCAGTTTCGTCGCAATCACCACTCTGGCTCCATGCTCCTGAGCAAGAAGGGCCGCCGATGTCCCGGCCCCTCCACCCCCAATAACAAGAACTTCCGTTTCATCAACAACCCTTGAAAGATCAACCCTGTCCGGATCAATCCGACTCCAAGATTCCAGGATCTCGCAGATCTCCGGTGGCACCCTGTACCCCTTGCTCGGGCCAACCTGTAATTCTTGTAATGAACCCTCCTTATAGGAGGGATGAAATTTTCTCAGCCGGTTCTCTTTCTCGGCAAGGCTCATCCGAGGGAATTCTATACCCTTACGCTTTTTCTCTAAACGCTCAGGCCGGGTCGCCTCCACTCGTTTGATTATTTGCTTGAGTTCGGTAGTATAAGCCATTTTCTAATCCGCTGTGTTCAAGTTATCTTATATTAAAAACTGACGATATCTATCGTCGATAATCAGAAATAGGCTTTTTATGAAAACTCTTAATTAATCAGCATTCTTTTAAGAAATTAGGTTTAGAATATAGACGTACCCTTGCATTTTCTGGATGATTCTACAAATGCTCCAAAAATTATTTTATAATTAAGGACAATACAAAAACCGTGGATATTCAAAATTTCCACCACTGAGCAAAAAATATAAGATGTTACATTTAAACTGCTAAACCTACTTCCATGCCTTCACGGGTTGCATCAAGTCCGTCACGCGGAGAATTACAGTCTCCGGCGCTATAAATCTCATAAACAACCCCTTTTATCTTCTCGGTAAGACCATTTTCAGGTTTGTACCCCACAGCCAGAACTACTGTATCTGCTGATAGCCACATTAGATTACCACCATCATTTGCGAATAAACCGTCTTGGCGTATCTCAAATGCTGGAGTATGGGGAAATATCTGGATACTATATTTAACCATCCTATCCCGAAGAGTCCGATAAATATTGTCCTCGAGACGTTTACCATTTTCTCCAAGTCGCCCCAGTGTGACGAGCGAAACTTTTTTTCCTTTTTCAGCAAGGTAGCACGCTACCTCCATACCTATTAAACGGCCACCAATGACCACGACTCGCTCTCCCACATTCACTTTCTGCTTAAAAATATCCACTGCTTGTACAACATTGGCCCCATCGACTCCTGGAATGTCCGGAACTACGGGTTTTGCTCCTGTCGCAACAATCACAGCATCTGGTCTCTCATGTTCCACAAAGGATAAAGTTACCTCCCTATTAAGGATAATCTTTCCCCCAGCTGCTTTGAGCTTTTTTGTGAGTTCGTCAATGAGATTTCGGTAAATTTCCTTTTGGGGTTGTTGGGATGCAATCCTCCAAGACCCTCCCAGTTCTCCTTTTGCCTCATAGAGGGTAACAGAATGTCCTCGTTGGGCAGCGACTTTTGCTGCCTGCATTCCTGCGATCCCTCCGCCAATGACCATGACTTTCTTCGATTTAGTAACTTTTTTGATAATATAATCCCTCTCATGAAACAAAGATGGATTCACAGTACAGAACAGCATCTTCTTTTCTCTCGTAATTGATGATAAACGGTCAACACAATTATTACAATTTATACACCGGCTAATATCTTCGATCTTGCCTTCCTTAACTTTTTGGGGCCAATAGGGATCGGCCAGAAGTGGTCGTGCGAGAGCGATAAAGTCAGCCTTCCCCTCCTCAAGCACTCGATTAGCTACCAATGGATCACCCAGTTTACCAACAGCACAAATCGGGATTCTAACAACCTTTTTGATCTGTGCCGCGAGATTCGCCACATAAGCATCAGGCCACAGGTAGCTCAGGTACTGGACCTCCGTATTTTCTTGCGCCCCAGCAGACACATGGAGTAGACTCGCACCAGCCTTCTCAAACATTTGGGCTTGAATGAGTGAATCATCAATCGTTGTGCCTCCAGGAAGAAAATCACTCCCGCTAAAGCGGACACTCACAGGGAAATCGGGACCAGACTTATCCCTAATGCGTTCAATGATCTCACAGATGAACCGTGCTCGGTTTTGTGGGCTACCGCCATAATCATCCGTACGGCGATTGCTGAATGGTGAGAGAAAACTACTCAAGAGATAACCATGAGCAGCATGGAGTTCCACCATGTCAAATCCTGCCTGTATGATTCTACGACCGGTATCAGAAAATTTTTCAACGAGGTGGTGAATTTCTCCCCTGGAAATCTCCCTGAGTATTACCCCTGTTTTAACATACTTCATTGCAGAGGGTCCAATAGCATAAGAGTCTATGGGTCGTCCTTCTTCTCTAGCCAGAGAAGTCATTGCTCTGGCTGCATGGTTTATTTGAAGAGCACACTTTGCACCCGCTTCATGAA
>Ga0209164_1004110_pt1 | contig 13287 bp, 9 predicted proteins | sample MTBNYHSulfiMetaG_FD_187458 | JGI IMG/M metagenome (GOLD analysis project Ga0209164, IMG submission 187458) | Enrichment culture microbial communities from rom New York Harbor, USA that are MTBE-degrading - MTBE-NYH (New York Harbor Sulfidogenic)... | ecosystem: Environmental > Aquatic > Marine >...
ACAAATCCATCTCCAAAAAACGATACATTGTCGAACAGTATTTTGGCCTGGCCACCCTGTTTGATGATCGCAGCCGGGCACGGTTTACCACCATTGTGAAAAACAGCATCGATGCCATGTTCAGGCAGTTTGCCTTTAACTTGCGCAAAGGAACCTGGATTTTAAGGCGCCTTCCCGCATAGCGGGGGGACAGGTGCGCCTGGTGCCTTAAATCCAGGCAAATCGGCTCCGGGACGGGGTCAATATGGGGCGGTCGAGCCTCTCCGAAAGCGAAATTAGTGCTCCGAAACTCTGACCAGTCGACGGCAAATTGAAAAATTTGCTCCTGAAAAAAACTTGAGGAAATAAACCTTAACTTAAACATCTCTCCTTGTTGTTGGCTATCGGTTTTTCTTTACTGTCAAACCATGCCTTACAAGAATTTTTTTCAAGTGTTCACTAATTTACTACTTTCGAAAACCGCTTTCGGACAAAATTGTTTTAATACAGCTTCTAAATACTATGGCTTTTCGTTGCCTAATTTTATTACAATATTTCATCAACTCTCTCGCCATTTTTTTTTACAATCCTTGCCGGCACCCCTACCACAGTGCAATTTGATGGCACATCTTTTACTACAACAGAATTTGCTCCTATAGTTACGTTATCCCCAATGGTAATAGGTCCAAATATTTTTGCTCCAGTTTTAATCGCAACATTATTTCCAAAAATGGGTGGCCTGCCTGTTCCTTTAAACCCAATTACAACATGTTGATTTATCCAACAATTGTTTCCCATTTTTTGTATTCTTGCGCCAGTTGAACGACCGTGCTGAATAAATAAACCTGGGCCTATATCTTCGACTGAGCTAATAGATAAACTTTCTTTGGGTGGAAATATTTTAAGAGTTAAATAATAAACAAAATGCGCTCGTATTGGATCATTCCGCAATCTATAATAAAAAAGGTTTCTAAATTCTGCTTTTCTTTCTATTAGATTAACAAATATTTTTTTAATGTCACTACTTTCGGGAACATTATCTACACATTTGTACCATCTCTCTATGTCTTTATTAATTATGTCTTTGAATTTAGTTTTGCGATAAAGGAAAAGTGCATGCTGTGCGAAATAGTAAACTTTAATTTTTTTAACTAAATGTAAAATCATAAAAAACACCATTTCCAAAAGGTTAATTTTTTTGTTAGCTTCTAATTCAATCATCCTTTAAATTATGCCAAAATTCATACCTTTTCAAAAATAGTCGAAAGTACAAATAGAGATAAGTAGCTTGTAATATCTGTTTTCTACTTTTCAAAAACCGATAATATAGTTGAAAACATCGTGCTTGGATCATTTTTTTTCTATTTTTGATAATTTCTTTCTTTTTTACCCATCCCAAAAAATTTCTATACGCTATATATTGAGAGTATAAAATATCGTTCTCGGGATTAGTTATTCTATTGCACATATGCAATAGCCTTTTAGCAACAATTGTTTTCGCATCTCCTGGTGCCAGTTTACATAAGAGTGACAATTGAAAAATCAATATCATATCCTGATGCAATTTTAATTCAGGGAACAATCCTACGTCCAACAAGGATTTTTTTCTAACAACTAATCCATTCAAATGAATATAGCCGTATTTCCCCGAAATTAAAGCTTCAAATAAATCTTCTGGCTTTATGTTTCCCTTAACCATTGCTATTTCACTGGAATGATTTGTAAAATATCTTTTTTTGGCCTCTTCGTTTTCAAAAGTGCACCCTACAGGCTCATACACACCGTCGAGATCAGGATTTTTTGATAATATTTCGCACGCGTTTTTAAATCTATCCGGAAGGTATATGTCATCTGCATCCAGAAAGGCGACATATTCGAAGTTTGATTTGATTATACCTAGATTTCTGCTTGGGCCGGCGCCCTTATTACGCCCATTTTCATGCTGGTACAGCTTTACTTTTTCGTGTACATCGGATAATTTTTTACACACTTCAATCGCGTTGTCGGGCGAACCGTCCTCGACCAGTATGATCTCGCCGCATTCTTTTTGCTGAAGGGCGGATTCAACCGCTTGCGCGACATATTTTTCAGCGTTGTATACGGGTATGATTACAGACACTTTCATCTGGTGCGTTCCAATTCAGATTCAGCGTTTTTCCCAATGTTGTCGGAAGACTCCAGAGCCGGCGCTGCCAAGGGCTCGCAGTAGGCCACTATGTCTTTGCTTTTGGCGCGTTGGCTCTCAAGAACCCCGGCTTTAGCAACATGGAATTTCATTTTCGTGACTTGTGAAGCCATTTTTTTTTCAAGGTTTCAACTTCGCTTTGTGTGTAGAAATGCTGTGTCAATTTCGAATTATACATTTTTTCAATGTAGCCTTGGGGCAGAGCAATTTTATTTTTTACCCGATGATATAATTCGGCATAATCTTTTTCACTTGAAATATTGTCATTGAAAAGGGAAAACCCCTTTAAACCGATAAATTCCGCCATCGCACCCGATATGCAATGGTTCATGCTTTCAAGGCGAACCAACAAGACTTTGAAGTTGTCATTTTCGTAAATCATGTAACCTTTTTCAAACGGGAACGGGACAGCGAATACATCGATTTTTGTGAATCGTTTTAACTCGACGTCGAACCAGACCAACGGGTCATCGTGAATGAAATTCTCGAGGAAAAACGATATCATCTCATCGATCAATTGCTCCTGGTCGAGTGTTTTCTCTTTTTTTTCATACTCAAATTCAGGATATGAAACCCTGATACTTTGAAAATACTGCGATATGTTCTTGGCGATGGGTTCGCGGACCAAGGTAATAATTTTTGTTTTCTTTCCTTCGGCAATCGACTTTTTAATCAATTTTTTGCAGTAAATGCTCGACAGTATATGCTCCCTCAATGGCAGTAACTGCTTTCTGCAAAGGCCAACCATGTAGTCGATGCCGCTCATGTAGTGTAAGTGGTAGGGGTGTATGTTCAGATTTAAGGCGTTAATCGATCGTCTTATGGTCGATGAGCCTACTTTACCCATCTGATATACCAGCAGGGGCTCTTTTTCCCGGTGTGGCGCCCTTGCAAACTGTATAATCTGCTTATAATGAAGCGCTCGTATTCTGGCGGCGTTTATTGCATATTTTATTGTTCGAAGCAAATTCATATGGTGGTTGTTTTCGATTTCAGGGGGTCAACCGGGATTTGGTATCCGAAATTTAGAGCGGAAAATCTTTTTTAAATTGTTGGAGCTTGTCGTGAAGTTGTGCTGAGACCGTCTCTAAACGATCAATTGAACTGAGAACCGGTCGGGACTTTGCGGCGACATTTCTCAAGACCATGGATATCATCGCGTATTTCAGCCAAATTGCGTATTTGTTTTTAACCTTCGCATTCAATGTTTCCGGTAAATGAAACGGTTTATAATCCACGCCCATAGAGCGGCACCAGTCATCCCATTTGAAATCGAGAATGTGGTCGTGCAATTTTACCGGGATCCAGGGGACTCTGAAGGTGTCGGCAACGATAGCGCCGTGCATCGATTCCGCAAGGACCAGTTTCGATCGGTTGATCTCCGACAGCACATAATCCACGTTTTCGGATGGATTGATGTAATTGATGCCGATTTTCCTACAAAATACCTGCCATTTATCCCTATGACTTTTATGGTGGGGGATAAAGGTGATGTTGTGCTGCTTCTCCTGCGCGGGGAAGTCGAGCGTGTTCAACAAGGCTGCGCCATCAGTGACAGCCAGGCTTTCATCTATGCCTAATTTCTTCGCGCTCAAAGGGCCGCGCACACAATAGATGTTCCAGGAGGTATCGACTGGTGGCGGCAAATCCTTGTATCCGACTCCCGAACTGAAGACGATTTTATAAGGCGTTTTGGGCAGCAGGGAATTTAACAGGGTGCCGATGCCGACAAAAATGGCACTGTCATCGTCGTTAAAATATCCGGGCAACAGCTTTTCCCATAGCCATACGTTCAAATCGTCGCCAAAGTTCCCGATTTTATCTCTGTAGTAATAAAGTTTCATGGAGGCTCGGGTGTACCTTGAATTGTTACAGTGCAAACACTCTGTACTTTATGCATCCGATGAGACGCCCATACTGCCAAACGAATTGCCACAGCAATTGGGCTCGCTCTTTTTTGCCGGACAGTTTGGAAGGCAACCGTTGAAGCAAAGTGAAGGTTCGTCGAATGCCTCCTTTTTTGGACAATTTCGGCATCCCAAAAGACTGATATTTTCGGTAGAGGTATACATTGTATTCCCCCCACAGGCGCGCTTGCCTGAGGATTTTGACGATCGAATTACGGTACCGGTAATGTATCAATGCTTCCGGAACGAACTTCAGTTCGATTCCCTCGAGTTGGATTCGCCAGCAATAATCGGTATCCTCCAGCATATACATCGTCTCATCAAATCCGCCCATGCGTTCATGTATCGCGCGTTTAACACCGATCCCGGCACTGGCCGCGTGAGGCAAATAGGGCGGGTAACGATAACTTTGGAGCTCGTTTTCCTGGGGGCAGCTTCTGTAGTTAAGGGTCCATGCATCGTTCAACTTATAGGGTTCAAACCGGCATGTCACAAAGTCGTGTTTCTCCAGCGCGTCCGCCATTGCGCAAAGCCAACCGGGCGCCACTTCATCATCCGCATCACAAAAAAGCAGCGATTCTCCACTTGCCGCCTTGGCCCCCTCGTTACGTGCATGGGCCGGTCCTTTTACTGCGGATGCATCGACAATCCTGAAATTCGGTAGGCGATCAGAATACCTCGATGCGATGGATTTTGAATGGTCGGTCGATCCGTTGTCGGATAAAATCACCTCCCATGGATCCGGAAATTCCTGTCGGGCCAGCGCATTGAGCTGAATTTCCAATGTTTTATCAGCATTGTAGCAGGGAATAATGACACTGAGCTTCATTGAATGCGCCTTTTGATTCTCCTCCCCGCCCGTCAGGGGATTACGTCGATTGCGTCAATGGAAATAGCACCGCATTCGTTGCTTTGGTTGGTGCAATTAATTTCCACGGTCAACACATGGCAACGGTCCGGCAATCCGTCTATCGTGTAAACCGCCGCACTGAAAGCGTTTGTATCGCTCTTTAGTTCAGCGATATCCACGAAATTTTCGTCCAGATAGATTTTGGCTTGTCCATGGCAAGGTGATCGATCGCCGATCCAAGCTACGCCTGTCCCCTTGAACCGCAGTTGGAAACCACTTCCGGGTGTGCTTGAGAGAGAAGCATTCATGGCGCTGTACTTCTGGTCGTTTTCGATGGACTTCCATTTGCCGCTGTATCTTATCTCTTCCCGTATGTTTTCATACCTTACCGGACGGTTCAAAAGCTCCCATGACCTGCCGCGGTCCGATGAACGAAACAACTCGTAGGACGAGGCGCAAAAGATGACTCCATCTTCCCGGTAATTATTCGAAAATTTTAAAAATTTGGCTTGATAATTTTCGTCGATCAGGGCTTTGGCGAACGGCCTGAAAGATCTCCCTTCGTCATTTGTCACCCACAGACCTTTTCCGTAGATACCGATGATGATCATCTTGTCCGATTGATAGCCGGGTGACATGGCCAGGCAAACAACATTGGGTTTTTCTCCCGGCAAGTTTTTAGCCAGGTCTTTCCAGGTACCGCCGCCGTCGGTTGAGATGTAGGGCCCATTGGCGTTTCCGGCGACAATGGTTTGGTCATTGCTGAAATCAGGGGATATCGCCAGATGCACCTGTTTTGCGGAGGGTATGCCGTTGTCCGCTCTGTGCCAAGAGTTCCCTTCGTCCCTGGATATAAAGACCCCCCCATTGTACAAGCCTGCGGCCATGATACCGTCTATGCGGTAACCCGTTGAAACATCAAGCGAAGTCACCAGCTTGGCCCCGGCATTCCACAGCGGATAATTGGTTGCGCCGCCATCGTCGGAACCGTAGATGCCGCTGCTTCTGGTCCCAAAGAATAGGGCTTTGCCGGCGTCCGTCCCCGGCAGCGGCAGTATGACGGTTGGAAATAGCGAATCGCTTGGCAGGGGCCGGTGAATTTTTTTTCTCAGGTTTGGTCCAAGTCCGATTTTCCGTAAAACCCCATCGATCCGGCCTGTAAGCCGCCGTTTGAAATCGATGTCCACCGGAATTCTGCGCCACATCTCGTTCCCGGCTTCAAACAGCAAAAAATTCCTTTCGGAGCCCGAGTATATTCGGCCATCGGTTTCAAAATCCGGAGAAAATACCATGTCGTTCAGGCGCGTCCAGTGCAGTCCACGGTTCAGAGTGGTCCAGCTTTGCTCAAGACTGTCATAGAGGTATGCGCCGCCGCCGTATGTGGCCAGCGCCACTTTGTGGCCCTCGGTGCCTGCACGGGCGGCATGAGTTGAAAGTCCGGTGATCCCGTTTAGCCATATGGTATCTTGTTGTATCCAGGCCTTTCCTCTGTCCGTTGATTTAAAAAGACCGTCAAAACCGCCCAAAAAAACAGTGTCGTTAAAGGTTGCGATGTTTTTGAAATTCGGCAGCAGATAATGAGGGTCTTTCGCTTGCGGATCTGTTGTCAAACCCTGGCTCTGTTTTTCCCAAACCCCTTGCCTGCCGTTGCGTGCAAAGAAACCGTCGTCGTACGTAGATGCATACAGAACGATTTGACTGTCGGCGCCCACGGCCGCCGCCAGAGTCGTAATGTGATCATCGGTCAACCCGGTATCGAGGGGAGTGGCGGTTCCCGCGCCCACGTCAACCTCGAAGGCGCCGCATGTTTCCGTCCCCACAAAAATTTTGCTGTCGGTTTCGAAATACGGTGAAACCACGATACTTGTCATTGAAGTACAACCGTTGGGCAGCGTAATCCTGTCTTCCCGCCCGTTGCCTTCATCCACAAAAAAGATATAGTTTCCGTCCGTTCCAGCGGCGATTCGATCGGCATCCTCTGTCGGCAAAAAGGCGAAACAGGTTATTTTGTCCTTGATGTCAGTAGTCAGCTCGGTCCAGGTTCTGCCAGAATCCGTGCTTTGATACAATCGCCCCGCGACATCCAGGGCCGCCAGTGTGTTGTTCAGCCGGAAACCAGGTGAGAAGCGAACCGTTCGGATATTCAGGCTTTTGAAACCCGTGTTCGCCCTTTGCCAGGACTTTCCGCCATCATCGGAACGAAATACGCCGTCGTTTTCAGAGGCGACCAGGAGAGTACCGTCGTTGACGAAATCAGGAGATATGGCTATTCGGGTCAATTGGCTGTGGTGATCTATGCCTTTCACAAGCTTTTTCCAGGTGCACCCTTCGTCCGTTGAAACAGCCAGCGTGTTGGAAACAATGATGAACACCGTTTGATCGGTTTCATATTCCGGCGACACCACCACATCGAAGATGACATCATGGGGGGAATGGGCATTGACATGATTCGTCCAGGACAGAACGAACACGACAAGGAGAAGGGCTCTCAACGTTGTAACGGCTGCAGACATATTCAAGATAACTTTCCTGTGTAATGGTTTACTCAGGGGATGATTTCAAAAGCGTCGACCGAGACCCATCCGGCACTTTCAGTTGAATCGCAGACCTCAACCGATATGTCATGAACGCCATTTTCAAGATCCGTCGCCTCGAAAAGGAGGGCCGCAGGCTGATTCGCATTTGACTGATAGGACAGTCGATGAGAGCGCGTGGTATCGATGATCACATCCGCGCATCCCCCTTCCGACGATTTTTCACCGAACAACCGTATGCCCGTTCCGCTGAACCGGAGGCTCGCCCGACTGCCGGGAACTTTGGAACGCACCTGGGTCGAATCGCTGTATTCGGGCCTCTTCATCGGCTCCCACCCGTCTGTGAAAGTGATGACATCCACTGGATCCTCATACCGCACTGGACGGGGGATGAGATGCCAGGAGTCTCCTGCATCGGAACTTTGGTAAACCTTTTCATCGGAAACGCCGAACAACGTTCGATCATTGGCATAGCCGGCCGAAAAATGAATCTCCTTGATTTGTTCGTTATACGCGATCGGGTCGTTCTTTCCCGAGGCAAAGGATTTCCCACCGTCAACGCTCTTGTAAATCCCTTTTCCCTTTTTGGCGACAAAGACGGTACGGTCATTTATGAAATCAGGTGAAATCGCCAAGTGGACAATAGTGCCGATTCTCGGCAGACTTTCCCTGGCCGTTTCCCGCCAGTGATCTCCCCCGTCCTTAGAAATGTACAAGCGGGTTCCGGTGCCGGCTAAAACCGTTCCGTCCGATGGATACTCAGGCGATATCACCAATTTGATGCCACCCTCGATATGAACGCCCTGATCTGTTTTTTGAAACGTGTCTCCACGATTTACTGTCTTGTAGATTCCTTCGTCCCTTATGCCGACCAGGAGCGTTCCGTCTTTTCCAAATGCAGGTGATATAGCCATTGAAGAGGTCAGTTTGAGCGCGGTATCCAAAATGACCGAGCACGATTTACCGTGATCGACGGAGAGGCACTGACCCAGGCCCTGGGTGCCGAAAAAAACCGTGCCGTCTTCTGAAAAATCAGGAGAAATCGCGATGTAGGTGGACCAACCCGGAATTAACGGGAAAAAACCGGCGATCTTCAGGCGAATGGCGTTGGAGACCCCTATCCTTCTCAACACCCGATCAACTTTACTCCGAACGCGATACATCAAGGGTTTATTGGTAACGACCTGCGTCCAAGTATCACCGGCACTCTCCGATTTGATCAACTCGTGCTCGGTAGCCGCAAACAGGGTGTGATCCGTATGAAAGGCGGGTGAAAATGCCACGTCGCTCACCCCGCTGTCTGTTCGTCTTCCGGGCACACCCGCCAGGGTCAGACTTTTCGCCTGGCTGACCCAATTTTGCGATTTCACATCGTCTACCATATATGCGCCGCCGCCATAGGCCAACAACGCAGCCTGATGCCCGCGTTTGTCCATCGGCGACAAGGACATCATGGAGATATAACTAATCGGCCAGGTTTCTTGCTGGCGCCAGTATTCTCCACGATCTTTGGAATAGAACAGCCCATCGAACCCGCCGAGTAGGATTTCAGATCGATTTACCGCAATTCCCTTGAAATAAGGTAGAAGAAAATTGGGTGAATCTGCTTGAAAATCGACACTCAAACCGCTATCATACTTTAACCAGGTGGCGCCGCCATCGTCGGAACGATATAATGCTTCTGTCCAGGTCGTGGCATACAATACAGTTTGGTTTTGATGTGAATGTGCGTAGAGCGATGTAATCCGATGGTCCGATATCCCTGAACTGAACTTCTCAAACGAAATGCCGCCATCGATTGTCTTAAATATGCCGTTCTTTTCAGTGCCGATCCAATACGTTTTATCCTTTAAATATTGCGGGGAAACCGCCAGGCAAATGACTGAATCCCACTCGGGATTGCTGGCTACTTGGGACCACTGCGTTCCATTGTGGAGATGCATACCCCCTTGCGCGTCTCCAGCCAGAATATAAATCCGGCCGTCAATTGCTGGAAGAAAATCCATTGCATTCAATCTGTGCTGACTTTCAAGCATCAATTCCCATTGATTTGCGCCGTTTGACATTCGGTACAGATTACCCTTTGAATCGGCAGCCAATAAGATGAGCTGCTGTTCGTAGAAAGGAGAAATTATAACTTTTGTGATATCCCATGCTTGGAGACCTTTGTTGGATTTCTTCCAGGAGTTCCCACCATCTTTTGATATATAAACGCCATCGCCGTTAGATGAAACCACCACGGTGCCATCTTCATGAAATACCGGGGACACCGAAATGGAAGAAAATGAATAGATATTATCCAGTCCGTTCCGCAGAAACTGCCACGTCTTGCCATGATTGCGGGTGATTTTCAGATATCGGTCTGCAACGATGGTAAACGCCGTTCCATCGATGACAAATTGAGAAGACATCGCCACATCGGAAATGGGATCATGGGGCCGATGGGCATGGGCTCCACCGGCAGTAAAAAGTATACAAACGCAGGCGATCATCCCCAAAAATTTGTGTGCGCTACCCTGTAGATTCATCTTTGCAATCCCAATTGAACTGGCATTCAGCTACCCTACGACACCGTGATTCACATCAAACCGTCAATTCGAAGAAAATCAGGTTATATTCCATAACAAAAGCACCCCCGGGCGTTCGCATGCGGATTCGCATGACCCTGGCAAGGATACAGGCCGGGGCGGTTGGCCACCACTGTGTAAACCCGGTTGCGCTAATTTCCTGAAAACACCATCTGAAGCGCATCGGCGATAATATAGCCATCGGCATCGTCGGCAAGCACCACGTCCAGCGTTCCCGCAGCGACGGCATAAGTCGTGTCGAAGGCGTTGAACCGCCCCCCGTTCACCCGTTGATCGAACAGTTGCTCGCCAATCTCGATGCCATTGTTAAACACACGGTACTTGGCATTACCGGCACGATTTTCAAACGCCGCCCACTGGGCCGATATGGCATACTGGCCTGCCACCACCGGAAACGACCAGGTTGCCTGATTCGTTCCGCTACCCGGGCTGGCAAACCGGTAGTCGCTACCGTAATACCCCGGCGTAAAAGACGACGCACCCCAACTGCCGGAAATGGAAAATCCCGGGCCCGTGTTGTCCACGACCACGGGTTGTGCGGTGGGGTCCTGTACGTTGACGACCACCGTCGCCGGTGTGGGATCGGACAACCCCTGGCTGTCCGTCACTGTAAACACCACCGAAAAAATACCTATGTTGTCAAATTGCACCAGTCCCGGATCTTCGAGATCGGAATCCGCCATGGATGGATCTCCGAAATCCCAATGATAGGACAGCGCCAAATCGCCATCCGGATCCATACCCATGCCGGAAAATTCCACCACGCCCCCGACCGCAATCGTTGCTTCCGTCAAGGGTGAATCGATGATACCGTTGGGAGCGAAATTGCCGCCCGAACCCATAGGCACCACCTGCAACGCATCGGCGATAATATAGCCATCGGCATCGTCGGCAAGCACCACGTCCAGCGTTCCCGCAGCGACGGCATAAGTCGTGTCGAAGGCTTTGAACCGCCCCCCGTTCACCCGTTGATCGAACAGTTGTTCGCCAATCTCGATCCCATTGTTAAACACACGGTACTTGGCATTACCGGCACGATTTTCAAACGCCGCCCACTGGGCCGATATGGCATACTGGCCTGCCACCACCGGAAACGACCAGGTCGCCTGGTTCGATCCGCTGCCCGGGCTGGCGAACCGGTAGTCTCTGTCGTAATACCCCGGCGTGAATGACGATTTACTCCAGCTGCCGGAAGTGGAAAACCCCGCGTCCGTGTTGTCCACGACCACTGGTTGTGCGGAGGGGTCCTGTACGTTGACGACCACCGCCGCCGGTGTGGGATCGGACAACCCCTGGCTGTCCGTCACTGTAAACACCACCGAAAAAATGCCTATGTTGTCGAACTGCACCAGTCCCGGGTCTTCGAGATCGGAGTCTGCTATGGATGAATCTCCGAAATCCCAATGATAGGACAGCGCCAAATCGCCATCCGGATCCATACCCGTGCCGGAGAAATCCACCACACCGCCGACCGCAATCGTTGCTTCCGCCGAAGGTGAATCGATGACACCTTCAGGAGCAAAATTGCCAGCTGGTCCTGTATGCATCACCTGCACCGCATCGGCGATAACATACCCGTCGGCGTCATCCGTCAGCATTACTTCCAGAGTGCCGCCGGGGACCGTATAGACCACATCGAAATCATTAAATCGCCCACCGTTAATCCTTTGATCGAATACCTGCATGCCGAACTCAGTGCCATTGCTAAATATCCGATACTTGGCATTGCTTGCGCGATTTTCAAACGCCGCCCACTGGGCTGATATGGTATATTGCCCCGATGCCACCGAAAACGACCAAGTCGCCTGTTTGCTTCCGCTGCCTGGACTGGCAAAACTATAGTCATTCAGATAATAGCCCGGGACGACAGAGGATGTACTCCAATTGCCTAAAATTGAGAAGTATTGGCTGGTATTATCGGCGGTTAATCTTGAACTCGGATCAACAACCAAATACCAGCTCTGTTCGTGAAAACCTGCAGTATTGATGGCACGGACTGTTATCTCATAGGGACTTCCATCGCTTGCGGGATCAGCCCAGGATACGGCACCATTCGTGGAGTCGATCTCCATACCATACGGGCCACTGCTCAGTATCCAGGTCACACAAGATGCCTCCTCCAACAGAACCGGCCTTTCACTCACGAATAGCATGCCTTCCTGGGCAGTGTCGTCAGGAATGGCGTCTATTATTGGAGCGAACCCTTCAGAATGTAGCGTGTCCGTCGCTTTGATCAGGATCACCCAATCCTCTGCATCCGGCGGGGGAGGAATTTTCCATCGATTCACAAAAACTGGTGAATCGGATATTTCGATGTATTCAGCATTTCGCGGATTATACCACTGTGCGGTATATTCCCTGCAGCCAAGATTCAAAATTTCAATCTCATTCCCGCTGTTTCCCACCGGAATATAGGCGACATACAGTTCTGCCCATTTTGCGAGTAAAGACGACGGGCTGAAATCGGTCGGGGATGGCAGCGGGGCGGGCTGACCGTTTACCAAAAGCCATGATCTTTGTGGTTGGGCGGTACCCCAATCGAAGTTCGAAAAAAAGGATCGGATATGCTGCATATCCGAACTTCCTTCCAGACTGAGGTTTTCGTACCAGGGTCTGGTATAGTCTTGATGTAAACCTGGATCGGGAAAAGATGGATCATACATGTGCCAGACACCATTTGCACCGTAAGTATAGCCTGCGGCACCATTGAGAAATGCAGACCACGCTTGCAATCGGGACAGGTATCTGTCCACGACCGCGTAATTCTGTTCATGGTCCGGCAGAGGCTCTTCCGCTTCATAAGCGCCTTCTGAGAGCACAACTGGTTTGGTGGGCTCGAGAGAATAATCGTTTTGGATTGTCGGGATAATTGCATCGATATAAAAATAGGTCTGAATCCAATTGTGATCGAGCCAGTATGAATCATGAAACTCAATACTGGATGTGTAACCCATACCGGGAGGTAGCCCCCATTTGCTCCGCGGGTGAATGGTTACGGGGTGGGAATATCTATTGTATTCGTACACGTATTGACCGAGAGCGTCGTAATCTTCGCGTGTAAAATTATTTTTCGGATGGATGTATGATGCCTGATATTCACCTGACAAACTATAAACAATCACTATTGTCCAAAAACGGTTTCAAAATGAAGTATTTCGATAATACTTGAAAAAAAACCCCCTTGTGAGGCATGGTTTTGTTGACCAAGACAAACCCTTAGCCAGCAGCAAGGAGGCATCCCGAT
>Ga0209164_1004113_pt1 | contig 13282 bp, 10 predicted proteins | sample MTBNYHSulfiMetaG_FD_187458 | JGI IMG/M metagenome (GOLD analysis project Ga0209164, IMG submission 187458) | Enrichment culture microbial communities from rom New York Harbor, USA that are MTBE-degrading - MTBE-NYH (New York Harbor Sulfidogenic)... | ecosystem: Environmental > Aquatic > Marine >...
CTGACTCCCTCCCCCACACGGGGGAGGGAGGACCTGGGGCCGCGTGCCACCGCGCACCACCGGGTGGCGTGATTTTGCCCACCCTCCCGCCCCCGGGGCGACGGCAGGCAGACCGTCGCTTTGCCCTCAGCTTGAGGGAGAGACTCAAAGCCAGTCCCCTCTCCCTTGAGGGAGAGGGATAGGGTGAGGGTGAGACGCGCGGAGGCGCAGCTAGCGTGCGGGGGAGGATATGCTTGAGAGGAAGTCCTCGATGGCGCGGTTCACCTCGTCGGGCTTCTCCATGGACACGTTGTGGGTGCCACCCTCGATTGTCACCTGTGTGGCGCCCTCGACCTTGTCGGTAAGGTACCTGGCGTACTTCGGCGGGGTCATCACATCCGCGGTGCCGCACAGGGCCAGGGTGGGGAGCTTGATTTCGTGGACGCGGTCCATGATGTCGAAGCGGTCGCAGCACAGCATGTCGCTGAGGGTCACTGCCGGGCCGATCCGTGTGGCCCGCTCCTGCAGCAGTTCCCTCACCTCCGGCTCGAGGTCTTTCCATCCCTGTTCACGCATCTGGACGAAGGCGGTGGGGTTGTCAATGGCCTTCCTCAGCTCGTCGAGATACATGGGGTGCACCCGCAGGCGGGCTCCGCTGCCGATGAGGATGAGCCCCGCCATGTCCTCAGGGTAGGTCAGCGCGTAGAGCTGGGCCACGGCGCCGCCGAGGGAATGGCCGGCCAGCACCACATCGCGGTACCCCTTCCCGTCGATGTAGCCCTTGAGCCACTCCACGTAGGCGTCAACGCTGGTGCACGGCTCGCCCTCGGGGTGGCCCGGCAGGTCGATGGCCTCGGCGTCGGGGAAATGCTTCGTCTGGTAGTACCAGGAGTACTTCGAGCCTCCTGAGCCATGGATGAAGATGAGTTTCATCGTATTCCTCCGCTTCCGTCTTGTCGACCTCGCCGCGGTGTCGGTGCGTCTTCGGGGCGCTTCTTCTCCCCCTCACCGCGCAAGCCCGTCCAATGTGGGGTTGTCCCACCCGCCCGCCCCGCGGCGCTGTTCCCTGTGCGGGCGCTTCCGCCCACCCCGCGGCGCTGTTCCCTGTGCGGGCGCTTGCACCTGCCGGCCCCGCGGCGCTGTTCCCTATGCGGGCGCTTCCACCTGCCCGCCCCGCACCACCACGTGGCGTGATTTTGCCCCCCCCCCCCCCCCGGCGCGCCTCGAACCGCACGAGCGCTTCCTGTCGAGCCCCCTCCCTTTTGTTCCCTCCCCCGATGGGGGAGGGAGGGATGGAAATGCCTTTCCCAGTCCCCTCCCCCTTGAGGGAGAGGGTGAGGGTGCTGCTACTTCAGCGCTGCTTGCAGCGCCTGGTCGATGCGCTGCAGCGGCACGAACTCCACCTCGTCCTTGACCTGCTGCGGCACCTCCTCCAGGTCCCTCTCGATGTTCTCCCTGGGCAAGAGTATCTTCCTTATCCCGGCGCGGTGCGCCGCCAGCACCTTGTCCCTGATGCCGCCTACGGGAAGCACCTTGCCCCGCAGGGTGATCTCACCGGTCATGGCGATGTCTTTGCGCACCGGCCTTCCCGTCACCGCGGATATCAGGGCCACCGCCATGGTCACGCCGGCCGAGGGGCCGTCCTTGGGAATGGCGCCGGCGGGGATGTGGATGTGAATGTCATTCGTTTCGTAGAAGCCCCTGCCGTCCTTTCGGCTCTTTCTCAATCGTTGCTGTTCGTAGGAGCGGGCGTAGGTGAGCGCCGCCTTGCCCGACTCCTGCATCACGTCGCCCAGGTGGCCGGTGAGGATGAGACTGCCTTTCCCCGGGACCAGGGCCGCCTCGATGAACAGGATCTCTCCGCCGACAGAGGTCCACGCCAGGCCGGTGGCCACGCCCACCTCGTCCCCCCGCTCGGCCACCTCGTAGCGGTACTTCTGCGGGCCGAGATACTCCGCGAGCTTCCTGGGGGTTATGGTGGTCTTGCGCCTGGCGCCCTGCGCCACCTTGCGCGCCCTCTTGCGGCAGATGGAGCCGATCTCGCGCTCCAGGTTCCTCACCCCGGCCTCACGGGTGTAGTTTCGGATCATGGCCAGTATGGCGTCGTCGGTGAACACAAGCTGCTTCTCGGTCAGCCCGTTCTCCTTGATCTGCCGCGGTATCAGGTAGGGCTTGGCGATGTTGAGCTTCTGCAACTCGGTGTACCCCGGCAGCTCGAGAATCTCCATGCGGTCCCTGAGCGCCGGCGGGATGGGGTCGATGACATTGGCGGTGGTGATGAACATCACTTTGGACAGGTCGAAGGGCACGTCCAGGTAGTGGTCGGAGAAGGAGAAGTTCTGCTCCGGGTCGAGCACCTCGAGCAGGGCCGCGGTGGGGTCGCCGCGGAAGTCCATTCCCACCTTGTCGATCTCGTCGAGCATGAAGACGGGGTTGTTCGAGCCGGCCTGGTGGATCCACTGAATGATCCTGCCGGGAAGCGCCCCGACGTAGGTGCGGCGGTGGCCGCGGATCTCGGCTTCGTCCCTGATGCCGCCCAGGGAGAGGCGGATGAACTTCCGCTCCAGGGCGCGGGCAATGGACTTGCCCACCGAGGTTTTTCCCGTCCCCGGCGGCCCGACGAAGCACAGGATGGGGCCCTTCATGTCGGGGTTCAACCGGCGCACCGCCAGGTACTCCAGGATTCGCTCCTTGACCTTCTCCAGGTCGTAGTGGTCCTCATCGAGCACCCGCTGTGCCTGTTCGAGGTCGGTGCAGTCCGTGGTGCTCACCGACCAGGGCAGGGTGGTCAGCCACTCAAGATAGGTCCGGGAGACGGTGTACTCCGCGGCGGCAGGGGGCATCTTGGCCAGGCGGTCCAGCTCCCGCTCCGCCGCCTGCTGCGCCTCGGGGGGCAGCTTGGCCTTGTCCAGGGCCTCCCTCAGCTCGTTGATCTCCACGGTGCGCTCGTCGGTCTCTCCCAGCTCCTTCTGAATGGCCTTGAGCTGCTCACGGAGGTAGAACTCACGCTGCGCCTTGTCCATCGTCTGTTTCATCTGCGACTGGATCTTGCTGCCCAGCTCCAGGATCTCCAGTTCCTTGTTGACCAGGGCGGTGATCTTCCTCACGCGCTCGGTGACATTGAGCGTCTGCAAGATGTCCTGCTTCTGCTCCAGGTCGATGTTGATGTGGGCGGCGACAAAGTCGGCCAGGTCGCCCGGCCCGGCGATGCTCATCGCGGCGATACCCAACTCGGTGGGCAGATTGGGGGCGAGCGAGACGATCTGCTGGAACTGGCCGGCCAGGTTCCGCGTCAGCGCCTCAAGCTCGGTGGTCTCCTCTGCCGGCTCGTCCTCCAGCGCCTCTACCCTTCCCTTGAAATAGGGCTCCGTCTGGAGCAACTCCTTGAGGCGAATGCGCTGCAGTCCCTGGATGAGGGCATTGGTGGTCCCGTCGGGGAGCTTGAACATCTTGGCCACCCTGGCCGCCGTCCCCACCTCGTAGAACTTCCGCTCGCCGCCCGGCTGCTGGGCGAATATGCCAACGAGCTTGTCCCCGGCGACAGCCTCGTCGATGAGCTTCACCGTATGTTCCTCCGCCGTTGACAGAGGGACAATCATCGAAGGATAGAGCACCGCCTCACCGCTGGGTAGGATGAGCAGCTCGTCGGGAATGGCGGGCTTGTCCACCGGTTCCTTTTCCTGTGAACTCACACTGACCATCGATGCCTCCTTTGGCCAACCTACGCGGTGCGGATGTCTATCCTGCGAGTCCGCTCTGACGAGACCTTGGGCAGAACGATCTCCAGGATGCCGTCGTTGTACGAAGCCGTGGCCCGTTCGGCATCCACGGCAACCGGCAGCAGGACGCCTCTCTCAAACGGACCGGTGGATATCTCCATCTGATAGTATGTCCTGTGGCTTCCCGCCTGCCGTTCTTTCCTCTCACCCCGTATGATCAGGGTCTTGGCGTGAACGGAGATGCGAATCTCCTCCTGCTTGACTCCAGCCAGTTCGGCCACAACCACCACGCTGTCCACCGTCTCATACATGTCGATGGACGGTTCCCAGGCGCTGGGGGCGAACCGGACCATCGGCGGCTTGCGCTGGGCAAGCTGGTCCAGGAGCTGCTCCATTTCCTGCTGCATGCTGTGGAAGTTGCTCAGCCAATCGCGACGAAAATCGACCATTTCTCTCCTCCAGGCCGCACCATTATAACAAGTGGGTGTCGGTGATGCCATGCAGGGGGCAGCATAGCTGCCCCTTTGCCCCGCGCGCAAGCCCTACCGCCCCCCGTGGGTGGGTTTGTCCCACCCGCCCGCCTTTTCGCCCCCGCCGCGGCGCTCGTGCACCTTCGATTCGCTTTGCGCCTGTGCCCGCGGAGGCCTTCGCGCTCGCCGCGGCGCCCTTCTCCCCCATGGGGGTAGGTTGGAGCATCTGCTCCAACCGCGCCTGGAGGCGGTCGCCACCCGACTGTTTGTCCTGAGCCTGTCGCCCCCAACCGTTCGCCCTGAGCCTGTCGCCCCCCAACCGTTCGCCCTGAGCCTGTCGAAGGGTGTGCGGTCTCACGCGTTCGCGGGCTGGCAGGCCGTTGTTGCCTCGCTGCGCTTCTTCTCCCCCTCCCCGAGCCGCCCCTCCGGGTGGGTTTGTCCCACCCGCCCGCCTTTTCGCGCTCGCCGCGGCGCTCGTGCACCTTCGATTCGCTTTGCGCCTGTGCCCGCGGAGGCCTTCGCGCTCGCCGCGGCGCCCTTCTCCCCCATGGGGGTAGGTTGGAGCATCTGCTCCAACCGCGCCTGGAGGCGGTCGCCACCCGACTGTTTGTCCTGAGCCTGTCGCCCCCAACCGTTCGCCCTGAGCCTGTCGCCCCCCAACCGTTCGCCCTGAGCCTGTCGAAGGGTGTGCGGTCTCACGCGTTCGCGGGCTGGCAGGCCGTTGTTGCCTCGCTGCGCTTCTTCTCCCCCTCCCCGAGCCGCCCCTCCGGGTGGGTTTGTCCCACCCGCCCGCCCCGTGGCGCGTGGCAGAGCGCGGTTCGTCGCCCGCCCCGCGGGGCGGGAGGATTTGGGATTCGCCCGGGTGCAATTGCCTCTCCCTTGAGGCAGACAGTCACAGCGAATCCCCTCTCCCTTGAGGGAGAGGGTGAGGGTGAGGGTGGATGCTCACGCGCGCCCCGTGGCGCTCGCTATCCCAGGATACCCTGTATCCCCTGGACGACCATCTTCACCGCTATGGCCGCCAGGAGCAGGCTGGCAATCTTGGAGATGGCGCTCATTCCGCGGGCTCGATCTCGACGAATTTTCTCCGCACCAGATGATTGATCGACAGGGCCAGCAGGATGAGCCCGCCAGCCACGAGGAATTCGTCCACAGTGACGCCGAGGGCCCAGAAGACACCCTTGCCCACGGCGACGAAGGCCAGCCCCAGGACCAGCGCAGTTAGCATTGCGTAGCGCACCGCTCCGGCCCGCTCCGCGGCTTCCATCTGGTGGGTCAGGGCAAGGATGAAAGGGAGCACGCCGACGGGGTCGAGGGCGACGAACAGTGGTGTGAAGCTGAGAAGCAGGCCTTGAAAGAAGCGGGCAAATGCAGCCGCGCTCCTTTACGGGCGGTCTTGGCTCATGACGGCAATGGAGGCCACCTCATCGCCTTCATCCAGTCTCATGAGGCTGGCGCCTTTCCTGATCCTGCCCTGAACCGGGACGCTCTCCATCGGCAGGCGGATGATCACGCCGCGGGTGGAGAGGATCATCAACTCGCCATCGGACGGGTCGACGACACGTGCCGCGGCGACCCCTCCGGACTTGGGGCTGATGCTGATGCTCTTTATCCCCATTCCACCGCGGGTTTGCGGCCGGTATCGAGACACCAGGGAGCACTTCCCGTAGCCGTGCGCGGTAACAATGAGGAGGTGGGCATCGGGTTTGGTGACGCTCATTGCCATCACGCGGTCGCCGGGGTTGAGATGCACGGCGCGCACCCCACCGCTTGAGCGAGAGGCGGCGCGAAGGGCGGCAACGGCGAACCTTATCGCCTGCCCTTTCTCGGTTACCACCATGACGTCATCGTCCGGGCCGGACACGCTTGCCGCCACCAGCTCGTCCCCCTTCTTGAGCTTGTTGGCGATGAGGCCGTTGCTTCGTACCGCGGCGAAGTGGTTCAGCGCGGTCTTCTTGATTTGCCCGCCCCGTGTCGCCATCACTATGAAGCTGTCGGCGGCGAAGTTCGATATGGGCAGGATCTCGCGCACCTGCTCCCTCTCGTCCAGCGCCAGCAGCTTCACCAGCGGCGTTCCCTTGGCGACGCGGGAGGTGTCCTCGGGTATGCGGTAGCATTTCAGGGAGAATACTCTGCCCCGGTCGGTGAAGAAGAGCAATGTGTCATGAGTGTCGGCAACCAGCAGGCGGTGCACCCCTTCCGCCTCCCTGGTAGCGGTGACCCCCCTGCCACCTCTCATCTGAACCCGGTAGCTTTCATTGGGCATGCGCTTGATGTATCCCCTGTTGCTCAGGGTGAGCACCACCTTGCGATGAGCGACGAGGTCGGCTTCGGCGAACTCCTTGGGTTCCTCTTCAACAATCTCGGTTCGCCGTGCGTCGCCGTACTTCTCCTTGACCTCGCCCGTGTCCTCTTTGATGAGGAAGAGCACCTTGCGCGGGTTGGCCAGCAGGTCCTCAAGATAGGCGATGGTCTTCAGGACCTCGGTGTACTCGTCATTCACCTTCTTGCGCTCCAGGGCGGCGAGGCGCCTCAGCTGCATGTCGAGGATGGCCTGTGCCTGAGGCTGACTCAGGGAGAAGGTGGTCATCAGGTTTCGCCGCGCCGACTCGGCGCTCTGGGAACCGCGTATGACGGTAATGACCTCGTCGAGATTGTCCAGGGCGATCTTGAGGCCCTCGAGGATGTGGGCTCGCTCCTTGGCCCGTGCCAGCTCATACTGGGAGCGGCGGACGATTACCTCCTGGCGGAACCTGATGTACTGTTGCAGCGCCGTCTTGAGGCTGATCACCCGGGGCTGGCCATCGATAAGGGCCAGCATGTTGACGAAGAAGGCCGACTGCATCGCCGTGTGGCGGTACAGGTTGTTGAGGACCTGCTGCGGCTGGGCGTCGCGCCGCAGCTCCAGCACGATGCGCATGCCGTGCCGGTCCGATTCGTCGCGCAGCTCGGCGATCCCTTCGATTCGCTTACCCTTGCCCAGTTCGGCGATTCTCTCCACCAGCGCCGCCTTGTTTATCTGGTAGGGCAGCTCGGTCACCACGATCTGGTGGCGGCCCTTGGGCATATCCTCCACAGCAGCCCTGGCCCTAATGACCACCCTGCCCCGGCCGGTGGCGTAGGCATTGTTGATGCCTTCACGGCCGAGAATGATTCCCGCCGTGGGGAAATCAGGGCCGCGAACGAACTGGGTGAGTTCCTCAACCGAGGCGTCGGGGTTGTCGATAAGATAGCATATGGCATCGGCGACCTCACCGAGATTGTGCGGCGGGATGTTCGTCGCCATGCCGACCGCAATTCCTGAAGCCCCGTTCAACAGCAGGTTGGGGAGCTTGCTGGGAAGAACGACCGGTTCCTTGAGCGAGTCGTCGAAGTTCGCGGTGAAGTCCACCGTTTCCTTGTCGATGTCTACCAGCATCTCCTGGGCTATGCGCGAGAGACGGGCCTCGGTGTAGCGCATCGCCGCCGGAGGGTCGTTGTCTACGCTGCCGAAGTTGCCCTGCCCGTCGATGAGCGGGTACCTCATGGAGAAGTCCTGGGCCAGCCTGACCATGGCCTCGTAGATCGGGCTGTCGCCGTGGGGGTGGTACTTTCCCATCACTTCGCCAACGATGCGGGCGCTCTTCTTGTAGGCGGTGTTGTAGCGTACCCCCAGCTCCTCCATTGCGAAGAGGATCCTGCGCTGCACCGGCTTCAACCCATCGCGGATGTCTGGCAGGGCACGGGCGACTATGACGCTCATCGCATAGTCGAGGTAAGAGCCTTTCATCTCCTCTTCGATTTCGACGGGCTTGACGGTTCCGATGTTCATCAGGACCTCCCATGTGAGGGTGTTTCGTGGGGTTTCCCTGGGATAAGAATAGCACGCTTGAACTGGCTAGTCAAAGGAAGCGATGTCGAGCGTGGCGCCGGTCATGCTGCGGCCTTCGCTTGCGGCTGGTTTCGGCTCGTTTCGTCCGCCCCAGGGAAACATTGGCGTCAATGGGGTGGGGGTGCATGGGTGGCGCGGTCACGACGTGTGGGTTCGGCGGAAGTGGGGGTGAGGATGGAGGGGCAACTGCCGGGCCTCGGGCCGCTACGTGTCGTCGACGTCGTCCCCCGGGAAGGCATCTTTGGTTCTATCGCCATCTTCAACGACATCAGACAGCGTTGCAGCGTCTTCGTGCAGGGCCTCGGGTTCCTCCGACCACTCCAGGTGGAAGCTCTGGTCGTCCAGGCCCTCTTCCTCGTCCAGCTCGTACTTCAGTATGCTGTCCTTGATATACGCTCGAAAGCCGCTATAGTCGCGGGCCGGGAATGAGGGAAGCCCCGCCTGGCTGGGGTCCTGGTACACTTCCTTGATGATCACCTTCACCTCATGTCCCGCCGACCTGGCGATGGCCGCGGTGTAGCTGTTGCCGCCCTCTATCAGCTTGGCGAGACGAACCCCGATCCTCGGTTCAACCTGCCCCACATACTCCCCGGCGGTGTTCTCCACGGCGAGGCCCTGCCCCTTTGCTCTGAGGTACACCCGGTCGCCCGCAGCAATCTTGGCGATGACCTCTTCCGGGGCCAGTCTATCCAGCGTGGCCACCGCTGCCTTGCCCGACTCCTCAATGAACAGTTCGGGCGAGGCCCGGTGGTTACCGGCTCCCGGCACCGGCTCCGCCTCGCGGAGCAGTGACAGACGGCGCAGGTTCTTCCGGGCAATGCTGTTGTTGCGGTCGACGTCAAGTGCCTTGCTGTAGGCCTCCATGGCCTCATCGTACTGGCCCAGCTCCGTCAGGGCCTTGCCCAGCCGGTTGTAGGCATTGACGTCATTGGGGAATATCTCAACGACAGCCCTGTTGGCAACGACCGCTTCCTCCCACCGGCCCTGCATTGCCAGTTCGATGGCCTCTCTGGTGCGAAGCCTCCGTAGCTTCGCTTCAGTTGTCTGATAGTTCATCAACCAGCGTCCTCCTGCGCCTGCCTGTGAAACTGTGGCAGTAGTATTTCTAAAGGCTTTTCAGGCTCTTGTCAAGTGGCAAAGGGTGCAAAGTGCTCGGGTGGTAGCCTACAGTTTCACGAAACTGAGGATCATTTCGGAGCGACCCACATAGCGGACTTCCCGGAAGTCGAAGCCGAGCCGTTCCACCAGCTCGATCAAGCCCTTCCTGGTGTATCTGGTGATGTGTTCTTCGGCATAGCCGCCGGGGGCGAAGAAGCCGTAGAGCCGCTCAATGAGTCTCCACCAGACGGTTCCGTAGTCCGGCGTGCCGAGGATGAGCCTTCCGCCCTTCTGGAGCACCCGCGACATCTCGGAGAACACGGACTCCTCACCTGGAATGTGCTCGATGACCTCGGAGCATACCACGCACTCAAAGGCGTTGTCCCTGAAGGGCAGGGTGTTGATGCTGGCGTTGACCAGCGGCTTGCCGAACCTGCGGATGTAGCGGAGCTTCGACGTTTGAACATCGAGTCCGATTGCGTTCTCCAAAGCGGCCAGGATGCGGCTCGACCCGCACCCTATGTCGAGGGTGGACTTCGCTCCCCTGGCGAGCTGAGTGATGATGTTGAAGCGACGCCTCTGCCAGTATCGCTGGAACGGGATGCGGCTGTCATAAGCTCGATAGTCGTAGTCCGCCGTCAGGATGGAGTTCCTCAGGCTCCACATCCGCCTGAAGGTCCTGAGGTAGGCAAGGCCGAACTTCAGCAGCTTGGCGTGGGAGCGCCCGCTCTTCCGCGGCAGGTAGTGGAACGGCACCTCCTGGATTCTCCAACCCTGGGCATAGCTCTTGATGAGAATCTCCTCCAGTATCTCGAAATCCGAACTGGCCAGATGCAGGTTCTTGAGGACGGATGAATGGTACAGGCGAAAGCCGCTGGATATGTCCTTCACTGGCAAAGACAGCCCGGCGGTGAAGAATGTGTTGAGTATCCTGCTGAGGACTTTCCTCAGCAGCGGCATCTCCGCCGAGCCGCCTGATGTGTAGCGCGATGCCACTACCACCTCGGCCCCTCTCCCTGCCTCCCACATTTGCGGGATGAAGGTCGGGCTGTGCGACAGGTCGCCATCCAGGGTGAGGATGTACGTTCCTTCAGCGGTGGCAAACCCTTCCTTCAGGGCCCCCCCATAGCCCTTCTCGTTCTGGACAAGGACCTTGGTGTTGAGCATCCTTGCCATCTCCCTGGTCTTGTCCACCGACCCGCCGTCAACCACGATGACCTCGTAGTCCGACGCGAACGACGGCACGACCTCATGAAGGGCGGTGATCAGTTCACCGATGTTTGCCCCCTCGTTCAAAGCTGGGATGACCACACTGAGCTGCACTCTCACCTCTCCGAGTTGTGGTGATTATACTCGCACCGTGAGAATGTTTGTCAAGACAGTTGCGCCATCCTCCGCTTCAAGGCGTGTGCGTTCCCTGTGGCGGCACGTTGTGCTGACCCCGTCTGCCCCCAACCGGGGGCGATACACCGATGCAGACTCTTTTGACAGAGGGCCTTGCTCTGTGGTATAATTCGCCATTGCTGAGCTAGAACAGCACAGAGTCGGCGTGTTTCGGAGGGAGCCAATGCGTGATAAGGTGGAGCAGATTCTTGACAGGATCAGGCCCCAGTTGGAGGCAGACGGTGGCGGTGTGGAACTGGTTGACGTTGACGACGGTGTGGTAACCGTCAGGCTCCTCGGTGCGTGCAGCGGTTGCGCCATGCGCAACTTGACCCTCACCAACGGCATAGAGCGAATCCTGAAAGAGCACGTGCCCGAGGTGAAGGAAGTGGTCGCCGCCTAGCAGGCTGATTGGGAGATGAAAAAGGGCCGCCCCCCGGGGTCGGCCCTTTTCTTCTTGCTGAGGTTGGTCACGCCCCCTCTTCTTCCCTCTCCAATTCAAACGCCTTGTGGAGAGCGACTACCGCATCCTTGACCCGCTTCCGGTCAATGATGCAGGTGATCCTGATCTCCGACGTTGATATCAGCTCGATGTTGATGTTGGCGTCGGAAAGAGCGCGGAACATCCTCGCCGCATAGCCTGGCGTGTTCTGCATGCCGGTGCCCACGATGCTTACCTTGCCCAGCTTGGCGTCGGCAATACATCCAGTGGCCCCGATGGACCGGGCTACCGGCTCGACGACTTCCATTGCCTTGCCCACGTCTTCCTTGCTGACGGTGAAGGTCAGGTCGGTGACCCGCTCGACGCTGGCGTTCTGGACGATGGTGTCCACACTGACGTTCTCCCTGGCGAGAGGCTCGAACAGGGTCGTGGCGATGCCGGGGCGGTCGGGCACGCCCAGCACGGTGATCTTGGCCACATCGAGGTCATGAGTGACCCCTCGTACCTTGTTTCTCACTTCCATTGCTGTCCCTCCGTGGATAAGGGTCCCCGGTCGGTCTACGAAGCTCGACGCCACCATGATGGGGACACCAAAGAGATTGCCAAGCTCCACCGCGCGGGGGTGGAGCACCTTGGCCCCATAGGTGGCAAGTTCGAGCATCTCTTCATAGTCGATATCTTTCAGCTTGCGGGCTTCCGGCACAACGCGTGGGTCGGCGGTATACACGCCCTCGACATCGGTATAGATCTCGCACACCTCTGCCCCCAGGCTGGCGGCCATGGCTACCGCAGTGGTGTCGGAGCCGCCACGACCGAGGGTGGTGATGTCCATGTCGGAGGTGATCCCCTGGAAACCGGCGACGATCACTATCGTCCCCTTGTCCAGCTCTTTCATGATTCGCTCCGGCTCAACATGGGTGATGCGGGCTCTGCGGTAGGTGGCGTCGGTCCTTATCCCTGCCTGGGCGCCGCTGAGGCTGATTGCCGGATAGCCGAGCGACTTGAGCGCCATGGCCATCAGCGTGCTGGAGATTATCTCGCCGGTGGACAGGAGGACGTCAAGCTCCCTGTCGTCGGGGCGCTCGCTTACCTCCAGGGCGAGGTCGATAAGCAGGTCGGTGGTGTCGCCCATGGCGGATACCACCACGACCACCTCGTCGTAGTTGTCCCTGGCCGCCGCTATGCGGCGGGCCACGCTCTTGATTCTCTCCGCAGTGGCGACGGAGCTGCCGCCGTACTTCTGCACTACCAGTGCCATAGACTCCTCTCCTGAAGGCCCTACTGCGACCGCGCCAGCCGGGCCATGATTGTATGCCCCTCCTCGATGAGGATGCCGGTGCACTCTGCCTCTGCCTCCGTGAGCCTCGCGGCGCCAGAGGCGGCGAAACCGGGCCCCCACAGCAGGAACGGCACCGGGTCGGGCGTATGAGTCCTGACCTCGATTGGCGTGGGGTGGTCCGGCATCGCCAGTATGCGCAGAGCGTCGCCTTGCCAGGCCAGAAGGCGCCCGGCTATATCGCTGTCGGTGCGCTCAATGGCCGCAACCTTCTCGTCGACCGACCCGGCATGGCCCGCTTCGTCCGGCGCTTCAACATGGATGACCACCAGGTCGTGGTCGGCCAGGGCTCGCAGGGCGCCGTTTCCCTGGGCGGCGTAGTCGTTGTCCGGGCCATCGGTCACCCCGGCGATGTCCAGGTTATCTATCGCCGCCATCAGTGCCAGGCCGCGGAGCAGGTCGACGCCCGATGTCATAGCCGCATTCAGGCCGTAGAGGAGCCTGAAAGGCGGCAGGTCGGCGAATGTCCCGCTGCCCCAGAAGGGCCAGATCATGGTGGCAGGAGTCTCACCGCGGGCTTTACGCCCCTGGTTCACCGGGTGACGGCGCAGTGCATCCTCCGAGCGCGCCATGAGGTCTCGCAGGAACTCGCTGCCCGGTCCGTGGGGGAGGAACTCAGCGATGGGCTCGCCGGGAATGTCGTGTGGTGGGGTGCATGTGGCCAGCAGGCTTTCCCCCGCCCCCTTTATCTTGCATATGTTGCGGTAGCCCACGCCGGGGTAGAAGCGCACCTTTTCGTTGCCAAGGCTCGTCTCCACGGCGTCAATGAGGGAATGGGCCTCGGCGGTGCTGATGTGGCCTGAGCTGTAGTCGAGCATCCTGCCGTCCTCGACAGCGACGAGGTTGCAGCGAAACAGGACATCGCCGTCCTCGATGGGAATGCCCATGCTTCTCGCCTCAATGGCACTGCGGCCGATGGAGTACCGCTTGGGGTCGTAGCCAAGTATGGACATGCAGGCGCAGGCGCTTGACGGCTCCATCCCC
>Ga0209164_1004115_pt1 | contig 13267 bp, 18 predicted proteins | sample MTBNYHSulfiMetaG_FD_187458 | JGI IMG/M metagenome (GOLD analysis project Ga0209164, IMG submission 187458) | Enrichment culture microbial communities from rom New York Harbor, USA that are MTBE-degrading - MTBE-NYH (New York Harbor Sulfidogenic)... | ecosystem: Environmental > Aquatic > Marine >...
GGGTTCCTGGAGGGGATCTTTTGAGATCGCACACGCATGCATCATCTGTCAGGTAAATACAAGTCTTCCGCCACCGTCATCCCCCTTGATCAGGCCGTGGGCAAGGTTCTGGCCCACGACATCACCGAAATCAGAACAGGAGAGTTCAAGGGAGCCGCCTTCAAGAAAGGGCGCATTGTGCGAGAAGAAGACATCCCCCATTTGAGACGACTGGGAAAGGAACACCTTTTTGTCCTTCATCTGGACCCCGGGGAGGTCCATGAGGACGATGCGGCCCAAGAACTTGCCGACGCGCTTTCGGGTCCCGGAGTTGTTCACGACGGCAAACCTTCGGAGGGCAAGATCGCTCTAAAGGCTGCACACAAAGGGCTATTGAAAGTGCAGGTGGAAGCCCTTACCGAGTTGTCTCTGATACCCGAGATCTGCTGCTCCTCACTTCACAATAATACGGTCGTGGAAAAAGGACAAACCATTGCCGCCACGAGGGCGATCCCGTTGATTATCAGCGAGCAAACGCTGGGGGCTGCCACGTCAATTGCCCAAGCCTGCGACGGCATCTTTTCCGTCAAGCGCCTGTCCAAGCCCGAAGCAGGTTTGGTCACTACAGGCAACGAAGTGTTCAAAGGCCTTATCAAGGATCAATTCGCCTCTGTTCTCGAAAGGAAGCTGCAGCCCTTCGGCTGTAAGATCAGGATGCGTCTTACGGCCCCTGATGACAGGAGCGAGATTGCCGGGAGGATTGAAACCGTGCTCCGAGACGACGCGGGGCTCATCCTGGTTACGGGAGGCATGAGCGTGGACCCCGACGACGTGAGCCGCATGGCCATTCAGGATGCGGGCGCGGAAGATGTCGTCTATGGGACCCCTGTTCTCCCCGGCGCCATGTTCCTCTACGGCCGGCTCGGCGACGTGCCGGTTCTGGGGCTCCCGGCCTGCGTGCTCTACCACGAAAGGACTGTTTTTGACCTTATGCTGCCGAGGGTCCTCGCGGGGGAAAGGATCACCCGGAGGGACCTGGCCGCTATGGCTCACGGCGGCCTGTGCCTGAACTGCGAGGAGTGCCGCTATCCTGTTTGTCCCTTTGGAAAGTAGCGCCCGGCCACCTTACCCCTTACAGCCGCTTGAAGAAACGGCAGAAGACTGCTTTGGGAGGATTCGCGTTAGGACACTTGGAGCAAGGAAAGCCCGTGAAGCCGAAATCATCTACCGAATACGTGGTTCTGGGTTCGCTCATGCCCGGCGCTAGGCACGGTTATGAAATTATGCAGTTCCTCGGTTCCTCCTTAGAGGCCACGTGGCGGGTCAGCACAAGCCAGCTCTACGTGCTCCTGAAACGACTTAAAGAAGAAGGATGCCTCGAGTCTTTTTCGGAGAGCCATGGAACTCGCCCTCCTAAGCGGGTGTTTAATCTGACCGCTCAAGGGAGAAAGGTTTTCCTGGAGTGGTTGAGCGAGCCTATTGAGCACGTCAGGGATTTCCGGATGGAATTCCTTTGCAAGATGTACTTCTTTGATCATCTTTCTCTGCCCGGCGCCCCCAACCTTGTGGAAGCGCAGATCCGTGTCCTTGACAAATTACTGGAAAAAATCCGCAAGGGCTCTGCCAAGGACAATGATGGGTTCAAGAAGCTGGTCTACTCTTTCAAGCAGAGGAATGCAGAAAGCTTGCTTTCATGGCTGGTCGAGGAAGCGCGCCCTTTTGCCGGTCACAAAAGACGCTTCAAAGCACTGAGTTCATAGGGCGAGGCTTCACTTTCAACCCTTTGGGGTGGCACCTTTTCATGGCCATCTCCAGAAGGCTGCATTTGTGCTGAAAGTTGGAGACAGAAAGGAAATCTATCGGTAGAGCCAAAATTCTTTCTTGCTAGAATAGAAGAACGCCCTGGGAAAAGCATATCATTCGAGCCTTCCGCGGGCGTTGCTGTCAAGATAAGCTGCCAACGTCTAATAAGCGTCTTTTCTCGGCAAAATGGCGTAAACATAAATGATCATAGAAGCCTTATGAGGCGTGAACAGAACCCTCCATCGACCAACGCGCAAAGGATAATCGCCGTCGAGTTTGCCCGTCAGGCCTCTGACATTCGGGTGCAGGAAAGGGTCTCTGGAAGACTCCAGTTCGCCCAGAGCTTTCTTGATTCTTTGCCTTGTTTTCTTGTCAAGTCTCCAATAGGACTTCTCAGCAGTAGGCTTGATTTCAATCTTCCAGTTCATTGAGAGACTTGCCTTTGATATTCTGCAGAATTTCACTCTTGCCCTGTTCGATTTTCTTGACCCAGTCGGGATTTGATAAAAGATCAAGAGTCTCTCTGTGCCGCTCGATGTAATCGTCGACGAGGTCAGAAAGAATGTCTTTCATCTCTCTCTTCTCAATGGTTGCGATGACCTTGAGAACATCCCTTCTGTCTTCGGGGATTCGTACGGTTGCAGTTTTCACATTATCACCTCCAATCCATTGGTATACTACGCTACCAGGCGCCTGATGTCAAGGGTAGCGTTGCCCATCACCTCCATCCGTGCATAACACATGGCAGTGAGGGTTGAATCCCAGGAAATCCCCGAAGGTCTGGACGGCAATCACGGCGCCGAGGACTGAACCCACTTCTGGGACAATGGCCTGGAAAAACACTCTCAGAGACTCCCATGCACATCGGCGCAACTCCGAGAGGAGTCTTCGATCATAGAGAAAGTATCTCCTGAGGATCTTTGGTATGTGAAATGGTTAGTGGAGAAAGTGGCTTGACAGCAAAGGCACGCGCCGGCCTTTCGGTCATATTCTTTGAACACGGCCTCCGGCTCCCGATACCTGGAAACAACGTCCAGGATGGTCATATCCGCAGTAATGGACGGCCGTTCGTTATCTTTGAATGGGCTCATTTCCGTCTCTCCTGTCCTGCATACCGTTCACTTGTTTCAACCATGAAGAAACGCGGCCCGACCTTTTCCTCCAAAAGGGGCGGTGAACCCATCTGTCGTAATCGTTGCACCCTTCACCCTTTTGAAAAATATGAATGGTCCTGTAAATCTATTGAGAGAGGTTATTACCTCTCGGTGTTCCACTGCTTGGGAACGCCCTGACTATAAGGCTCGTGCGCCGCCTTTCCCGCCATCACTTGTTCCAGCGCCTTTGGGATCCGGCGGATGATATCGAGCACCTGGGTCGCAGGCGTAGGGTCTGCGTAGAACCCCGCCAGCCTGTTCGCCCTGGCTGCCAGGACAGCCGAATCCTCGACGCTCATCCCTGAAGCAACAAGGGCCGATACGATGCCCGTCACGGTGTCTCCTGTACCTCCCACGGGTTCCAAAGCTTCCACCACAGGCTCATCCACGGTGGACAGTATTCCTTCTTTGGAGGCGATATAATCGCATTTCCCTTTGACCAACAGAATCCGCGATGCATTGTCGTGCTCATACGCCCGGCTGATGAGTTCCGGCACCCGGTTCTCTTCATGAAGGATGAACCCCCTGGTGTAGAAAGGGTGGGGCGCCTCTTCGTCGGCCAGGAAAGCCAGTTCTCCCGCATCCGGCGTAAAAAGATCGTAAGACCGGGCCTGCCCGCTCATCTTGGCGGCATACATGAACCCTGCGTCCGCAATCAGAACAGGCCTGGGCCGCATTTCTTCCACCGCAAAGAGGACCCGGTTGTGCCAGTCCACATCGGGTTGTAGGTAATGGAAGGTTATGACTTCAAAGGCCGTCTTTCGCAAATGCTTGACCAGGTAAGCGTAAAGGTCCCTGCTGCCTTTTCCTGTGCCGATGTCGCCTACAAGATAGGTGAAAGGTTCAGCATTCCCCAGGACCTCCCCTGCGGCAAGCGCGGCGCCGAGAAGGGCCGGAGTTCCGCGGTTGACAGGGATGCTTTTCCCTTCCACGACAACGGCGTCCTGCTTAAGCCGAACCTCTCCTGCCACCAGGGGGAAAGACTCATGGGGGACTGTACCTACGACGGCGAGCATCGGCGTATCATCTCTTCATAAGCCAGTTGGAGCGCGTAGCCGCAAAGGGTGTGGCCGATCTCCCTCGGGCTCGGCGCATCCGACAGGGACCTGGCCACCATCTCCTGGGCCAGGAAGGGCACGTCCGGGCATCCCCCTCCGGAAACGTTCACAATGGTCATGGTCTTTTTTTCAACCGTCAATTTCATGTTGGCCGCCCGGATCATGAGATAGTCGCCGAAGTCTTTTGTCTGGAACAGATTCACCGGCTCCAGCAAAGCGCTCTTCACGGGGACAACCTTCAGAGGCGGCACGCCGGCCTTTTCGAGGACTCTTCGGACATTGAGCTCTTCAATCAGGGGGAATTCGATCACAAGATCGCACCCTGTTCTGATTTCAGGTGGAGGCCCCTTAACCTTCACGTCCCACCCTTCAGCCTTCAGCACGTTTTCCGCCCGGATCACCTCGCTGGTATTCTCGAACACGAGAATACCCCGATCCCGGTCTTGATCTTCGGAAGGCCGCTTTTTCGTGAAGAATCCCAAGAATGACATCAGACTCCACCTATCCCTATCCAATAACTTTCAAGATTACCCTTGTATGAAACTTCAATTCTAGAGGTTCGGAAAAATGCCAAAACCCCAAGTTCAAATGCCAAATGAAACCCCAAACCCCAAGGCCGAATGGTTTGGGTTTTGACCTTGGACATTCATTTGACATTGGGATTTTGAACTTTGTCATTGCCGATTGCCTTAGCTGAAGTTCCTTTTTTGATCAAACCGGCCACCTCAGCGGCCGGCGGCTAGCCTGCCTTCTTGATGAAGATACGGTATCCCTCACCATCCTCGGCAACCTTCTCTACCTGCCATCCCTGGCTTGTAGCGGCACGTGATACGTTCTCCTTCGAGGTATCCGTATCCACCAGGACCTCGATCTCTCCTTTTCCCGTCTTCTTGATTTCCTGCATGGTCATCAGCACCGGTTGCGGACAACTGAATCCGCGTGCATCAACGATTTGAGCCATGGTGTCCTCCTCAACAATCCAATTTTTTTACGTGTTTCTTTGGGAACCCTGGTTGTCATTCCGGCCCCCGCCTTCGAGGAAATAAACTCCGGGGAAATCCAAAAAACTCAAGAATTCCTGGATGCCCGCCTTCGCGGGCATGACAGGAAGGTAGTTTTTGGACTTCAAAACAACACGTCAATCTTGGGAATCTGCGAAATCTGTGGATATAGCTTTTATTGCCTTCCATCTTCTTCACAGCTTTGTTCCGGCTTTGCGTTCGTTGCGCTTCCTTGGCCCACCATAGCTTTTTAGCGAAGGCGGCTGCGGTGAAACCATTAAGCCGCCTTTCGTCTCATGGTAAAGCCGATAAAGAGACATGAGAGAAAGCTGACGATCACCCCTGCAATGCCGTAAGGCCCGACCCCGGCGGGCGAACTGGCCATGCCGAAATTATGAGCAATGCCTGCTCCCACAATCATGCCCAGCACAAACACCGCCGCGTCGCCGTCCCCTTCGCCTGCCAGAAAAAGCTGGCGGCCGGGACACCCTCCGGCCAGAGCGAAAGCCAGGCCGGCCACGACCATGCCTCCGAAATTCCAGAGCGACATGGTATGGGCTACGGGCTGCTTGGCAAAACCGGGATTGAACTGACCCAGGACAAGGTTGGTTAAAAAGGCAAAAACCGCAAGGCTCAGGAGCCCCATAAAAAGGTGGTTTTGACGGAACAAAATCAAATCCCTGAAAGCGCCCATGGTGCAGAAGCGGCTTCGCTGGGCCAGGAAACCGACGGCAAGTCCGATCAGCAGGGAAACGGCCAACGGCGCATACATGGAGCCCGGACCCTTGAGACTATAGAAAAGCACACCGCTTTTGGCCTGGCCCTCGATCGGAGGAAAAATAATTCTCAAGACCAGGAACCCAATCATGATCAAAGGGAGCAACCACCCCACACTGGTGTGCGTCTTATCCGCCCTACCCAGGTTGTAGCCCCCTTTGAAGAAGAGGGTTCCGACCCAGATGCCGCCGATCAGCCCAAGCAAACCAAAAATCGCATTCCCGTCGCCTGCTGAAAAGCGGAGCAAGGCCCGCCAGGGACATCCCAGGAAAACGAGAGCGCCGATCATGGCGAAGACACCCAGGACAAACCGCACGATGGGTGCAGAACCCGCCCTCGATCGGAATTCTTTAAAAAGATAGGCGGCAATCAATGAACCGAGGACAAAACCGATGATTTCAGGCCGCATGTATTGGACCACGTCGGCCCGATGGAGCCCGAGGGCGCCTGCGATGTCCCGATCAAAACAGGCCACGCAGATGCCCATGTTCCCCGGGTTTCCCAGTTTCTGTAGAAGAGGCGCCAGGATCCCGATAAAGGCCCCCACCCCGATTATCCCCCACCGAGTCGCAAAAACGTTTTTGAAGCTGCCCATAGTCACCCTCCCTTGGATTGTTTTGCACTTCCTGCTTTTCGATTTTTATGACCGGTACCCTGCCAAAACCCCTTTATGCTTTTTCCCGCAAAAGCTTCTTCACAGAGAATTTTTCTTCGTTCTCCGGGTTCAGGGTGGATCAAGAAAGGCCATTGCGCAAAGGAAAGGGGGTAAGGATCAAATCAGCCGAAAATCTTGGCCCAACCTACCGGACCCGGGTAGAAACGCTCGTGATCCGTCACGTGAAGCCGAAAGATCCTTTCATGAAGGGGAACTCCTGACGAGGGTTCAAAAAACATCAGGCGGATCGTAATGGTCCGTTGCCGATCTGTCAAACTGGAAATTCCGATTCTTTTCTTGAAAGAAATCGGCTGCTCCTATGATGCGACCGGCGTTTGCCTGCCCGGTGCGCCAACCCATCACTTGGAAGGAGCAAACCCCTTGACAACCGCCTTGCACCGTTGAATGATGCCGCGGGAATTGGTGACTGAAAGTCGAAAAGGCTACTTGAATGTTGCCGGGAGTTTGAAAAATGCTTGAACTGAACGTTCCTTCTCGCGGTCTGCTTCGTTTGGAGTTCCTCGTTCTTGACCTCAACGGCACCATCGCCCTTGACGGTGAGCTTCTCCCCGGAGTAAGAGAACGGATCGAGAAGCTGCGCCCGATTTTGGAACCCTGGCTCCTCAGCGCGGACACGCAAGGGACTCTGTCCGCTCTTGCCGTATCCTTGGGTGTCGGCGCAAAACGACTGGACCCGGGGGATGAAGCAGGGCAGAAACTCGCTTTCATTGAGGCACTCGGTTTCGATAGGGTCGTTGCCTGCGGTAACGGCGCCAATGACGGCATGATGTTGCGCGAGGCCGCCCTCGGTATAGCGGTGATGGGCCATGAGGGCCTGGCTACAGCGTGCCTGACGGCTTCAGACCTCATTGTGCCCGGTATCGAATCCGCCCTTGATCTGCTTCTTTTCCCGCGCCGTTTGCTGGCCACTCTTCGAAGATAAAATCCAAGAAAAAATCAGCCCACTGAGGCGGGCAAGCCTGGGAGCCCTGGCCGGTTCGGGCGGCCTTGGAGCAAAAGAAAGAGGGCCATGATCCTCATCTTCGTTCCATAGAGCTAAAATACCTGTGCAAACGGATACAAAAGACGGTTTGCATATATGCAATATGGCCTGCGTCGTACGTTTGCATTTGTGAAAAGCTCCTCTGCGATGACAAACAGCCCCAGATCCTGCCATGAATAATTTTATCTAAATATCAAATGGTTAACTGCATTCACCTCCCTCAAAACCCTGTGGCACAGAAAATGCTCTCTCCCTGAGCGCAAGGAGGGAATACCCCATGCGCATTGCTGTGACAACCCAAGGAAAGGATCTCGATGCCCAGGTCGATTCCAGGTTCGGAAGAGCCCCGAATTTTATTGTGGTGAATACGGAAACCAACCATTTCGATGTGATCCAAAACGCTCAGAGCCTTGATCTTCCTCAGGGCGCAGGGATTCAATCCGCCCAGAATGTCTTGCCCCACAAGCCTGATGTTGTTTTAACCGGGAACTGCGGGCCTAAAGCCTATCGCGTCTTGCAGGCGGCAGGCATCAAGGTGGCTGTCGGTGTGAAAGGGAAAATCGCGGATGCGATCCAAGATTACATCCATGGGAAATATGCCGAGGCCACGGAAGCGAACGTGGAAGGCCATTGGGTGTAGGCAAAAAAACAAGCAAAACACAACATGAAGGAGAACAACCATGAAAATAGCGGTCAGTTCTACCGGTAAGACCCTCGAATCTGCCATTGACCCCCGTTTTGGTCGGTGTGCGTATTTTATGATTATAGATACGGAAGATATGAGTTTTGAGGTTTTCGATAACCAGAATGTCGCCCTCGGGGGTGGTGCAGGGATTCAATCGGCCCAGTTCATCGCCTCAAAAGGAGCCGTCGCGCTCATCACCGGCAATTGCGGGCCGAACGCCATGCGCACCCTCTCAGCCGCCGGAGTGAACGTCGTAATCGGCCAGTCGGGAACGGTCCGGGAGGCTGCCGAAAGATTCAAAAGAGGAGAGCTTGACGCTTCTTCCGAAGCCAATGTAGACGCCCATTACGGCTCGAGCATGGGAGCAGGCACAGGCATGGGCCGTGGCATGGGCATGGGAGGCGGAGGAGGACGCGGCATGGGCCGTGGCATGGGCGGCGGTGGTGGCATGGGAGGTGGAGGAGGCCGTGGAATGGGAGGAGGTCGCGGTATGGGAGGCGGTATGCAACCCAATCAGCCCGGCTTCACCAATCCCTCGATATCTCCTGCGCCGTCCAAGACCGATGAGATCCGTGCTCTCAAAAAACAAGCCGAGGATCTCATGGGAGAAATGCAGGCGATCCGGAAGCGCATAGCGAGTCTTGAAGAAAAAACTTAATGGGTTATTGTTAGAACGCAGCGGATAGGCGGTACCTCATGAAATTAGCGATCCCTGTTTGGGAAGACAAGGTTTCACCCGTGCTGGATACGGCCTCGCGACTGCTGGTGGTAGAGGTGAAAGAGGATGGGGAGGTGTCCCGTTTTGAGATCTTTCTCGATGAGAGGGACCTGTCACGCCGCTGCCTGAGGATTCAAGGGCTCGGGATAGACACACTGATATGCGGGGCGGTGACCCGCCATTTCTCGGAGATGCTCAAGGCCTCGGGGATTGACATCATCCCCGGAATTTCCGGCCGGCCCGATGAGGTCCTGAATGCCTGCTTCGAAGGAAAGCTGGCCCATACAAAATACCTGATGCCCGGATTGAGCCGGGAGGGTCTTCAGGAAAAAATAAAAGAAATTGATTTCAAAAAATTTAACGGGTTTCGCAATAAATGAAGATTTAGGGAGGTTCGTTATACGATGGCAAGTAAAGATAAAGAACATGGCGCGGGGCATGGGTCTCATGACGATAAGCATGCCATGCAGGATTTTGAGATTCAGCAAAGGCTGTCCCACATCAAGAACAAGATTCTGGTGATGAGCGGCAAAGGGGGAGTGGGCAAGAGCAGCGTTGCGGCCTATCTTGCCGTGTCCCTGGCCAAAAAAGGCTTCAAGGTGGGGTTGATGGATGTGGATCTCCACGGGCCGAGCATCCCAAGACTTCTGGGTCTGCAGGGAACGATCCAGCCGTCTTCAAAAGAAGGAAAAGCAACGCCTGTCTATTTCATGCCGAATCTGGAGGTCATCTCCATTGAATCCCTGATGGGAGAGAACAAGGATCTGGCCACCATCTGGAGAGGCCCTATTAAGATCGGCGTGATTCGGCAGTTCATTGCCGATATCGACTGGGCGGACCTGGATTATCTGGTCATTGATTCGCCCCCGGGCACGGGCGATGAGCCTTTGACCGTTGCACAGACCATTCCCGACGCCAAGGCACTCATCATCACCACGCCTCAGGAGATATCCCTGGCCGATGTAAGAAAGTCCATCAACTTCTGCCGTCTTGTGAAAATGGAAATCATCGGAATCGTGGAAAACATGAGCGGGCTCATCTGCCCCCATTGCCAAAAAGAAATCGAGCTTTTCGGCGCCCGGGGAGGAGAACTGCTGGCAAGAAAGGAAAACCTTCCCCTTGTCGGCAAGCTCCCTCTTGACCCTGAAGTGGTTCAACAGGGCGATGCAGGGCGCGCTGCAGCCGTTCTGGAAAAAGATACACCCTATGCGCAAGCCTTCAACGCTATGGTGGACGAAGTCGTCAAGAGGGCGGCTCAGTCACGCAAGACCCCATTCGTTATGCACCCACCTCAAATGGCCGACCAGGTTCAAGCAGGGGCAAGCGCCCGCAACATAGAAACCCATCAGGAGGGATCAACCATGGATAAAGTTGTTTTTGCCGTCCCTGTGGTAGAGGGCAAGCTTTGCGCCCACTTCGGTCACTGCGAGCAGTTTGCACTGGTTGAAACGGAAAAGGGGCAGATCAAGGGTAAAACCATGCACACCCCCCCGCCCCATGAGCCGGGCGTCCTGCCCGCATGGCTTCACGAAATGGGCGCCCATATCATCATCGCAGGCGGCATGGGATCGAGGGCGCAAGGACTTTTCAATGACAACGGCATCAAGGTGATTACAGGCGCCCCCCAGGACAGCCCTGAATCGCTTGTGAACCAGTATCTCAAAGACAGCCTGGTGACAGGCGCGAACGTGTGTGATCATTAAAAAAACAGGAAGGCTGGAAGGATGGAATGTGGGCACAGGAGAAACAGCATTCCAGTGTTCCATTATTCCATTCCCGTCGCATTGCTCCATTCTTTTGAGGAGGTCTTCATGACACCACAAGGACAAGGACAAGGGCAGGGGGGAGGTCAGGGCCGTGGCATGGGGCGGGGCCGACAGGGTGGTCGCGGTCTCGGCCCGGGGGGCAACTGCGTTTGCCCCAATTGCGGGCAAAAGGCCCCCCATGAAAGAGGAAAACCTTGCATGGAACTGAAGTGTCCCAAATGCGGCACTTCTATGACAAGAGAATGAGGCGAGCAGGAGGTGTATTGCGTCCATGGATAATATCTCGAATGAGTCGGATAAGAACTTGAAAAATGAAACCTCAGGGGAGGACGAAGCGGCTTCCATGGAAGCGGCTTTTTTCAAATGGCTTCATGCTCTACAATGGGAGAATTCCAAGGTCCCCGACAGCCATGCTTGTTTGACCGGTAAGTGCGGGGAAACGATTGAGATATTCCTGAATTTCAACAATGAACGGGTGAAAGAAGCGGCCTACCTGACCAACGGATGCATCTCGAGCAAAGTTTGTGCGGCCCTGGCCGCGCAAATGGCCCGGGGAAAGACTCCCGACGAGGTCGTGGGCATCACGGCCCAAAGCATCCTTGATCTGCTGGGCGATTTTCCTAAAGGTGAAGAGCATTGCGCTTTTTTGGCTGTAGCGGCCTTGCAGGAAGCGCTTCACAATTACATGCTCAAGCAGAGCAAAAAGGATCCCGAAACAAACCGGGAACCATGAGAATCCATTCGGACAAATCACGATGGAGATACAAGAAATGATCATCAGCATCGCCAGCGGAAAAGGCGGAACAGGGAAAACAACGGTGGCGACCAATCTTGCCGTCTCATTGGGTAAGGGGGTGCAATTGCTGGACTGCGATGTGGAGGAACCCAACGCGCACCTGTTTCTCAGCCCTGTGTTCGAAAACACGGAGGTCGTTCACGCCGCCGTTCCCGAAGTGGATGAGGAGAAGTGCAACCTGTGCGGTCAATGCGGCGAAATCTGCCAGTTCAAAGCCATCGTGGTCATAGGAAATACGGTCCTGCCTTTTGCTGAACTTTGCCACAGCTGCGGCGGGTGCATGGCCGTCTGCCCGGAAAAAGCCATTCGAGAAGGCGAGAGGGTCCTTGGAATCATCGAAGCCGGCCGCAGCGGAGATCTGGAATTCGTCCATGGCAGGCTGCGAATCGGAGAAGCCATGTCCCCTCCCCTCATCAGGAAGGTCCGGTCTTTCACGAAGCCGGGCGTCATCACCATCATCGACGCGCCGCCCGGCACATCCTGCCCGGTCATTGCGTCCATTAAAGGAGCCGGGTTCGTTTTGCTCGTCACGGAGCCGACCCCTTTTGGTCTCCATGATCTGAAACTGGCCGTGGGAGCGGTTCGGATTCTGGGTATCCCTTGCGGGCTTGTCATCAACCGCTCCGACATGGGCGATGATCGCGTCAGGGAATATGCCGAAGAGGCGGCCTTGCCTATCCTGATGGAAATTCCTTTTGACCGGCGCATTGCCGAGGCCTACTCCAGGGGGCGGATGCTTGTTGAAGTGATGCCTGAGTGGAGGGAAAAATTCCTTCTATTGTACGAGCGGATCGTTGAGCTTGCGAAATGAAAGAACTTGTGATCATCAGCGGCAAAGGGGGGACGGGCAAAACAAGCTTTGTGGCCGCCTTTGCGTCTCTGGCTGAAAATAAGGTTTTGTGTGACGCCGACGTCGACGCGGCGGACCTCCATCTCATCATGAACCCGGCCGTCAAGGAACGCCATGAGTTCCAAAGCGGCCATGAGGCGATCATCGATGCGGATAAGTGCACCCGGTGCGGCCTGTGTCGTGAGCTCTGCCGGTGGAACGCCGTCCGTGAGGATTTCACGATCGATGCACTGGACTGTGAAGGCTGCGGCGTTTGCGTTTATTTCTGTCCGGAAAAGGCCATCGACTTTCCCATTAAAACCTGCGGGGAATGGTACCTTTCCGACACCCGGTTTGGGCCCATGGTTCATGCCCGCCTGGGCCTCGCAGAGGAAAATTCCGGCAAACTGGTGTCCCAGGTGAGGCAGGAAGCCAAGAAGCTGGCTGAGGCGAGAGGATTTGAGTTGATCCTTACCGACGGGCCGCCCGGCGTCGGCTGCCCGGTCATCGCTTCTCTGGGCGGGGCGAGTGCCGTTCTCATCGTCACCGAACCGACCGTTTCCGGAAGACACGACATGGAGCGGGTGGCCCAACTGGCCGACTTCTTTCGAGTGCCGGTCATGGTCTGCGTCAACAAGGCCGACCTCAATCTTGATGCCGCCTCCGATATCCAAAAATTCTCAGAGGGAAAGAACTACGCCTTCCTGGGCATGATTCCCTTTGATCCGGTTTTCACCAAAGCCATGGTCGTCGGTCAAACCATGATTGAGTACGACACCCGCTCCGAAACCGCACAGGCGGTTGTGCTGATCTGGAAAGCTCTCCAAAAAGAGATGGGGATCTGAAACCCATGGGAGGGGGTGCCGGAAAGGCATTCCCTCCTCTCTTTTCATCCTAAACGGATCGGTTCCACGTGCAAGGTTCAGGGTTCAGAGGTTATAACTGCTTGAACCTGCATTGAATATTGATCAAAATTTGAGAGACTCGACTTCACCCATCGGGTGTAAAGCTACTATAAGCAAAAGCAAGGCGGGAATCCCTTA
>Ga0209164_1004119_pt1 | contig 13258 bp, 10 predicted proteins | sample MTBNYHSulfiMetaG_FD_187458 | JGI IMG/M metagenome (GOLD analysis project Ga0209164, IMG submission 187458) | Enrichment culture microbial communities from rom New York Harbor, USA that are MTBE-degrading - MTBE-NYH (New York Harbor Sulfidogenic)... | ecosystem: Environmental > Aquatic > Marine >...
GTAGGACCCACCGTTGGCCTCCACGTTGGCCTTGATGGCTGCCTCGACCTCGGGGTCGATACCGAGCTCCGGCGGGTGGGCGAAGACGATCTCCGGCCCGAAGAAGGACGCCGCGTACATGAAGTCGTGGTGGGGGGCGATCGGCTTCTTGGTCGACGGCGAGTAGGCCCACGAGACGGCCAGCTTGCGGCCCCTCAGGTCACGCCCGAGGTGCTCCCAGAGGGTCATCGCATCGGCCATCCCCTGGTTGGGGTGGTAGATGTTGTCCTCCATGTTGATGACCGGCACCTCGGCGTACTTGGCGAACTCGTTGATGATTCTCAGTGACTTCTCGTACTGCCAGTCCACCGCATTGCCGAGGATGCGGATGGCGATCGCATCGCCCATCCGCGAGAGCACCCGGGCCACGTCGGCGATCCGTTCCGACTGGTAGGGGACGTCCTCGCCCTCGAGGGTCGGCAGGCGGGTCGCCGAGGGCTCCAGGAAGTGGGCGTGGCCGCCGAGCTGGAAGATGCCGGCCTCGAAGCTGTTGCGGGTGCGCAGGGACGGGTTGAAGAACATCATCAACAGAGTCCGACCGGGCAGCACGTCATGATGGCCTCGGCGCATGGCGGTCTCCGTCTTAAGCGCCAGACCCACCTCGAGCATCGTCTCTATCTCCTGGCGGGTGAAGTCGCGCAGGGTGATGAAATCGCGGCCTCTGAGTCCTTCAGTGATCACGTTCTCTCCTCTCGCCCTTTCGACTGGCGGTGCAACATCGTGGCCTTTCGGATGCTGGGCTACAAGTCTCCAGCCAACGGAGGCCGGACAGGTGTCCCCCCACTACTCTGCCCTAGCGCGCAATAGTGAAGAATGACGAGGCCTCTGTGCAGTGTGCATCGACACAGATGTGTATCCGGAAGAGCGTTCAGAAGCACATCCTCTCACGCGCGAACCAGCGCGGAAGCCTGGTGTTCAGGAGCGTCAATCCTTTCGTTGACAGGAGTGGTGCGACAGGTGCACACTGTGCGTAGGCGAGGAGAAACTGGTCGAGCCGGTGCGAGGTGCGCTTTGGCCGCCAGCATCACAGTGCGACGGCTGCTCAACGAGGCCGACATGGAGCTCAAGCTCTTGACGCCAGATGTCGGCCTCGATCGAGTGGTGGAGGTGGTTCACCATTCGGATCTTGACGATCCGACACCGTGGATGGTGGACGGCACCGTGCTGATCTCCCATGGTGCGCAGCTCGTCGACATAAGGAGCGGCGTTGAGTACCTTGACAGAATCGTGGACAAGACGGCAGCCCTCGTACTCGCAGTCGGTTCGTACGTTGACGAGATGCATCCCGAGCTTGTTCAGCATGCCTGCAAGCTCGGTATGCCTGTCATAGAGGTTCCTAAGAAGGTCGCAACCCGTACGATCACTGCCTACTTCTTCCATGCCGTGGCATCCAGGGACATGCACCGCTTGAGACGCACTCTGGCCGTCCACGGTCAACTGCTGGATTCACTCATTGAGGAAGAGGGCGTCAGCGAGGTCGTGACGCGCCTGTCCACATGCCTCGAGATGGATGTCGTCCTGTTCGATCGCGACGGGTTTGTGATTGCATGCGCAGGACGGGCCAATGCTGTTGAGACCTCTGCACTGTGGCGAATGTGGTTGGATTCGCGAGAGGACTGGGAGTCGCTCAGCGTCTTCGAGGCAGATCACGGCCGCATCCAGTTGCGGAGAGTTGAGGTGCACGGGCGCACAGAGAGACTCCTCGCAAGCGTGTCGCCGGCGCCGCGAGACGAAATGGGCGACATGGCACTCTCGTATGCGCAACGGATCTTCGCTCTGGATCTGGTGCGCGAGCGCGAGCAGGCTGTGCACCGTCGACGCATACGCTCCGCTCTTCTGCGCGGCTTCCTGTCTCGAGAGGACGACGCTCGAGATTGTGTCGAACCCCTAGGGGCCCAAGAGATCGACGTCAGCCGCCCGTGGCGGGTGCTCGTCTTCGGCGCTTGCGCACACAACGCCGGATCCGATGAAGCTCACCATCGGGGCCGGCCTAGATGGGCCGACTTGATGCTCCAGGTATCCACCACCGTTGACGCCGTCTTCTCAGAACACGGACTCAACGCGATCTGCGGAGTCCAGGAGGATGTTGTTGCGGCGGTCGTGGTGTTCGACGATGCTCGATCAGAAACGCTGCACGACAGGATCCCGCTGCTGCTCAGAGCAATCGAGGAGGCACATCCCGCGACGCTCAGTATCGGAGTCTCCGGTGTGCGGGAGGGATCGTTGTGTCCGGCGGCCGCCCTGCGTCAGGCCACAACAGCGCTGCGTGTGGCCGAGGAAGGCACTGCACGACAAGGCCAAGTCGTTTTCTACGATGAAGTCAGCGCTAGTTACCACGTAATGAAAGAGCTGGGCGTGGAGACGCTCGCGGCATTGCAGAATCAGCTCATCGTGCCACTCGAGGAACACGACCGAGAGCATCGTACGACTCTGCTGCAGACCGCCAGAGCGTACATCGCCAATCGCATGTCGGCCCACGAAACCGCCGACGTCCTATTCGTCCACCGCAACACACTTCACAAGCGGCTCAGGCGGATCGAAGAGCTCCTCGGCATCGATCTTCACAACATGGACGACGCAGTTGATTTGTATCTCGCCCTAGGCGCGGCTGATCTGCTGAAGTCGCCGGATAGAGACCGACAGTACTCATAGCACTCGGCCTGGCTTCCCAATCAAGACTCTCGCGCAGCGGCTGCGTAGACGCGTACCGGACGCGCGTGGTGCTCCCCGCATCTCAAGCCACCGCCTGAAGTTGTTGAGCCCGGTACTGAGCAGGGCTCAGGTACCCCAGCGATTGATGCGGACGACCCTCGTTGTAGAAGCGGATCCAGGAAGCGACCGCTCGCCGGGCCTCGTCGAAGTCGGCGAAGTTGTGCTGCCAGACGCACTCCTCCTTGAGCGACCGGAAGAAGCGCTCGATCATGCCGTTCTGCTCCGGTGTGTAGGGGGTGATGAACTCTTGCGCCAGACGGTAGTCTCGGCAGGCGGCCCGGAACCGCCTGGCGGTGAAGATCAGCCCGTTGTCTAGTATGGCCTTATGGGCACTACACCCAAGAAGAGAGAGGCGAAGCCCGTGCTGTCCGTGGTTTGCTCTCGGTCGGTTGGCAACCACCGAGGAGGAATCACCATGGCATCAGCAGGACCACGCCTCGTTCGCGACCATATCACCGTCGCCCTCGATCTGGCCGCACGTGAGCATCAGGTGATCATCGTCGATGAGAGCGGCAAGCGCCTGACCCGCTTCTCGATCGCTCACTCGCGAGCCGGCATCGCCGAGCTGTTGCGGCGCAGCCGTCCCGAGCGCTGGGAGGCCGAGGCTCGCCTGTTCGCCTTCGAGGCCACCGGGCATGTCTGGGAGGCGCTGGCGGCCCATCTCGAAGCCGCCGATGAGCGCTACGTACTGGTCAATCCGCTGGCTACCTTCCGCCTGCGTGAAGCGCGCTCCATGGACCGCACCAAGACCGACCGTACCGACGCCGAGCAGATCGCCGAACTGGCCCGTACCGGCATGGTGACCGCCACCCGGCCGCTGCAGGGACCCTACCTGGCGTTGCGCCGGGCCTGGGGTGAGTACACGCGGCTGCGCTTCGAGGCGGCGCGCCTCAAGAGCCTGCTCCGCCAGCAGCTCTTCGGGCTGTTCCCCGAGCTGCTCACCGTCTGGAGCGACGTCGCCAGACCGGGCTCGCTGGCGGTGCTGCGTCTCGGCCTGACGCCGAGCCAGATCGCCACCCTGTCGCGCAGCGAGTTTCTCGACCGTGTCTGTGCCTCACGCCAAGGTCGTCGTCTCTGGCGGGCCAAGGTGATCGCCGTGCACGAGAAGGCGGCAATCAGCGTGGTAGAGGGTGCCGGCCTGGCCGCCATGGCCGTCGAGGCGCGCCGCATCGTGGCCCGCTACGATCTGCTCACCGACCAGCTGGCCGAGCTGCGCACCGAGATCGAGGTTCTCCTCGAAAAGATCGAGGAGGCCCGCTGGCTGGCCACCATCCCGGGGTTGGGATTCGCTTCGGTGGCCGGCATCATCGCCCACGTCGGTCCGATCGACCGTTACCGTCACGGTCGCCAGCTCATCAAGCTGGCCGGCACCAACCCTTCGCGCAACGAGACCGGCGAACGGCGCGGCGGTGCGCAGGCGATGACCCACCGTGGCCGGGCCGGCCTGCGCCAGGTGCTCTACATGGCGACCATCTCCTGCCTTGCCCACAACGAGCGAATCCGCGCCCACTACGACCGGCTGATCAGCCGCCCTGAGCGGCCGCTGAGCAAGATGACCGCCGTGGGTGCCTGCATGAACAAGCTGGCGCTCTACGCATTCGCCGTCATGAAGCACCAGGAACCGTTCGCGATCGACCACCAGTGGCAGAGGACAGCCTAGTTTGACTGGGGGCTTCGGTAGTTTCCACGACCGGAGAGAGGGACACGTCGACCGTTGTCATGGGCAGATCTCCGATCGCGGAGGTCCAGAGCCCGTCGAGGTTCCGCCTGGCGACCCTCGCTCCCCCGGGAATGCAGCGTCCGCATGAAGCACGATGAGCAGCGCCGCCGCGGCGCCCAGCTCGGATCTTCAACTCGATTGGACAGGCAACGGCCACCGAAGCCCGGCCGACCGGAGCTTGACAAGAAGCTGATAGCACGCGAACGGATGTGCTCCGGGATGCCGTGCTCGAGGAACAGCTCGGAGAGTATGTAGAGGACGTCGTTGCTTCTGATGTGGCGATCGACGCAGATCGCCAGACACTCGCGGCTGTACTCGTCGATCACCGTGAGCAGCTTCAGGGGCCGGCCGTCGTGGGTGGTCTCTGAGACGAAGTCGTAAGCCCAGACGTGGTTGCGATGCTCCGGCCGAAGGCGGATGCAGGAACCGTCGTTGAGCCACAGCCGCCCTCGCTTCGGCTGCTTTGGGGGTACCTTGAGCCCCTCGGCCCGCCAGATGCGCTCCCACCCGCTTGGGGTTGACCTGCCAGCCGGCCATCCGCAGCAGGTCGGTGATCCGCCGGTAGCCGTAGCGGCCGAATCTCGAGGCCAGGGCGACGATGGCCGCCGTCAAGGCGTCCTCGTCGTTTCGGCGCTGCGGTCGGTGGCGCTGGGTCGAGCGGTGCTGGCCGAGCGCCCGGCAGACCCGTCGTTCGGAGATGGCAAGTCCCTCACACACGTGCTTCACGCATCGGCGGCGTCGCGAGGGGCTCAGAAGTTTCCCCGGGCCGCCTCCTGGAGGATGAGCTTGTCGAGGGTCAAATCGGAGACCGCCGTGCGCAGCCTCGCGTTCTCGCGCTCGAGCTCCTTGAGGCGCTTGGCCTGGCTGACGTTCATGCCGCCGTACTCCTTGCGCCAGCGGTAGTAGGAGACCTCACTGATACCGATCGCCTTGACGACCTCGGGCACCTTCCTGCCCTGGCCCAAGAGGACGTCGGCCTCCCGCAGCTTGGCGATGATCTCCTCGGGGCGGTAGCGCTTGCGTGGCATTCTGCTCCTCCTTCGTGCGGTCCAGACCTTACATCGGGACTGGACCAATCTCAGGGGGTCAGGTCAATCACCACTGACGACTCTGCCCAAGCTGCTGCAAGCTCTTCCCGCTGATGGACGCCGGCGAGATGCGGCGGGCATGAAGCTCATTGGGATGAGAAGAACCGCGCCTGCTACTTGTCACGCATCCGCCTAGGATCATCCGATCGGCCTAGTATTTCCGCGGCCCGTAGCGCCACGTAGAGCTCCATGATGTCGTCGATGTTGCCGAAGCTGATCTGCAGGATTCCCTCGATCCGTCGCAAGCGCTTCTGCAACGTGTTGCGGTGAATGAAGAGAGCGTCTGCCGACTGCTGGCGGGAGAGACGGCTGTCCACGAACACGCGTGCTGTCTTCAGGAGCGAAGCGCGATGTGTGTTGTCGTATTCGACCAGCGGATCGACAAGTCGGCCGCACAGCATCTTCAGGCTTTCCTTGCTCTGGCCTTCGACAAGCCGGAATCGAGCCCTCGCATCCTCCCAGATGATTGGCCCCTGGTCATTTCCGGCGTTCTCACGCGCCAATTGGACCGACTCCGCGGCCTGCCTGTAGAGCGCAGCTGGGTGACTGGAGCCGACCGCTTCGCCGGAGGCCCCCACGTGCACCATCGAGTTGGAGAAGCTGCGTGCAAGGGAATCTGATAGTTGCCGGAGAGTCTGTCGCAGGCTCTCTCGATGTTCTGAAGCCGAGGCAATCAACACAACGACCGCAGGACCTTTCTCTGCAGCGATCGCGGGGGTGTGTTGGTCTGCGAACCATGCCTCCACTGAGTCGACAATGGATGCTCTCGTACTGTATATATCGTGGTCACTGGGTCCCGGCGCAGCGCCTGGAGATCCGTCGACCTGCTCGACGTGGATCAGCAGCGCTCGCCACGGAGCATCAAGATCGATGCCTTGACTGAGTAGGTGCTCTCGGTATTCGTTCCCGTCGTCTTCGCACGCCGTGAAGTCGCGAAGCAGAGCAGTCCGCCTCCGCCTGGCCACCAGACGCTGCTGGCCATCGCCAGCTAGTTTCAGAGCGATTGGCAACTCGGCATTCGAGAGAATCGCCTCGGCCAGCTCCGAGATGGGCGTCTCGGGGGACGCGGCGGCGAGAACTGCCTCGACTTGCTTGTGCACGCGAATCTCCTGGAACCTCAAGTGGTCGTCCTTGAGATGAATGGTGCCGTTGGTCCTTGAGTTGGCACGAGCAGTCCGATAAGCGTCCCAAATCAATCGAACATTCAATCGCCCTCTCGGCGAGCCATGCGCGAGCACCTTGCCATGTGATGTGAATAGTATCAGCGTCAGTTCCAGCATCCCGCCCAATTCCGAGAGGACGGGACCGAGTCCTTCGCCTTCTGTGAGGAGGTGAAGCAGCCGCTTCTCGAGCGACAGCGTTCGGCGCAACTGGTGCATGTCCTGTGAAGCCAGAGCGTGATAGACGTAGGAGTAGATCTGGCGGAACGGTACGTTTCTCGCCTCAAGAAGCGGCATGGTGATGTCCTGAGCCCGTTTGACTATCTGCGGCTGAACCTCCTTCAGGCGAGTGTGGGGCCCAGTCCCTACCACGAGGGCGGACGTCTTCTGCGAGATTCTGTCGAGGTATCTGATTCCTTCAGATGTCGATTTGGCGAATTCATCGCCGTGCGTGATGAGCAAGGTGTGTTCCATGATCCAGGGGCTCGGATCTGGCAGGTCCGAATGGTGTACCGCCTGGATGACGCGCTGCATCCCCGAATCGCCTGTCAGCGACACAAGTCCCAGTTCTGCATCGACGAGTTCTTGAACGGTGAGAGCAGTAGGGTCAGACATGGCTCGTCTTGGGGTATTCCGTTCGGTGTGCGATTGACTCCAGGCGCGCGCTGTTGACGGACCGATTACACACTTCGAACGACTTCTGCGCCCTGCAAGGACTCGGTCACACGCGATACTAGCTTGGAGGTGATGTCAGGCGGTGACTGCATGATGCCTTGGTGGCGTTCCAGTAGTCAGCGCCGGTGCGCACTGCGTTCGCAGGCCAGCTCCTCTCAGTGAACTCTAGACTATATGGAACAGCCCTGCCCAACTGCACGTAGTCTGGCACGGGTCGCCGCCACGGTTCGACGGCGGGCAAGGATCCGCGACCAGGAGGTGTCGGGATGTTGGAGCGCAGTTTCATCGGCCTCGACGTGCACGCCCGCTCGGTGCAGGCGGCGGTGCTCGACGGCCTCACCGGCGAGGTGTCGAGCACGGCGGCACCGGTGGCCACCGAGCGGTTGGTCGCCTGGGTCTGCTCCCAGCCGGCCCCACAGGCGGTCGCCTACGAGGCCGGGCCGACCGGCTACCCGCTGGCCCGTGCCCTCGAGGATGCCGGCGTGCGCTGCCTGGTCGCCGCTCCCTCGCGCATCCCGCGCGCAGCCGGCGAGCGTGTCAAGACCGATCGTCGCGACGCCCTCAAGCTGGCCCGTCTGCTGCGTCTCGACGAGCTGAGCGCGGTGCGCGTGCCCGGCCTCGCCGAAGAGGCGGCCCGCGACCTGGTGCGGGCCCGCGAGGACGCCCGCGGCGACCTGCTGCGTGCCCGGCACCGCCTCTCCAAGCTGTTGCTGCGCCGTGGTCTCGTCTGGCAGGAGAGCACCTGGACCGCCGCCCACCTGCGCTGGCTGGCCGCCCAGCGCTTCGACGAGGCTCCCCTGCAGCTCGTCTACGAGGAGGCGTTGGCGAGTGTGCAGGCGGCCGTCGAGCGTCGCGATGTCCTCGATGCCGCGATCGTCGTCGAGGCTGAGCGGGAGCCCTGGGCGAGCGTCGTCGGCCGGCTCTGCTGCCTGCGTGGCGTGGCCACCCTGACCGCCTTCGCCTTGGCCGTCGAGCTCGGCGACTGGCGGCGCTTCTCCGGTCGCAGCCTGGCCGCCTTCCTGGGCCTGGTGCCCTCCGAGGACTCCTCCGGCACCAGTCGACGTCAGGGCTCGATCACCAAGACCGGCAACGGCCACGCCCGTCGGCTGCTCGTCGAGGCCGCCTGGCAACAGCGTCGGCCACCGCGGCAGAGTCGGCGCCTGCGGGCGGCGCGGGCGACGGCCAGCCCGGCGGTACGCGAGCGGGCACGTCTGGCCGAGCGGCGTCTGCACCGCCGCTGGCAGCGCTTCGATGAGCGCGGCAAGCGTTCCACGGTGGCCGCCGTGGCAGTCGCCCGCGAGCTGGCCGGCTGGTGCTGGAGCCTGGCGGTGATGGAGGACTGAGCGCCGCCTCCAGAGAGAGGCGGCGAGGCGAGCGCGCCGGGCGCGCGCATGGAGCATCCGCGTGCCTGCTATGAGCAGCCCCCCGAAGGGTCACGCTCGATTCTAGAGAAGCGGTCGCTCCCGACGCAGAGACGGTCATGCGGATACCCAAACCCGCGCATATCAGCTTGGACCGCGCGTCGCCGTTGACCGCCCGGCGCGCTCACCCCGCCGCTCCCATACTCCACCCTTCCCCTGCCCGAGGGCAAGGTCGGGGACCGGTACGCCCTTGACAGGGGCTCTTCCATATCAGCAGCTGTGGGGGCAGGTGGATACTAAGGGGGATGCAATGAACGGCATGGACGAGTTCCTCAATCGTGTAGCGACTCGCAGGCAGTTCCTCCAGAAATGCGGCATGGCCGGCTTGGCCGCTGGAACGTTGCCCACGCTGGTCACGTCCCGTCAAGTGAGCTCCTATGTTGTCAACTCACACGCAACAGCATCGGCGAGCATCTGTCGGTAGACAACGCGGGCCAGCTGCCGCTTGAGGCAGCGGATCGCCTCCTTCCAGCTCTTGCCCTCCGCCTGCTTGCGGGCGAGGTATCGTCTGGCGCGTTCGTCGCAGCGGCTCTGCACAAAGGCGATGGTGTAGAGCGCCCAGTTGAGTTGGCGGTTACCGCCTCGATTGAGGCGGTGCCGCTGCGTCTTGCCGGAACTGGCGGGGATCGGCGCCACCCCGGCCGCCATGGCGAACGCATCAGCGCTGTGGAAGCGGCGTATGTCGCCGGTCTCAGCCAACAGGCGGGCGGCGGTCAGCGAGCCCACGCCGCAGATCCCCATCAGTCGGCTGCCGCTGCCTGCCTTCACCACTTCGTGTCTGGCCGAGTTCATACGTGCTCTTGGGTACAACGCCGTGCCCTGCGGCAACATGACCGGTCTTAGCATACCCATGGCCATAGACGCCGGACTTGGGGAACTGGGCAGGCACGGTCTCCTCATTACCCCCAAGTACGGTCCGAGGGTAAGGCTGGCAAAGGTCATCACGGACATGCCCCTTCTCCTGGATGACCCAATCAGGTTCGGTGTCGCGGAATTCTGCGAAGTCTGCGGCAAGTGTGCAGCGAATTGCCCTGGTCGCGCAATCTCGTCCGGTCAGCGAACGATGAAGCCTCAGAGCATCAGCACCAACCCCGGTGTCTGGAAGTGGCCCGTCGATGCAGTCCGCTGCCTGGGCGTCTGGCACTCGCTAGGAGGGTCGGATTGCGGAACGTGCATTCGGTCGTGCCCCTTCAACAAGCCGGACGGATGGCTGCACGATGCGACACGCGCTCTGATAGGTGCAGAATCGGGCACCCTTGACCGCGTTCTCCTCAGTCTCGATGACACCTCGGGCTACGGAGGGGAAGTGGACGATCCGGAACGCTTCTGGACTAGCGAGGATCACATGCATGTGGGCTGAGCTGCCCACATCATCGGACTTCCCGAACGTCCTCCTTCCATCCATACTGCTCGAAGGAGACCTTGTCGTACTGAAGCGACGATTCCGTGTGGCCCGGTTTGGTTTCGTCGGGGTATCCGATAGCGATGATCGCCTGTACGACCATCCCCTCATCAAGGCCCAGTACCTTCGACACGTATTCCTCCGCCGACTGGCGCTCATCGTGCATACGCCGTCGAATCTGCACCCAACAGCTGCCAAGGCCGAGGTCCGCGGCCGCGAGGTGGACTATCAGTGAGGCAATCGACGCGTCCTCGGTCCACACGTCCGATCTCTCAGGGTCGGCGCAAACCGCGATGACCAAAGCGGCGTCTGCCAGGAAGGCTGAGCCAACTTGCTTCGCCAGCGAGAGGTCCTTCAACCTCTGCTTGTCTCTGACGACGACGAACTCCCATGGGGTCCTGTCAAGCGCCGACGGGGAGCGCAGGGCGGCTTCGATCAGGGTGTCGAGCTTCACCTTCTCGACGGGCCGCTTCTGGAACTTGCGAATGCTCCTCCGCCCGCGTAGCAGATCGATGAACATGCCCTCTCCTTTCACGGATTGCTGCGAGCACTGCGGCTCATCCCACAACCCAGCGACTGGCGCTGATCAACGTTTCTTCAACTCGTCCGGTACTGCACGCCGTACTCGCCGCGCGGGTACTTCCAGCTCAGCGCCTCCGGCTCACAGCAGAGCAGGCAGGTCCCGCACTCCAGGCAGCCCTCCCAGTTGACCGTCACGCCGCCCTCGTCGTCGAGCTCGTAGAGGTCGGCGGGACAGACGGTCAGACAGACCTTCTTCGCACACACGGCCCGACAGACCTCGTGGTCGACCTCGATGTGGGGCTCGTCGTCGAGCTTGAACACGTCGAGCCCCAGCTTGGCGTCGACGGTCATCGCCTTCGGCACCGATCCGTCGCCGTTCGCCTCCGGCGGCGATGTGTCCTCCGTCGTCTCGGCCACCGATCCGTCCTCCGTCGTCTCGGGCGTCTCGCTCACTGCCTCACCTCTCAGATCCTGCGGAAGGACAGCAGGTCCCTCACCGTGGCCGGGTCCATGAACCGCCGGCGCAGGCCGCGCAGGCCGGTGGAGGAGAGCTTGCTCGCCGGGCCGGGCCCCACCGTGAACAGGTCGCGCAGCAGCTCGGTGACGGCGTCCGGATAGTGGGTGAACAGGCGCCGGTTCTCGAGCAGCGCCGGGACGCCGGCGGCGGTCTGCAGGTCCTTGAGCACGAAGCTCTCGCCCAGGCGCCGCTCGTAGGAGGCCAGACCGGCGGCCGAGGTGTCGCCGGCGGCCAGCGCGGCGGCGACCGCCGCCGCCGCGTGGTACCCCGAGGCGATGGCAAAGTCCATGCCGCGCACCGTGATCAGCGCGTTGAGCGACAGGCCGGCGGCGTCGCCGGCCAGGACGTAGCCGTCGCCGAGCAGCCGCGGCACCTTCGCGATGCCGCCCTCGGCGATGGCGTGGGCCGAGTACTCGGCCGTCTCGCCGCCGGCGAGCAGCGGTGCCACGGCCGGGTGGGCCTTGAAGCGGTCGAGCAGCTGCCAGCTCTCGAGCTCGTCGTCGCGCGAGCGCAGCTGCTCCATGCCCAGCACCAGACCCAGCGCGACGCTCTCGCGGTTCGTGTACAGGAAGGCGCCGCCCATGATGCCGTCGGTGATGCTGCCCAGGAAGAGCTGCGCGGCGCCCTCTCCCTCGCCGAGGTGCCAGCGGTCCTCGATGACCTCTGCCGGCAGCTCGATCACCTCCTTGTAGCCGAGGGCGGTATCGGCGGGCGCCGGCCGCTCCCGCAGACCGGCCTCGGTGGCCAGCAGGCCGAGCACGCCGTCGGCGACCACGACCACCCTGGCGCCGATCTCGTCGTCGCCGGCGCGGATGCCGACCACCCGCCCCGACGCACCCGGGCCGTCGGCCGCGCCCGACGGGGCCGCTCCGCCCTCGGTGAGCAGCGCGTCGACCTTCATCTTGGGGATGACCATCCCGCCGGCCTCGGCGACCTTGTCGGCCAGGTAGCGGTCGAGGCGCGCCCGTACCACGGTGTGGCTCTGCGGGCGCTCCCCGCCGAAGTCCTCGGCGGCGATCTCGAGGGTCGCCATCCGTCCATCGGCGACCATGCTGATGAGCTCGTGGGTGACGGCACGCTCGAACGGCGCCCCCTCCCACAGCTCGGGGTAGAGGTCGCCGATGACGCTCGTGTAGAGACGGCCGCCGGTGACGTTCTTGGCGCCCGGGTAGTCGCCGCGCTCGAGCACCATGACCTCGACGCCCTCCCGCGCCAGGCCGTAGGCGGCCGCCAGACCGGCGAGCCCGCCGCCGACGACGATGACGTCGACCTGCTCCACGTCACCCTCCAGTCCCCAGTCGGGTTGTTTCGAGACACCGGGCATAGGTAGGAGTCTGTGCGCAGGCGCGAGGCTTGCATATCATGTCGATTTCACCGCCCTTTCGGGGTCACTGCACGGCGAACGCCGCCAGCGGAAGGGGGATGGTGGGGCTTCCGGACGACGACAGGACCTTAGATTCCGTTCCGACGATACAGATGCCAATTCCACCCGCCATGGCCTCCCAGGCATTCGCGAGGGGAGCAAGGATGCTCACCTTGTCGCCTTGAGCGAATCGCAGCGCTGCCACGAGCTTTGAGCGTTTGATGTCTGGAGAGAAGCGGCCTTGAGCGAGGCGGGCTGTGGCTTCTGCGGACGTCATGAACTCGCCCTTCCCGTCGGGCGGAGTGTCCACTGCCTGCGTTGTGTCAATCGCGTCCAGCATGAGCAGGGCCTTGGCTCTGACTTGGGTGGCGAGACGAGCGGCAGTGGAATCGGGGTCCACCGCGGTCTCGATGCCGCTGAGGTAGCCATCGGCATCCATGCGGACTGCAACTGCTGAGCTTCCACATACCACGACGGTGCCGCCGGCCACGAGGTTTTTCACGATGGGTCCTTCGACGACGCTGACGGGCTCCCGAACCGCACTCGGGATAGACGCCGACTGCTCCCCACACACGGCACACCCCGCGTCTGCCGTTTGAACCTGGACCTGTACAGTCATGGCGCAGACGTGCGTCTTGA
>Ga0209164_1004120_pt1 | contig 13256 bp, 12 predicted proteins | sample MTBNYHSulfiMetaG_FD_187458 | JGI IMG/M metagenome (GOLD analysis project Ga0209164, IMG submission 187458) | Enrichment culture microbial communities from rom New York Harbor, USA that are MTBE-degrading - MTBE-NYH (New York Harbor Sulfidogenic)... | ecosystem: Environmental > Aquatic > Marine >...
GCGGCAAGGATCAGGATATCCTGATGACCATCACCAACAACATCTACCTCAAGCAGCTGGAGGAGATGGTGTTCACCGTCGATCAGAACGCCATCTTCGTGGTGGAAAACACCTTCAATGTGCTGGGATCGGTGTTCGGCCGTCGCAAACAATATTGACGGCACCGTAAGAAGCCCCATATCTCCGTTGCACTCATCCCGTGGTCCTTGCGGCGTAAGACAAGTACGCCTCAGGAAACGGAATTTCGCCTTTTCCGTCCTCCCGGCGAAAGCCGGGATCAAGCTTTTTTGAATCCGCACTATTCCAACCGGGCATCGAACAGGTCGTCGAAGAGATCGATGCGGCGCACCCAGGCAAAGCGGCCCATGGCCGACGACAGGTCCGCGCGCAGCCGTTCGAAGCGGGGGTAGTCGGTCAGCAGCGCGGTGAGTTTTGCGTGCAGTGCGGCCGGGGTGTCGTAGAGCACCTGGGCGTGATGGGCGGCAGGAATGATTTCCGGGTAGGAAAGGCGCGCCGGCAGCAGGGGGATGCAGCCGAAGCGGACGGCTTCGACCACGGCGATGCCGAAATTCTCCTGGATTGCCGTGCTGACCACGATGTGCCCCTGTCGAAGCCAACCCAAGTACTCCTCCCGCGATGGTAAATAGCCGTAGTGCACGATGCGCCGGCCGTAGCGTTGACGAGCCGCGGCAAAACAGGGTGGTGCCGTGCGGCCGCTTTCGCCGAGCAGGGCCAGCCGGAAGTCGTGTCCGTCCGCCAACACGGCATCCAGGGCTTGGAAAAACGCTTCCGGGTCCTTGTCGAATTCCCAGCGGTGGTTCCAGATGATCAGCGGTGGCTCCTGCGCAACGGGCGGCGTGAGGGCGACCGGGTCGGCGGGAATCCGGCAGCCGGGATAAAGTACACGGCTCTTGGCGCGGATTTCCGCGACAACCCATTTGGGTGAATGATCCGGCATCATCTTCAAAAAACGAGGCAAGCCTTCCAGAAAGGTTTCCAGGTGGGTGTGGGAGTTGAACAGCACGCGATTGGCGGCCAGGGCCGTGGTGATGTCCGTGAAACCGAACTGATAATCCATCTGCTCGCCCGGCGCCAGGGGGTAGCTGAGCTGGTTTTCGTGGAAATAGACCAGGGCCGGCGGGCAGGCGCCGCCGGCGAGGGCCTTGAAATCGGAGAGGCTCATCAGATCGGTAGTGATGAGTCCGTCATAGTCGGCCAGGTCTGGCACTCTGCGGATGAAGTGAAGCGCCGCGCCGCGCATGCGCCATTTCCAGAAGCTCGCCGGCAGGGTGAGCAGATCGATCTGATGCCGGGAGTTGGCGATCCAACCCCCTGCGAATTCGCGGTGCGATCCGCCGAAAAAGGGTTCCAGAAAGAGCAGCTTCAATCGAGTCGCCATGGGTGTTCTCGCCTTCGGCCGTAAGCAGTCCGTCATGGACACGACCGCACCATATCATCTTTCGTCGGTTTTGTCGGATGTCCACTATCAATTCTAGCTGAATGTAATTTACTCTGAACGGTATTCTTTACAAAAGATGTTTGAAAACAAAATCGCATGGCAACGGTTGAGGCAGGCCCGGGTGGGGCAGGTGGCCGGGGCCACATACGCCTGCGGTCCTAGTGCCGGTTGAATGCAAACGGCGGACAAGCGGCCCAGACTGTTTGAGCGCAGCGAGTTTCTGGGCCGCCCGCCGTGCATTTTACCGGCACTTGACCGCTTGGCATGTGGCATCGGCCACCTGTCCCACCCGGGCCGTATCCAATGAATGGCATTCAGTTAGAATCCCTGATGTTCCGAGGTCAGGCTTTACCCTGGATGGAGAAGCATGTAAGATGGTCCTCATGATTTGCGGACCGGTCGGTCCGCCCGGGAGGTGCTTATGGATCCGAAGATCATCGATGAACTGCCTAAGTTTTTGGAACGCCTGGGGCTCGACGAAAACCCCATGGGACTTTTCTACACCGATGAAAAGCCGGCCGAGGGTTTCGCGCCCAAGCCAGGCGATCTGCCCACCGTGGAAAAGGAGCGGGCCAATGCCGTCGACTGGCCGGCCGTTTTCGGCAACTTCTCGTGCGCCCTGGGCCACATCTGGCGGGCGCGCAAGAAACAGACCGCCGCCTACTTTTCGGCCGAGCAGTTCGGCTGCCTCGGTGCGGCCTTCTGGCTGGGATTCAACAAGCCCCAGGTGGAAACCATCATCCACTATGTGTCGACGGGTATGCCCGGGCACATGGCCGGCGAGTATTACTGCGAAAGTCCGGATGCGCTGCGCCGGATCTTCGATTTTATCGATCCACGGCCCGCGCCGCACACATACTGCGTAGTCAAGCCGCTGCCTCTTTTCGGGGAAACGGAGACGCCTGAAATGATCCTCTTTTTCGCCCGGCCCGAGTCCATGTGCGGCTTGCATCAGCTGGCCACCTTCGTCACCAACGATTCGGAGGTGGTGGTCTCTCCCTGGAGTGCGGCCTGCGGCAGCTTAATGATCTGGCCGGCCCACTACGAGGCGCGCGGTCTGCGCAAGGCGGCCCTGGGCGGCTGGGACCCGTCGGCGCGCAAGTTCTTCAAGACAGACGAGCTGTCGTTTTCGGTGCCGTTCGACATGTTCATCGACATGCTGCGGCACTACGACGAATCGTTTCTGAGCACAGGCACCTGGCAAGTCGTCCTCAAAAAAATCGCTCGAAGCAAAAAGGCCTGGGGAGAGGAGTCCTGATGAGGCGGAACGTCATTCGCATCCATCCGCAAGACAATGTGGCCGTGGCCGTGGTGCCCATTGCCAGGGGCGATTGGGTGACCGGAACCGGAATGGAAGGTCTGCCCGCCGTGACCGACATTCCGCGCCACCACAAAGTGGCGCTGGCGGATATGGCGCCCGATGCGCCGATCGTCAAGTACGGCGAGGCAATCGCCCGGGCCAGGACCGGCATCAGGGCCGGCGAGTGGGTCCACACGCACAATATTATCGCATAAGGACAAGGCACGCATGGATTTTTTGGGTTACAGGCGAAAGAACGGTGCCGTCGGCACCCGCAACCATGTGCTGGTCATGAGCTCGGTGAGTTGCGCCAATGGTGTGGTGCAGGCCATCGGTCGCGAACTGCCGGAAGTCAAGACCATCACCCACACCGAAGGGTGCGGCCGGGCCACCGCGGATGCGCTGATCGCCAAGCGTACCCTGGCCGGATTGGGCCGCAACCCCAATGTGGCCGCGGTGCTGGTGGTGGGCCTGGGCTGCGAATCGATCAAGGCCGACGGCCTGGCCGAAGCCATCGGCGAGGCGGGCAAGCCAGTGGAGACAATCGTGATCCAGGAGGCCGGCGGATCGGTCAAGGCCACGGCCGCTGGCATCGGCATCGCCCGGCGCATGCTGATCGAAGCCGGGCAACAGCGGCGCGAACCCTGTCCGTGGTCCGCTTTGACCGTCGGCATGGAGTGCGGCGGATCGGATGCCTTGTCCGGATTGACGGCCAACCGCCTGGTGGGCGCGGTGGCCGATTGGCTGGTGGCCGAAGGTGCCACCGTGATCCTTTCGGAAACCACGGAGATGATCGGCACCGAAAAGATCCTGGCCAACCGGGCGGCCGAACCGCGTCTGGCATCGGAGATCGTCGGTTTGATCCAACGCCAGAAGCAGCGCACCGAAGAGCTGTTAGGCGAAAGGGCCGGCATGGTGATCTCGCCGGGCAACATGGAAGGCGGGCTCTCTACGATCACCGAAAAATCCATGGGGTGCATCGTCAAGGGCGGCACCACACCTATCCAGGAACTGGTGGCCTATGGCCAGACCCCATCCCAAAAGGGGCTCGTGCTCATGGATACCCCGGGATCGGATATCTTCTCCCTGACCGGCATGGCCGCCGGCGGGGCCCAGCTTATGCTTTTCACGACCGGACGCGGCACGCCGGCCGGATTCCCCACGGTGCCGGTGGTCAAAATTGCCTCCAACAGCCGCCTCTACGCGAACATGACCGACGACATGGATCTCGACGCCGGGACGCTGATCGAGGGCCGGCCGCTGGCCGATGCCCGTGAGGAGCTGATCGGCCTCATCCAGGCCGTGGCTGCAGGTGAACCCACCAAGGCCGAATGCAACCGTCAGGAGATGGTGGCCATTCATACGACCGGCCCGGCGTTTTGATTCAAAAGAAAATAGTAAAATACTTTCGGTTCGAAGGTTGACGAACCTTATTTGAATTTCAATAATATAAATTGTAAGCCGTGTGACTATTTCCGCGTGAAACGCACCACATCTCTATAGCTTTTTAAGCGCTCTTCCTTCTGCCGTCCATTCAGAGCCGCAGCAGTCATGAAGTTGTCCATTCAAAGACATCTGTGTCCATTTTACGAGAGGGTACCATGATCTTGCAGAAGATCAGAAACAGCGCCGGCCGCCGGAGCAACCCCACCATTCTCGCCGAAGAGGTGGACGATCTGCGTCGCTACGATTGGACCGATCCCCTTTTTGACGAGTGGTGCGCTTCGGCAACGAAGCAATTGACATCCGATGTCGAGGTTGCCCAAGAGGGCGCCTATTGTCAATTGGTGTCATGGATTTGCATCTAACCGGTCGTTACAATCGGGCATAACAGGTGCCCCTGGTTTGTCGCGCCGAATCAAAATTTCACTCACACCTGCCTGCAACTTCGGCAAATAAACATCCTGCAGATAGAATAGCTGTTTGCCGGTTATAGTGGTTGCCTGGAGCCAGGCGACATATTATACCGATACGCATGGCTGATAATTGAGAAACAGGAAAACAACCACTACCGGGGGTAACGATGAATGTGACGGAAGCGATTCGCAAAAGAAAGAGCATTCGAGGGTTTAAGCCGGATCCGGTGCCTGCGGAGGTGATCGAATCCATTCTCCAGACCGCGTCATATGCACCGTCTGCCCTGAACTCCCAGCCATGGGAATTTACGGTCGTCGCAGGCCGGGTGTTGGAAAAAATCCGCAGCGAAAATATCGAAAACCTTCGGTCCGGGCATTCGGGCAGTCCCGAACACATGACCGGGCAGTGGCCCCGGGACAGCGTCTTCCGGCAACGGCAGGTGGCGCTGGCAAAGCAGTTGTTCAGCCTGATGGGCATCGAGCGGCAGGACGCCGAAAAGCGGCAGCAATGGGTGGAACGGGGGTTTAGGTTTTTCGATGCCCCGGCCGCCATCATCATCTGCACCGACCAGGTGCTGGGGGAAGCCGGCCCCCTGCTCGATATCGGGGCCGTCATGCAAAACATCTGTCTGCTCGCACTCGAGCGCGGTCTGGGGACCTGCATCGAAGATCAGGGGATCTTTTATCCGGATGTCATCCGGCGGCACGCCCATATTGATCAAAATAAAACCATTGTCATCGCCATTGCCGTCGGCTATCCGGATCCGGAATACCCGGCCAACCGGGTTGAAACCCATCGGGCGGCCCTATCTGAGAACACCACCTGGTGCGGGTTGAGTTAGTGCCCCTCCACAAATGACCCATTGGCCCGATATCTGCGTTGCGCGAAAAATTTAATCCTCGGAATATCGACCATATGCCTGCGGTTAAATTTTTCGTGCGCCTTGATCTCGACCCAATTTGCCTATTTGTGAGCGGGCACTATTCTGTCCATTCACAAATGACCCATTGGCCCGATATAGGCGTTCTGATCCAATCATAGATACAGCGGAATTCACGCTGCCTTCCTCTTGGCTCCAGAAATGAGCAACTCTTCTTTAAAAACCTTTGAGTAGACAAATCTTGAAAACGGTTCGCAGGCGCATGGCGCGGGTCAGCCGCTCTTCATGCAAATTCGTGTCAGTACCGGTAAAGAAAGAGGCCTTTGAATTTTTTTCTTGACAATGGCAAAGAACGCTCATAAGTACCAAATATGGTATTTAGAAAACCATATATGGGAAACAAAACCACCTACGGGATATCCGATGAGCCAAAATGACAACCAGAACACTGTACCGGCAGTTCACCGCGCAATCGATGTGATTGAATTCATTTCGTCCGCCCAACGGGAGCTTTCGTTTTCCGAGATTATGGACAACGTCGATATCCCGCGCCAATCCTTGATTCGTATTCTCAACACCCTGTGCAGCCGGGGCTTTCTGGACAAGTCTAGCCGGAGGGGGCTCTACAGAATCGGGCTCAAATTCCTATACCTGGGCCACGGGTTGCCCGACAAGTTTGAACTTCGTACCGCTGCGTGGAAAGCGATGAAGGCGTTGTCGCAAAAAACGGGCAAGACCATCGAGTTGTCAAGCCTTGACCGGGATCAACTGATTTTGCTCGAGCAGATTCGCGGCAGCGAGGAAATGTCCCTGTATTCCCGCGTGGGCAGCGTGATTCCCTATTTGCACGCAGTCAGCGTTGGAAAGGTATACCTGGCCTTGATGGATCCGGATAAGCGGCGGCGCGTTCTGCGAAAAATCGGACTGCCGGCAATGACCAAACATACGATCACGGACATGGCGCGTCTCGAAAAAGAGATTCAGGAAACGAAAGCGCGCGGCTATGGTTTCGAAGATCAGGAGTTGCGGGAAGGCGTGCGACGGGTTGCTGCCCCGGTTTTTAATTCAACCGGCAAGCACGTGGGCTGTATCGGGCTGTCGGCAGCGATTTTCAGTTTCGAACTCGACGATCTGGACGAATATGGCCAAATGGTGCGAGAGGCGGCGGAAAAGACTTCCGCGGACCTGGGATATGTTTCAAACCCATGATTTTTCAATAAGGAGGGGCAAATGTTCGAACTAAACGACAAAACAGCATTGGTTACCGGAGGCGCCCAGGGGATCGGGAAAGCTATTTCATTTGTATTGGCCAGGCAGGGCGCCAATGTCGCCATTGCCGATATCGACGAAGCAATTGCCAGGCAGACAGCCGATCTCATCAATAAGGAATTTGGGAGGGCGATGGCCGTGCAAGCTGACATCACGGACATCGAAAAGGTCAAAAAAGCGGTTGTTGAGATCAAGGAACGGTTCGGCCCAGTGGATATCCTGGTCAACAACGCCGGCTGGGACCGCATGATCCCCTTTGTCAAAACAACGCCCGAGTTCTGGGATAAAGTGATCGACATCAATTACAAAGGGGTGCTCAATTGTGTCTATTCGGTGATCCCTGACATGATCGAAAAGAATCATGGCAAAATCATCAACATCGGATCCGATGCCGCCCGGGTCGGAAGCAGCGGCGAAGCGGTGTATGCGGGTGCCAAAGGCGCCATCATCGCCTTCAGCAAATCTTTGGCCAGGGAGGTCGCCAGAAACCAGATTACGGTCAACGTCATATGTCCTGGTCCCACGGATACCCCGTTGACCCAGCAGATGAAGAATGAAAGCGAGTTTGCGTCAAAAGTATTATCCAAAATGGACAAGATCATTCCGCTGGGCCGGACTGGAACGCCGGAGGAGATTGGCGCCGCAGTGGTTTTTCTGGCTTCCAAAGAGGCGGATTTTATTACCGGTCAAACCTTAAGCGTCAGCGGCGGCTTGACCATGAGCTAAGCAAAGCCAAAAAGCTCGAAAAATTAAGGAGGCCGGGATGAAAAAACACAGCCAAACCTATAATTCGGAAATGTTCATAGATACGTTTGAAAACACGTTTACCTACATCAGCGGGTTCATGCGTAATGTGAACCGATTTTCCGAGCGCAACGCATTGACCTGCCCTCTGAGGGAAAAGACCTGGACCTATCCTCAACTTAACGCGGAGGTCAATCGCTTGGCCCATGCGCTCCTGAACAGCGGGGTGGTTAAGAACAATATCGTCATGTACCAACTGCTCAATTGCGCCGAATTTCTGTTTCTATATCTGGCGCCGCATAAAATCGGCGCCATCAGCTGCCCGATCAATTTTCGGCTCTCCTCAGGCGAAACCGCCTACATTCTCGATGACAGCAAGCCCACAGTCTACTTTTATGATGCCGAGGTGAAAGAAGTCGCACAAAACGCGTTGGAGATGGCCTCCCATCGACCCGAAAAAGTGGTCATGATCGATATCACAGGAAAAGAGGAGCCCTTTGCCGGATCCGTCTCCTACGATGCATATGTCCGGGAGTTCCCGGACAAGGAGCCGGCAATAGAGCGTCCAAGTCACATCTATGACGAGGTGACGCGCCTCTATACATCCGGCACCACCGGCATGCCCAAAGGGGTTCCACTCAACAACATCAATGACATCTTCAGTGCCCATGATGTGATCATGCATTTTCCGCTTTCCCCCCTGGACAAGACGATGAACATGACCCCTTGGTTCCACAGGGGTGGTTTGTATTCGGGTGGGCCCAATCCGACCCTGTATATCGGTGGCGAGGTGGTCGCCCTCAGAGCCTTTTCGGCAGCCACGGTGCTGGATTGCGTGCAGAAGTATCGATTGACCTATCTGATCGGGGCGCCGATCACTTTGAAGATGCTCAAAGAGGAACAGGTGGCCAATCCGCGGGATATAGGCGCTTTAAAGGGCATCGTCACCATGGGTGCGCCCATGGAGAAAAATCTGTGCATGGAATGCCACAAAGTGCTCACAAAGAATATCTTCAACGGATACGGCTCGACGGAAGCGTTCTGGAATACGTTTCTCAGGCCGTTCGATCTTCCCAAAATGGCTGGCACGGCTGGCCGCTCCTGCACGGATGACGAGATGGCCGTGGTGAAAATGTTCCCCGATCGTCTTGCGGAGGCTCACGAGACCGTTCCCAAAGACAATGCAACGGTGGGAGAAGTGATCGTCAAATCCCCTGGGAAGTGTGCCTACGATTATATCAACAAGCCGGAGGAGGCCCGCAAAAAGTATTATAAGGGATGGCTTTACATCGGGGATCTGGGCACCTGGAACGAGCAGGAGTATGTGACCATCGTCGGTCGAAAAGATGACATGATCATCTCGGGCGGAGAAAACGTGCAGCCCGTGCAGGTGGAAGAGGCGCTCAATGAGCATCCTTTGGTCTCCGGCAGCGTGGTCACCGGGGTGCCGGACGAAAAGTGGGGTGAAATCGTGGTGGCATACGTGATCAAGGCCGATGGCGGCCTGACGGTTCAAGACCTGGACGAGCATTGCCGGAACCATCCGATGCTGTCGAGATACAAACGCCCCCGGTTGTATAAATTCGTCGATCAATTGCCGATGACCGCCACGGGAAAACTGATCCACTACAAGGTCAGACAGCAGGCCAAAGAAGATTATACCAAAGGATTGCTGGAAAAGCCGTAATGTCATCGTTGCATAAACACGCGTAGATGCCTGATAACCAGGAATAGAGAGGCCTGCCATGGATTTTGATTTCAGCAAAGAGCAGAAATTGATTCAAAAGGAAGTCCGGCGGTTTGCCCAGGAAGAACTTGCGCCACGATACAGCCAGTGGGACAGGGAGAGAAAATATCCCCGCGAACTGGTCAAGAAAATGGGTGAACTCGGCTATATCGGCGTATCGGTCAGTCAAGAATTGGGGGGGCTTGGCGAATCCTACATCACCGAGGGACTTGTGTGCGAAGAGCTTTCCCGGGGAGATTGCAGCCTCCCCATGTCGACCCAGGTGGCCGGCCACCTGTGCGCAGGGCTTCTGGAACAAGGAAGCTCGGAAGTGCAAAAAAAGTTTCTCGACCCCTTTCTGGCCGGTGAGCAGATCTGCGCTTTCTGTTTGACCGAACCGGGAAGCGGGACAGACGCCGGCGCGCTTCAGACCAGCGCGGAAAGAAAAGGCGACGCTTATGTTTTAAACGGGGAGAAATCCGGCATCACGGCGATTATGGATGCCGATTTTGCGCTGGTTTTTGCCCGGACCGCGCCCGGCCATGATGCCAGGGGGGTCAGTTGTTTCGTCGTGCCCTGCAAGCTTCCCGGCGTGTCCATGCAAGCCTACGAAGATCTCGGATGCAATGCCATTGTCCGGGGCTCGATGTTCCTGCAAAATGTGGAGATACCGGATAGTTATCGTATCGGCGAGGAGGGCAAGGGGTTCCGGCTGGCCATGCGCGGATTTGACATCAGCCGCATTTTTCTTTGCCTGGAAGCCATTGCGCCGGCTCTCGTATCGCTGCAGGAAACCATGGAACATGTCAAGGGGCGTATCGCGTTCGGACGGCCTCTGGCTTCTTTCGAAGGGGTATCTTTCCCGATCATCGAGCACTTCAGCCTCCTGGAAGCGGTGCGACTGCTCTGTTACAAAGCATTATGGCTGCGCGATCATGGACAATCGAGCACCAAGGAGGCCGGCATGGTCAAGTGGATGGCCCCGCGGTTTTCCACCAACGCCATTCGAGACTGCATCACGCTGCATGGGCATTATGGGTACACGAGGGAATACCCCCTCGAGCAGCGCCTGAGAGACGTGCTCGCCATCGAAATCGCGGACGGCACCTCGCAGGTTTCCAAACTGGTGGTGCAGCGTGAATTGATGGGCCGGGAATTTCTTCCCTACAATTACCGATAGCCCGGGCGTTTGGCACAAATCGAAAAATCCGGACCACTGCGGTTCGACAAGGAGGGCAACATGAATTTCGAAGAAGTCATTTATGAAAAAAAAGACGGCGTGGCCACGATCATGATCAACCGACCCCAAAAATACAATGCCTGCACGTCCCTGACACTCCTGGAGCTGAATCAGGCCCTCACGGATGCCTGGGTGGACAACACCGTGGGTGTGGTGGTGTTTACCGGGGCTGGGGAGAAGGCTTTTTGCACCGGCGGCGATCAGTCCATCCGGGACAAGAGCGGCTATGCGGGCACCCTGGCGGCATTGCCGGTGGAAGTCGGCTGGCAGACCGTTTCCAGCCTGATCCGGACCATCCCCAAGCCGGTCATTGCCAGGGTGAACGGATTTGCCATCGGCGGCGGACACGTCTTCCAGGTGGTTTGCGACCTTTCCATCGCGGCCGAAACGGCCAAGCTGGGCCAGGCCGGACCCAAAGTCGGTAGTTTCGACCCCGGTTATGGCACCGGCGATCTGGTCCGGTGTGTGGGGTTGAAGAAGGCAAAAGAGATCTGGTACATGTGCCGGCTGTACACGGCCAAAGAGGCGCTCGATATGGGTTTGGTCAATGCCGTGGTCCCTTATGAACAGCTGGACGAAGAGGTCGATAGATGGTGTGCGGACCTGCTTGAAAAAAGCCCCACGGCCCTCAAAATGCTCAAGTATGCTTTTCACGCGGAAACGGACGGTGTGGCAGGCATCACCCATCTGGGCGTTGGTGGCCTGAGCATGTTTTACGGCACCGACGAGTCGGTGGAAGGTAAAAACGCTTTCATGGAAAAACGGAAGCCGGATTATGCCAAGTACCGGAAATAAAGATTTTATGGAAGATTATCGGAAAGGATGAGAAACGCAGGAAAGCGTTTGAACTTCCTGTTGCTTAAAAACAAGCGGCGCCCTGCCCCAAGGCAGCGCGCCGCTGTGTTTAACAGGTACGCCTCCAACGGGTCGGTGTTATTTCACACGACCTTCCCGCCAAGCTTTGATGAGTTGGTCGTAGTCGACCGTCTCGCCCTTGGGCTTCTCATTGACCTTGGCCTTGGGCGACCCGGGCTGGTTCAGCCAATAGGCTTCGTCCTTTTCGGGGTTGAGTTTGGGGCCGCATTCGCCCTGGGTCTTGGAGCGGGCGATGCGCTCGAGCACGCGGTCCATCTCCTTGGCCAGGTTGTCCATGGCCGTATCCACCGTCACTTCACCGGAAACCGCCTCACCGATATTCTGCCACCACAGCTGGGCCAATTTCGGATAGTCGGGCACGTTGACGCCCGTCGGGCTCCACGCCACGCGGGCCGGGCTGCGGTAGAACTCCACCAGGCCGCCGAGCTTGGGGGCGCGCTCGGTGAACGAGGGGTGACGGATGTCGCTGTCGCGGATGGGGGTCAGACCCACATGGGCCTTCTTCAGCGAGGTGGTCTTGGCCACGCAGAACTGGGCAAAAAGCCAAGCGGCCTTGCGGCGTTCCAGCGGCGTGCTCTTCATGAAGGTCCAGGAACCGCAATCCTGGTAGCCCAGCTTCATCCCCTCTTCCCAGTAGGGGCCATGGGGCGACGGGGCCATGCGCCATTTGGGGGTGCCGTCCGCGTTGACCGTCGGTCCCGGTTCGACCATGCTGGGCAGGAAGGCGGTGTACCAGAAGATCTGCTGGGCCACGCTGCCGTTGGCCAGGAAGGGCAGGTAGGTGTAAAAATCCATGCCGAGACTGCCCGGAGGGGCGTATTTTCTCAGCCACTCCATGTATTTGCGCAGGGAGTACTTGGCCGCCGGGCCGTTCGCCGCTCCGCCGCGGGCAACCGTGGCGCCCACCGGGCGGCAGCCTTCCATGCGGATACCCCATTCGTCCACCGGCAATCCGTTGGGAATGCCCTTGTCGCCGGCGCCGGCCATGGAGAGCCAGGCGTCGGTAAAGCGCCAGCCCAGGTCCGGCGCTTTCTTGCCATAGTCGTTGTGGCCGAAGACGGCCTTGCCGTCGATTTCACGCACGTGCTCGGTGAAGAATTCGGCGATGTCTTCATAGGCCGACCAGTTGACCGGCACGCCCAGGTCATAACCGTAAATCTCCTTGAACTGCTTTCTGAAGTCGTCCCGTTTGAACCAGTCGTAGCGGAACCAGTAGAGGTTGGCGAATTGCTGGTCGGGCAGCTGGTAGAGTTTGCCGTCTGGTCCGGTGGTGAAGGACTTGCCCATGAAGTCGTCCACGTCCAGGGTCGGCAGGGTCACGTCCTTGCCTTCGCCTTTCATGAAGTCGGACAGGGGAACCACGTAGCCATAGCGGGCGTGGGTCCCGATCAGGTCGGAATCGTTGATCCAGGCATCGTAGATGTTTTGTCCCGATGCCCACTGGGTCTGGAGTTTTTCGATCACGTCGCCTTCCTGGATCAGATCGAACGAAACCTTGATGCCGGTGATCTCTTCGAAGGCCTTGGCCAGCGTCTTGGCTTCATACTCATGGGTGGGGATGGTTTCCGAGACGACCTTGATGTTCATGCCTTTGAACGGTTTGGACGCCTTTATGAACCATTCCATCTCCTTGAGCTGCTGCTCCTTGGTCAGGGTCGAGGGCTGGAACTCCGAATCAACCCACTTCTTGGCGGCAGCCATATCCGCGCAGGCCGGACCAGCGGCCAGGGCGAGCATGACGGCCAATGCGACGCCGATGAACGTCGACTTCTTCAATTTGCCTTTCATGAGCCTCCTCCTTTTTGCCTTCAGGGGTGGGGTTTGGGTTCTGGACGTTATCCGGGGCGTGAAGGCTTTGGTCGCCCCATGATAGAAACACGTCCGGGTTGGGTCAAGGGATTGTCT
>Ga0209164_1004121_pt1 | contig 13252 bp, 14 predicted proteins | sample MTBNYHSulfiMetaG_FD_187458 | JGI IMG/M metagenome (GOLD analysis project Ga0209164, IMG submission 187458) | Enrichment culture microbial communities from rom New York Harbor, USA that are MTBE-degrading - MTBE-NYH (New York Harbor Sulfidogenic)... | ecosystem: Environmental > Aquatic > Marine >...
CATTGCTGGAATGGACGGTATTCAGGCACAAACCAGGCTTATAGTCAGCGGCGGGGATATCGCAATAATCACAGGCGGCAGCGTCAACAGCAGCAGCAGTGACACTTGGGGCATGGGAAGAAACCCCAATGACACCAGTTCTAGTTCTGACGACAGCGCCAAGGGATTGAAGGCTGGCGTTGATATCACAATTGATGGCGGCACCATAAATATCGATTCTTCTGATGACTCTATCCATTCAAACGACAGCATAACGATTAACGGCGGAGATATCCTTCTAGCTTCGGGTGATGACGGCGTGCATTCAGATTCCACCTTGGAGATCAACGGCGGCAACCTGAACATCACTAAGTCCTATGAAGGTATCGAAAGCGCCGTCCTTACGATTAATGACGGGAATATCCACATTGTTGCCCGCGACGATGGGATAAATGGCGCTGGCGGTGCTGACGGATCTTCAACAAACGGTCGACCAGGGCAAAATAACTTCATCCTTTCCGGTGATTATCATCTGTATGTGAACGGTGCATACATCGTAATTGATGCTACGGGCGACGGCATTGACGTCAATGGTTCGATCGATATGACCGGAGGGGTTGTTATTATCAACGGTCCGACAAGCAACATGAACAGCCCTTTGGATTATTTGGGTGCCTTTAATATTACCGGTGGTTTTCTTATTGCAGCAGGCAGTGCCGGCATGGCACAAGCCCCGAGCACATCATCGAGCCAGTATTCAGTGATGCTTGTTTTCCAATCGCCGCAAGCAGCCAATACAATGATTCACATTGAAGCCGAAAATGGCGAAGGTACTCTTACGTTTGTGCCGACAAAGGAATACCAGTCAGTGGTGCTATCCTCGCCCGAACTCGAAAACGGCTCAACCTATACTGTTTACTCTGGAGGTAGTTCAACTGGTATAGCTACCGACGGTCTATATTCCGACGGAACATATACTGCTGGCACTCAAGTCACCAGCTTTACGATTTCAGGAATCGTAACCGGTGCAGGCGCATTTGGCGGTGGTTTCCAAGGCGGCCGTCCTCACAGGCACTAAGTGGCGCCGGCCCTATCCCTATCCCACTAGAACTCAACGATGCGGTCATCGAGCACTTGCAAGAATTGTTTCTACCCTCTTTGCACCCAAATTGCACCCAGAAGGTTTCTAAAAGACCCCAAATCGCTCAAAAACAAAGAAAATCCCCCGTTTTAGGGGGGAAATTCAAATGAGCGCGGCAGGACTCGAACCTGCAACCAATGGCTTAAAAGTCCATACTCGTATCAATATCATGCGGGAAAATAAGGGGGAAATGGGCCAGCTAGGCGGCCCGAAAGGCCAAGTTCGGACAAAAAGGTAGTATATTGAATGGATTGAGTTTTTTGTTTCTACCCTATTTGCACCCCAATTGCACCCGTTTTAGGCTAGGAAGGCGATTATCTCGACACAAAAAGTGCTCGCATCAGGCGACCACTTTTTCGTTTGTTGAATCATACATCTACGGTGGCATCAGGAAATCAGACTGGAAAGGCGACTCGCTCGCTTTGCATCTCACGTGACTTCAGCGTGACTCAGTCAACAGCAAAAGACAGAGCGTCCATCAACAATCCCTTGAAACGGTCAAGAGTGATCGGGGTAAACTCCACTTCCAAGCCTGTCCAGTCAAATAGTTCAAGGATAGCCTCAACGTGTTGGATCATGTACTTTTCTTCAAGATCTAGGCCATCCAGGACAATAATCTTATCGTAATATCCTGGAAAGTTGGCATTTGCATCAGCGTCGTCCCAACCAAAATATCTCTTGTAGACCGTTTTCCAACTTCTCAGCCAACCTGGTGTAAACCAGAGTATTTTGTCCTGCCTGTTCGCGCTGATGCGCTGACGATCATCAAAGCCAGCCAGCATATCGTAGCCATAATCCCCTTGTACCCTAACGATCCCCTGGCCTCTCTCCTGCAAGATCGAGTCCACCCTCTTTAGCGGCTCATCGGCGCTGATATGGCATTTCTTCCCGTAAACAACGATAATTTCGTTGTCAGAGCACCATTCCCGAGCTCGCTCCAGTTTCTTGAGAAGATTTTCCTCCAACCTTTCAGGAAGGGCATGTAGACCCGGCGGTGTGAAAAAGACCCTCCGTGGTTTCAGAAAACCATTTTCCATTAGATGGGCAATCTCTGGATAAAGCATCCCACAGGATATAAGACAACGGTTTTCAAAGCCAGAATGCGTCGTTGCAGTCATCATTTTCTCCCCTTTACGAATCTCACTTATCGAGTCTTGAGGTTGTCATTGAAGCGTCACCGTTTTCTAACCAGTTTCAGGTCAAGCACCGGCGTGCCATTGAGAGCATCTAAGCCGCGTACGGTCAAGATGTTACCCTCGATGGCTATCAACTCGACCTCGGTGATCCCGATTGGGTTCGGGCGGTTCGGACTTCGCAGCGCAAAGACACCGCGTTTTGGACGACTCTGGTCGCCGCGCGGGTGTTGGAGCAGTTCGTAACTCTCAGCGCGATGGAAAACAAAGACAACCAGCAAAGCCATACCTGGCTCTAGGCCGGTTAAGCCCTCCAAAAATTCAGCAGCAAGCACGATGCGTGCATGGGAGGCGCGCAGGGTATCCGGTTTGGTCTGTTCCTGAAACTCGTTTTCCACATACCCAATGGCCCGAAATTGAAAAATCTCCGCTTTTGGCCTCTTTTCTAGCTCCCTTGCCAATTCCTCCTCCAGCGCGTCCAATTGCGCCATCATCGCTGATGGGACAGAGTGAGCCGGCCAGCGCATCTTTAGATCTGCTATCTGTTCCTCGAGTTCTGCTACCTTATCATTGCTCATTGTCATCGCCTTCATCATACTAGATTTTTGCCCCGACCTCAAACCATTCCCAGGTGGCTTCCAACACTTTCCGAGGCGGGAGTGGGTCTCCGATAACGTGAGTTTCCAGCCCACTGTGCTCTATTGCATCGGCTAGGTCGCGGTTGGAATGCACGCCCACAGCCATGATTACTGATTCGATCGGGAAGCGGATTCTTTGGACAGTTTAGTTACGGGGTAAAAACTGCACCCAAACTGCACCCGGAAGCTCTTCAAAAGTCCCCAAATCACTAAGAAACAAAGAAAAATCCCCCGTTTTAGGGGGGAAAATCAAGTGAGCGCGGCAGGACTCGAACCTGCAACCAATGGCTTAAAAGGCCACTGCTCTGCCATTGAGCTACGCGCCCATAGCGCCGGGATTTTATCACGCCCACAACGGCGCGTCAATGAGAGACCCATCGAGCTTGACAAGCCTCGCCTATCTGGGTACTATGACACTGTTTGATTTTTATCGAGTGCCTTTAGAGAAATATCGGAGGACGTGATGAGTGATTTACTCGAAGTGACCGAAGAAAGCTTCGAGAGCGAAGTGCTGCAGGCTGGTAAACCGGTATTGGTGGATTTTGGGGCCACCTGGTGCGCCCCATGCAAGCACCTTGACCCGATTGTCGAAGAGCTGGCCGGGGAATGGGGTGCTGCAGTCAAGGTGGTCAAGCTGGACGTCGACAACAATCCCGGCGTGGCGATGAACTTCCAGGTTTGGGGGTTGCCCACCCTGATGCTTTTCAACGGCGGCGAGATCAAGGAGCGCCTGACCGGATTCCAGCCCAAAGCCAAGATCGTAGACAAATTCGCCCCTCACCTGTGATCTGGTAAACCAGCGTTATTCCAACCTCCCAGCGGCTGCCTCGCCTAGGGAGGTTTTTGATTTCACATTGCCAAACAGTCAAACATGCGATATAATACTGCAAATCTTTGCAATTGCAATCGTTTGCACAATATGACCATTCGACTGACTTCAGCCCGCAAAGCAGTCCTCGAGTTGCTCGAGAAGGCCAATGCCCATCTCAGCGCTCAGCAGATCCACGAGCAACTCAAGACTCGCCTTCCCTCCCTCAGCCTTTCCACAGTATACCGCTCGCTAGATTACCTGGTGGCTCACCACCTGATCTCGATCTCCGATATGGGGGTTGGCACGCCGGTCTACGAGATCCTCACCGACCAGCCGCACCACCACCTGGTCTGCGAGAAGTGCAATCAAACCCTGCATCTGGACCCCGCCGAGGTGGCGAATTTCCTCAACGCGGTTGCAGACAAAACCGATTACAAAATCACAACCAATCACCTCGTTCTATTTGGCATTTGTAAAGATTGTCAAGGGCAAGAGCCGTAAACTACCTATACAGGAGGTATCAAAATGCTATATAAACCGGCACCACTTCATATCCCCGATGGCTTCCTCAGCGTGACGATTGCGGTGGTCTCCTGGCTGATCACCATCGTTTTGTTGGGAATCGCCGTGCGCCGCAGCCGGGGCGAATTGGGCGAACGTCAGATCCCCCTGATGGGCGTGATGGCGGCTTTCATCTTCGCCGCCCAGATGATTAACTTCCCCGTGGCCGGGGGCACCTCCGGGCACTTGCTGGGGGGCGCGCTGGTTGCCATTACGCTCGGCCCCTGGGCCGCCATGCTGGTCATGACCAGCGTGATCGGTGTGCAGGCGCTGCTGTTCCAGGACGGCGGGCTGCTCGTCATGGGAGCCAACATCCTCAATATGGGGCTGCTCACCGCCCTGATCGGGTACGGCCTATACCGCGGTGTGGCAGGACGCAGCCGGTCGGCACGGCTGATCACGACCGGCGTGGCCGCCTGGCTCTCGGTGATGGCGGCTGCCCTGCTGGCCTGCACCCAGCTATGGTTGAGCGGCACTTCCCCCGCCGGGGTGGTCTTCCCCGCCATGCTGGGAGTGCACGCCCTCATCGGGTTAGGTGAAGCCTTGATTAGTGTCGCCGCGGTGGCCTTCATCACCCAGACACGCCCCGATTTGATGGAAGCCGAAAAAGTGCGGGCGCGCGGCGGCTACGGTTGGGTCATCGGCGGACTGGTGATCGCCTTGATCGTGGTCGTCCTCTCCCCACTAGCCTCGGCCTCACCGGATGGATTGGAAAGAGTGGCAGAAGACCTGGGATTCCTATCCATAGCGCAGGCGTCGCCCTATGAGGTCTTGGCCGATTACCTGATCCCCTGGCTGGGCGAAAGCGCGCTATCGACCATCCTGGCCGGTGTGATCGGCGCCGCCGTTGTTGCCGGTTTGGCCTACCTGATCGGCCGCAGCTTGTATAAGCCGAAAAAACAAGAGGCCTGACAACCACCCCGTGCAAGCTCTTGCCCTTGACCCCTACCGCGGCGAGAAAAGCCTCGTCCATCACCTCGATCCGCGGGTCAAGATTGTCATAACCATCACGTTCATCCTTTCGAACGTCTTGCTGCCCGACGGCGCCTGGCTGGCCTTCGGGCTATCTTGGTTGCTCGTGCTGGCAGCCAGCCACCTATCCGGCCTGGGATGGGGCTATGTCATCAAGCGCTCCTTCATCGCCCTTCCCTTCGCCCTGGCGGCATTCACAATCATCTTCACCCTCCCTGGGAGAACGCTGGCCAGCTTCGATCTCGGTCCCTGGCACCTGTCGGTCAGCGATGCTGGTCTGCTGCGTTTCGTGAGCATCCTACTGCGCAGTTGGCTCTCGGTGCAAATGGCCGTCTTGCTGGCGGCCACCACCAAGTTCCCCGACCTAGCCCACGGCCTGCGCCATCTACACGTACCGGCCATCCTGACCGCCATCATCGCCTTCATGTACCGCTACCTGTTCCTGCTCACCGAGGAGGCCCTGCGACTGATGCGCGCCCGCGCCGCCCGCAGCGCCCGCTCACCGGAGAGTCGCAACGTTCCATTGAAGTGGCGTGCCCGCGTGGCGGGCAACATGGCCGGGCAGCTCTTCCTGCGCAGCCACGAACGCAGCGACCGGGTTTATAATGCCATGCTGGCGCGCGGCTACCAGGGCCAATTCCTGACCATCAATCCCCACATCATGCAGCGCGCCGATTGGTTTGCCATAGCCACCATCCTGTTGGCGCTGGCCCTGATCCAATTCGCCGCCCGCTGGGGCATCCTGTTGTAACATGCCGGTCACACACAAAAGCCCCCGTCCTGAACAGCCTTCCAGTGCAGATGGCCACGTGCTGGAATTGGCGGACTTACGCTTCCAATACCCACAAGGCCCGCAAGCCTTGGCCGGGGTCTCGCTGCAAATGGCACCGGGGGAGAAAGTCGCCTTGGTGGGGCCAAACGGCGCAGGGAAGAGCACCCTGATGCTGCATATCAACGGCCTGCTGCAAGGAGAGGGAGAGATCAGGGTGTGCGGAATGCCGCTCACCGATGATAACCTGGGGGTTGTGCGAGCCAAGGTGGGTCTGGTGTTCCAGAATCCCGACGACCAGCTATTCTCCCCCACCGTGTACGAGGACGTGGCTTTCGGGCCACTACATCTCGGCCAATCGGAAGAGGAAATCCACCTACGGGTGACGCTGGCCCTGGCGCAAGTCGGCATGGAGGATTACGGCCAGCGCCTCTCCTACCACCTGAGCACCGGCGAGAAGAAACGCGTCGCCATCGCCACCGTGCTGGCCATGCAGCCGGAACTGCTGGTGCTCGACGAACCGACCTCCGACCTGGACCCGCGCGCCCGGCGCCAACTCATCAACCTTCTGGACGAATTACCGATCAGCATGCTGGTCGCCACCCACGACCTGCTGATGGTGCGCGACCTGCTGCCGCGCACGGTGATCCTGGATGAAGGAAAAGTGGTCGCCGATGGCCCCACCAGTGCCATCCTGGGGGATATTGCCTTGCTGGAGCAGCACGGCCTGGAACTTCCATAAAGCCATTTATCACTAATTGATTGAAAAAGAGAGAATCCGATGCACCCCGCGGTTCTCAACAACAAGCGCGTAAACTTGACAAATAGCATCATTTATATTATATTATTCATAAATATCTGGGGCTGATTACTGTGGAACGCTCCCCAATATACAAATTCTCCCCGTGTGCAGGCGCATAAGATTATCGGTAAATAGCGGAATGCTTGCACCCGGGGAGAAGAAAAAGGACGGGCCTAAGCCCGTCCTTTTTTGTTTGGAAGATCAGGCCCCCACCTTTTCCTCGACCCCGGCAGCCTGACGGAGGATTTCCGCCTTATCGGTCCGCTCCCAGGGTAGATCGAGATCGTCGCGCCCGAAGTGGCCGTAAGCCGCCGTCTGTCGATAGATCGGACGGCGTAGGTCGAGGTCACGGATGATGGCGCCGGGTCGCAAGTCGAAGTGCTCGTCGATCAGCTCGGCGATGCGTTCGTCGGGGATAGTCCCTGTGCCGAAGGTCTCCACGTTAACGCTGAGGGGATGGGCGACACCGATAGCATAGGCCACCTGAATCTCGCAGCGGTCGGCCAATCCGGCCGCCACCACGTTCTTGGCAGCCCAGCGCACGGCATAGGCGCCCGAACGGTCCACTTTCGTGGGATCCTTGCCGCTGAAAGCCCCTCCGCCGTGGCGCCCCATCCCACCATAGGTATCCACGATGATCTTGCGGCCGGTAACCCCCGCATCGCCCATCGGGCCGCCAATCACGAAGCGTCCGGTGGGGTTGACGTAGATCTTGAGGTCGTCATCGACCAGGTCTTCCGGTAGCACCGGGGTGATGATGTGCTCAATGACATCCTTGCGCACCTGCTCTTGGGTGACTTTGTCACTGTGTTGCGTGCTGATTAAAACGGTGTCGACGCGCTTGGGCTTACCATATTGATACTCCACGGTTACCTGGCTCTTGCCATCCGGGCGCAGCCAATCCAGCCCATTGGCCTTACGCACCTCGGCCAGACGGCGGGTGAGCTTGTGCGCCAGATAAATGGGCATCGGCATCAGCGTGGGAGTCTCGTTGCAGGCATAGCCGAACATCATGCCCTGATCCCCCGCCCCGATGGATTCGATTTCCTCTTCCGTCGTCTCGCCAGCCTTGGCCTCGAGGGCCTCGTTCACCCCCATGGCGATATCGCCGGACTGCTGAGCAATAGCAACCTGAACGCCGCAGGTGGTGCCGTCAAAGCCGTACTTGGCGCGGTCGTAGCCGATCTCCACAACGACTTTACGAACGAGTTCGTCGTAGTTAATGCGCGCTTTTGTGGTGATCTCTCCCAGCAGCAAGACGAAACCGGTCTTCACCGCTGTTTCACAAGCCACCCGCGATAGAGGGTCTTGCTCCAGGCAGGCATCCAAGACGGCGTCGCTGATCTGATCGCACATCTTGTCGGGGTGTCCCTCGGTCACCGATTCGGACGTGAACAGCAGCTTGGGAGATTGCATGAAAGTAGTATTCATAGAGTGTATCCTCCGTAGTAAAATGCCCTCTCACACAGTGAAAGGGCATTCGGAGACTTCGTTGTTGCCCTCTCATCTTCCAGAACAACCGTCTGACGGAATTGGCACCGTGAAGGGCGCAGTTCGCTTGCAGACAGCGCACTTCGGTTGCCGAGGTTTCAAAGGGCCGGTCCCTCCACCTCTCCGGATAAGAGTGCGATTGGGGCTATTGAATTGTTGAGCCGAATATTACCATGCCGGGTTGAGACTGTCAATCAGTACTGAATGGCGCTGATCTCCTGCAGTTTTTCGAGGCTGTGAGTGGCCACGATCTGGCGCACCGTGCCGGTCAGCCCACGCACCACGATGCTATCGGTGACCGCGCCGTGGGAGATGTAGCGCACGCCACGCAGCAACTCACCATCGGTGATCCCCGTGGCAGCAAAGAAGACGTCATTGGAGGAGACCAGATCGTCCATGGTGATTACCTTATCGAAATCGTAGCCCATCTCTTTGCCGCGCTGCAGCTCATCATCGTTGCGGGCGTATAGCTTGCCCTGGATCTCCCCACCCATGGCGCGCAAAGCGCAGGCGGCCAGCACGCCTTCGGGAGTGCCGCCAACGCCGAGCAGCACATCGATCTCCGAATCCCCCCACGAGGTCATCAATGCGCCGGCCACATCGCCATCGGTTATCAGGCGAATGCGCGCCCCGCAACGGCGCACCTCGGCGATCAGCTCCTCATGACGGGCACGATCCAGGATCACAGCGGTGATGTCCTCCTCGCGCTTCCCCAGGGCCTTGGCGATCGCCCTGAGGTTGTCTTTCACCGGCTTCTCAATATCGATCACGCCCTTGCAGGCCGGGCCCACGGCAATCTTATTCATGTAGACGAAAGGCCCTGGATCGTACATCGTGCCTCGTGGGGCGATGGCCACAGTGGCAATCGAGTTGGAGCGCCCCTTGGCCAGCGGCGTAGTGCCGTCGATGGGATCGACGGCCAAATCGACCCGCGGCGGCACGCCCGAGCCAATCTTCTCACCGTTATAGAGCATGGGGGCTTCGTCTTTCTCCCCTTCCCCAATCACCACGATCCCATCCATATCGATAGAATTGAGGATCAGGCGCATCCCGTCCACGGCAGCTTGGTCGGCGGCCTCCTTGTCATCGCGCCCCATGAAACGCGCCGCTGCCAGCGCAGCCGCCTCGGTGACGCGCACCAATTCCATGGCCAAATTGCGCGAAGGTCCTAGGCTATGCATTCAGTTTTGCCTCCCGGGTTACTCATGAGTGAACTATACGATTTTAAAGGGATAGGAAAATCCATTGGATGATGAAGTAGCCGATCCCAGCTGCCCACAGCCAGGAATCGATGCGGTCGAACCAGCCCCCATGGCCCGGCAACATGTTGCCGGAGTCCTTCACACCCACCTGCCGCTTGATCATGCTGGCGCCCAGATCACCCAGCGTGGGAAAGACAGCCATGATCGCTCCCAGAACCGCAGCGTGCCCTAGCGTGATCGGGCCATCGGGCGGCAACCCCAGCTGCTGGTAAAGCAGGACGAGCAGCGGCGCACCCAGGATTCCAACCGGGATCCCCGCCAAGTATCCTTCCCAGCTCTTCTTGGGGCTCAAGCGCGGGCTGAGCCTGTGCCGACCAAAACGAATTCCAACGAAGTAGGCCGCCGAATCTGCCAGCCAAACCGCCGGCAAGACCACCAAAATCCACCACTGCCCCTGCGGCAACTCCCGCAAAGCGAGCAAGAAGCTCCCCATAAGCCCAATGTAAAAGGTCCCGGCGACCGTGACGGCGAAGTCCGTGGCTGCCTGCTCCCGGCCACGCTCGTACGCCACCAGGTGAAAAGTGAGACTCAACAGAATCAAGAGGGGAACCAGCCACGCGTCGGCCTCGAAGCCAACCAGGTAACGAGCTACCTGGATCGCCAGCACCCCGCCCACCACTAAGGGGGCACAGGGCTGCAATCCACCGGCGCGGAAGAGCTGTGCGTATTCCCAGGCTGCCAACCCCAGGATGGAGGCCACCAAGATAAAGAAATAGAGTCCCCCCACTATGATGGCTGCCAGACCGACCGGCAACAACACGAGAGCGACGAGCACACGTTGACGCAGCATGGATTGGGGCTAATTCGATTTGACGAGGCCGAAGCGGCGCTCGCGTTGGGCGTATTCGTGGATGGCGTCCAGCAGTTCCTGGCGGCCGAAATCAGGCCAGTAGATCATGGGGAAGACCCATTCGGCGTAAGCCGCTTGCCAGAGCAGGAAATTGCTGATGCGCTGTTCGCCGGAGGTGCGGATCACCAGGTCAGGGTCTGGGACGTCGGCGGTGTACAAATGGCGGCTCACCAGTTCAGCATCGATCTGTTCAGGCTTGTAGCCCTCGGCGACGATCTCCTGAATGGCGTGAATGATCTCGTCGCGGCCGCCATAGTTGAACGCCACGCACAGGGTGACGCGGTCGTTGTCTTTGGTCAGCTCGATGGCATCGATGACTTTGCGGCGCAGCGATTCCTTTATGCCCTCCAGGCGGCCAATGTGCAGCAGCCGGGCGCCCTGCCGGTGCAGTTCCGCCAATTCCCGGTCAAACACGTCCTCAAAGATTTGCATCAAACCGCTTACTTCCGGCTCGGGACGCCCCCAGTTCTCGGTCGAAAAGGCGTAGATCGTAAGATACTCGATGCCAAACTCGGCACAGGCCTCGATCACACGCCGCAAGTTCTCCGTTCCGGCGCGATGCCCGGCCAGCCGCGGCAAGCCGCGCTCACGCGCCCAGCGCCCATTGCCATCCATGATAATGGCAATGTGATTGGGCACGACTTCCGGAACTTCGTCCTTCTTAGCACTCATCATCAATCTAGGCCAATAAATCAGACTTCCAGGATCTCTTTTTCCTTGCGCTCCCCGATCTCATTGATTTTCTCGATATAGTGATCGGTGAGTTTCTGGGCTTCATCCTCGCCACGCTTGAGGTCGTCCTCGGAGATCATTTTCTCCTCTTCGAACTCGCGCATATCCTTGATGCTGTCGCGGCGAATGTTGCGCACAGCCACGCGCCCTTCCTCCACACGGGCGCTCACGACCTTGACCAACTCCTTGCGGCGCTCCTCGGTGAGCGTGGGAAGATTCAGGCGGATGGATTTGCCATCACTCTGGGGGGTGAGCCCCAGGTCGGAGGTCTGGATAGCGCGTTCGATATCCTTCAAGGAAGAAGCATCAAAGGGCTTGATCAGCAGCGAACGAGGCTCAGGAACAGAAATGCTGGCCAGTTGCATCAGAGGCGTCGGCTGGCCGTAATACTGGATCGGCAATTTCTCGACCAGTGCAGGGCTTGCACGGCCAGTGCGAATTCCATTCAGATCGTCTTCAAGGGCTTGGATGGAAGCCTTCATGCGATCTTCGGCTTCCTTGAGTACGTCTTTAACCACTGCCAGCCTCCTCGCAGCAAACTGGAAAACTGATAGCATGAAAAAGCGGGGAACTCACGCCTTCTCTATAAGGATACCCGAAAACAGGGAAAATGCGAAGTGGGAAGCAGGGATCAGCGCTGGTTGGCCTTCGCGCTGGCTTACACTCAATCGCCCTCTCCGCCGGAAACCAGCGTGCCCACCGATTCGCCCTTCAAGGCGCGCAGTAAGGCATCTTTGCTCCAGAAATTGAGCACTAAGATAGGCAGCTTGTTATCCATGCACAGGGAGACGGCCGTACTATCCATAACCTCTAGACGGCGGTTGATCGTATCGATGTAAGTCAGGTGATCGAAAAGCTTGGCGTCGGGATTGACTTCGGGGTCGGAGTCGTAGACGCCATCCACGCGCGTGGCCTTGATGAGCACCTCGGCGCCAATCTCCACCGCCCGCAGCGCCGCGGCGGTATCGGTGGAGAAGAAGGGATTGCCCGTTCCCCCACCGAAGATCACCACACGTCCTTTCTCAAGGTGTCGAATGGCCCGGCGGCGAATGTATGGCTCAGCGATGGCGCGCATTTCGATGGCTGTCTGGACGCGCGTGACCACACCGGCGCGCTCGATGGCGTCCATCAGTGCCAGGGCGTTCATCACCGTCCCAAGCATCCCCATGTAATCGGCAGTGGCTCGATCCATGCCCAATTCCAGGCCACGGCGCCCACGCCACAGGTTGCCCGCACCGGTCACGATAGCCAGCCCCACCCCCATGGAGTGCATTTCAAGGACGCGCTGAGCGATTTCGTCCGCCTTGACCGGGTCTATACCGCGGCCATCCGGGCCGGCCAAGGTATCGCCGCTCAATTTCAGCATCACACGTTGGTATTTCAGTTTATCTGCCATAACGCCCTCATCTTACACGCAAGCTAACTAATCTGCTAGAAAAAGGGCCAACCTTTGGGTTGGCCCTGAACGCTACTCTTTCAAACTTTCGCCGATTTCCCATCGCTCGAAGCGACTGATGGTGATATTCTCACCCATCGCCACGATGCTCTCGCTGAGCAATTCTTGCACAGTCTGCTCATCATTGCGGATGTAATATTGCCGCAGCAGGCAAGCCTCATCCTTGAATTTCTCCAAACGCCCCTCGACGATGCGGTCGACGATGTTCTCCGGCTTGCCCTCTTCGAGGGCGTCATTGCGGGCGATCTGGCGCTTGTGCTCGAGAACGTCCTCGGGAATCTGGTCTTCGCTCACCCACTTGGGGGCAGCGGCGGCGATTTGCAGTGCGATCTCGTGTGCGAAGGTGCGGAAAGCTTCGGAGCGGGCGACGAAATCGGTCTCACAATTGACCTCCACCATCACGCCGACCCGTCCATCTCCGTGGGAGTACAATTCGACAATACCCTCGGAAGTCTCGCGGTCGGAGCGCTTAGCGGCTTTGGCCAAGCCTTTCTCACGCAGGAAAACGACGGCCTTTTCGAAATCCCCGCCCGCTTTGTCCAGGGCTTCGCGGCAATCCATGACCCCTGCCCCGGTAGCGGCACGCAGTTCCTTGATCTGTTCAGTGCTTACAGCTGCGCTCATTTCTTCTTCTTTCCTTTTTTCTTGGTCTTTT
>Ga0209164_1004122_pt1 | contig 13252 bp, 12 predicted proteins | sample MTBNYHSulfiMetaG_FD_187458 | JGI IMG/M metagenome (GOLD analysis project Ga0209164, IMG submission 187458) | Enrichment culture microbial communities from rom New York Harbor, USA that are MTBE-degrading - MTBE-NYH (New York Harbor Sulfidogenic)... | ecosystem: Environmental > Aquatic > Marine >...
CGGCATAGCCAGCAAGACGGGACTGGCCACATATATCGACGAATACGTACCTACAACGATTCCAATCAGCAATGCGAATGCGAAGTCATGGATGACGCCTCCGCCGAGTACGAAAAGCGAACCTACCACAATCAACGTAGTGCCTGAAGTAAGTATCGTCCTTGAAAGGGTTTCGTTAATGCTGCCATTGATGGTCTTTGAAAAATCGGTCCGGCGACCTTTTCTTAGATTCTCGCGAATTCTGTCGAACACGATGATCGTATCGTTGAGCGAGTAGCCGATGATCGTGAGAAGGGCGGCCACAATGGGCAAGGTAATTTCTTTGTTGAAAAAGGAAAACGCTCCCATTGTTATGGTTACATCGTGAATCAGGGCCACTACGGCCCCGAGGGCATATCGCAGCCTCAGTACCCAACAGAGTCCCAATGTTATGAGCAGGGCGATTAGGATGAGCCACACGACGCTGATGTCTACAAGAGACGCGAGATACACCGCCACAAGAAGAGCCGCCGCCATTATGATGCTCATCATCCACTTCAACTCAAAACGCCCGGAAATGTATATTGCAATGAAAAGTATGGCGTAAAACACAGCGAAAAGAGCTTTTTGCCTCAAATCCTTGCCGACTTTCGCCCCGACCATTTCGACACGTCTGACTTCAAAGGAGCCCTCACCAAAAGCGTTTTCGAGGGTAGCTTCCATTTGATGTTTGAATCCGGCTAGATCGACACCTTCACGTTCGAGGCGAATCAGGTGCTCGGAGCCTTCCTCCGTACTAAAATCCTGAACCGTAACATTCTCGATGCCTCCTGACTCGATCGCCTTTCTCACTTGGCCGGTTGACGTCATCTTATCGAATTTAACCTGAACCAGTATTCCACCGGCGAAATCAATGCCGAATTTCGGTCCGCCGCGCATGACCAGAAAAACGATGGTCAACAGAATCAACGAGCCGGACAAGACATACGCATATTTACGCTTTCCGATGAAATCCAGGTTGGTGTTCGGTTTTATCAATTCCATGGGCGCTCCTTGTTACACAGGTATCCGTTTCACACGAACTTTCAGCAACAGATAGTCGAAGACCAAACGGGATACGAAAATAGCCGTGAACAAACTCGCGACAATGCCGACGCTGAGGGTCACCGCAAATCCCCTTATAGGGCCGGTACCGAACTGAAACAGCACCAGCGCGGCGATAAGAGTGGTCACATTTGCGTCCAGAATGGTGACCAATGCTTTGCCGAATCCCCCTTCCACGGCAGCACGCGGCGTTTTGCCGAGTCGCATTTCCTCCCGGATCCGCTCGAAAATAAGCACATTGGCATCTACCGCCATACCAATGGTCAAAATGATACCGGCGATTCCCGGAAGCGTCAAAGTAGCCCCGAACGCCGCCAGCGCCGCCATGATAAACACTACGTTCAACAAAAGTGCAGTATCCGCGATGAGGCCTCCTACCTGATAGTACACCGCCATCACAAGGATCACGATGAGACCTCCTACGATCATGGATATAAACCCTTTACGGATCGAATCCTTGCCGAGGGAGGGACCCACCGTCCGCTCTTCCAGAACCTTTACGGGAGCCGGCAAAGCGCCCGCCCTCAACACAATGGCCAGGTCGCGAGCTTCTTCCATAGTGAAATTTCCCGTAATACGAGCGGTCCCGCCGGGTATTCTCTCCTGTATTACAGGAGCCGAGTTGACTACACCATCCAGTATGATCGCCAAGCGCCTTTTTACATTTTCCCCGGTGATGCGTTCAAAAAGACGCGAACCTTTGGCATTGAATTTCAGTGTGACATAAGGCTCGTTAAACTGGTTGTCAATTTGAACTCTGGCGTCGCTCACATATTGTCCGGTAAGAAGCGCCCTTCGCTCCACGAGGATCGGCATCTTGGTAGCTCTTCCCGTCTCGCGATTCTCGCGGACCTCGTAAAGCAATTCACTGCCCGGAGGTATATCCCCCTTTTCCGCGGCTCGCACGTCCCCCAAGTCATCCACCAACTTGAATTCCAAGAGGGCAGTCTTGCCGATGAGTTTCATGGCGCGGTCCGGATCGCTAATTCCCGGCAATTGGATCAGGATACGGTCCTGTCCTTGAGGCCGTATATCCGGTTCGCTCACACCGAATTGATCCACTCTGTTCCGAATCGTTTCCAATGCCTGCGACACGGCGAACTGCCTGATCCTTTTTCGTTCGTCCGAACTCATAACCACGGTCACCGCAACACCGGAGTCGTCTTTCTCGGTCTTTTCGATGGAGAATTCAGGATAATTTTTCTCTAAGAATTCCTCCAGCTTATCTATATCTTCTTCTTTCTTCAGTGTCAGCTCCATCGCTGCGGCCGACGTGAGAACGTTGGCTCCCGCTATCCATACATGCTCTTCTCTGAGCGCCCTCTTTATGTCGTCGGCAAAAATTCCCAGCTGACTTTCCACCGCTTTCTCGGACTCGACTTCCAAGATCAGGTGCATGCCTCCCTGGAGATCCAATCCCAACTGGACCTTATCTTTGGGAAGCACATTGCTCCACCACAGTGGAAGATTCCCCACCAACGAGGGCACAAGATAAACAAAGGATACGACCAGCACGGCCAGAACCAGAATTGCTCTCCAACCCAGCTTACCTTTCACTCAAAGCTCCTTTCCGCCACTGCAACCGGTGAATTTAACTCGCGATGCAAACATACTCCTGGGTCGAGGGAATGCGCCGCAGGAACACCTGAACGCGAAAACACCTTCAAAGCCGTAATAAAAAACGGATTTCAATGGAATGCTTCCGTCGCGTGCGCACGGAAAACCATTCCTGCAATGGATCCGGCGCGTTCCGACAAGCGCCCGAAGGCTAAACAATTAGAAGGGCCACCGCTATAGGGTCGCCTCCGCGGAGAGCGGAACCGTACTCGAAGCGGGGTCTCGCTCACAGATCGCTTCCCTACTTTTTACTTTTCTTCCTTGCCTTTTTCCTTAGGAGCCGGGGGCGGGGCCGGGGCCGGTTGTTGAGGCATATTAATACCGGAGATAGCTCCACGGCCGACTCGAACACGAACCCCCGGGGCGATTTCCACCGTAGCAATCGTATCCGTAAGCCCGGTGATTTTCCCGTGGATCCCCCCCTGCGTAACAACGTTATCCCCTCTTCTAAGGTTTGCCAGCATCGTACGGTGATGTTTTTGCTTTTTCTGTTGAGGGCGAATCAGGAGAAAATAAAAAATGGCAAACATTAAAATCAAAGGTATGAACGCCGTAAATCCAGACCCTGTACCTGTACCTTCCACAGCCCATGCTAATGTAAACAATTCAGTCACCTCCGTTCAGGTTCATCTTTCCCAGAGACTCCATCTTGAATTGAACGAACGAATCATTATGGATGGAGTCGCGTATCTTCCGCATAAGTTGAATGTAAAAAGAAACATTATGAATGGTATTTAGCCGATAGACCAGTATTTCTTTTGCCATGAACAAGTGACGAAGATAGGCCCTACTGAAATTCCGACATGTATAACATTCGCACTCAGGATCTAAAGGCCGATTATCGTCCGCATATCGCGCGTTCTTTATAACAATCTTGCCTTCCGAGGTAATCAGAGTGCCGTTTCTTGCGTTGCGTGTTGGTAATACGCAATCGAACATGTCGACACCCATCTCGACGCAACAAAGGATGTCTTGCGGAGTCCCCACACCCATAATGTATCTGGGTCGATCTTCCGGTAGAACGACCAGAGCGGAATGGGCCATCTCCAGCAACATTTCTTTACTTTCCCCTACGCTGAGTCCGCCGATGGCATAGCCGTCGAAATCAATCTGTGAAATCTCCAGGGCGCTTTCTCTCCTCAAGTCCTCGTACATGCCGCCTTGGACGATTCCGAAAAGTGCTTGACCTTCCTTACGATGGCTGATCTTGCACGCCTTAGCCCACTCTCCCGTGAGGATGGCCGATTTCCTGGTGTAGGAGCGATCCGCAGGATACGGAGTACACTCGTCCAGGCACATGATGATATCCACTCCTAATGTTTCCTGGACTTCGATCGCGAGTTCAGGGGTCAGATAATGAAGAGAACCATCGAGATGTGAGCGAAACGTCACCCCATTCGGATCTATGTTGCGCAGCGGGCTGAGGCTGTAAATTTGAAATCCCCCGCTATCCGTTAAGATGCTCCCCTTCCACGCCATAAACCTGTGAAGCCCGCCGAGTTCACCGATCAATTTGTGCCCAGGGCGAAGATACAGGTGATAAGCGTTCGCCAAAATCACATCCGTGCCCGAAGATTCCAAGTCTTCCGGCGAAAGAGCCTTGACTGTCGCGTGCGTTCCCACCGGCATAAATACCGGCGTGTCGATCACTCCATGTCCGGTGATCATCCGGCCGACCCTGGCTCGGCTGTTCGTGTCCTTTGCTTTAACTTCGAATGAAAACATCAAACAATAAACATGGCATCGCCGTATGAGTAAAACCGGTATTTCTGTCTCACAGCTTCGTTGTATGCGTCGAGCAAAAACGGAAGGCCGGAGAATGCGGCACATAAAAAGAGCAACGATGACTTCGGTAAATGAAAATTTGTGAGCATCGCATCGACAATGCGGAAGACAAAGCCCGGATATATATACAAGTCACACTCAAAAAAACCGGTTTTAAAACTGCCGTGCTTTTCGGCGGCAGCCTCCAACGCCCGAACGGTCGTCGTACCCACAGCCAGGACACGTCCTCCGCATTCGCGGGTCCTGTGGATTAAATGGGCCGTCTCTTCAGGTATGAACACGTTCTCGGAGTGAATCCCGTGATCGCGGATGTCTTTCGCCTCTACCGGTAGGAACGTACCCAGTCCTACGTGCAGTGTAACCGATGCCAGCTCAATACCTTTTTCACGCACCCTGTTGATGATGTTGTCCGTAAAGTGAAGACCGGCCGTAGGAGCGGCAACCGAGCCGTCATATTTGGCGTAAACGGTCTGATATCGATCTCTGTCCAATTCATTAGCACGCCTGCGGATATAAGGGGGCAGAGGGATATGCCCGGCATCCCTCAGCCAATCATCGAACACGCGACGGCATTCGAAATCGATGATAAAGCGGCCCCGCTCCAACTTCTCCCGAACCAGACCCGAACACTCCTCGCCGAGATGTATCCGGTGCCCCGAACGAATGCTCCTGGCAGGCTTTAAAATACATTCCCAACAACGGGAACTCCAGGAAATGCGATCGAGTTCCCGCACAAGAAGTAACTCCACGCGTCCGGAAGTTTCCTTGCTTCCAAAAAGCCTGGCAGGTATCACTCTGCTGTCGTTGACCACCAGAAGGTCTCGGGGTCTCAAAAAATCGATCAAGTCTGAGAAGCCTGCGTGAAGCCAAGTCTTCGTGGCCCGTTCCAGTACCATCAGACGCGATAAGTCTCGTTTGGCTGCTGGTTCCTGAGCGATCTGCTCGGGTGGCAAGCAGTAATCGTAAAGATCAAGCTGATGAATAAGGGTCATTTCAAAATTTCGGCAACTTAATCAGAAAGGAGGCCAATAGTCAATTCATTATTTCAACCGGCGGAATGAAACGCTCAGGAGGGTCGATTGACATACACTAGAAGAGCGCCCAATGCAATGGAAAAGAAACCGAGCAGACGTAGGATGCCTGGTTCCATTTCGGAGACTTTCTGGAGCCACGCCTTCAGTTTTTCCGGAAAGGCAAAATAAGGAAGTCCTTCGAATATCAGCATCAGCCCTAAAGCACAGAGAAAGAAGCGGCTCATTCCTGGGTCCTTTCCGTTCATCCGATTGAGACGATCCGTCTGCGTATTCGCGGGTTTCGGACTATCGGCAAATCCCCGGATCGGATGAACGGATGACGTATCAAAGTCCTAAACCATAGACATGACTTATGTCCCACGCCAACCCGGAATACAGGAAAGCTCATGGAAAGCCATCATCACGGTTCCGGTTAATCTCTAATCCAACGTCCTCAGTTCCCTGAACGCGACTTGCGCTTGACTGCTCTCCGAATATTCTTTGATCAGCTTCTGAAACAGGATCTTTGCGCTGGTCTTATCGCCTAGCTGTTTGAATGAAAGCGCTTGTTTAAGGAGAGCGTCCGACACTTTGTTCCCAGTACTGTAGCGTTGAATGACTTTCTGATATTCGAGGATCGCGTCCTCGAATTTCCCCTCCTTATAGTAGGTTTCTCCTACCCAAAACTGCGCGTTATCCGCAAGGGGATGATTGGGGAATTTTCCAGCGAACTCGATGTACAGGGTTCGTGCTTTCGCATACTCCCTCTTTCTGAACGCAGCCGTCGCCGACTTGTATAGTGGATCCGGATCCGTGGGGACCGGTCCGACTGAAGCCTGAGGAGCGGGGGGGGTGGGCGCGGCCGGTTTCGCCTCAACAGGCGGCGACGTTGTGGCTGCTTGCGGCTGTCGTTTTTCCTGGGCACTCGTGCCGAGATTGACCTCAATCGTCTCGATCCGTTTTCTAATTCCGGCGGCTTCCGATTCAAGCCGCTCGACTCGGGAAGGATCTACCATGCGGTTCTTTTCCATGAGTTCGCGCTGAAGAAGAATTACTTTCTTCTCCATATCCCCGGTTTCGATCCGTCCTTGGGCCCGTATATCCTCCAGTTCCGCTCCCAGATCGGCTTGGCGGCCACGAACCTCGTTCACGTCCGACTTGAGTTCTTCCATGCTTGTGGTGAGGTCAGCGAGTCTGGTGCGCAAACCGTCCACCTCACCTCGCAAGGCTTTAGCTTTCTCCAGTTCGGCCGGCCTCTCTTGCGCCTGTTCTTTCCGGATTTGGTTCAGATCCGTTTCGATAGAATCCATCTGTGTCTGAAGAGAGTCGCGGACACCATAGAGATCCTGGAAAGTAACCATGCAGCCGCTGAACATACCCAGGCTCACCACCAACAACCCTATTATTACTCGTCGTTTAGCCATAATAAAGATCGCTGTCGCTCCTATTGCACGGAAGCCGACTGATCGTCCGTCGACTACCGATCAGCCGATCGGTTGATCTATTCTAGTATAAACTCAGCCCGTCTGTTCTTGGCCCAGGCCTCTTCGTTGTGCCGCGGATCCGCGGGCCGTTCCTTCCCGTAACTGATGGTTCGAACGCGGCTCGGGTTTACACCGAGAAGTACCAAATAACGCTGGGCACTCTCAGCTCTCCGTTGTCCGAGGGCCAAGTTATACTCCACGCTTCCGCGCTCATCACAATGCCCTTCGACAAGCACGTTCCTATTGCTGTGATCCCTCAGAAATTCAGCTTTCGCCTGAAGTGTCTTCTTCCCCTCTTCAGCCAGAACCGCTGAATCGAACTCAAAGTATATGGACTGAGCCTCGAACTTCCGGCGCATTTCGGCCGTTGCCGCTGCCTCTTCGGCCTGTTGTTGTTGCCGCTCCAGGAGCTCGAGGCGCTCGCGTTCTTCCTGTTCTCGCAGAGCCTGTTCGCGTATGGCCGCTTCCCGTTCGGCTTCCGTCATCTCTAGCTGTTCTTCGGCTTCACCCTCGGCAACTCCCATAGCAGAGGGCGCTTCAGCTCCTTCCTCCGTTCCCATTTCAGGATAGGGCTTCTCTTTCAGTTGAGGCGCACCCGGCGTCTCCTTGAAAGCCTCCTTGGCGCACGATGCAAGCAATGTCAAACTCATGGCGAACACTAAAACGGATACCCACACCCATAAACCTTTACGTCTCATCGCCTCCTCCTTTCACTCTGTTAGAGAATGGTCGATCTCCACAAGAGGTTAACAGTAATGCGCATTCCAAAAAGCAGGTATTTGTCATTCATGAACCGGCGACCATGACGGACTCTCTTGCGTGCCTTTCATGAATGTGAGCCTTCTTTGGTTCGATCCGTTCGCGTTCATCACATAAACGGCAAGCTCACCCATACGGTCGGAAGAGAACGCGATCATGGTCCCATCCGGAGACCAGGCAGGTGACATGTTCAATCCCCCGGCGTAGGTTAAACGTTGGACATCCCCACCGCTGGAATCCATGGTGAATATGTGAAATTCCCCGTCCAGGGACCGCGTAAAGGCGATGCGATCCCCTCGGGGGGACCAGGCCGGATCCAGATTGCGTTTGCCTTCCACGGTTGTGAGTCTTGTGTCGCCGTTACCGAGGTCTTTCACATAAATCTGAGGAGAACCGGCACGATCGGACACGAAAGCCACTTTCTTCCCATCAGGGCTCCAAGTAGTCGACACATTGATTCCCCAACGATCCGTTATGGTAGAAACCACCCTTCCGTTCAAATCCAGCAAGAAAATGTTCTCCCGCCCCTTCTTGCTTAAAGTTACGGCCAAGGTTCGTCCGTCCGGCGACCAGGCAGGAGATATGTTCAATCCAGAGCCACTGGAAATCAGTTTTAACGCGTTGGTATCCAGCCGCTTTATGAAGACCTCAGGGTTCCCATTCTTGTAGGAAGTGAACGCCAATTGGTTTCCACTCGGACACCACCGGGGCGTGAGCGTCAGTGAATTGTAGGAGGTGACCTGCTCGAGGTTACGTCCGTCGAAATCCATCGAGAAGATGTCCTTGACTTTCCCGTCACCCTGAACAAACGCGATTCTCGTGCCCAAAAATCCCTCAAAGCCGGTGAGCGCTTTTATAATCTCATTGCCGAATCGGCGAATCATGCGCTCTCGAATGGCTACGGGTCCTGAATATTTTTTTCCGATAAGACGCTCCCCTCGGAGGACATCGAAGAGCCTCAACTCCAATGACATTTCGTCGTCGTTCACCGATACGCCGCCTGTGACCAACACTTCAGCGCCGATGATCGACCATGCCCGGAATTGGATGTCTTTCACGGTAATACCCGTCAGCGAGAGATCCTGCAACGTGGAATCGTTTCCAAGCACTTGAAAATATCCGGTATAGATAAGGTCGTCCGCCAAGAGTTGCGACAATTCCTTTGAAAATCTCAACTCTTCCTTCGATTCACCCAAAGGATTGAACGGGGGAATTGCTATCGGATACTTCGTGAGTCCCGGAGAGTTGATATCAATCCGAATCAATGCATACGCCGGGGCTGTGGATAATGCAGAGCAGATAACAAACAACAGGAGCCAAGCGGAGCAACAAATTAACGCTTTGAGGTTTTTCATCGAAATTCTTTTCTTTCTACGCACCAGCATCCACTATCCTCTCCTCAGGTCGGCCAAGCTGAACCGTAGTTCGATTTCCTCGTACGATTTCACATACCCATCCGGGAAGGGAGGGAAAGGGTTCGAGTGTTGTACCGCGCGAAGCACGGACTGGTCAAATAGCTGATTGCCGGACGATTTGACAAGCCGAAAACCAACGACATTTCCATCCTTCTGAACTTTCACCGTAACCAGCGCTTCCAGAGCATACCCGCCGGACATGATATCCGGATAGGACCAATTACCGCGCACCTTGTTCCAGATATTCGTCTTGTAGATCTGCAACCGCAGACCTACGTCAGCGCTTCCGGAGGCTCCACCTCCCTCTCCCGTTCCCTCATCAATGGCAGCTTCCGTACGCGACTGCACTTTGGCTGAAATATCCTGTAGCGCCTTATTGAGTTCCTTTTCTCGGGAAACTATCATTTTCTCAGTCTTGACGCGAGCCTCTTTCGCCTTCTGGAGCTTGTCAACGGCATCATCCACGTTTTCAGTAGCTGGAGCAGACTTAGCTTTGGCTTTTTTCACATCCTTTGGTTTCAAGATGGGAATAGGCTCTTGCTTATCGACGACTGCGGGTTCCGGCGCGGCGGCTATTGCTATCTTACGGGCTTTGGTCAACGGAACGATCGTCTTGATGGGTTTTTCGGCTGAAGCCGTTGGGCCGGGGAGATTGTCCTTGAAACCGGCTATGCTTACCAGATCCACAGTATACACAGGAGAAAAAGGCTCCCTTTTCGGCTGCAAACCCGGTAGAAACAGAATCGAGGCAAACAGAACCACATGCAGGCCGAATGAGACGGCGATCATCCATTTAAGGATTCGTTCCTTCTCCAGTTCCGGATAGAGTTGAGCAGATAACTTCATTTTTTTTTCGTAACCGGCTCAGTTATCATTCCGACCTTGGTGACGCCCGCCTCTCTTATCTGCGCCAAAACCTGTGCTACAAAACCGTATTGTATCGTCTCGTCCGCCCTCAGGAATGCCTCTTTGTTGGTGCGTGTCTGGAAAATATGTTCCAATTTGTTTCTGAAAGAGGCTAAATCAGTTTCGAAATCATCAATATATACTTTGTTGTCGCTGGTTACAGTAACGATCAGACGTTCGTCTTCGCCGGGCATCACTTTTGCTTCGGTCTTGGGAAGATTCACATCCATCCCATGTTTCATCATAGGAGCGGTCACCATAAAAATGATCAAGAGAACCAACATCACGTCCACGAGGGGAGTGACGTTGATGTCGCTCATAAATTTCCTGTTGTTGCTTCCGGTCACGGCTTTCTACTATAATTCTTGAGATTTTCTTGCCACTTCACGATCGAGAATGTTCAGGAAGTCGATTGTGAAATTTTCCATTTCAGCTTCGCGCAATCCAACTTTATTGCTGAAATAGTTGTAAAAAATGACCGCGGGAATCGCTGCGGCCAAGCCGGCGGCCGTGGCCACAAGGGCTTCCGATATGCCGGGAGCCACTACGGCCAGGCTCGCCGAACCCCGAAGACCAATGCCCCTGAAAGATCCCATAATCCCCCATACCGTGCCGAATAGGCCGATGAAAGGGGTGGCGTTGCCCGTTGTCGCCAGAAAGCTCAGTGACCGTGTGAGGATGGTCATCTGAGAAAGCTTGGCCCGGTGTAAAGCGCGACGTGTATTTTCAATGCCCACTGCATCTATATTCCTCGGAGAATCTCCCGCGCCTTCAGCGGAAACGGGCGCCCTGCTCTGATCCTTTCTTACTTTGCTCAACTCCGTAAAGCCGGTTCTATACAGCCCTGCGAGAGGGCTCCTTTCCAGGTGGCGGCTTTCTTTGTAGATATGGCCGAGGCTTCCTCCGGCCCAGAAAAGTTCCAGGAATATCTGATCCTCGACCAATGCACGCCTTAGCGTCTTCGCTTTGAACAGTATAATGCCCCAGCTGATCACCGAAAACAACAGCAACAAGAGCAGCACGAATTTGACCATCGGTCCGGCGTGGAGTACCAGTTGGAAGACGTCTATACCCATGCCCACGTCTATCCCACCCGAAACCTGCAACACTGGATGAAATCCTATCATATCAATCGGAACCCGGTTTGTGTGCGATCCAGAAACCACATCATTTTCAGTATAACGATCGCACTGGTTAGAGATTGGTTTAGAAAAGAGTTTGACGTCTCAGAAAAGAGTCTGACGTCGCAAAACATACCCGCGCACAGCATCAAAGTCAACGCCGAGGCAAGAGCACCTACATTCCTCGTCGAATGCTCTCGACCAAAGCCGGAAGCACCTTTCCCGCTGATTCGTGTATAGAAAGATCCGAAACACTGCGGGTTAAAACGGTTTCCTCCAGATTGATCTCCACCAACAGAGCTCCGCCTCTCTTGGCCTCCAAGGGAATGTCGCCGGCAGGAGACACCACCGCCGAAGTCCCGATCACCAGGATCAAGTCGCAATCCCTGGCTTCAAGTTGAGCCATGTTGTAAGCCTTCATTGGGATCGCTTCTCCAAAAAACACAACGTCCGGCTTGAGCAGGCCGCCGCAATGGCACTTGGGCGGCATAATCGAGAAGTCGACCTGCGACTTCCCCATCGTGCTCCCGCAAGACAGACACTTGAGGCGCTTCCCATTACCATGAAACTCGATGACAAAGCTACTGCCGGCTTCCTGATGCAAGTTATCTACATTCTGAGTGATCACAGAGCTGAAACGACTGATTTGTTCGAGTTCGGCCAGCGCGTAGTGCGCAGCGTTCGGCCTGGCACTGGAAACGAGGGCTTCCATCTCAGTCAACATGTTCCAGACTTTGAACGGATTTTCCAGAAAAGCACTGATGTGAGCATACTCCATCGGATCGTATTTCGACCAGAGCCCTCCAGAGCCTCGAAAATCAGGGATTCCGCTTTCCACAGAAACGCCGGCTCCTGTGAGCGCGATAATCTTACGCGCGGATTGGACCATCTTCGATAATTGCTGGACGGCTTTCACAAATGCCTCTTCTTCTTGTATCGAAATATTCAGGTCGTGGAAACGGACAATAGATACACAACGAATGAAAGGCCGTTTAATATTACGGTTGGAGGTCCGAGATGCAGGTACTTGCCCAAAAAAACATAGCAGCCCCCCACAGGGGATGTCAAGCCGGTTTTTTTTAGACATGCTTTTGACTTACGCGACTTTAAATGCTAAGAGAGCGCTTCATATTAATCCATAGACACCCTTTCAAGAGGCTGGAAATGCATTCTGTAGCGGACTTTCTTTTTGAGGTTGGTTTCCTCCATAAGACCCCAAGAACGGGATATCGTTTTCTGGGCACCGGTACGGAATCGGTTTCAGAACACTCATTCAGATCCGCGGTCATCGGGTACGTGCTGTCCAAAATGCGACCCGATTCCGATCCCTTCAAGCTCCTAGTGATGTGCCTATTTCACGATCTCACGGAAGCACGAACCGGCGATCAAAACTATGTGTATAAACAATATGTTGCCGTAAATGAAACAAAAGCGATCGAGCATCTTTGTGAGTCGCTTCCGTTCGGACATGAGCTCGGAAAAATCCTGGAAGAGTATAAAAACCGATCGAGCCTGGAGGCGCAATTAGCCCATGATGCGGACCAACTGGACCTTTTGTTGACCCTCAAAGAACAGAAAGACATGGGGAATTCTCATGCGGACGACTGGATCCCCCACCTGTTAAAGCGCCTATATTCGGACGAGGCCCGGAGTCTGGCGCAAATCATACGGCGCAGAGACCATAAAGACTGGTGGTTCAGGGATCACGAGGAATGGTGGACGCCTGACGTGTAGCGTCATTGCTCTTCAGGCACCAAAATCCGGAAAACCGATAGGGCCCGTTGGAAAGCTCGTGTTCAAAAGATCGGGCGAACCTTCGTAAAAGGAATCGGGCAACTACCTATCCATGAACGATTCGGGGAAACCTCTAGAGATCGTCATCCTCATCCTCCTCCTCATTCTCCTCCTCCTCCTCATCCTCCTCCTCATCCTCATCCTCCTCCTCCATCTCCAACTCGTCTCTCAAAACCTCATCATATTCTTCTTCCGTCAGCAGTTCGTCAAACTCGATGGTAGAACTGATGGAAACTCGGATGAGCCAACCGTCGGTTAGAGGATTTTCGTTAATG
>Ga0209164_1004127_pt1 | contig 13241 bp, 11 predicted proteins | sample MTBNYHSulfiMetaG_FD_187458 | JGI IMG/M metagenome (GOLD analysis project Ga0209164, IMG submission 187458) | Enrichment culture microbial communities from rom New York Harbor, USA that are MTBE-degrading - MTBE-NYH (New York Harbor Sulfidogenic)... | ecosystem: Environmental > Aquatic > Marine >...
TGGTAACCGGATCGAACCAGCCCCACCGCATTTCGCCGTTCTCATCCCTGCCCAGATACACCATCGCGCCGGATAGGTCGCTGCGGTAAACCAGCTCATCGGCGGGGGTGTCCCCTCCCAAGAATGGGTTGAGGCTTTCATCCGCGACGAACCGATTAGCGCTGTAATCCCAGTATCCCCCCAAAACCAAAAACCTCCCGGCCCTTTGCAGAACCGGGAGGCTTGCCTTCTCTTTCTCATTCACTCTATTGCCCAAGCTCCTCAAGATACCTCGGCAAAACTGAACATGTTGTCGTCTCATGGAGCTGGCGCATCGCTCCGCTCCTACCAAGAAGGGGTGTACGCCGCCCAACATATCATGGCCCCCAGTCCGGCTGCGTTCCGTTTGGAAAGATTTCGAGGCATTCCAATTGATCCCCAGTCACGTCACTTATGCATATCTGCCCCCCAAAAGAGAATACTATCCAGCGCCCATCCGGTGACCAGGATGCTGAATGCTCGCCTATTTCCGTGTACTGCTCCTCAAACTTCTTGGTCAATTGCCTGATTTCACCACTCTCTAGATCAAGGATGAATAGTCTGCCGCTGCGGTCTGGTGAGTTTCGATTTGAAGAAAAGACGATTAGCTTCCCATCCGGTGACCAGACTGGTGGTCCGTCCGATGTAATGTGATCGGTGATCTGTTCCACCCCGCTTCCATCCACGTTCATGATGTAGGTGTCATAGTTGCTCCACATTGCATCTTGTGAACCATCCCGGCACGACATAAAACCGATCTGGCTTCCATCTGGTGACCACGTTGGCAGGGCGTCATCCCATGGATAGTAAGTTAACCGCGTCTGTTCGCTTCCATCAGGTCTCATGATATAGATCTCGGCATTCCCATCACGGCGCGACTCGAACGCAATCCACTCTCCATCAGGCGACCAAGCGGGAGCCCAGTCAATCGCCTCCTCAAAGCTGAGCACATCCATATCGGAGTATGTCAGCCGAGTTAGATTGGAGCCGTCGGCCTCCATCACGTAGATTTCCCAATTCCCATCACGATCGGATACAAAGGCGATCTTGCTGCCATCCGGTGACCAGACGGGGGTTTCGTCCCAAGCAGGGCCGCTTGTCAACCCCACCTGTTCGCTTCCGTCAGGATTCATCGTGTAGATATCACTGTTACCCACTTCCCATCTCGAGTACACAATTCGCCCGTTTTCAGCGTTTGCCTCCAAAGGGCCGACCCGCCTGCATTGCGTCAGGAGAACGAGGCTGGCGATGAGCATCAAAGCATGCGCCACTTGGTTTCTTCGTTTTTGTGTCATAGTCACTTCCCACAAAGCCCAGTTAGCTGTCGATGCAAACAATTCCCTCAGGCAGAGCACCCATTTTGCACAACTCATCGAGAAGGTCAGCGTAGACTTGGGCCATATCTGCTATGCGTTGGTAGACTTGGGGATCATCTCCGGGGTTGACAACCTGACGGGCGGAATAGAAGTCGAAGGTCCCCCCATCTTGTGGGAGAAATTGCGAAAGGCTGATCTCTGTAAATTCTCCCGTTATCATACCATGAACAAGGATATAGGCAGCGACCTTCGGATCAACTGCCGCGTTCGGATTTGCTATAAGATCGACTGGATTGCCTTGGCTATCAGTGAAGTTGATCTCTGCAAAGTGATCCGTGTAGCTCTGGTAGTGCCTGCGTCCAGTCAACTGCACAAATCCGCGGCCATGAAAATACCAGGCATCGTCTATATGTGTATTCCCAAGCTCTTGAGCTATCCTTTTGTTCCTGTAATACTTTTCGATGAAGTACTCTTTAAGATCACCTTCATAGTTTTCCGTCATGTCAGCTCCCCACTGTGATTCGTAGTGAGCAGTTGCCATCACATACGCCAATTCATCCGTTCGCAGATTAAAGTCTGATGCCACATTGACAACAAGATCTATGTTGTTTAGGAACACCTCATCATCCGGTGGTCTCCCCCATTCTGTCAACAATGGCGCCTGATCTACAAGATCCAGTATTCCTTGATTGGCATAGCCGGGCGGTAATTGCGTTGGCGTCGGAGTAGGTGTCGCCGTTGGCTCCTGCGTCGGGGTTGGCGAAGGGGTAGCCGTTGCGGTGGTCTCCGAATCACCTCCCAGTATTCCCGCGAGCCATTTCAAGATGTCATCAAAAGTTATCTTAGGCGTTGTATACTCGACGAAACCATCCTCTCCCTGTCCTTCCATAAGGCCTGGCAGACTCGGGAACTTGTCCCTCGGGTCTGGGAGAAGGTCTCCCCAACTGGGTTCAGCTTCAACATCCTGCTTCACCGGATTAGCCCCCTGGTCGGGAGTGATCTTCCTGGTAACCGGATCGAACCAGCCCCACAGCATTTCGCCGTTCTCATCCTTGCCCAGATACACCATCGCCCCGGATAGGTCGCTGCGGTAAACCAGCTCATCGGGGGGTGTGTCCCCTCCCAGGAATGGGTTGAGGCTCTCATCCACCACGAACCGGTTGGCGCTGTAATCCCAGTACCCCCACAGCCACTCGCCGCCGATCTTCATCAGCATCGGTTGCCGTGAGCCGCCTTGCCCTTGAGGCGCCTCACCCTGCCCGCTGGCTTCTGTAGTGATGGGCGGCACGCTTGTGTCTGCCCCCGTTCCATCATCTCCGTTGCCTCCCTGCGCCATCGAAGGCTCTGGTTCCACCCCGGCTGCGCTGGTGGCCACTGCGCCCTCGCCCATACCCGCGGCCAGTTGTTCCAGCTTGTCCGCCCACCTCTCGCTCCTGTCCGCCCCTCCTGCCGCTGGCTCTCTTGAGGTCGCCCCCGCCTCGCTCATAGTCACCTCCGCGTCCTCATCCAGCCCCGCGAACAACCGCGCCAGCTTATCCAGCCGGTACATCTCCGCCTGGCTCAAGTGCTCCTCTGGCCTCACCGATGGGTCCAGCGGCGCGTAGCCCCCTGGCGGCTCGAAGAGCACGTCCCGCGCCAGCTCGTAGGTCAGCGGGTCCTTCAGCATTTCGCTCAGCTTCTTCCGCTGCCAATCCTTCAGTCCCAGCAGCCGCACCTCCGGGGCGCTCACCCTCGGCGTGGCCGCACTGCCCGCATCCGTTGGCAGCCACGCCCGCCGCTGCGAAGGCCCGCTGGGCGGCTCGTACACCTTGTCCGTGCTGGGCTGCGCCGAATACCGCCGCCTCTTGATCTCCGCCAGCGCCTCGTCGTACGCGTTGGGTTGCTCCTCGATCTTTGGGCCCGTCGGCATCTCCGGCTGTCCATCCAATTCTTTGAACAGTTGGCTCAGCCGCTGCACCTCTCCCACGTTGCCTTGCGCTTTTGCCCGGCGCATCAAATCCAATAGCTCCTTTCGAATGCTCATCTCACCTCCCTCTTTGCCCGCCAATATAGCACAATTGTTCTGGATGTCAAGCGACCGGCCGCGCTTTTCAAGCTTTTGACAAAACTGGATCATGGAGCCGTGGGGGGCCGAGCAGCTTACACAAAACAAACCCCCCAGACGTTCGTGACTGGGGAAGGCTACAAGACGTTCGTCTGTCTATTTTGGATTACAAGGCGAAGTTGAGGTAAAGGCCGCCCAGGTAAAGCAGGGCGAATAGCAGGTTGGAGAGCACCTGGCGGTCCGACATCTCTACGCCCAGGCGATAGTGGTACAGCGCCAGGTAGACGTGATGGATGCTAACGGGAATCAGGGTGAGCAGCAGCGCCAGATCGAGGGCGAAGGAGGTGAGCAGACCCTTATTGAAGGCCACGATGGCGATCAGCAGGATTACCAGCAGCGCCCGGTTGAGGATGTGCAAGGTGCGGTGGAAGCGGGGTTCTGGGGGCACTGGGGGCATAGTACGCTCCGTGTGGGCTGGCTGGGGATTATATCACGCCTGACCGTCAAGTAATATCCGCCCGCTCGAGTGCATCTAAACCCCTAGCAACTTTCGGAGGAGGTTTCTATGAGGAAAACCACCCTGTTCGTTTTCGCTACGTTCACCAGCCTGAGCTTGGTTCTGAGCGCTTGCAGCGGAGCCACTGCAGCCGAGCCTACGGCCACATCCACCACCGCGCCGGGTGCGCCAACCAGCACGCAAGCCCCAGAGGCTATGGCTACCGAAGAGATGGCGATGGGTGATGAGGGCGGTAACACTGACGTTGAGGCCGCCCAAACTTTCGTGATCCTCCCCGAGGAATCGGAAGCGCGCTTCACCATCGGCGAAATCCTTGCCGGGGAGCCCAAAACCGTGATCGGCGTCACCAGCGAGGTCGAAGGGCAACTCACCTTGCAAGGTCTGGATGCCTCCAGCGCCCAGGTCGGCACGGTCCGCATCGCCGCCGGTGACCTGACCACGGACAACAACTTCCGCAACGGCGCTTTGCACCGCTTCATCTTGCAGACCGACGATTACCCTTACATCGAGTTCACCCCCACTGCCATCACCGGTGCGCCTGAGAGCGTCGCCATCGGGCGGCCCATCGACCTGCAGATCACCGGCGACCTGAAAATCCGTGATGTGACCCGGGAGGTCACCTTCGATGCCACCGTCACGGCGGTATCCGGAACGCGGCTGGAGGGCAGCGCCTCGGCCGTCATCCTGTATCCGGATTTCGATATCAGCATCCCGGAGGTCTCCCAGGTGGCTGGCGTGGAGGATGAGGTGCTGCTGGAGATCGATTTCGTCGCCGTGGCGCAATAAGCGAGCTGCGGCGATAGCATATCCCTGAGCCTAATTATTCCTAACTATTGTAAGGAATGCCGCGTTGAGTATACTAGCCCTATAACGGTTCAGCAGACAGATCGGCAGCTCCAACTTCGTCTGCCTCGATGCGATCATCGGGGCAGACTTTGCGTTGAGCTGGAGGGTTAAAAATCCGAGTCTGGCTGGAGACTTCTGTGTAGCCCTTCCAGCCAAAGGGCGCGGCGCCAAGCCTATTTAGGGGGTTTAACAGGGCATTTTGGCCTTATTTTTGTTTGAAACAGCCCCTTTTGGCGCAAATTCCCCCGCGATTCCCCTTTCTCAGTTCCTGCGACGCCCCAAACCCGGATTTTTGCCTCTTGCTTTAGTTAGAGGAACCTGGTATGATTTTGTCGTTGGTCGAAAAACGATTTGTAAATGGTTTGCGGTTTATTTTCCATAGTCAGGGCGCGGTAATGTTTTGATTGTGGTAGAATGCACTTATCGCTCATCTTTTTTTGACCGGCAATAGGGATCGCATTGATGGATAAATTGGATCAAGAAGTTCAGGGGATGGCACCTGAGCAGGTGTCAGGGCTCGACCTCGACGTCATCCGCGAATTGGGCAGCCAGAACCTGGTTCTGGTGGTTGAGGACGACCCCGACACGATGGGTTTGCTCAAGCTATCCCTGCAGCGCGCCGGCTATAACGTGGTCGGCGCTTTGGATGGGAAAGAGGCCATCCGCAAGTGGACGGAGACCAACCCGAGCGTCGTCTTGCTGGACCTGATGATGCCGGAGATGGATGGCTGGGAGGCGATGCGCAGGTTGCGCGCAGTCTCCAGCGTGCCGATCATCATCCTTTCGGCGCTGGTGAGCAACGATCACGTGGTGCGTGGCTTGCGCGAAGGCGCCGACGATTACGTCACTAAGCCCTTCATCCCCGACGAGGTCATCGCCCGCATCGAAGCCGCCCTGCGGCGAGTGGGCACTGCTGAGCCGTCCAGCCACCTGATCTTCCCCGAAATCAACCTGAGCATCGACCTGGAAACCCGCCACGTTACCCTGGGCAACGAAGTGGTCACGCTCACACCGCGCGAGTTCGACGTGCTCGAGGTGCTGGCCAAAAAGGCTGATAAGCCCGTCCCGTATAGCGAGATCGCCCAGCAGGTGTGGGGCGAGGAGAACAAGAAGACCCTCGACCGCATCAAATGGACGATCTATTTACTTCGCAAGAAACTGGAGAAAGATCCCCGTAACCCCAGACTGATCATCAACCAGACGCGTTACGGATATCAACTCGTCACCCGTTAGGCTAGGTGGGTGCGGTCGCATTCCCGTGCCGAACCGACGAGGCATCACATTGGAGAGTGTCCTATGAAGAGAATCTTGTTTGCCGCTATCATCGCTGTGCTGCTGCTGTCATTCACTGCTGAGACAGCCAGCGCGTGCGGCGGCTCGTGCTGCGGCTGCTGCTGCTGGGATTGTAGCCTCTACAATTTCAACGTGAAGAGCGATGGCACCGTGCGCGTCGAAAATCAGGGTACGTACAATGTGCCGCCGCAGTATGCCAAGGTGTACATCGACGGCGTGCACGTGGCGACCTACAGCGTCCCGGCTATGCCGGGCGGCACAGGCTGGACGGTGATCGGCACGGTGAGCGTTCCCAGCAGTGGCTTCGATTGGGAGGTGATCGGCACGATTTGCTGCAGCGATAGCGGCCACCGCTATGGGGACACTCCGACGCCAACGGTGACTCCCACGAAGACGTTCACCTATACGCCCACTTCTACGGCCACGTTCACGGCTACGGCGACGTTCACAAAGACACCTACAGCCACGGCGACGTTCACGAAGACGCCGGTGGCCACGTCGACGCCTACGGCAACAGCCAGCTTCACCCCCACGGCCACCAGCACGGACCAGAACACGCCGACGGCCACTTCGACCTCGCCTCCTGGCCAGCCTACGCGCACACCGACGCCGACCGCCACCAGAACGCGGCGGCCTCCGTCTACACCGACGGAGACGCCCTTCATCCCGGTGACGGGCGACCCGTTCTCGCTGGAGCCGTTGTGCACCGACAGCCCAGGCTTGACCGTGCGCTGGCAGGTGACCAATAACCACTCCTTCGACGTGGTCTTCGTGTGGTGGCTGCCCGGCGGCGCTTCCAACAGCGCGCCGATCACGGTAGGCCCAGGGCAATCCTACGTGTGGGAGATCCCGTCCACCACGCTGCCGGTGACGCTGGGGATCACGTGGTTCGACCCGCTCACTTCCACGTTCAAGACGGCTTTGGCGGACAACACGGGAGAGGCCTGCTCGAAGATAGAGCCCTCGCCCACGCCGACGCTGACCTTCCCGCCACCGCCTGACGTGCTGATCCCAGTGACCGGGATCGAGCTGCCGCTCACTTCGGCCACGCTGTTCAAGTACCTCGGGGTGGGCGTGCTGGGCTTCGCGGTGTTGCTGCTGGGTATCGGTATCAAGCTCAACCGCGATGACGACTAGCCTCTGCGAGGCTGCTTGAGAACCAAAGGGGCATCGTTTGCCTGAACGATGCCCCTTATAATTGGGACAGGTATGCGCAACTTCTTTATCGTTCTGCTGATCATCATCGGTTTTGCCCTGCTGGGGTTCGCGCTGGTGAAGGGCGTCTCCGAACTGGCCTCGCTGGCCTCCGAATCCCAGGCGCTGCCTACGGAGGGAGCGGAAGGCGGCTTCATCCCATTGCTGGCGCCTCCCAAGGCGGAGGACGAGCTGCCCGCCCCAACTCTGGAATCCGAGGTCGCCCAGAACCCGGCCGCCCCGGCCAAGGCCTCCCCCACCCAGAGCGGGCCACCGCTGGTCCCCGATCGCCTGGTGATCCCGGCCATTGAACTGGACGTGCCGATCATCCCGGTGGATTACTTCGTGGTCACGGTGGAGGGCAAGGACTACCACCAATGGCCGGCGCCCAACGAGCGGGCGGTGGGATGGCACGAAACCTCGGCGACGCTGGGCGTCCCGGGCAACACGGTGCTCAACGGGCACCACAACGTGCACGGCGAGGTGTTCCGCTATCTGGTGGATCTGGAGCCGGGCGACCTGGTGTACGTGTACTCCGGGGAGCAGGTGTTCACTTACCGGGTGGCGGTCAAGGAAATCCTGCCAGAGCGCTACGAGTCGCTGGAGGTGCGGCTGGAGAACGCCCGCTGGATCGCCCCATCCAGCGATGAGCGCATCACGATGGTCACCTGCTGGCCGTATACGAACTACACCCACCGCCTGGTGGTGGTGGCGCTCCCGGCCGGTTAAGCCCCACATTCCCTCAAACTGATATCCGCTCACCCGGCCGACGCCCAAGTCTTGAGGCGCCGGTCTTTTTCGTTTTGTCAAAAACTTGAAAATGGGGGCTGGGCGCTTGACATCCAGAACAATTGTGCTATATTGGCGGGCAAAGAGGGAGGTGAATGATGAGCATCCGCGCAGAGTTATCCGGACTGATGAAGAAGGCCCGCAAGCGGGGCGATTACAGCAGCGCCAGGCAGTTCGAGGGGATCATCAAGCAGCTGAATCAACTGCTGCCGCCCAAGCCTACGCGCCCATACCGGGTGAAGGAGGGGGACAACTACTGGGACGTCGCCAAGAAGGAGCTAGGCTCCTACAATTACGCCATCCCGCTGATGAAGGCCAACGAGGGCATCCTTTCACTGTTCCCGGGGATCACGCTGGAGATCCCGCAGTTCGGGCCGGAGGACCAAATCCCCCTACCTGAGGACTTTGTCCTTCAGGACTACGTCCCGGAGGACGAGGCGCTTGGGGATTACCCCCCGGAGGAGGATTACACCTTCCAAACTTTGCCGGTGGCGAAACTGAGCGACCGGCAGAAGGCACAGCTGGAGGCGGCGATGCAGGACCCGCTGACCTACGAGCTGGCGCAAGAGGTGCTCTTCGGACGGGAGGGCGCTCCCCAACCGCTGGATGCGGAGGTGGAGGCAGGGGCGCAACTGCCGGAGGCGGAGAAATGGCGGCTGGATAAGCTGGCGCGCATCGTGGCGGGGGTGGAGGACGCGCGGTACCTGGCGGGTCAATCCCAGGATGGGGGCGCAGGAGCTGAGGCGCCGCCGGATGAGGGACAGCGCTGGCTGGATAGGATGCTGGGCAAGCTGGGCTTGCCACTTGAAGAGGCTGATGGAGGGCAAGCGGGCACGACAGATGGAGCGGTGCCCCCGGAGAGCAGCGGAGCAAACGGAGCGGAAGCGGAGGCAGGCGCGCAAGCGGCAGACATGGGAACGGAGGGGCAGGGTGAGCCCACGCAGGGCCAAGGTGGCTCGCGGCAGCCGATACTTATGAAGATCGGGGACGAGTGGCTGTGGGGATGGTGGAATTACAGCGCCAACAGTTTCGTCGCAGATGCGAGCTTCAACCCATTCCTTCAGGAGGATGTGCCCGTCGAAGGGCTGGTTTACCGCAGCGATCTATCCGGCGCGATGGTGTATCTGGGCAAGGATGAGAACGGTGAAATGCAGTGGGGCTGGTTCGATCCGAGAACCAGGAAGATCACTCCCGACCAGGGGGCTAATCCGGTGAAGGGAACAACTCAACAAGGCGATGACTTTGGGTGGCCTCCAGATGAGCAACAGCGCCGAATCGAGAAGGTGGAGCGGCTTTTCACCGAACTTGAGGCTGCGCTGGCAGATGATGGGACTTCAGTGACTATATACGTGGTGCAACCAGGTGATACTCTTTGGAACATAGCCCAGGAGTTTGGGGTTTCGCTTGGTGAGCTCATGGCTGAAAACGAGGATATTCTCAACGGTGGGGACATCATTCAACCAGGTCAAGAACTAAGAATACCTAGCGGTGTTACAGAGACCCCGCCGTTAAGTGAAGTGCCTGTAGAAGCTGTGGATGGGATTCTGGATGTGGTGACAGCAAATCCGGAGTATGCACGGCTGGATGATGAAACCATTCAGGAATACATACGATTGGTTCTGATAGAAGCAACACGATACAACCTCACTGCGTATGAACTGGCTTATATCCTCGCCAGCATCCATCATGAGAGCCACTGGGGATATGGGATGGTGGAGGTTTATGATTATGACAAGAACCCGTATGAAGGGGACGAATCTATCGGAAACACAGAGCAGGGAGACGGCATAAGGTTCATCGGACGCGGATTCATTCAGCTGACCGGCAGGGCGAACTACACACAATATACGGAAATACTTGCCGAATATGGGTTCGAGTATAATGGTTCAAGCGTCAATCTTGTAAACAACCCAGAATTGGCAACTGATCCCGAAATCGCTGCGTTCATCGCGGTGCACGGGATGGTGTATGGCATGTTTACCGGGAGAAGACTCTCTGAGTACCAACAGCCGGATGGCGGATATGATTTCGTCAGCGCCAGAGCGATACTAAATCCATATGATTACGTGGAAGAGATCCCGGAATACGCAAGACAGTACCTGGCTGAGTTGAGCAGGCTTTGTGAAATTCCAGGGGCGTTGCCCAGTACAATTTCCTGTCCTTGAGTTTAGTGTCTCACTTGTCTGAGGGTAAGCTCATGTTATCAGCAAAACGCTTGATCCCATTGATGGTTGTTAGCCTACTGCTGACGCAATGCAGCTCCTTCTCCACTGCCGTTACGGAGGCCCCGGCGGGTTTGACGGGGAAGATCGCGTTCATCTCAGCCACCATGCTTGAGGATGATACTGTTGTGCGGGAGATTCATCTATATAATTTTGCCGATGGGCTGGAAAGCCATCTCACCCCGACCGAGTACTATGTTAGTCATCCAGCGCTATCTCCGGATGGAGAGAAGGTCGCCTTCACGGCGGCGCGAGATGGAGATTATGAGATCTACGTTTTGGACGTGGAGAGCGGCGAGGTCGAACAACTCACTTTCAATGAGGTCTACGATGGAAAACCAGCCTGGTCTCCGGACGGGGAATGGATCGCGTTTGCGTCCGATCGGTATGGCGAGAGGCATATCTACACCATGGAGGCGGACGGCAGCAGCCAAAGGCGCGTGACAATAGAGGGGTACGGTGGAGATGCGCCGACGTGGTCCCCGGACGGGCTGCAGATCGCTTATTACTCCCACAGGGGCTACGGTGAGGTGGCATTCTGTACCGATCTATACATCGTTGACCTGGAGAGCGGTGGATATACTCGGCTGACCGAGGATCCAAACTGGGATATCATGCCCGCATGGTCTCCGGACGGTCGCTACATCGCTTTTGAATCTTTGCGTGGCCATGTGAGGTGGCATTACACCAAGCTGTTCTTGCTAGACCTGGAGACCGGTGAGTTGCGTAGGCTGGTTGATGACACTGTGGAAGGGTATCCACAGCCACCGGAGGAATACATGACCTTTCCAACTCCGCAAGAGTTCATCTCTGAAGGTCCTCCCTCTTGGTCCCCGGATGGGGAGTGGCTGACATTCGGTATGGGAGGGGACATATACATAATCGACGTGGATGGTGAGAATCTCACACTTATTCCATTGGAGGAAGGAGGGGGACAGCCAAGCTGGTCGCAGTGAGGGGAGCGTTTTGATGGAGCCTCCCGGTTCTGCGAAGGGCCGGGAGGTTTTGATTCTGTGGGGGTACTGGGATTACAGCGCTAACCGGTTCGTCGCGGATGAGAGCCTCAACCCATTCCTGGGAGGGGATACACACCCCGATGAGCTGGTTTACCGCAGCGACCTATCCGGCGCGATGGTGTATCTGGGCAAGGATGAGGACGGCGAAATGCTGTGGGGCTGGTTCAATCCAGTTACCAGGAAGATCACTCCCGACCAGGGGGCTAATCCGGTGAAGGGAGCAACTCAACAAGGCGATGACTTCGGGTGGCCTCCAGATGAGCAACAGCGCCGAATCGAGAAGGTGGAGCGGCTTTTCACCGAACTTAAGGCTGCGCTACCAGGTACAAGAACGCCGACTGAGTTTTCCTCAGACCCAGATTCGATCTATCTAGCTTTGCATGGTGAGCCATTTCCATACCCTGACGAGATCGGAGGATTTCCATTTGTCAGTCGCTTTGAGTGGGGGGCAAGTGATTTGAACCCTGTAACCAGTGAAAAGCCTAGTTATGGGGAAGGTTTATATTCCACTGGAGAGAATGGAAACCCTGAAGGATATCTGGTCTATGACTCACCGATCGAAGATGTGTACCATACGATCGTCATCCATGATACCGGCTTCAGCAGAGATGCGTACGGGTATCAAGATGGCGCGGGTATGGTTATGTCTACGCAGTCTTTCCACCAGACCATGCCAACATTTGATGCAAACGGAGTACCAAACCTTGATACAGGGTATGCTTATGCCGACATCGGCTATCACTTTGTGATCGCACCTGATGGCACGATCTTTGAAGGACGGGATATTCGAGCCAGAGGGGCGCATGTTGAAGTGGAGTTTGATGACCTGGACCAGGTCATTGCAGGAAACACCGGCTCTCTGGGCATCGCTTTGATCGGGAATGATGAAGTCGAGGACCCCACACCAGAGCAAATCGCTGCTCTGGAACAGCTTGTGGGCTATCTGATCGAACTACTCCCCGGGGTAGGCTGCGTGGCAGGGCACGGCACGATCAATCCGGGCTCGAGGGGAACCGAGGGGAATGACTTGGCACAACAACTGGCGGATAAGTATGATACACTGAACTATGGCAATTGCTATCCAGTAAAATAAGGGGATTGGGAGGCAATGAATAAGAAAAAACGGTTGCTCCTTATTTCTATCCCGTTAGCCGTCATCGTGCTGGGGGTGTTGTTTGCTGTATGGCGGCCAGATGTGAGGCTCGCTCTGTCGGTGATCGACCATGCGTGGGAGCATCCTGAAGATGACCCGCGCGTCGAACTGGCGGCCCAATATCTGATCTGGACTGAACACCCGATGACCTATGAGAAGTTGCGTCACTACCTTTTGTCGTGTCGCGGCGATGTGGACTACAGTGCTGAGCGTGCAGCAACCATACTGGGGGAGTACGAGGACCCACGATCCATGGAAGCCTTGATGAAGATATTTGCCTTTGATTACTCCAAGGAGGGTGTCCCTTATTGTGAGAGGTATGTGTTTGTGGGCCTAAAGCTGAAAGGGGAAGAGGGATTCGCGGCCATCCTGGATGTCGCTAAGGGTGAAGTCTGTTTGTGGTTCCGATTTCGAGCATGGGCAATTGGAATACTGGCAGATACAGGCGATCCCAAATATCAAGACGATCTAATTGACGTAGCTCTACATGCCAGCTATTGGGGTTTACGCCGCTCAGCCGCTTATTCGCTTGTGGAGTTGGGGACACCTGAAGCAATCGAGGTGGTCAGACAAATTGCCGAGACGGACGAAAACGTGTATGTCCGCGAGACAGCAGCTGAGGCGCTGGCGAGTATTGAGGAATAGCTGCTGAGGTTTATTGGAAGCAGCCTCCCGGTTCTGCGAAGGGCCGGGAGGTTTTGATTTTTTGGGGGTTCGGGGACTACGAATGCTACCAGAGACCCTAAGATGGCCTGTTCAATCCGGAAAGGGTATAATTCCCTGGGATTTGGATAAGCAGATGAGGGAAGCTTATGGCTAAACAGACCCTAAAA
>Ga0209164_1004130_pt1 | contig 13238 bp, 10 predicted proteins | sample MTBNYHSulfiMetaG_FD_187458 | JGI IMG/M metagenome (GOLD analysis project Ga0209164, IMG submission 187458) | Enrichment culture microbial communities from rom New York Harbor, USA that are MTBE-degrading - MTBE-NYH (New York Harbor Sulfidogenic)... | ecosystem: Environmental > Aquatic > Marine >...
GTACCCCCGGCGCAGCGCTTCTTATTTCGCAGTTCTCAAAGTAGACGGCCCCCGAGCCCCATATGAAATCGACGCTTCCCTCGATGAGGCAGTTGGTAACGAACACCCGGCCCTGGAGTAGTAGCGTGTCCTGGTAGCTGAAGAAGTTGCAGTTGCGCAGTATCGTCCGGTCGGCCTTCACCACCATCGTCTCGGCCTGAGAGCCGCCCAGCGGAGTCAGGTTATGAAGTGTAACATCCTCAAGTGTGAAATCTTTGCCACGCACCTGCACCATACCGCGGCCGCCTGAGCCTGGGTTCAGCATGTCGCAATTCGCGTATTCAACGGTGGTTACGTCTCTGCCCGCACCCCTGATGGTTATCATATCCTTCGACTTGCCGATGTTCGCTATCTCGCGGTATGTGCCGGCTTTCAGCTTTATGGTGGTGCGGTTCCTGCTGTTTTCCGGCACAGAATCGATGGCAGCCTGTATCGTGCAGAAATCACCTGTGCCGTCTGACGCTACTGATATCTCGGGTTTTGCCTCCGGCGCTTTTCCCCTTACGGTGAAGCGCCAGGTGTTCGGGTCGCGTATCGCAGCCACAACCTGCCCGCCGCTTCGGAGGAAACCCTCATCCATGAGCACGTAGTATTCCTTGCCGTATTCCAGCTTGCCGGAATGAAGCTCGATTTCAGCATCGTAGCCGCTGGCGATGACCGGGTAGTAGTTGTATTCCTGCCCGCCGTAGGTGTTCTTCCAGGGCCATGGCACCCCGCCCTTGAGAGTGCGCAGGTCGGGCGCGGGCTCCATTCTGATCTCGTCGACGACGGTGCCACTTGGGGCTTCATAGACACGCAAAGTGCCCTTTTCACCCACGCCAGCGGGCTCTTCGAATGAGATTCGGAGGCGCGTATCGACGCAGACATCCTTGGCGCCGTTCCTGGGGAATGTGTTCCATCTGGCCTGTGCTGAGGTGATAGTGATCATAAGGGCGGCTCCTGCCAGGAGGATTGTGCGGTTTGTAGTTTTCATGGTGCGTGCTCCTTTCACAAGATTTGACACTGTGGGCACTTGTGTTTATGCGTGCAGCCCGCTATTCTACCCTGCCTATGATGTCAGAAAAGCCCCTGGATGGCGGAAAACCGCATTTTTTTCTGAGTGCTGCGGAGCCAAGCGCGGATGTGCATTGTGCGCGGCTGGTCGAGGCGCTGCGCAGGCTGCACCCGGAGGCGCGCTTCAGCGGGCTTGGCGGGCCGGAGATGGCACAGGCGGGATGCAGGCTCATCGCTGACACAACTGCCCGTGCCGCAATGACTTACAATGTGCTGGGGCAGCTGGGGTGGTACCACAAGCTGATAAAGAAGGCGGCGCAGAGTTTCCGGGCGGACAGGCCTAATCTGGTCATAGTTTGCGACTCGCCGGCGCTGAATTTCCATATCGCCAGGGCTGCCAAGGGGTTGCGCATCAAGACGCTCTTCTATGTCGCGCCGCAGCTTTGGGCGTGGGCGCCGTGGCGGTTGCACAAGCTCAGGAGGCTATGTGACAAGCTCTGCTGCATTCTGCCGTTCGAGGAGGAGTGGTTCGGAAGTCGTGGAATGGACGTGACTTATGTTGGCAATCCTCTGCTGGCGGAGCTGCCCACAGGAGAGAATGGAGAATCGGAAATCGAGAATGAGGCTGGGCTCAGGGTCGCGCTGATGCCGGGGTCGCGGAAGGCGGAGATAGATACGCTGTGGGGGCCGATGCAGGAGGTGGCGGAGCGGATCAAGGAGAAGTTTCCGGGGGTGAAGTTCACGGCGGTGGCGGTGAGCGAGGAGAGGGCGAGCGTTCTTAAGTCACGGCAGGTAAAGGGGTTGGAGATTGAGTACTCGATCAGCTCAGTGTACGAGACGGCCAGGGGGAGCGACTTTACGCTGGTGGCGTCGGGTAGTGCGACTTTGCAGGTGGCGGCGGCGGGATGCCCGATGGTGATAATGTACCAATCCAGTCGGGTATTGTGGCACCTGGTTGGGAGGTGGCTGGTGAGGATACCGTATCTGGCGCTTCCTAACATACTGGCTGGCAAGGAGTTGGTACCGGAGTTCATGCCGTACTTCAGGTCGGCGGAGCCGATTGCGGAGGCGGCTGTCGGCCTGCTTTCGGATAAGGGGCGGCTGGAGGAGATGCGGAAGGGACTACTGGCGGTTACGAGGCCGCTGGGGGCAAGGAATGCTCCAGTGATGACGGCTGAGATAGCCTCGTCGATGCTTCGCTGAAACGGGCGCAAGAGCGCGCCAAACCGGCGCGAAACCGTCACAAAAGCGCGCGAAAGCGGCGCGAAAGTGGCGCAAACGAGTGCGAAACAGGCGCTAAAAGGACCGAAAAAGGGATGTCTCGCGCGGAGGCCAAGGATAAGAAGGAAATCTAAACGCAGATCGCGCTGATTACGCTGATTCGGGTCGAAGGCCGATGTCACGAGGTGGTGACACAAGTCGGAGCATCACACCGGAATAGGTGACTATCCCCAGTCTCCCCTGCCAGATAATAGACACTCGAAAGTTATCCGGGCGGACACACAGGTCCGCCCCTACATCTACTGAAGACAGGCAGGAATGATTGTGCTACTTCTTCGGTGGGGTGATTTTGGGGGCGATGAGGTTGGCGAGGTTCTGGTCGAGGCTGGTCGTGGGTTTTGACTGCTGGCGCTGGAGGGGGCGCGCAACCTGATAGGCGCCTGTCAGTCGCCATGACTTGAGCGTGGGCGGCAGAGCGAGGGCAAGGAACAGCACGACAAAGGAAGATACTTTGAGGGTCCACTCAATGGGAAGGCCGAGATGGCGGAGGGTGGCTGGCAGGACGATGCCGGCTGCCGCGATGCAGAGAGGAGCTATGTATATCTTGTCATATCCGGGGATGATGAGGCGGCCTGTGAGGATGCGGCCGCGCCAATTGAGAGGCGGGCCGCCGGACGCACGGTAGGCCACGAATCTCATCAAGGCCACAAGAAAGGCAATCAGCCCCGTCACGAAGAGCAATGGATGCGATGATGTATCGTAGTCTATGTGTAGTGACCAGAAGAAAATGTGTCCATACCACGTGAATAGAAGGCTCAGCACAAAGGCGGCATGAGTCTTGATGCCCGGCGCATCGAAGATGCAGAGGGGGTTGAAGGGCCAGCCTACGACGTTGTGTTGTATGGCGCTTTCACGCAGCTGCTGCACCAAGTCCCCCTGCCAGAAGCCGGTGTTCCAGGGGAAGCCCTTGAGGAATCGATGTGTTCCGATGCTGACAAGGATATACAGCCCCACAAGCACAAAACCGGCAACGAAGAGGTCCTTGAACGGATACCAGGTGAGCGGGGCAAGGAAGAGGACGGGCACAAGGAATTTCATCTGGTATGCAGCCAGCGAGACGCACAGCGGAAGCAGATACGCTGCAAGGAAAGCGACGATGGGGACAGCGGAGAGGGTCACGATATTGGAATAGGCCAGAAGGGACAAGAGGGCCAGCGCAATGCCATCGGTCCAGATTAGGTGGACAGGGCCTTTGGGGAGGGGCTTATCGACGGACCACGGCGTCAATGCCAGCCACCGCCAGTAGGCTGTGTCATGCGCGGGGTTGAACCCCGCGCCGCGGGCAAGGCCGCAGACGGCAGAGAAGAGGCCGAGCATTCCTATCCTCCAGAGGAAGACCGGATACGGCACGACAGCGCCGAAGCGCCAGGCCAGAATATCTATGAGGAGAGTGGCTGCATATAGAATGCCGAAGAACGGGATAAGAGCTGGAGAGAACAAGGTAAGACGCCAGTTTTCTTTCATCAGGATCTCCGGCTGAGGCAGTATTCGATATTCTTGAAGATATCGGTCATGTCATTCCTGGTCAGGTTTGTCGGGTCGGCATAAATGGCTGGGATAGGAAGGCGCCGACCTTCTGGGCCCAGAGGGGTGGCGGGGAGTGCTGCTGATTCAGCTTGGTGGCAAGATTAGATATCCTGTAGGCGCCTGTCAACTGCCAGTCCTTAAGTCGCGGGGGCAAGGCAAGGGTCAGGAAAACTGTCAGGAACATGCTGCCTTCAAGTAAGTATACTGTGTTTGCTTCGAGGATGAAGAGACCAAGCGGAAGAACGGTGGACGACAGCAGGATACAGACAGGGGCGATAAATACCTTGTCGTATCGCGGGATGATGAGGCGGCCGGTCGCGAGCCTTCCAAGGATGCTGATGGGTGGACGATAGATGCCTGCATAGATGAAGGCTCTGTACAAAGCTGCGTTGAAACCGATACCCCCCAGCAGCGGCGCAAACGCGGCTTCGTGGTGGAATATGCGCATGGCGTGCAACCACCAGACTACCAGCAGGCTTATCACGAAGGCTGCAGTCACTGTCACGCGGGGCGCTTCGAAGACGCGAAGGAATCTGAACGGCCATCCTATCATTCTCTGTCTCAGGGCGTGCTGGCGCATCTCCTCTACCAGGTCGACGTTCCAGTAGTCGGTGTTCCAGGGGAAATCCCTGAAGTAGCGGTACAGACCTACCCGGGCAAGGATATACAGGATGGCAAAGACAACGACGATAGTGTACAGGTCGCCCGCTGAGTAGAATACAAGCGGGGCAATGAACAAGGAGGCTGCAGGGAAGAATCGATGTCCGGAAACAAACGTCAGATTGAGAACGATAAGATAGGTCACGAGAAAGAAGATGGGGGGCACATAGGCAAGTGCCCGGTCATTGGAGTAGGTCAGGAAGAACAAAGCGGCCAGCATCAGAACATCAGTCCAGATGAGGTGCACGGGACCCTTAGGGAGGGGATGGCCAAGGGACCACGGTGAGACGGAAAGCCATTTGCGGTATGTGGAATCATAGAACGGATGGAACGAGATCACCCGAAAACCGCCGTGGACGATGGCGAACAGGCAGAACAAGAGCGTGCGAAAGTTTCGCCACTCCTCGCCAGCTTGTATACCGCATGCGGACGCCAGCGCCACTCCCAGATAGACGAGCAGATAGATAGCGACAAAGATCGCCACAACGAGTGGGAGGGGCAGAGTGGTGCGCCAGTTCTCTTTCATGAGGGTCTCCCGCCGAGGTAGTTTTCGATATTCTCATAGACATCGGGGTGCATTATTCTCTCGACGACTTCGCTAAGCGGGCCGGTGGTACCGGCGATGGTCCGCAGGCCGGCGAGTGTGTCGTAGGCGACTATCCGGCCATGGGCGATGATGGCTATCTTATCAGCGAGGCCTTCCACAAGCTCAGGGACGGGGACGGCCATCACTACCGTGATATCGTTGCGCTCGGCAAGGCGCTTGAGGACGTGACTTAAGGCGAGGAGCGCCGAGGAATCAAGGCCGCCGGAGAACGGCTCATCAAGGATGAGGATGGGGGTCTCGGCGATGAGGGCCGAACAGATGCCGATCTTCTTCTTCTGTCCGGTGGAGTAGGAGCGGATGGGAGAATCGGCGTTCTCGATGAGGTCGAAGAGCCTGAGCAATTGTTCGGAGTGGTCCATTAGGCGCTCCTCGTCGACGCTATAAAGGCGGCCTATGGCAAGGAGGAACTCGCGGCCGGTGCTCTGGAGGGGGAGGAAGGGGCTGTCGGGCAGATAGAGGACCTTTTTGCGTATCTCGATCTCTTCCTCGACGGAATTGCGGCGCTTGTGGCCGTCTATCTCGACGTAGCCCTTGACGGGCCAGAGGAGGCCGGCTATCAGGGCAAGGAGGGTGCTTTTGCCCATGCCGTTGGGACCCATGACGGCGACGAGCTGCCCGGTCTCGACGGTGAGGGAGACGTTTTTGAGGACGGGCTTGACGCCGTAATGATGCCAGACGCTCGCGACATTGATCATGTTCGTATACCCCTTGACCCTGTAATATGAGAAGCAAAGGAGGCGTTGTGCCGCACCTTGCGACATACTGCGGGTATAAGATACAGCGGGGGTTGAGGGTTGACAAGAGGATAGAGAAGTGAAAAGTGAAAAACGAAAAGTGGGAAGACAGAAGGAAGAGCTGAGTGGAGAGGAAGAGGCTGATCAGCAGTTAGAGGGGTCAGTGTGAGCTTACAGCTTTTTCTTCGGGCGGGCGGAGCTTGACGAAGTTGCGATACAGAAGGAGGTCGTAGATGATCTTCAGACCTCCGCCAAGGAAGAACGGCATGCCCATGAGCATCGGGCTGGCAAGCAGCATCGTGCCCAAGCTCGGCGAGATGGAAGCCCCGACGCTACGGGCGACGGCTGTCACACCGGCTGCGGCGGAACGCTCATCCGGGTCTACCGAGGCCATGACGTAGGATTGCCGTGTCGGCACATCCATCTGGCTTATGCTGAACCGCAGGAGCAGGACCGCTATAGCCAGTGCGGCATTCGGCATGAGGGGCACCAGTATCAGGAGGATATTCGAGGGCAGATGTGTGAATACCATGGTGTTGATGAGGCCAATCTTTGAGGCGAGCCATGATGCACTCAGTGCCGAGATTGCAGCGACAATGTTGGCGACGAAGAACGTGGCACCAAGAGCGGCGGGCTCAAGGCCCCATCGGAGGTGGAGCCAGTAGGCCAGGATGCTCTGCATCACGAAACCGCCGGCAAAGGCATCGAGGGCAAAGAGACCGGAGAGTTTCGCCACGACCCCCCTGGACCGGTGCAGACCCAGGAACGCCTTTGCGCCGGCGGAGCGGGATACTTCGGAGCGCTCGACCTCGACGGCCTGTGTAAGGAAGAAGAACCCGGCAGTCAGAACGATCCCCGCGGCTGCATAGACGAGCACAATGGTGCGGTAGCTCGCAAGTGCGGTCATGCCTGCATTCTGCAGGAGCTGGGTGATGCCGCCGGCAGCGAGGGCTCCCAAGGCTGTCGCCAGCGAACCGTAAAGATTGTACCAGGCAAATATGTGGGTGCGTTTGTTGCCCGGCAGGACGTGGGAGAGGCTGGCCTGTTCGATGGAGAGGAACGGCCCCACTTCGTTGCCGCTGGGGCTGATGACTCCTATCGTTGCTGCGATAAGCAGCAGGATGAAGTTGTGCGTCATTGCGAAGATAATGCCGGCAAACGACATCAGTATAGCGCCTATGATGAGCGTTTTTCGGCGCCCGAAGCGGTCTGCTGTCGTGGTCAGAAATAGTGATATGGCCGCATCGCCCGCAAGGGTGAGCGTCAGCAGAAGACCTACCTTGGCTTCAGAGAGGCCCAGCGATGAGAGATAGAGGACCAGGAGAACCGACAGGAAACCATAAGCAAACATGCGGATCGTTCGCGTGGCGAATAGCAGCCGTCCGTCGGTTGTGAGTTTATATTCCGGGTGCGACTCGGTCACTGAATCAGCCATTGTTTTTGTCACTATCTCTTCAGCCAGCTTCTATCTGAAAGCGCCATTCGGCTTACCCTTCTTCACCATCTGCTGACAATAGGCATAGAGAGCATCGTAGACAATCCATTCGGCTTCATTCATCTCTATGTCATCCTTGAAGCCCAACTGGCGGAAACCCTCCGCAATGGCATTCAGACCCGGCCCTTCCGGCTGATTCCACAGCGAGTTGTCGGTGTCCGCACCATTGACGATCTTTGCCAAGAGGGCGAGCGCCGGGTCTTTTGCCAGGTCGTATTTCCTGACGATGGCCTCGAACGAGCACTCCTTGCCATGATGGCCGAGTTCGACATCTTTGCAGTCGAACGGTGTGGCGTTTTGCGCCTTGGCGACTTCCATTATCTTATCAGCTGGCACGAACAGGAATTCCGCCTTTGGGTCAACGAACTTCCTGATAAGCCACGGACAGGCGACCCGGTCAACCTTCACTTTTTCGCGTGTTACCCATTTCATGTTCTGCTCCTTGACGCTTACCCGTTGAATGTGAACCCGCACGGCTGCAAGCGAACTAGTTGTATCGCAAATAGCTTTTTCTCTATGGCGGACAGGGTTTGACAGCTATCTGCCATGTTGTACCGGGCTTTCCGATATTGGACAACTGTATTCTCGAGGCATGTGAGTCTGTGTCGTCTTCCATTTGACGAGTCAGTAGGTCCACTTCAAATGTCCTAAAGGCGGCCCGACCGTGTCGCAAGTTACTTTGTCGCAAGGTTTTACGGGCAGTTGCGCCTGCCAAGGTAGGACATCGCGGCCACTGTTTCTGCGCAATTGTTATATCCGGAAAGCCGCTTTTGCCTTGCGGGGCCTGCGTTGCTCTCTTATCAGCGTTTCCGGCGGGGAAAAGCCTTGACTTATGGGGTATGGCGGGTTACTTTAACGGGTCCGCTGCCGGCGTAGGCAGCGGTTATGAAGTACCTTGTTGGTAGCTTCAGAGCACAGTTTAAGGAGGTTTGCCTAGTGGCAACTGATCTGGCCCGCAATCTGATAAACGCGGGCGTACATTACGGACACGGGTCGAGCCGGTGGAATCCAAGGATGAAGCCATTCATCTTCGGGAAGCGCGGCACGATCCACATTATCGATGTGAGAGAGACCATTAAGGGGCTGATAATAGCGAAGAAGCTCCTTTCCGACGTGGTTTCCTCAGGAAAAGACGTTGTATTTGTAGGGACGAAGCGGCAGGCGCAGAAGGCTATCAAGGCTGCGGCGGAGAAGTGCGGGATGCACTGGGTCACCGAGAGGTGGCTGGGCGGAACGCTGACGAACTTCCGCACGATACGTTCGCGGCTGCAGCGTCTCGAAGAGATAGAAGGCCTCGCAGAGAGCGGCAAGCTTGAGAGCGAGAGCAAGAAACAGGGTTCGCGTCTGAAGCGAGAGCTTAAGAAGATAAAGACGAACCTCGACGGGATACGCAAGATGTCGCGGCTGCCGGGGGCGGTGGTTGTGGTCGATGCGACGAAGGAGTACATCGCGCTTGCCGAGGCGAAGAAGCTTGGGATACCGACGGTAGCGGTCATAGACACGAATGGCGATCCGGATAACTGCGATGTAGCGATACCAGCCAACGATGACTCACTGAAGGCCATCAAGCTTTTGCTGGACGAGATGGCGGACGCGGTGGCTGTTGCCAAGACGATGGCTCCGAAGAGCATCGAGGCGCAGCAGGCTGCATCGAGGCCCCGGAGCCGAAGGCCGACGCTAGCGCGTGCTCGCGGCGGAGAGGGCCCGGCTGCTGCAGAGGAAGGCCCTGCTACGGCAGAGCCGACCGAGAGCGCCGAGGCACCGGCCCAGGCAAGCCCGGCCAACGCCGAGGCAAGTCAGGAAGCTCCGCCGGCGCCATAATCGCGGCTGCTGTGCAGAGACTAACGGTCCGCGCGTGACATACGTGGGCGCGGTCCATCCATGGACATTTAGTACGCAAGTATCAGGAGATATTTTGAGATGTCAGAGATATCCGCATCCACAGTTATGAAGCTGCGGCAGATGAGCGGCCAGGGCATGATGGATTGCAAGAAGGCGCTGGCTGAGGCGAACGGAAACCTCGATGAGGCGATGACGATCCTGCGGAAGAAGGGTCTTGCGACGCTTGCGAAGCGGGCGGGTCGCGAGACTTCGCAGGGCAGAGTGATAGCGTGCACGAGCCCGGACAGCAAGCACGCGGTGCTGGCGAGCCTGTGCTGCGAGACAGATTTTGTGGCGAACAGCGACGATTTCAAGAACGCGGCGAAGGTGCTGGAGAAGTATGCCCTGGCGTGCGCGGACAGCCGCGATACGGCTGTGCTGGCAGAGACGGTGGTCGACGGGAAGAAGCTGTGCGATGTGATAACGGAAGTCGTGAGCAAGACGGGCGAGAAGTGCGAGCTTGGCGATTACGCGAAGTTCGACGTCGACAGCAACAACGTCATAGGCACGTACGTGCATTTCAACAGCAAGGTCGGCGCGATGGTGGAGCTTGAGACGAGCAGCGAGGCTGTGGCCAAGAGCGACGATATGAAGGTTGTGGCGCTGGATGTCGCGATGCACGCGACGGCTGCGAAGCCGCTGGCGCTTGACGAGGCTGGTATGGATCCGAAGGTTGTGGCGCAGGAGAAGGAAGTGGCTGCGGAGCAGGTGAAGGGCAAGCCCGCGAACATCATCGACAAGATAGTCGAAGGGAAGATGAAGAAGTTCTTCGCGGATAACTGCCTCGTGCATCAGCCCTTCGTGAAGGACGACAAGAAGTCGGTGAGCCAGGTGGTGACGGAGGCGGCCAAGAAGGCCGGCGGAACCGCGAAAATCAAGCGGTTTGTGAGGTTCGAGATCGGCTGATTTTGAACAAGAGCATCGGAAAGAACCGGTGCTCTTTTTTTATATATTGTCAGGCGATTGAGGGAATATGGCTGAGCTGAAATACAAGCGGGTTCTGCTGAAGATATCGGGTGAGAGCTTCTGCGAGCCGGGCGGATTCGGCATTCACGGTACACAGCTTCACTCGATAGCGGACAGGCTGAAGGGTGTGGCCGAGCTGGGCGTGGAGCTTGCCGTGGTGGTGGGCGGCGGCAACTTTCTGCGCGGCGAGACGTTCTCAAAGAACAGTCACATCCCACGGCATACGGCGGATTACATGGGGATGCTGGCGACGGTGATAAACGCATGTGCGCTGCAGGAGACTCTGGAGAAACTCGGGCAGCCGTCGCGGGTGCTCAGTGCGATAGAGGTTTCGGCGATATGCGAGCCGTTCATCCGGCGGAATGCGCTGGAGTATCTGAAGGGCAAGCAGGTGACGATACTGGCGGGCGGGACGGGGAACCCGTTCTTTTCGACGGATACTTGCGCAGCGCTGCGGTCGTCGGAGCTCAGTGTTGATGTGATGATAAAGGCGACGAAGGTGGAGGGGGTATATAGTGACGACCCGAAGAAGAATGCCGATGCGAAGTTCTTCGAGAAGCTCTCGTATGACGAGGTGCTGAAGCGGAACCTGCGGGTAATGGACCACGCGGCGATAAGCCTGTGTCGCGAGAACGATATACCGATAATCGTCTTGAATATCTTCAAGCAAGGGAATATAACCGATGCGCTCTGCGGGAAGAGCGTAGGAACACTTATAAGCTGAGTGGAGAGCGTGTTATGTCTATTGACAGCGTTACATCGAGCACACGCCAGGCAATGGATAAGGCGGTGGACTTTTTCGCGAGCGAGCTTCGCGGGATACGGACGGGCCGGGCGAGCACGGGGCTGGTCGAGAACCTGAGGGTGGATTACTACGGCAATGCGACGCCGCTGAAGCAGATGGCGACGCTGGCTGCGCCGCAGGCGGATTTGATAGTGATAAAGCCTTTCGACCCATCGAGTATCAAAGATATCGAGAAGGCGATAAAGAGCAGTGATCTTTCGATGGCTCCGCATTCGGACGGGAAGATGATACGGCTGACGGTGCCGCCGCTTTCGGGCGAGAGGCGGAATCAGCTTGTGGGGCAGGTGAAGCATCTTGCGGAGCAGGCCCGGATAAGCCTGCGAAATATACGGCGGGACAGTATAAAGGAGCTCGAGGAGCTTGAGGATGCGAAGCTGATAACGGAAGATGAGCTTGAGAAGGGTAAGAAGGAGATGGATAATATCACGAAGGATTACACGGCGAAGATCGATTCGATGCTGAAGGCGAAATCCGACGAGATAACAAAGGATTGAGGGTCGGCGGGACGCACGTCATTGTGCGCTTATTCATACATGTGCTTTTCTAAGGGGGAAATGCAATGAAGAATGACACCACTTCCCAGACAGGCGGTTCAAGACAGGCGAGATCTGCGCGCAGAAAAACGAAATACGTGCTGATCGGCATTGGTGTGCTGATCGTGGTGCTGGTGGTTGCGATTGCGATGGTGCCGGTGTGGGTGTCGTCATCGAGCGGGCGCAACTTCATTGTTAACAAGGTGAACGAGTCGACAAGCGGTCAGCTTGCGATCGGCGAGCTTTCGATGGGCTGGTTCAGCGGAATCGATGCGGGCGATATCAGCTTCAGCGACGCTGCGGCGGGCGTGAAGGTGGATGTGAAGCGGGTATCGACGGAGCCGCATTATTTTGCGCTTCTGGCTGGGGATGTGAAGCTCGGCAAGACGGTGATAGAGCAGCCCGTGATAGAGCTCGCGGCTGGTGCGGCGGGCGGCGAGGCTTTACCTGCGCCGGCGAAGACTGAGAAGGCGGCGGCTGCGGGTCTGCCGGTAAAGATGCTGGACCTCACGGTGAAAGATGGCAGCGTGAAGGTGACGCCGGCGAAGGCGGGCATGCAGGCGGTGCAGATATCGAATATCGGGGCGAAGGTCGATATACGGCCGGGCGGTCAGAAGAGCGATTTCAATCTGGCGATGAATGTGCAGAGCGATGGCGCGATGTCGGAGGTGAAGGCGAGCGGCAGCGCGACGGGCATTACTGAGAAGGGCTGGCGTCTGACGGACACGACGGGCGACCTCGATGTGCAGGTGAGCGAGCTTGACCTGGGGGCGTTGCAGGGGTTTCTCGCTGCGGCGGGCGTGAAGCTGGAGGCGGCTGGGAAGCTGAGCACGAATATCACGGCAAGCCTCGATAACGGGGAGGTGAAGGTGCTCGATATCAACGTGAACGGCAAGAACCTCGCGGTTGGCGGAGAGGCACTGAAGGGCGACAGGCTGGTGACATCGAAGCTGGATATTGCCGCGAAGGTGAATACGCAGGCAGAAATGTTGAATATACAGGAGGCGGTTGTCTCTACGGACTGGCTGGATGTGACGGCCACAGGCAGCCTGCCTACGAAGGCACTTTCGGCGGAGGACCTGCTCTCGCCGGCTTCGGGATATAAGCTGGAGGGGAAGCTGTCATGCAACCTGGCGCAGGTGCTCTCGCAGATGCCGCATATGCTGGGGATGAAGCCGGGGATGCAGATGACGGACGGGCGGCTGACGGCAAGTGTGAGTACGGCGGTCAGCGACGCCAAGCGAGTGGCTACGGTGGAGGCGACGGTCGAGAACGTCAAGGGGACGATGGAAGGCAAGGCCGTCGCGATATCTGCGCCAATCAAGCTGGACGGGAGGGTAATCTCTGATGGCAAGAAGATGTCACTTGAGAACGGCGTGTTTGTGGCCTCCTTTGCCAATATAGAGTGCCAAGGGCCGTTTGAGAGTGTCGATTACAGGGCAAAGGTGGACCTAGCGAAGCTGCAGGCGGAGGCGAGCCAGTTCGTCGATATGGGCGGTTACGCGCTGGCTGGGCAAGCGGAGGAAACAGGTAACATCTCTATTAAGGACGGCGTTATCGGCATGAAGGGCACGGGGAGTATCGCGAACCTGGCAATAACGGCGAAGGGCGAGAGGGCTGGGGAGCCTATGCTCAAGGGCAGCTGGACCATGAAGTATGACACGGCCGGGAAGGTCGTCACAGTGGATACCATGACGGTCGATGGGAGCTTCGGGAA
>Ga0209164_1004133_pt1 | contig 13234 bp, 12 predicted proteins | sample MTBNYHSulfiMetaG_FD_187458 | JGI IMG/M metagenome (GOLD analysis project Ga0209164, IMG submission 187458) | Enrichment culture microbial communities from rom New York Harbor, USA that are MTBE-degrading - MTBE-NYH (New York Harbor Sulfidogenic)... | ecosystem: Environmental > Aquatic > Marine >...
ATGGCCCCCGCTCCATTCAGGCTCATGAAACACCCGGGCTGGCTCAAGCCGGAGCCCAGAAACATCTCTTGGGCGAGTCCACCAGCCCCTGCTTTTTCAGGGCCTGGATGATCTTGGAGACCTCCTTGGAGTCCATGCCTAAGGCCTTGGCCACGTCGCCGGGCCGGACCGGCTGGCCGGCCGCCTTCATCGCCGCCAGAACCTTCTTTTCCTGAGCGTCCATTCTCATCCTCCCCTGGCCCGGAGCCGCCTCTGGCGCGCTCATCCCGGGTCTGCATTCATACCTCAAGGGGTAACCATAAGTCGTAAGAAAGATTAACAGCCCGGCCCCGCCCTTTCAAGCCCGCCTGTTTGGCGGTCTTGGGGGCCGGTTGTATACTGAAACGCAAACTCCATCCACAAAGGAGTCCTCATGCCCCCCTACGATCTGCTGCTCGACGACACCCCCCGCCAGGAGTTTCTTCTGGGCAACTACGCCTTTGTCCGGGGGATGATCGAGGCCGGCTGCCAGGTGGCCACCTGCTACCCCGGCTCCCCCACGGCCGAGATGGCCGACGCGATGATGAGCATCGGGGCCCAGGCCGGGGTTTACTTCGAGATCTCCACCAACGAGAAGGTGGCCCTGGAGGTGGCCGCCACCTCGGCCATCGTCGGCCGGCCCTCGGTCTGCTGGATGAAGTCGGTGGGGCTCAACGTGGCCGCCGACACCGCGGTCCAGCTCTCCCTTATGACCATGCCCGGCGGCCTGGTGGTCATCCTGGGCGACGATCCCGGCCCCCTGAGCTCCCAGAATGAGCAGGACAACCGCCACTTCCTCCGCCAGGCCTACCTCCCCTGCCTGGAGCCGGGCAACCCCCAGGAGGCCAAGGACTTCTTCCTGGCCGCCATGTCCATCTCCCAGGAGCTCCAGGCCCCGGTCTTCATCCGGGCCACCACCCGCAACTGCCACCAGTCCGGGCCGGTCAAGATCGGCCCCCGCCGGGTCTGGGATAAGCCGCCGGCCTGGGACAACGAGCTGATGAAAAAGGGGGGAGGCTACGTCCCCCTTCCGGCCACGGTGGGCCCGCTCAAGCGCAAGGCCCTGGAGAACCTGGCCAGGTTCACCGCCAAGGCGGGAAAAGCCAAGGTCAACCGGGTGGTCAAGGTCGGCCGGGGAGAGCCTGACATCCGGCTCATCACCTCGGGCCACGCCTTCCAGGCCACTATCAGCGCCTTGGAGCAGATCAAGGTCCCGGCCCAGATCCTCAAGCTGGGCCAGACCAATCCCCTCCCGGCCCAGGAGGTGGCCCGTTTTCTCAAGGGGCTCAAGGAGGTCCACGTCATCGAGGAGCTGGACCCGGTTCTGGAGAACGAGATCAAGGTCCTGTGCTACGAGCGGGGGCTAACGACCAGAATCATCGGCAAGCGGGGTCTTCCCGAGGAGCTGGACCTGACCCAGAGCGAGTACACCCCCACCCGCCTGGTGACCATCCTCTCCCAAAGGCTGGGGATCGAGCCGCCCCTGGATTTCCTGGAACCGGCCATCCCGGTCCCGGCCCGCTCCCCCCAGCTCTGCCCCGGCTGCGGCCACCGGACCGCCTTCTACGCCGCCAAGGCGGCCATCGGCGAGGGCAAGGAGGCCTTCTCCATGGCCGACATCGGCTGCTACTCCCTGGGCTACCTCCCTCCCTTCAACCTGGGCAACCTCCTCTTCTGCATGGGCTCCGGGGCCCCGGCGGCCAGCGCCATGGCCAAGGCTTTCCCCGACGAGCCGGTGATGAGCTTTGTCGGCGACTCCACCTTCTTCCACGCGGCCATGCCCGGCATCGCCAACGCCGTCTACAACAACCACCGCCAGGTGATCATGGTCATGGACAACGGGATCACGGCCATGACCGGCCACCAGCCCAACCCTGGCAGCGGCCGCAACGCCCGGGGCCAGGGCCCCAGGCTGTCCATCGACGCCATCCTGAAGGCCATGGGGGTCAAGTACCTCCGGCGGATCTCGGCCTACGACTGCGCCAAGCTGGAAAAGGCCCTTAAAGAAGCCTTTGCCGCGGCCCGCGAAGGCGAAGGCGGGGTGGCGGTGGTCATCCAGGAGGAGCCCTCGGCCCTGGTCACCTCCACCGGCCAGCGCCGGGAAGGAACCCTCCCCAACCCCCTGGCCATCAACCTGGAGACCTGTCGCAACATACAGCGCTGCCTGACCAAGTTCTCCTGCCCGGCCATCGAGGTCACCGACGAGGACCGGTCCCAGATCAACACCGACCTTTGCATCGGCTGCGCCTCCTGCGTCCAGACCTGCCCCATGAAGGAGAAACCGATCAATCGGGTCGAGCACTTCCACCGGGTATAAGGAGTTAAAATGGCTGAAGGGACGTTGAACATCTACGCCATCGGGGTGGGCGGCTTCGGCATCGGCTCCCTGACCAGGGTCCTCTCCCTGGCCGCCCAGAACTCCGGTCTGGACATTCTTGGCTCCGAGACCCACGGCCTGTCCCAGCGGGGCGGGGTGGTCACCTCCACCCTCCGCATCGGCCCCAAGCTCTCGGGCTCCCCCCTGATCATCAAGGGCGGGGCCGACGTGGTGGCCGCGTTAGAGCCGCTGGAGGCGCTCCGGTCCATGCCCTGGCTGAAAAAAGGAGGGCTGATCGTCTACAACACGGCCCAGATCCAGCCCCTGGGGGTCCGGCTTAAAAAGGATGAGTACCCCTCCTTAAAGTCCATCGAGGCCGAGCTGAAGCGGGTCACCGACCGGGTCGTCCCGGTGGCAGCCAGCACCAAGGCCAAGGAGCTGGGACTCTCCCAGGCGGTCAACATGATCATCATCGGGGTCATCGCCCGCCAGGGGGTCCTGCCCTTTGGGATGGAGGAGATCAGGGAGGCGGTCAAGGAGGTGAGCCCGGAGAGGTTTCAGGAGGTCAACATGAAAGCTCTTGAAGTGGGCTAGGCGATTCGAGCGATGGACGGCCAGGTTACCATAAAAATAGGCGGCGCGGCCGGCCAGGGCATCCAGACCGTGGGCCGTCTCCTGGCCCTGGCCTGCCAGAAGGGCGGGGCCTGGCTCTTCGCCCTGGACGACCACGAGTCCCGGATCAGGGGCGGGCACAACTTCCAGCTTTTGCGCCTCTCCCGGGAAAAGGTCGCCGCCCCCAGCCGGGAGGTTCACCTCCTGGTGGCCCTGGACAAGGTCACCCCGGCCCTCCACGGGCCGGAGCTGGTCGCCGGCGGCCTGGTCCTGGCCGACGAGGGGGTGGACCCGGCCGGCTGGCCTCTAGTGGAGGTCCCCTTCAACCGCCTGGCCGAAGAGGCCGGGGGCAAGATCAGCGCCAACACCGTGGCCGCCGGGGCCTGCCTGGCCCTCCTGGGCCTCCCTCTGGAGCTTTTCCAAGGCGTCCTGGAGGATCGGTTCCGGGCCAAGGGCGGCCGGGCCGTGGAGATGAACCTGGCCGCAGCCGAGCTAGGCTACCAGGCCGTGGCCGGGGTCGCCTTTGACCATCCCTTTGCCTGGGGGGAGCCGGGCCCCAGGGGCAGGCTCCTGGCCGGGAGCCAGGCCCTGGCCCTGGGCGCCCTGGCCGGGGACCTTCGCTTCGGGGCCTACTACCCCATGTCCCCGGCCACGGACATCATGGCCCACCTGATCGACCTGGAGGACCTTTTTCCCCTGGTCATCGAGCAGGCCGAGGACGAGATCGCCGCGGTGAACCTGGCCATCGGCGCTTCCTACGCCGGGGTCAGGGCCATGACCGCCACCTCCGGCGGAGGCTTCAGCCTGATGAACGAGGGCCTGGGCCTGACGGCCATGACCGAGACCCCGTTGGTGATCGTCCTGGCCCAGCGCCCCGGCCCGGCCACGGGCATGGCCACCCGGACCGCCCAGGCCGACCTCCTCTTCGCCGTCCACGCCTCCCAGGACGAGTTCCCCCGGTTCGTCCTGGCCCCCGGCTCGGTCCGGGAGTGCTACGAGACCATGGCCCGGGCCCTGAACCTGGCCGACAGGTACCAGGTCCCGGTCATCGTCCTGGCCGACCAGTATTTGACCGACTGCCTGGCCATCACCGACCAGCCCTTGAATGTTCCTGATAAGGTCGAGCGTTACTTGGAGCTCTCCCCTGACCCGGCGACCTACAGGCGCTACGCCTTGACCGAATCAGGGATCTCCCCCCGGGCCCTGCCCGGCCGGGGCGACGTCTTCTTCTGGGTCCCGGGCAACGAGCACCGGGAGGACGGCCACCCTGCCGAGGATCCGGCCAAGCGGACGGCCATGGTGGACAAGCGCTTTGCCAAGCTCCCGGCCATGCTGGCCGAGATGGAGCCGCCCGAGGTCGAGCATGAGGGGGCGGAGACCCTGCTGCTCAGCTGGGGCTCCACCCAAGGCAGCCTAGCCGAGGCGGTCGGACTCCTCCGGGCCCAGGGCCACGACCTGGGCCGGGTCCACTTCCGGGACCTGTGGCCCTTCCCGGCCAAAGGGGTGGCCTCCATCCTGAGCCGGTCCAAGAGGTTCATCACCGTGGAGGGCAACAAGACCGGCCAGCTGGCCAAGCTGATCAGGCTGGAGACCGGGCTCAAGGCCACCGGGTCCATCACCAAGTACGACGGCCGTCCCTTTTATCCGGTTGATATCGTGGAGATGTATAAGGAGAGGTTTTGAGGTTGTTGGTGGTTGGAGGCTGATACCGCCCTGGAGCGGATCTCCCGCCCAGCCGATGGGGTCAGTCGGCCGAATTGGGCAATATTCTCATGATAACCAGTATGACGGCATTGTTTAGTAGGAATCCACAACCTGCCAAACAGCCATATCAATCCTGGCTGGAGATCCATGCATTATGATAAGAATTCCATATAGATAAAAAATTACAACAGCCAACCACTCCCAACTCTCTCTGCTCATCTCCAAGGCTCACCAAAAGCTTATCCTGGTGTTGGCCATGAACTTGATCTTAAACACTCCTTGCCGAAAAACCGTACCTATCCAGGTTAAAGCCCGCGCCGTATCAATGGTAGCATGCCGGACATTTTTTGGGCATTTCGGACGGCGATCATGTTTGTTTAGTTTTATTGCATATTTTAAAATTTATTTTAAATCTGACTTTTTTATGTTGACTAATTGAATTAATTGAAGTACCATTAGGATTAATTGGTTTTTAATTAATCATTTAAATTTCTCTGCTTAGTTGTTTTAATTTCAAATAACTCTTGTGAATTAAAGACAAATTTAAAGATTCAATATAAATTTTACGAAATATGTTGTGTAATAATTGTATTTCAATATATAACAGTTGCGGGAGATATGAAGCTCAAGATCCAGATCGGGCGTTTCTTATGGCCATAACTGATAAAAACAGAACAAAACAACCTTTTCACAGTAAATCAGGAGCATGAACAACAAATAGCACATTAACTTTTTTACGATCAACATGGCCCAACAAAAGGAGGCTAACATGTCGAACGAAAAGTATATAGTCTATTTCAACGCAGTATCTACAGAGCACGGAAAACATCTCTTTGCTGCCGGATGGACTTTATCTGCTGGATTACAGCCGGTCCTCAAACAGGACGTTGCGTCCAGCAATTTCATTTTTTATGTTGAAAAGATAGAGGAGTACTCTGCTGAAGTCATTACACCTTTCCAATTCTCAGCAAGAATCACTGGTAATCCTAAATCTGTCTCTGTGATGGCTAAAAATACGAATTACCAAATTCAGCTAATGGGATTAAAGGTTGCAAAACCTGGCCAAAATAAAGCGGGAGATTGGGTTGAAATATAGGCAAACAGTTTAAATATAATATATCAGTTGATTCATCTTAACCAAGGGAGAAGTAGACGAGGTTGTATAGTGCTGGCAGAGATCCGAGACCCGTGCCCAACCGGATCGATTTCATCTAAACAACCTCCCAACTTCTCCCTGCCCCACATACCTGGCTAGGAGGCGGTGATTCTGTTTTCCATGCCTCTTCCTCCAGACCACGATGGTCGGATGAACCCTCGACTTCCGGGCCAGATCGTGGCCGTCGGCTATCCTTCCCGTGAGCCTGGTCTGGTCCGGTGTCCCTCCCCCTGGTTAAGATAGATTAGGGATCCCTTGGCATGGCTATCCGCCTCTGCCCATAGGCGGCGAACCTTCTTTGGTCAGCACCTCGGCCGGGATACCCAGGCCGTTATGCAGTGCCCTAAACATGGCTCGGGAGGGCTTTCGTTTTCGGCTGGGGATCTCGGAGACCCGTGACAGGGAACCGAGAGGGAATAAGGTCGGCCTGTTTAAACTCAATATTTTATGAGGAATCGTAACAAGGGAGACCAGAGCCATAGGTAGACCAACAGTTATTCGGTATCTTGGCCTGGAGACCTTCTTGACTACATGTCGAGGACTATTTGACGAGTTAAAGCGGGGTAGCCGCAAGATGGCGCACGCTCCTATAATGGCTTACGAAGTATCCGGACCCCCTCAGTTCTCCGCCACCCTCCCCAAAAGATGATCGGTCAGCCGCTTGGCCAGGCAGATCAGGGTCAGGACCACCGGCCGGCCCATTGCTCGGGGGATCACGGAGGCGTCGGAGACATAGAGGTTTTGGATCCGGGTCTGGAGGTTCTCATCCACCACCGTCCCCATGGGGGCGGTGCTCATGGGGTGAGCCCCCCGCACCGGCCCGACCATAACCGACTCCGGACGGCATCCGGCCCTGACCAGGATCTCCCTGGCGATGTCCGCGCCTTGTTTGAGCCTGGCCCGGTCCTGGCCGGTCAGGGGCTTGGAGATCGGCCCCCGGACGGGAATGCTGCCCGTGCGCTCGTCGCTGATCTTGACCATCAGGCTCAGCTGGCGCCGGTAGGACGGAAAGTCCTTGATCTTGCCGGGGTTGCCCATCAGGGCCATGATCAGCCAGAACCCCCAGGGGTCGATGACGTCGCTGAGGATGAACCCCTCCTCCAGGTACTTGTAGGTCCCCACGCTCATGGGCGGCCCCTGGCAGGTGCCTTGGTGCCTGGAGACCCCGGAGACCATGACCAGGGGGTCGAGGCACATCCCCTGGCCGGCCTCGTCGATTCCGGAGCTCTGGAGGATGGCCGGGGTGCCCAACCCCCCCGCGGCGATGATCACCGTCTCGGCCTTGATCTCCACCGGCCCGTCGGCGGTCCGGGCGACCACCCCAATGGCCACGCCGTCCTGGACCATGACCCGCTCCACCTCGGCCCGGGTGATCAGCTCTCCCCCGGCCTCGATCATCCCCCTCAGGTAGTCCCGGGCGGTCCACTTGGCCCGATGGGGGCAGCCCAGGATACAGGTCCCGCCGCAGCTCACCCGGCACTTTCGGGGATCGATGAACTTGCGGAGCTTCTTGAAGCCGTGGTCCAGCTCCTCTCCGGCCTCCAGGAGGCGCAGCCCGGCCTCCCCCACCGCCTCGTCGGGCAGGGGTTTGAGGTCCAGCTCCTCGATGGTCTCGGCCAGGTAATTGTCCAGGTCGATGCCGTAGTCCGACTTGAACCACCCCGGCGGCGCCGTGGCCGCCCCGCAGTAGAGCACCGTGGTGCCGCCGGCGGTCAGACCGCGGATCAGGCCAACCCCCTCCTTGGTCCGCCTCAATCCCGCCCGGTCCACGTAACCCAGGGCGGCCAGGTGGTTTCCCACCCACCTGTGCCAGCGGCCCTTTTCCAGGACGATGACCTTCTTGCCGGCCCGGGCCAACCCCCTGGCCACGGTGGCCCCTCCCGGTCCTGACCCGGCCACCACCACCTGGGCGGTTCTTTGGCTCCTGCCCATGACGCCCCTCCATTCCCCGTGAAAGGTCGATCTTCGGGCCGCCGGGGTATTATACTCTGATTCTCTGGAGGTTGTCCGGTCCATCCTTGAAGCCGCTTCAGAACCTCGCCTGGGGGCCGGATGGATTCCAGGCCTCAACCCGGCAGCCGAAACCAAGCGGGGTCTTCCTGAGCTTCATCTTCATCCCGGCTCCCGAACCCGGCCGGCATTTTGTCTGGCCTCCGGATGAAGGCGACCCGGCCTTTGTCGGAGATCCGGCCAAGACTGTCCGCCGCTCCGCGCCCCGGGAAGGAAGACCCATTTGACCATAACAACATATTTTTTTATGTCTAAAGGTCGGGGAAGATCTTAGGGCGGGTACCGGCGCCTGACGCCGGCCCCCAGGGCCGGAAATGATTAAACCGATTTGTCGATCACGTTGCCGGGGTTGATGGAGCCGCCGGACTCGGCGTAATCCAGGAGGAGGGAGATGAACTCGTCCTCGTCGATCTCGCCCGACTTGGCCTGGTTGATCAAGTCCAGGAGAGTGGTGTCCTTCTCCTCGGCCTCGTCCGGCGGAGGCCCTGGAGGCGGTCCGCCGGCGGCCATCCCCTCCGGGGGCTTGGGCATGAACCCGGCGTCCATGAGGATCTGGCCGGTCTCGGCGGTGCGGGGAATGCCGGCCTCGCGCATCTCCGCCCTCATGGCCTGCCGCTCCTCCTCGGTCATATTTTCCGGGTCGTACTTGGCCAGAATTTCCTCCAAGGCGTTCTTTTGGTCCTCGGTCAGTGATTGCTGACTCAGGTATTGCGTTGTGTAACTGCTTACAATCTCACCGATTTCCATGATACAACCCCTTCTGCCCTGAGGCTTGAATGGTTAGCTGGGCAGGAGATCTTGCATAGAATGTGCCTTTTTATTGTTAAAAACCTCCCCCCAACAGTTGTATTATCAAGTTGTATTTAACATGTAATCTGGTTGTCCACCCAGGTAGGCGGGCCAGGACCGATAAAGCCCTATCCAAGCAATAACAACCGGCTGCCGGCCGGAAGCCGTCAGGTCGTTGGTCGGCTTTAATTTTGAGATCTAGATCGGGACCGGCGGCCCGGACGGGTGGCTCGAATCATCCGAACGATCCGGGGTAAGAAGGAGCCGGTTGGGGCTCAATCGTAGCTCTTGCGGAGGCTCATCCACCTGGCCGCGGTGTCCTGCTCCCCCTGGCCCCGAGCCCGAACCAGGCCGTTGAGAAACTCCACCGCCTCTCCCAGGAGGGGAAGGATCCCGCTCTGCCGGGCCATCTCCACGATCAACCGGACGTCCGTGATGAGCAGGTTCACCGAGAAGTTGGGCTCGCCGTAATCGTCTTCGGCGATCCTGCCTCCCAGCTCCGTGAAGAGGTTGCTCACCGGACCGGCCTGGCGTTTGGTGTTGCCCATCAGCCGGCCCTTAGCGGCCTCCAGGAGCTCCTTGCTCAAGCTGTAATGCAGCTTGGATGGGATCTATTCACGGCGGCGGAGGGCGGTTAGCCCGGATATTTCCCGAGTCGAGTTGGCCGCAGATGCAAGGCGCGGGACACGAAGCCATAGTCACCCCCTTGCGAGTGTCCCGCAACGCAGTAGATGCGCCAACTCGGCTCGCCCGCAGGGTGAAGGCCGCCAAACTTTTCCCACTGGACAAAGGGTACAAACTGTCACCGGGTAAAGCCGTCTCAAAACAAACTCAACTAGTTGAATTACCACTTTATCTTTTTCCTCTTTTGGCGGTCTTCATGAAATATCAGGGATAGGCTGTCTTCGCCCTTAAACCCCTCCAACACGATCCGGTCCTTCTCCTCCGCCGATTTCTTCCTCCGGGTTCTGCGGCCGTATATCCAGGACATTGCTCTCAACCCCTTTACCCTTGTTCGCCTCTCACTCCTTCTACTCTGAGGTTTACAGAGGAGTGTCCATAAAGAAGACCCTTAAGCCTGTTTCAAAGTCCCTGCTGAGGAAAATATACTGAGCAAATAATTTTCATTAAAAAAATTTTATTGACAAAATATTTCCTTTATGAAAATATCCAACGCAAATATTTTCTTCATGGGAGCGCTATCCCCGATGCCCAAAACCGCCCTTGACTCGTTAGATAAGAAAATCATCCGCTTATTGGCTAAAGATGGGCGGATTTCTGTGGGGGACATGGCCACTATGCTGGATGTGACTTCACCGACCGTCCGCGCCCGAATCAAGAACCTCGAAAAAACGGGAAAACTGAAAATCGCCGGACTTATCGATTCCTTCCAAAACAAGGAACTGATCACGGCCTTGATCGGACTGAATATCTTATCTTATGGCAAACTTGATGAAATACTTGGGAAATTAGCTGATCTTGACTATGTCACCTGGGTGGCCGTGGTAACAGGACGTTACGATGTGATTGCCGAGGTGGTTGTCGATGGCGGTATGGAAGACCTGTATCGGATCACCACCGAAATTATCCCTAAAGTGGGAAGCGTAGCCAAGACCGAAACGTTTACCGTCATGAAGTCGAAGAAAAAATGGCTTTGCCCGCCCAAGGGGCTGCATAGCTGGCCAGAATAATAATAATGACAAGGTGTTGGGGGTAAAGTTGAAAGTTGCAGTACTGGGCGGTATGGGGCTGCAGGGAAGGGCCGCCATGGCTGACCTGGCCCGGTTTGAGGACGTCACCGAGATTGTTTGTGTCGATCTTACAACAAATTCGCTGGAAAAAATAACCGGCCTGGTCGATCTCCGAAGGGTAACCCCGGTTAAGTTTGATGCCTCCTCAAAGGAGTCCCTGGCCTCTGTCCTCAGGCAGGGTGTGGATGTGGCTATAGATCTACTGCCCCTTCCACTTATGCTAAACGCATTCGATGCGGCCATCGAAGCCGGCGTCCCTCTGGTCAGCACCAACTACGCCAGTACCATCCGACATCTCCACGACCGGGCCGTGGATGCCGGTGTTTCACTTATGCCGGAATGCGGCCTGGACCCAGGAATTGACCTGGTCATCTTCGGTCATTGGATCAACCAGTTCGATGAAGTTCACGTTCTTAACTCCTATTGCGGCGGATTCCCCGAAGCCAAGGCCTGCGATAACCCTCTCAAGTACAAATTGTCTTGGAACTGGGACATGGTCTTGGGAAGTCAGAACCGGAAGGCGGTCCTTATCAAAGACGGTCGCCGGGTGACCATCGAGCCTTCTGCCCAACATGAAAACCCAATGATCCATCAGCTGGATTTTCCAGGTTTAGGTGAACTGGAGGCATTCCCAAACGGCGATGCGGCTTACTACACCGATTTCTTGGGAATTAGCGAAACCATTCAAGAGACAGGTCGTTACTCCCTGCGATGGCCAGGATGGTGCGCCTTCTGGGCGCCTCTGAAAACGCTTGGGTTTCTTTCAGATGATCCGGTTGACGGTTTGGAGGGCAAGGTCAGCCCACGTCGATTTCTTGAAAAGTTCCTCGGCCCCAAGCTCAAATACAGGGATGGTGAAAAAGACATAGTTGCCATGCTCAACATTTTTAAAGGCGTTAAGGATGGACGGAAGAAGTCTGTTGTTACCACTCTGATTATTGAAAGGGACCTTGAAACTGGTCTTTTTGCCATGAACCAGGGCGTAGGCTACCCTGTCAGCATCGTCGCCCACATGATGGCCAACAAAGAAATCGACAAAAAAGGAATTTTGTCTCCGGCTACCGACATTCCCTACTCCTCATTCATGAACCAGTTGGGACTGCGCGGTATTACCATTGATGAAAATGAAGAAATTGAAGGGACAAAAGATTGTTGATTCAAGGCTTGCCCGGAACGCTCCGGTTGCAGGAGGTTGAGCAAGGTGTCTAAAGAGCAGGCAAATGATTTGTCCTTTGAAATAACGATGCCCCGGGTTCAACTTCTATCCTCGGATCACATATCTAAAATCAACTCGGCATCATTGGAAATATTGGAAAAAACAGGGGTCGATGTTCTCTTGCCCGAAGCGGTAGACCTTCTCCGCGAGGCCGGCGCGGATGTTTCAGACGGAAGCAGAGTAAGGCTCCCGGGGCAGATGATCGAAGAAGCTCTTCGCCTTGCCCCGAGGAGTATCGCCATAGGTAATCGAGATGGTGAACCGGCGATGCTGCTTGAGGGTAACAACTGCTATTTTGGAACGGGAACGGATACTCCCTTTGTTATGGATTCACATTCAGCCCAAAGAAGGCCTTCCCAAGGTGAGGACGTGGACAAGGCTGCTATAGTTGGTGATTATTTGAAAAATATAGATTTTATCGGATGCATGGGTGGTGTGTCCATGAGCGAGGTTGATCCCTTGCTCTCTGACCGCCATAACTTTGCCCGAATGGTTTTAAAGACGACCAAACCCATTATGTTTACCTCATGGAGCCTGGCGGGACTGTCAGATATATACGATATGGCGGTAGCAGTCAGGGGGAGTGTCGATAATTTTCTTAAAAATCCTTTTATCATGCAATATGCCGAGCCCATTACTCCCTTGCAACACCCTCCGGAATCTCTCCAAAAATTACTTTTCTGCGCTGAGAAGAGTATTCCTCTGATTTATACCAGCTCTCCTTCAATGGGCGCAACAGCGCCGATTACTTTGGCCGGGGCAACTGCTCTTTCCAATGCAGAGTTCCTGAGCGGTTTAGTAATCGCTCAGCTCAAACATGAAGGCGCTCCCATAATTTATGGCGGAGCAAGCAGTCCCATGGATATGCGTTCCGGTAAATACATTTATATCTCACCAGAGACCAAGCTCAGCCACATTGCCTTGAAGGAAATGGCTATCTTCTACGGGCTTCCCAATTTCAGCACCGGGGGTTGTAGTGATTCAAAAATATTCGATCAGCAAGCAGTTATAGAGGCAAGCCAGTCCATCCTTCTGTCCGGCTTAACCAGAGGTAATTTAATCCACGACGTTGGTTACCTGGATTCAGGTAATACCTCCTGCTTGGAGTTGATGGTTATCGCCAATGAACTCATTGATGAAGCAAAACATTTTTTAAAAGGTATGTCCGTTAATAACGAGACCTTAGCCTTAGGGGTCATAGACCGGGAAGGACCAGGGGGGAACTTCCTGCAATCAGAGCATACCTTCAAGCATTTCAAAGAGGTATGGTATCCCGAATTAATCAATAGAGATTCATATGATAAATGGACGGGGAGTGGTTCAAGAAGTCTAAAAAAAGTTGTTGATGAAAAGTTAAAATGGATTTTTGACAATCATAAGGCAAAACCCCTTTCCGGTGAAATCAAAGGAAAGATCGACAAAATTTTAGAGGTAGCAGGGGAAAGAACCAACCCTCAATAATACCTAATAATTCCAGATAAATTAAAGAAGGAGGAATTGGTCGTGAAAAAATTATTAATTAGCGCCTTGGTGGCTGTCTTTACCCTCGGTTTAGCGGGTCTGGCCGCCGCAGACACTGTAGCGGAGATCGTTAAACGGGGTGAACTTCGAGTGGCCTGCCAGACCCAAGGGCCTCCGATGAGCTTTGTGGACAAGAATGG